>ERZ1034363.56-NODE-56-length-73376-cov-6.939358_pt1 | contig 73376 bp, 71 predicted proteins | sample MGYA00520616_ERZ1034363 | MGnify/ENA primary metagenome ERZ1034363 (study PRJEB33736, sample SAMEA104284506) | Azolla filiculoides | biome: Urban; feature: Water surface; material: Ditch water | place: Netherlands | collected 2015-10-28 | depth 0-0.1 m ...
TAACGTAAAATAATTATTCTTATAATATATTAATAGCTTGACCAATTATTTGGTCTTGCTATTATGGATCTCCTCTTGTATTATTCCATAACAATTCTGCTTTAATTGGCCTCTGTGATTATTCCACTTCCTATAACTTTATCATTTTCATAAAATACTGCAAATTGTCCAGATGCAACACCGTAGGCGGGCTCTTCTAGTATTATATTTGCTATATTATTTTCGATCTTAACATGAGCCTTTGACAAAACACTTCTGTATCTCAATTTGACAGTTGTATCAAATTCTGTATTATCTATAAACATATTTAGATTATTGGCTTTTACGACAGATACCCTTAGATCTTCTTTTGTTCCAACAGTAATAGTGTTTGTGATTTTATTTGTACTTATAACAAAATGTGGATCATGTGCACCATGAACATAAAAACCTTTTCTTTTTCCTATTGTGTAGTGCATATATCCCTTATGATGTCCAACAATTTTGCCACTAGTATCCACCGTATCGCCCTGCTCGTCTATATTTGCATGTTGTTTCAAAATATCTGTATAAACAGTATCAACAAAACAAATCTCTTGAGATTCTTTTTTTGTGGCAAAGTGTGAAAATGCTGGTATTTCTGAAGCTATATGTTTTATTTCATCTTTGGTATATTTACTCATTGGAAACATGATATATGGCAGCTTATCTTTTGCAACTTGTGCTAAAAAATAACTTTGATCTTTAGACAAGTCATCTGCAATATAAATAAATTCTCCATCTGTTTTTGCATAATGTCCAGTAGCAAGATAGTCTCCACCAAGCCGTTTCATTTCCGCAAGTAAAGCTCCAAATTTTATTGTTTTATTACACTTCACACATGGGTTAGGTGTAATACCATCAATATAGCTTTGGATAAAATAATCATATACTTCAGTTTTGAATTCTTCAGACAAGTCCAAAACATGATATTTAATACCCAAGAAATCTGTAACTTTTTGAATATTTGAAATATTTTCCTCATGGTATCCATCAGTTCTATTATGCAGCTTCATGTATATACCTTCAACTTCATAGCCTTCTTTTTGAAGCAAATAGGCACTAACACTACTGTCAACCCCGCCACTCATTCCAATAATTACTTTTTTATTTTTTGATAATTTATTTATCTCGCTCATATTCTTCTCGTTTTTAAATTTTATTATTGTCAATATACTGCAATGGAATCAAAACACTATCACGCACTTTCCATCCAATATGTGGAACCTTTAAATCTTTGTGTGCAAAATATATATTTTTTCCATTTTTTTGTATAAATATTATGTCGATATCCATTGTTCTTGGTGCATCTTTAAAAGTTCGTTTTCTTCCAAATCTTTTTTCATATTTATGGATACTATTTAACAAATACAATGGTGTCATATTTGTTGATATCTTAAGAATTGCATTATAAAAATATTCCTGCTCAGTATACCCAAATGGTGGGTTTTTAAGTATTGGTGATGTATTAAGCATATTGATTCTTGTATCATTCTTAATAGCCTTTAATAGGCTATCAAATCTAGAAAACATATCGCCAATATTTCCACCTATACCCAATATAACTGTAAATATTTTATTATCTTTATTATTTATACATTTTGGATAATTATTATTAAAATAAAGAGTCAAATCTTCTGATAATTTTTTTCGTCTTATTCTCATAAAAATCCATTTTAATTCATATTTGATTCATATAATAGTATAAAATACTCAAATATAAATAAAATCTATTCAACTAAAATTCCTATAAAAACAATAATAAAGAAGATATTATTTGAATAGTAAAAATACAGAAAGGCTTATATGAAAATTCTAGTGGTTGAAGATGATATTAAAATTGCTTCATTGCTAAAAAAAGGGCTTACTGAAGAGTATTTCAGTGTAGATCTATCTTCAAATGGTGAGGAAGCTATTTATTTGGCTTCAGTTAATTGTTACGATGCAATCATCTTAGATATTATGATTCAAGGTGTTGATGGTTATGTTGTTTGTAAAAGCATACGAAATCAAAAAATAAAAACGCCGATAATTATACTAAGTGCAAAAAGTACTATAGAAGATAAAGTTTCTTTATTAAATCTAGGAGCTGATGATTACGTAACAAAGCCTTTCAGCTTCGATGAACTACTTGCCAGAATTCGGGTACAACTTCGTAAAAATGAACAAAAAGATAACATATTGCAAATAGATAATTTAATTTTAAATGCTACAAGAAAGATTGTTTCTAGAAATAATGAGATAATCAATTTGACTGCAAAAGAATACTCTATTCTTGAATATCTTATGAGAAATAAAAACTCCATTATAGACGAGGAAACACTTAATAATAGTACGATAGGAATTGAGGATTGCATTTCGAGCAGCAATCTCCTAAATGTTTATATTTATAGATTAAGAAATAAAATCGACAAAAATCATGCTGTAAAGCTTATCCATACATATAGAAATCTAGGATATAAAATAAGCCATGAAAATATTTAAAAATATAAAATTTAGATTATTGACTGGTTTATTCATATTCTTGTTTACTATATTTTATTGCCTTGGGTACATACTAATAGATTCTTTCAAACAAACATATCATCAAACCATACAAGATTCGCTTTCAACCCTTACAAAGGATTTAAAGCATGATTTCAATATATACTTAAATGACTCCAGTGAATTTGAGAATATTAAACATGAATTTGATATTGATATTTTGTACGGGCAAATAATAACAATAAATACAAAAAATAATCCACGAAATACATTCATAATCAATGCCAAGTCTGATGATCTAAGGTCTTATAATCTAGCTTTCTATAGATACTTAATACCTCAAATATCATCTGAAAATATAATCTATTCTATTCAGCACATAGAAGAATTAACACCTAAAAAAATCCAAGTTGCTACAGTTATGTTGGAACAAACAAGTAATACTATAACAGTTTTGCAATGCGCAATACCTTTTAGTAAAGAAACTAGATTTATTGAAAACATGAAAATATATTTATGGTTGAGCTTTCTGGCCTTGCTTTTTATTGTATTAATTGCTGTTTATTTTATAATATCAAAATCTTTAGAAGCGACCAAATTAGTCGTTGATGAAGTTAAAAATATTCGACTCGACGGAAATATTTATCATGTTAAAACAACTGGAATATCAAGAGAAATAGATGACCTTATTAAAACATTTAATGTTCTGATAGATGATTTGCAAATAAACTACAACAAAGTAAAAGATTTTGGACAAAATGCATCGCATGAATTAAAAACTCCTCTCACAATTATTAGAGGTGAGATCGAAGTTGGCTTGCGAAAAGAAAGAACTATTAGTGAATATAAAGATATTTTATTGTCTACAATAAATGAATTAAATTTTTTACAAGATACAATTGAAAAAATATTATTTTTATCAAGTAACCCAAATATAGATATTATAAAAACGTTCGAAGAAGTTTATGTCGATGAAATATTAACAGAGTCAATCAATGAAAAACAAGCATTTGCTAAAACCAAAAATATCAAAATAAATCTGATTGAATTGTCACCATTAACAACTAAAGGAAATCAATCTTTACTAAAAATCGCAATCAATAATCTAATAGATAATGCAATTAAATATTCAAATAAAGAATCGTTCATAAATATCTCTCTCACCAATAATAAACTTATTATTGAAGATTTTGGCTGTGGGATACCAAAAAATGATCTTGAAAAAGTCTTTGATAGATTTTATAGGGTTGACAAAATAAGAAGTACACGAAATGGGAGCGGTCTTGGACTAAGCATTGTGAAGACAATTTTCGAACTGCATGGGTTTAAAATTTCAATAAAAAGTTTAGAGGGTGAGTTTACAAAAACCATTGTTCAATTTTAGATTACTTCAAATTTCATTTTCATCATAATTCAGGTTTAACTGCTATTTTGCTAAACTAAATAATATTACAAATATAAGAAATATTACAAAAAATAGAATGGAACAATATGGCAATAATCGATATACAAAAAATTTCAAAACAATACGATATAAAAGTAATATTGAAAGATGTAGATTTTACACTTGAAGTTGGTCAGAGAGTAGCCGTCATAGGTCAAAATGGTCAGGGAAAATCAACTTTCATGAAAATTCTAACTGGTGAAACAGAAGCAGATAGTGGAGAAATAGCAGTTGATAAATCTGTAAAAATTGAGATGCTTGAACAGCAACCAAAATTTAAACCAGGAACTACAGTTAGAGATGCTATAGAAGAACAATTAGTTGAATTAAAATCAGCTCAAAGAGAATACGATGCTCTTTCATTACAGATTGCTGAAGATTACGAAAACGAAGAACTTTTAAATAGGCAATCTGAGCTTAGTATTTTCCTAGATCACCATAATGCTTGGGATCTAGACAACAAAATACAAAGAGTTTTACAAGAATTTATGTTGAAAGACTATGAATTCAAGGATGTATCGCTTCTTAGTGGAGGTGAGCAAAGAAGGGTTGGATTAGCTGGACTAATACTTAAGAAACCAGATGTTTTACTTCTTGACGAACCTACAAATCACCTTGATGTCTACATGGTTGAATTTTTAGAAGAGATACTGTTAAAAGAGAAATTTACACTTATTTTTATATCACACGATAGATATTTCCTTGATAATATTGCGACAAATATTGTAGAAATTGAGAATGGTGCTATGACAAAATTCAAAGGTGGATACAAAGATTATTTGCTTCAAAAAGAACAAATGATCTTAAACATGCAAAGAGACCATGAAAATCTAGTTAGAAAACTTCGCGATGAAGCATGGTGGATGCAACATGGTGTTACTGCAAGAAGAAAGAGAAATGAGCTACGAAAAAATAATTATTTCCAACTAAAAGAGGATGTCAAAAAAAATCCCGCAAAAATAAATCGTATGAAGCTAGAGATTGATAGAGAGAAAAAATCATTCAATGGAAGTGAAACGGTAAATAAAAAGAAAATGCTTTTTGAGCTTGATAATGTCTATTTAACACTTGGAAATAAGCCACTAATTAAAAACTTTACAACAAGAATACTTCAAAAAGATACAATTGCCATTGTAGGACCAAATGGAAGTGGAAAATCTACAATATTAAAAATATTTTTAGAAAGACTTAAAATTGACAAAGGAAGCTTCAAGAAAGGTGATTTCAAAGTTGGCTATTTTGACCAACACAGAGAAATGTTAAATGAAGACCAAACTATTATGCATCAATTTTGTCCAAATGGCGGGGATCGTGTTGAACTTAACGATGGACGAAATATGCACGTATTTGGATATCTAAAAAACTTTTTATTTCCAAGAGAATATCTTGATAAAAAAGTTGGTGTACTTAGTGGTGGAGAAAAAAATCGAATCGCGTTAGCTCTACTTTTTACTAAAAAATTTGATGTTTTAATTATGGATGAACCAACAAATGATTTAGATATTCCAACAATAAATATTCTTGAGGAATATCTACAAAATTTCCAAGGTGCTCTTATTTTCGTAAGTCACGATAGGTATTTTGTTGATAAAATTGCCAAAAAACTTTTCATTTTCAAAGGTGATGGCCTCCTGGAAGAGAGCTTTCAAAAATATAGTGAGTATCTAGAAGATGAAAAAGATATTAAATATGTTGAAGAGATGGAGAGAGAAGAAGCATTAAATAGCAAAAAAGTAATACCGCAAACAATGTTAAACGAAATCCCTGTAAAGAAAAAAATAAAATTAACTTACCAAGAACAAAGGGATTATGAAAACCTTCCAAATGAGATAGAAAAAATGGAACTTGAAATAAAAGCAATTAATGAATGCTTATCAAATCCAAAGTGTTATGAAGAAAAAGGGATAGTTGCTATTTCAAAAGAGCTTGAAAATATCACAAAAATATACGATGATAAAGTTGAGAGATACCTTGAGATTGAGGAGATGATTATAACTTTACAAGGTTAATGAAGTTATAATCTATACATAATTTAAAATTTTTAAAAAACAAGGGAATATTAATGAGTTTAAAAGAACAGTTAAAAGAAGATTTAAAAACTGCAATGAGAGACAAAGAAGTTATAAAGAGAGACTCGATAAGAGCCATAAACACAATGATTAAACAAATAGAAGTTGATGAGAGAAAAGAACTTATTGATGAAGATATAATAAAGTTAATTCAAAGAGGAATAAAACAAAGAGAAGAAGCTATTACTCAGTATTCTGCTGCATCCAGAAATGATTTGGTTGAAAAAGAACAAGAACAAATTGATATTTTTATGGAATATCTTCCAAAACAACTAAGTGATGAAGAGCTTGAAAGTATTATAAAATCAATCATATCTGAAACTGGTGCTGAATCAATGAAAGATATGGGGAAAATAATGAATCCAGCAAAAGAAAAAATTGGTGGAAGCGCTGATGGAAAAAGAATTAATGATATGGTAAAAAAACTTTTAGCCTAGTTGCTAAAATAATAAAAATAAAATAATATTTGAAGATTGAAAGGGATTTAAAATGACGGGAACGACGGCAAGAAGTGAGATAAAAATAGTAACAGGTTCATCAACCGCAATAATAACACCATTTAAAAATGGGAAACTTGATGAGCAAACATATGCAAAGTTAATAAAAAGACAGATTGATAATGGAATAAATGCTATTTGTCCTGTTGGAACAACTGGTGAAAGTGCTACTTTAACTCACGATGAACATAAAAGATGTATTGAAATTGCTGTTGAAGTTTGCAAAGGAACAGATGCAAAAGTTTTGGCTGGTGCCGGTTCTAATGCAACTCATGAAGCAGTTGAAATAGCAAAACATGCAGAACTTTGTGGTGTAGATGCTATCTTTTCTGTAGCTCCGTATTACAACAAACCATCGCAAGAAGGTCTCTACCAACACTATAAAGCTATTGCGAATGCTGTTCCAAATCTTGGTTTTATGCTTTACAATGTTCCAGGAAGAACTGGGGTTGATATTTTAGCAGATACTGTTATTAGACTTTTCGATGATTGTCCAAATATTTATGGTATCAAAGAAGCTACAGGAAGCTTAGAAAGAACTATTGAACTTGTTTCAAGAAGACCTGAACTTAAAGTGTTTAGTGGTGATGATGCTATTGATTATGCAATTTTGGCTTCTGGAGGAGCTGGAATAACTTCAGTAACGTCAAATCTTTTACCAAATTTGAAAAGTCAATTAGTTAGAGAAGCTTTGGCAGGAAATTTTGCGAAAGCAAAAGCTATAAATGAGATACTTTATCCAATTAATAAAGTAATGTTCTGCGAAAGTAATCCAATTCCAATCAAAGCTGCTATGTATATCGCAGGTCTTATTGAAACATTAGAATACAGACTTCCACTAACTGCACCAAGTCTTGAAAATATGAAAAAAATTGAAACAATATTGGCTAATTACGAAGTTGTAAAATTTTAATATGGCTAACGAAAAACAATTCTTTTTAAATCATAGTCCGATTGATGTTTATTTTAGACAAAGCAAAGACGATTTCGTTGTAACTGAAATACCACTTTATGAATTTAGTGGTGAAGGTGAGCACATGGTACTTACCATGAGAAAAAAAGATTTGAGCACTTGGGATGCTGTTCAAATCATAAGTGACACAATCGGCTGCAAAAGTAGAGATATTGGTTATGCAGGACTTAAAGATAAGAATGCAATGACTATTCAATGCATATCTATGCCAAAAACTTTTGAAGAGAAGATTAGAAACTTTGACCATCCTCAAATAAAATTTCTAAAAATTGAATACCATAACAACAAAGTAAGGGTTGGCCATCTCAAGGGAAATAGATTTTTTATTAGGTTAAAAAGAGTTCTCGAAAGAGATCATATGAAACTTCAAAATATTTTGGATTTGATTGAAAAATATGGAATGCCTAACTATTTTGGTGTTCAAAGATTTGGAATTGATGGCGACAATTATCTAAAAGGTAAGCAAATTTGTGATGGGACTCTAAAAGTAACCAATTCTAAATTATCGCAAATGTATCTAAACGCGTATCAAAGTATCTCATTTAACGAATGGCTTAGCAAAAGAATTGAGCTAAGTAAACTTATTGAAGCCTTTGAGCCCAAAGAAATAACTGATCGAGTTGGAATTGATGTTGCTACACTGAAAGAATTAAAAGCACAAAAACATCCATTTAAAGTTCTTGAGGGTGACGTTATGGAGCATTATCCTTATGGGAAAATATTTTATGCAGAAGATGTTGATAGTGAAGCTGAAAAGTTTTTCTTAAAAGATAGAGTTCCTACAGGACTTCTAGCTGGTAAAAAAGCTAAACTTGCTATTGGTTTGGCAAAAAAATTTGAAGAAGAATTTGATAAAAAAACAATAGTAGATGGAACAAGAAGATATGCATGGGTTTTTCCAAGTGAAATAAAAAGCAAATACGATGACGAAAAAAATCATTTCGAAGTAGAATTTGTATTGCCAAAAGGCTCATATGCAACTGAACTAATTAGAGAATTAACACACTAGAAAAGTAATTATTATGGTTACAAAATGATTTTATTAAGTCACTATAGTGTTAAGTTTTCCAACCTTTCTAAAAAGTATCACATTATTTAAACTTCACAATGTAAAATAAATAGAAATAACTTTTAAGGAAATAAATGGATATCACAGCTCATAATTTAGAACTTCTATCATCGTGTACTAAAAATTTAAAAGTTCTATTTGTAGAGGATTCATTTGATTCGAGAACACAAGCGACAAAATTTTTAGAAAATTATTTTTCAAAAATTGATGTTGCAGTTGACGGAATGGATGGACTTGAAAAATTTAAAAATCAATTAAACGAAACAGGCTCTTATTATGATCTTCTTATTATTGATATAGTAATGCCAAAAATGGATGGGATAGATCTAAGTAAAGCAATTTACGAACTCAATCCTAAACAAAAAATAATAGTATTATCGGCACACAGTAAACCAAAATATTTTATAGATTTATTAAGTATTGGAATTGAAGGATTTATTCAAAAACCAATTTCTTTTGAAAATACATACAATTTGTTGCAAAAAATATGTACAAATTTAAAAAATGATAACATTATAAAACTAGCAAATAATTGTGATTTCAACAAAGAAACGCAAGAACTTTATTGTGACAATCAAAAAATAGATCTCACAAGAAATGAATACAAATTAATTGCTTTACTTTGCAATACAAACTGCGAAAATGATTCGTTTACAATTGAAGATATTTCAACGTACCTATACTTTAATGAGCCACTGAAAACTATCACTGAAAATTCAATAAGAGCTATTATTAAGAGAATAAGAAAGAAAATTCCTTATGATTTAATCATTGCCGATAGAAGAAATGGCTATAAAATAAAAAGAATGGATTTTTAAAATCATAAATACTGGCAGCGAGGAAAAATGCAGAAAATATTAATACCTTTACTATTCACATTTAGTGCTTTAAATGCATCAGATGTAAATATTGAAAATCTACTCTCAAATATAGAAATAAAAAGTGATTGCTCTACAAAAACCAAACTTGAAAGTAGTGGAATTTCAACAATATATACAAAAAGTGATCTTGAAAGAATGCAAGCAAAAACACTAAAAGATGTACTAAAATCAATCTATCCAAGTGGTTATAGTGAAAATCGATATGCTTTGCCTGACTACAATCAAATAGGAACAAATCATCCTTTTTTAAGTAGTAATATGAAAATATTTGTAAACAACCAAGAAGTTTCAGCAGGACTTTTTGGTAGTGGTGCTGTTTTGTATGGAAACATTGATCTCGGATTTGTTGAACACATTGAGATATACAGCGGAAATACTACATACGAATACTCAAATGAACCAACACTGATCCTTGTGAAATTATTCACAAAGAATTTAAGAAAATATAGTGGTCAAAAAATATCCGCTGAAGCAAATAGCATTGGAGGTTCAACTGTAAGTGCTTACAGCTTAGATGAGTTTGATAATAATGAGTGGTCTTATTTTAATTATTTATCATTTAATGATGATGTAAGAACGAAATACGAAAGTCATAATACAGAAATATCAAGAGATCAAAACAGAAAACACTTTATGGGGGTTTTCACAAAAAATAGTACATTTAATAATAATTTCAACAATAATAATCAACTTATTATTGACGCCGTAACACAAAAAAGAAATACTTTTATGGATTTGAGTCTGGATGGAACACCACAGACAAATACTATGGAAAATGATTTTTTACATGTAGGATATAATGGGAAAGAAGATAATTTTGATTATCTTATATCATATGATATGTTAAACTCCAAATCAAATTTTTTAGATGATACTCCCATTTCAAACCTTTGGACTTCATCACTGAAGACAGCTTCAAAATCTTCTGTAATTAGTACTGAACTAAAATACAAATATATACTAGAAAATACCAAAATTACTTCAGGAATAAAATACAGGGTTAAGAATTTTAAATATGATGAGCTAATAAGAAATGGCTCAAATACTACAACAACAGGACATACAAATCAAACAATTATAACTCCATATATTGAAAATCAATATACTTTAAATATTAACAATATTTTAAATGCTGGAATGAGTTTCCAAAAAGTTACGAATAATAATTCAGTACAAAATGACAATTTATTTATGTACAGACTTGGTCATACTTATTCAAAAAAAGGTCTTGTTTTCAAAACTATATATTCACACTTGGAAACATCTCTTGATCCGTATTTAGTTAATAGTGACAATACATTCATAATTCAGGGGAAAAAGAATCCAACAATCCAAAATATTATTTTAGAAAATATTAGTCATGAGGCAGTCAACAATAAGTATGAGTTAATTGCTGGTGTGTCTAAGATCAAAAATCAATTGCTTCCCTATAGTCAATTGATTTTAGACCCATTATCATTAAAAATTTATGAGAGAGATCTTTTGGATAACTATTATGAAACCGTTACAACATATGGTGGAACGTTAAAATGGACACACGAATATAACAAGGTAGATAAATTATACTTAACTGCTGGAAAGTATCAAATAAACAACTTGCCTACGACAGATAAAATAACTTCATATACATCAACGATTAGAAACCTGAATACATATGGGAAATTCGACATATTCAATGAAATTGTTTATTCTCGAGATAATATTGATAAGAAAAACTTTTATGATTATAGTGCCGGTGTTATTTATCATTCTACTGATGATTTAAGTGTTGCTATCAAAGGTACAAATTTATTTAATAAATCAAAAACAATAGATTACAAGAGATTAGATATATCAACTCTTTATTCAGAAAAGCCAAGTTACGAAACGCCACTTAAAATATCACCAATTGATAAAAGTATAATAATAACTCTCGAGTATGCATTTTAGTGAAAAAAATATTTTTAATTATTCTCGCATTTACATCACTTCAATCTAGTGATATATATGAATTACAAATGTATCAAAATATACTTACAACACTTTTCCAAAAAGATAAGATTTTAGTTTATTCAAGAGACACTGATGAAATTGAATTGATTAAAACCAGTACAAATATTAAATTAACGACTAAATGCTCAGATGCAGATGTTCTTATTGGAAAGAACTTTAGCTATCCAGAGTTTACAGAATGCAAAAAACCAATCTTTGCAACAAGTTACAGAAGCTATATGGAGCAAGAAAATGCATTTGCAGCATTTTATTGGAGAAAAGGTCGTCCTCAAATTCAATTTAAATTAGAGCCAATAAATAGGTATAAACTATTTTTGCCGGAAAATTTTAAGAAATACTCAAAATGAATAGATCAAGAAAAATAAATTATATTCCGCTAATTTTTACTATTATTGCAATATTGATATTGTTGGCATCATTTATATTGGTTAATTTATTTAAAATTACAAAGCAAAATATTCAGAATACAGCAATAAACTCTCAATTAATATATATAAATGATATTACAAATAATATGGTAAAACAAATTACACAAGACAATCCAAAAAACTTACATTTATTATTAAAACAAAATCTTCAATTGAGAGAAAATATTGAACAAAGACTAGAACTTTTTCTTACAAAACGATACAAATATGTTTATATTGTTGATAAAGAAACTCCAGATAGCTATCCATATAGATTTTTACTAGATGCAGAAAAAAATAAGCTATTTAAAAGCGAATTTGAAGAGCAATTTATTCCAGATAATATTAAATATTGGGATGATGTTTACAAAATTAAAAAACCGATATTTTTTAAACACAAAGATGAGACTAAACTCTGGATTACATATCTTAAGCCAATAATACTTGATGGTAAAGTTGATGCTATAATTGCTATAGATTTTTCATTTGAAGAAAATGAAACAATATTTCAAATTCTAGACAAGCTTGACGTATCATTAAAATATATGCTTATTTTTGCTGTAGTAATCTTTTTTGTTATTATTATATTGTCATATATTGATAATTATCGTGAAAAAATCAAAACAGAATTAGTAGAACAACTACAAGAAGCAAACAGAATACTAGGTATTAAGAAAGCAGAATTAGAAGAGAAATCAATTTTGATATCACAATTTAACACAACACTAACAGAAAAAATAAATCAACAAATTGAAAAAAATGAAATTCAAACAAAACAACTCATCAAACAATCTCGTCTGGTTCAAATGGGTGAGATGTTAAAAATGATAGCTCATCAATGGCGACAGCCACTAAATGCTATAAGTCTAACATCAAGTAATCTTGAGTTTAAAATAACAATGAACGACGTAGATAATCAATATTTTAAAAACGAAATACAATTAATAGAGAAGTATGCGATGCACCTGAGCAAAACAATTGATGACTTTAGATATTTTTCAAGAGATAATAAAATCAAAAATTACACAACATTAAAGGCTTTAATCAATAATGCACTCGATATGCTTCGACATAGTTTCAAAAGCAACGATATTGAAATCATAGAAGATTATGAATGTGACTTTGAAATTGAAACATATAGCAGTGAATTTACGCAAGTTATATTAAATATCCTTAAAAATGCGGAAGATGTTTTAGTGGAACGAAAAATAACTAATCCAAAAATAATTATTAAAATCTTTTATGATAAAACTTACAATTCGCATTCGATATCAATTGAAGATAATGCTGGCGGAATAAATAAGAAAATTAGTGAACACATATTCGATCCTTATTTTTCAACAAAACTTGACAAAGATGGAACTGGACTTGGACTATATATGTCAAAAATTATTATTGAAGATCATTTAGGCGGAAAACTAACCGTTACAAATGGTAAACATGGAGCTGCTTTTATCATATCTTTTGTGTAGCATGAATATATTTGGAAGATTTTTACAAAAAATAATATTTTTTTTCATAATGACACTCAAATGACACTCTCGTTTTATTATACTTTCTATTAATAAATAGATTTTAATTGAATAGGGTTACTATGAGTGATAAAATGAATGGTTGCATTAATATGGATGGTGAAAAATTAAATGATATTCATATTACAATAGGACAAAATGTGGCCAAAAGAAGAAAAGAATTTAGAATGAGTCAATTTGACTTAAGTATACGAATGGGGTATAAATCAGCAAGCATTGTTGCTAAATCTGAACTTGGAATCGAGGGAAAGCATTTTAACATAGATCAGTTATGTAAAATAGCGAATATATTGGATACACCTATTGAATATTTTTTTACAAATACGGTCAAGTAATATTTAAAATAAAAAACAAAATATCTTACTGAGTACTCTTGTTATTTGTAGCTATATTGGAAAAATCCTAGAGTATTTCCTGAACCCTTCCAACAGCTCCGCTTGCAAGTCTTACTTTAATGCCATGCGGATGTGTTGGTGAGTTTGTAAGAATATTTTTAACTATGCCTTGTGTTAAATTACCACTTCTTTGGTCTTCTTTTAAAACTATATGTACTACTGAACCTATTTTAATATTATTTCTTATTTTCCCATTCACAGTTCAACTCCATCCCAAAATTCATCATAATCTAAATTTGTTAATATATTTTCATCATGAATATTTTTTTCTGCTATTTTTTTATGTTCAGCATTAAAGTATTCTTCCAACGCATTATTAATAATGGTATTTGGGTCTTTGTTGAGCATTTGTGAATATGTCATTAAATTATCCATATTATCTGCTGTTAATTGTATTGTTTCTATATTTGTCATTATTGGATGTATTTTAGAGTATATATATTAAAACATAACTTATTGTAAAAATGAGAGTATTTATGAATTAGTGTTTTTATTGATTGATATTGGAGGAGGCACTCGGAATCGAACCGAGGGTCAAGGATTTGCAATCCAATGCATTAGCCACTTTGCTATGCCTCCATTTTAAGAGCAGAATTATAGCTTCTCTTTCTTAAAAAAATATTATCTGGAAAAAAATTATAATATTTTTATTCCAGATTCGTCAAGTAATATTTTTTGTGATTCTATTAGCAACGTAAGTGAGCTTTTAAAATTTTTCTTGCTCATGCCAAATACCCTACTAATAACTTCAGCATCACTTTTATAGTTATAAGGCATAGAACCACTATTTTTTTCAAGAAGCATTAATATTTTTTCACTTCCTGCATCTTTATTTGCACTTCGTCCGATAGGCTGAAGTGATACATCAAGCTTTCCATCTTCTCGAACTGCTTTAATGTATGCTTTTTTAGTATCACCTGTAAATAATTTACAGAAAACTTCATTTGCATAAAGCATTCCTTCGAAATTGTTATCAACTATAACTTTAAATCCAAGTGGAGTTTTACTTATCACAAGCACTTTTACTTCATCATTTTTTTTAAAATGTTTTGTTTCATTTGATAAGAATGAAGTTATTTTTTCAATTCCTATTAGTCTATTAGTTTGTTCATCTTTAACTATTCTAATAATTCTAGTATCACCAACATGGAATTTATTTTTTTGTTTATTATTTGGAACAAGGAGATGCTTTGGTAGCCCAATATCAACAAATGCTCCAAAAGGTGCCACGTCAACAACCTTAACAAATGCAAATTCATTTACTAACGCTTTTGGATAATCAGTAATAGCTACCAATCTATCTTCACTATCTGTATATACAAACACTTCGATTTCATCATCAATGTGCATATCATCATATATATATGCATTTGGCAAAAGAACTTCACTTCCATCAAGTGATTCTAAGAAAAATCCATGATCCGTATCTCTTATAATTTGTAAAGTATTTATTTCCCCTACTTCTATTTTTTCATTCATTTTATTTATTTACTTTCTTAGCTTAATGCTAATAATTCTTCGTTTATTTTTGATAATTTATCTTGAGCGCTCGCTAATCCAGCTCTATTTTCATCAAGAACTTTAGCAGGTGCATTAGAGACAAATTTCTCATTATTTAACATTCCATTTAGTTTGTTAACTTCGATCTCAAGTTTTTCTTTTTGTTTTGTTAGCTTAGAAATAATTGGTCCCATATCAATTTCACCAGTTGGAATATATACCTCAAGATTGTCACTTACATCTGTAATTGAATTTTCAACCTTAGACGTAACAAATTCAATGTTTTCAACTTTAGCTAGTTTTTCAATAAATGGTTTTGCAACTTTTGTATCTATATTCTTATTGATTTTCAAATAAGCTTTTGCTATTTTTGAATTCCCCATATCTATGATAACTTTTGCTCGTCTAATAGATGTAATTGCTTCTTCAATAATTGCAAACATATCTTCAATTTCTTGGTTTTTTACTATATCTTTTGGGAAAGTCATAATCATTAATGAATCGCCCTCTTCTAAAGATGTTCCACTTAATTTGTGATACAAATAATCAGAAATGAACGGCATAAATGGGCTAACCATTTTAAGTGTTTCTTTAAAAATTGCTCCAAGTTCAGGAATACTTTCTTTGTCCGCCTTACTGTATTCGATTCCCCAATCACAGAATTCATTCCATACAAATTTGTATAAAATTGATGCAGCTTCATTAAATTTGTATGTTTCAAGTGCCACTCTAAGTTCATTTACAGCATCACTTAATTTACTTTGCATATAAAGTCCAAGTGGTGTTTTGATTGAGATATCTTTTAAATCTTCAAAAGTTTCAACATTTAACTGTAGGAAATTTGATGCATTGTAAAGTTTATTTGTGAAGTTTCTGAATTGCTCAAGATTTTTAGCACCAAGTTTAATATCTCTACCTTGAATACAAAGATAAGCCAACGTAAATCTTATGATATCTGCACTATGCTCATTTACCATATCAAGAGGATCAATTACATTTCCTTTTGATTTTGACATTTTTGCACCATGCTCATCTCTTACTAGAGCATGCATATAAATATCTTCAAATGGTAGTTCTTTTTTGAAATGCTCACCCATCATCATCATTCTAGCTACCCAAAAGAACATAATGTCAAATCCAGTTATTAATAATGAATTTGGATAAAAATCTGCCTCATCACTTTCATTATAAAGTTCTTTTAGTTTTCCATTGTTTCCCCAACCAAGAGGTGACATTGCCCATAATGCTGAACTAAACCAAGTATCTAAAACATCTGGATCTTGAATAATATGTTTTGAACCACATTTTGGACATGATTCAGGCTCATCTGCTTTATCAGCCCATTGATGTCCACAATCTTCACAAGTAAATACAGGGATTCTATGTCCCCACCAAAGTTGTCTTGAAATACACCAAGGTCTAAGTTCATCCATCCAAGCCGTATATGAATTTATCCAATGTGCTGGATGAAATAATGTTCCATTATGCTCTCCACTCTTAGATCTTTCAATTGTCGTTTCTTTTGTTTTTCTAATAGACTCTTGAGCCATCTCTGAACTCAAAAACCATTGTTGAGATATAAATGGTTCAACAATATTCTTACATCTATAGCAATGCCCTACTTGATGAATATGCTCTTCAATTTTAACTATATATCCAGCTTCTTCAAGTGCCTTAACAATTATTGGTCTAGCCTCAAGTCGTTCTAATCCAGCAAATTCTCCACAATATTCATTCAGAATACCTTTTTCGTCAAATACTTTAATAAAATCTAAATTGTGTCTTTTCCCAACTTCGTAGTCATTTTGATCATGAGCGGGAGTTACTTTTACAACACCTGTACCAAATTCCATGTCAACATGAGAATCAGCTATTACTTTAATTGTTCTATTCGTCAATGGTAGTAATACTTCTTTTCCCAAAATTGATGCATATCTTGAATCATCCGGATGAACCATAATAGCAGTATCGCCGAAATATGTTTCAGGTCTAGTTGTAGCAACTTGTAATTCACCACTTCCATCAGCAAATTTATAAATCATATGATAAAACTTACCACTAATTTCTTCATGCTCAACTTCGATATCAGAAAGTGCACCATCATGAGTACACCAATTTACCATGTAGTTATTTTGTGTAATATGACCTTCGTTATACAATGATATAAAAGCTTCTTTTACGGCTTCTTTTAAGCCTTCATCCATTGTAAACCTCTCCCTTTTCCAAGCTGGAGTAACACCTAATTTTCTCATTTGATGAACAATATTTCCACCACTTGTTTCTTTTTGTTTCCAAGCACGTTCAAGAAACTTATCTCTACCAATCTCTTCTTTAGTGGTACCTTCAGATAATAATTGTTTTTCAACAACATTTTGAGTTGCTATTCCTGCGTGGTCTGTTCCTGGCTGCCAAAGAGTCTTAAAACCATCCATTCTTTTATATCTAGTAATAATATCTTGCAAAGTAAATGTTAATGCGTGTCCAATATGAAGACTTCCAGTAACATTTGGTGGTGGCATCATTATTGAAAATGTTTTTTGCTTTCCTTTTTCATCTTTTTGTTGGATAGATCTATTTCCATCTATTTCAAAATATCCTCTATCTTCCCAAATTTTGTAATAACTATCTTCAATCTCATTTGAATTATAACCGTTGCTCATTTATCATCCTGTCTATTATTTTTATTATTCTTTATTTTTGAAATCTATTGTACCAAATGGCTTATTAATTTTAGAATAAGGCACTAATTAGGCTACTTACAAGACCGATCAGTCCACCAAAAACACCGCCCCAAACTACAAGCCAACCAAGATGCTCACTCATCATATCTTCAATAATATTTTTTACCATTTTAGGATTTAATTCATCAAGTCTATCATTCACAACTTTGTCAATTTTCTTTTGTATATCTTCATCAATCCCGTTATTTTCAAGAGTTTTAAATAATGTTTTTTGAAATGCGTCTGTGTGCACTATTTCATTTATTGCTTTTTTCATTTTGACTTCAAATGGATCTTTTAAAGGCTCAAGTGCTTTTGTTCCGCCAAACATTCCAAGCATTCCACCAAAACTTGACTCCATAACAGCACTTTTTAGACTTTCAAATGCAATAGTAAAGTCTGTACTATTTATAAGTGATGTAAAATCAAAATGTTTTCTTGTATTTTCATCTCCAAATTCGCTTTGAAAAAACTTTTGTAAGTTTTCTTTTGTGAAGAATTGTTCCATGATGAGTTGGTGAATAGATATTTTAAACTCTTTAAATCGAGCCTCAACAACTCCGCTTCCATACAAAAATGGAACTTTATGAAAAAGCATATGAATAGCCAAATGATTTGTAATTGCACCACTAAATGCAAAAAGTCCAATTGTTGTAATTATTTCATTTTTTAACACAATACCCAAAAGTATAGTAATGGCTGAAAGTAGATTGGTTAGGTTTGTTTTATTCATGGTTGTCCTCGGAATATATGTTTTTTGTTAGATTCTGGATTTTAGCTAATTTAGACTAGAAAATCTCTTATCAATTCATGAAAGATGATATAACTAATATATTACAGATGTTTCAAAATAATAAAAGCTAAAAGAAATTAAAATTCAAACAATTTTTAAAAAAGGATAAAGGCTACAAAGATGCAAAAAGATTCAATTTTGTATATTTTAAAAGGACATGGAGTAAGCGAAGATGATTTAAAAATCTTCTCTACAAAATTAAAAGAGAAAAATTTTACAACAACGGATTGTGATAAATTACTGGTTAAGATGGGCTATGATACTGTTTTTACAGAAGATGAAGATATGAATGATGATGATTTTGATGGATTTGATCCGTATGAAAAGACAACACACAAACATCATTTTGACAGCTAATTAAGTAATTTATTGGTAAACTAACTAAATGAAAAAACTACAACAATTAATCCAAGGTCATCAAGAATTTCAAAAACTTCACCATAAACAGTTTGCATTTGAATTTGATGAGCTAGTCAAAAAAGGGCAATCACCAGAAATATTATTTATTGGGTGTAGCGATAGCAGAGTTGTTCCAGACCTTATTACAGGCAGTAAACCTGGGGATTTGTTTATCATAAGAAATGTAGGAAATTTTGTTCCACCATTTAGAGAAGACAATGATTTTCACGGAACAGCGGCTGGAATTGAATACGCTGTTTCAGTTTTAGGAATAAAGCATATTATAGTTTGTGGTCATTCACATTGTGGTGCTTGCGAATCTTTGTATCATGAAATTCCAGAAAAAAAAGAATTAGTTCATGTAAAAAAATGGCTTGAGCTTGGAAATATTTCAAAATCATTTGTAGAAGAGAATTTTAAAACGGAAACTAAAACGGAAAAAATTAGATTAACAGAGCAAGTTTCTGTTGTTTTTCAATTAGAAAATCTACTGACATACCCAGCAGTTGCAAAAGGTATTGAAGATGGAACAATAACAATTCATGGTTGGTATTATGATTTGCAAACTGGTGTAATTAAACATTTTGATACAGATACGTTTGAATTTAAAGACTTAATAAGTCAAAAATAAAATAATAAAATTGGATTTAACAATGAAAGAAAAAATAGCACAAGCAAAACTTTTACTTGAGGCATTACCATATATTAAAAAATATGCAAATCAAATATTTGTTATTAAATATGGTGGTTCAGCTCAAATAAATCCAGAACTAAAAAGCTTATTTGTAAAAGATATCATACTTCTTCATCTAGTTGGGATCAAACCTGTAATAGTTCATGGTGGTGGAAAAAAAATTAATGAGATGCTAGATAAGCTCGAAATTCAAAGTGAATTTGTTGATGGAATGAGAGTTACGAGCGCTGAGGTTATGGAAGTTGTAGAGATGGTTCTTTGTGGAAACATAAACAAAGAACTAACTAATCTGATAAATATGCATGGTTCAAAAGCAATTGGAATAACTGGAAAAGATGGAAATTTTATGACAGCAATTCCAAAAGATGGTGGTAAATATGGCCTTGTGGGTGAAATAAATATGATTGATAATCGTGTTATTGAAAATTTATTAGAAGAAAAATTTATCCCTGTTATTGCTCCAATTGCATCAGGAAATGAAATTAATCATCCTGGATTCAATATAAATGCTGACTTAGCTGCTAGTAAAATAGCTGCTAGCTTGGGTGCGAGAAAAGTGATCTTCTTGACTGATATTGTTGGGGTAATGGATAAAAATAAAAACCTTTTATCAACATTAACAAGAGATGAGATTGAAAACTATAAAGCGGATGGAACAATAGTTGGCGGAATGATTCCAAAAGTAGACGCATGTCTTGAAGCTGTAAATGCTGGGGTTGAAAAAGCTCACATTATAGATGGAAGAGTAGAACATTCACTTTTGCTTGAAATATTTACAAGTGATGGTATAGGTACAGTTATAAGAAATTAGGCAAAAAGAAATAGCAAAACTAAATAAACATAAGAAAATCAAGGAGAGCGTAAATGAGTGGATATAAATTAATAAGTGGTACTGCAAATGTAGAATTTGCAAAAAAAGTTGCTGGATTTTTAGGTAAAGAATTGGCAGAAGTTCAAGTTAATAGATTTAGCGATGGTGAAATTAATGTAAACATTACTGAAACAGTAAGAGGTCAAGACGTATTTATTATTCAACCAACTTGCGCACCTGCAAATGATAACCTTATGGAGCTTTTGATTATTGTTGATGCATTAAAAAGAAGTAGTGCTGGAACAATAAATGCTGTAATTCCTTATTTTGGTTATGCAAGACAAGATAGAAAAGCTGCTCCTAGAGTTCCAATAACAGCGAAACTTGTAGCCGACATGCTTGAAACAGCTGGTGTTCATAGAGTCATAACGATAGATTTACATGCTTCTCAAATACAAGGATTTTTTAATATTCCTGTTGATCATTTGGTTGGTGCTAGCTTGTTTGTTGAGCACATAAAAAACAAAAATCTTCCTAATCCAATCATTGCAAGTCCAGATGTTGGTGGTGTAGCCAGAGCTAGAACATATGCTGAAAAACTTGGATACGATCTAGTTATAGTTGATAAAAAACGAGAAAAAGCAAATGTTAGTGAAGTGATGAACATAATCGGCGACGTTGAAGGTAGAGATGTTATTATTCTTGATGATATGGTTGATACAGCTGGAACTTTAACTAAAGCAGCTGATGCATTAAAAGCAAAAGGTGCAACTAGTGTAATGGCATGTTGTACGCATGGTGTATTAAGTGGTCCTGCATTTGAGAGAATTGCAAATAGTAGCCTTGATGAATTAGTTGTTACAGATACTATTCCTCAGAAATCACATCCAAAAGTTACAGTTTTGAGTGCAAGTGAAATTACTGCTAAAGCGATTAGTAGAATTTATACACATGAGTCAATTCAAAGTATTTTTATATAACACTTATTTATTTACAAAATAAAAAACATAATGAATCAAGAAAACAATCTTATAAAACAAGGAGCATCTCTCCTTGCTCTAAAAATCAACCATTAAATTTGGAAATACAAAATGATTGAAAACAAACAACAATACCTAGAAAAAATAGATTTACTAATTAGTTGGGCTAATGCTTACTATGTTAAAGACGAGCCAAAAGCAACTGATGAAGAATATGACAATCTTTATCGCGAGGTATTAGAATTTGAGACAATTAATAATATTGTAAATGAAAATTCACCTACTAGAAAAGTGGGTGGTGTTGTTCTTGAAGAATTTGTTAAAGCAAGTCACAAAACAAAAATGTGGTCTCAAGAAGATATTTTCAATAATGATGAGCTTGAAGATTGGCTAAAAAGAGTTTCAAAAGTTATAGATTTGGATAAAACATTATTTGTTTGTGAACCAAAGTTTGATGGAGCTAGTCTCAATCTTATTTATGAAAATGGTATATTAAAACAAGCTATCACAAGAGGTGATGGGATAATTGGTGAAGATGTAACACACAATGCAAAAACAATATCTTCTATCCCAATGACAATAAATTATCCTGGATTAATTGAAATTAGAGGCGAAGTTGTAATTAAAAAAGATGATTTTGAAACCATAAATGAACAAAGAAAACTAAATAACGAACCAACTTTTGCGAACCCTAGAAATGCAGCAGCAGGAAGTCTTCGTCAGCTTGATTCGAAAATTACTGCAAAAAGAAAATTATTTTTTCAAGCCTGGGGTGTTGGTTCTAACAGTTTAGAATGCACATCATACTCAGCTATGTTGGATTTTATTTACAAAATGGGCTTTGCGAAACCACCTATTTTTGAACTTTGTAAAACTAAAAATGAGATTCAAGATGTATACAATAAAATAGTAGATATGAGAAATGATATTCCAATGGGACTTGATGGAATGGTTATTAAAGTTGATAATTTACTATTCCAGGACGACCTTGGCTATACTGTTAAATACCCAAGATGGTCATGTGCATACAAATTTCAAGCGGTTGAAAAAACCACAAAAGTTGTAGATATTATAAATCAGGTCGGTAGAACTGGTGCTATTACTCCTGTGGCGATTGTTGATGCTACACTAATTGATGGTTCAACTGTTGCTCGTGCGACATTACACAATTATGATGAAATTGAGAGACTTGGTCTCAAAATAAACGATTCCGTTATTATCATAAAAAGCGGTGATATAATTCCAAAAATAACAAAAGTTTTAACTGAGCGAAGAGATGGAAGTGAACTTGAAATTCACCGCCCTACAAAGTGCCCTACTTGTGAAAAAGAGTTATTTGACGAAGGAATTTTAATTAAATGTCAAAATTTAGATTGTCCTGATAGAGTTATTAATAGTATTATTTATTTTGCAAGTAAAAACTGTATGAATATAGATGGACTTGGAAATAAAATAGTTGAATTACTAGTAAACGAAGGAAAAATAAAAGATATTTTAGATTTGTATAGCCTAAGATATGATGATTTGGTTGGACTTGAAAGCTTTAAAGATAAGAAAATTAATAATCTTTTATCTTCTATAGAAAATACAAAAAATTCGGAGCTTCATAGGCTTGTAAATGCTTTAGGAATCGAGCATATTGGTGAAGTTGCCAGCAAACAAATTTGTGATGAATTTGGTATTCTGGTTTTTAAAACAACAGAAGAACAACTTTTAAATCTTGAAGGTATTGGTGAACAAATGGCAAAATCATTCTTGGAATTTGCTCGTGTAAATCAAGATTTAATTGATAAATTATTTAACACAATTAATCCAACAGTGAAAGAAAAAATTGAAGCGAAAGAGAATATATTTAAAGGTAAATCTGTAGTTTTAACAGGAACAATGTCAAAAAGTAGAGATGAAATGAAAAAATTCTTCGAAGATTTGGGAGCTAAAATAGTATCATCTGTATCAAAAAAGACAGATTTCGTTGTTTATGGAGAAGAAGCTGGAAGCAAATATGATAAAGCATTGGCAATAGGCGTCAATACGATTTATGCAAACAACATACAAGATATGTTGAATTAAGGAAGCACTATGAGTGGATTTTTGGTTTTTTTATTAGTACTTTCAGTACTTGTTTTTGTTCATGAACTTGGACATTTTAGTGTTGCAAGATATTTTGGGGTAACAGTTTACCAATTTTCAATTGGATTTGGTCCAAAACTTATTACAAAATATTGGAAAGGTACAAATTGGAGTTTTTCACTAATTCCACTTGGTGGATATGTCCAGATGAAGGGACAAGAAGATTTAGACCCTTCTAAAAATAGTACTGATTTAGATAGCTACACTATGCTAACTCCCATGAAAAGAATTTTTATATTATTAGCTGGTCCATTTGCTAATTTTATTTTGGCATTTTTCTTATATATTTTTGTTGGTTTAATGGACCATAATGAGCTTGGAAATCAAATCGGTGGATTAACAAAAGATTCTCCTGCTTATCAAGCTGGACTTAGAGATGGTGATAAAATAATATCAATAGATGAACAAGAAGTTGTTCTTTGGCATGATTTGCAAACAATTATCAAAGATGATAACAGTGACAAACTTCTAATTTCTGTAAATAGAGGTGGATTTAAAAAAACATTTATTGTTAGACCTAAGATCCTTGAAACAAAAAATATATTTGGGGAAGTAGTTTCAAAAAAGATGATTGGTATAGCACCAGCTTCTATAGTAAGTGTTTCATTTACACCTATAGAAAGTATTATATATGGTTTTGATAAAACATACGAAGCAAGTAAACTAATATTTTTAGGAATCCAAAAAATGCTTCAAGGGATTATTCCAAGCAGTGAAGTTGGTGGTGTTATTTCAATTGGAAAAGTAATATCAGATGCAAGCGACACCGGAATAGTTTCTTTATTTATTATTGCTGCATTAATATCAGTTAATCTTGGAGTATTGAATCTTCTTCCAATTCCAGCACTTGATGGTGGACACATAATGTTCAATCTTTACGAGCTAATTACAAAAAGAAAACCAAGTCAAAAAGTTCTTTTAAATCTTACTGTTGGTGGATGGGTAATACTTCTTGGACTTATGGTGCTTGGAATTTATAACGATATAAATAGATTTTTCAATTAGATTCAAAATCATACAACCATATTAGGGGAATAAAATGTTAACAAAAGAAAAAGCAATACAAAATCTTGATGAAATAATTAAAAAAATTGAATTTGCAAGATTACAAGTTAGCCCGCATAGAATAGTTCAAATAATAGGTGTAAGCAAGTACAATACAACAGAAGATGTAGAATTACTATACAAAGCTGGTCAGCGTGCTTTTGGAGAAAATAAAGTTCAAGATCTTAAGGAAAAACAAGAAGCACTCGATGATCTACCATTGTCTTGGCATTTTATTGGTACGCTACAAAAAAATAAAATCAATAATCTTATTGATTTAAACCCTACTCTAATGCACTCTTTAGATAGTCTGGAGTTGGCTGAAGAGCTTGACAAAAAACTAAAAGCTAAAAATAAAACTATGAACTGTTTGCTGCAAATTAATAGTGCATATGAAGATACAAAATCTGGTGTAGACCCAAAAGTTGCTGTTGAAACTTACAAAACAATACAAAACAAATATGTAAACATAAAGTTAAATGGTGTAATGAGCATTGGTGCACACACCGATGATAAAAATGTTATTAAGAATAGCTTCCAAACAACAAAGAATATTTTTGATAAATGTGATGGTGCAACTATATGCTCTATGGGAATGAGTAGCGACTTTGAGCTTGCAATTCTACATGGATCAAATATGATAAGAGTTGGGAGTGGTCTTTTTAAAATATAACAGAAACAAGATCTTCTAGTATATTTTTTGATAAAATAACAATATGAACATAGAAACACTAATTACAGAAAAAAATATTAAACCTACTGCTGCAAGAATTCATATGATGAAGATTTTCAATAATGCGACAAAACCACTTAGCTATGAAGATCTTAGAGCTGATTTGCCAATGGATAAAGCAACATTTTATAGAAATATCTTAAAATTTGAATCAGAAGGAATACTAAATTCTTTTGAATCAAATGATAAAAAAAGATATTTTGAATTAAAATTACAGCCACATGCTCATTTTGTATGTATCAAATGCAATGAAATAGAATGTGTTAAAAAAGTTGATGTTTTACTTGAGGGCTATGAAATAACAAACATAACAATCAATGGAAAATGCAAGAAATGCATAGAAAAGGATCTAGTATAGATCCATTTTTCAATCCTCACATTGTGTTTTAATTATTGTGGTTGTGCTTTGGATAAATCAGCTTATCTTTAGAGTATCCATAAGAAGGCATTTTCTGTAAAATTTCTATAAGTATTTTTTCATCTAATATGCTAGTTCTTGACAGTATCCAGAAATATTCTCTTTTAGGCTCTCCGATAACAACATAAGAATATTTTTCATCCAACATAATAATTTGATAATTTCCATAGAATGGCCAAAAAAAACTTACTTTTAATTTTGAAAAACTTTCATCAATATTGTAGGCTTCGCCTATCGCGATATCGATCTTGCCATCTTTTGTACATTTATTTTCAACATTTATTTTTCCATCTTTTCGCAAAGAATATGTAGCACTAATATCACTACAACCTTTCTCAAAAAAATTATCATATCTTGCTATTTCATACCACGTGCCTAAATATTTGTTAACATCAACTTTTTGAACAGTTTTAAGTTCTTGATGCTTAGCTGAGCATCCAGTAAACAATGTAAACAAAAATGATAAAAATAAGATATATTTCACGCCAAATCTCCTTCTAGTATTTTCTTCGTCATAGCATGTCTATATGTGAACATATTTAGCATATCTGCTTTAACAAAAGGGTAAGCAACTTTACTAAAAGGCTCAAATGGCAATCTAAACTTAATATTATCAATTAAAAATGAATAATTTTCATCAATACTCTCAAAAATATGATCATGTTCAAAATATCTAAATGGTGATTTTATAGCTATATCTTTAATTAAGTTTTGTTCTATTTTAGCTATTCTAACCTCCCAATTTTGAGTAATTCCAAATTTTTTAATGGCCAATTTAACTATATTCCCCTCTTTCATTGGTGAATGTAATTCAATTATATTCACTTTCATGTCTTGTGGAGTGATTAGTGGTAAATTATTTGTGTCTTGATGAAATCTCAATAGATCATCAACGCTACATTTAATTTTGGTACGTATTGTTATTTCGTACATAGATGTCCTTTTGTAATTTATATTTTTGTGGAACTCAAATATTCTACTATAGTTTAATTAAACTAGCAATATGAATATTTTTAACTTTAAAAAAATTACATGATAGAAAGTTCTCATTGCATATAAACTTACATAAAATCTATACTAAAAATATTGACTTATTATTAAAATAAATAAAAAGGAAATTTGATGGAAGTAGTTTTAACAATCGCAGGAAGTGATACTAGTGGTGGAGCTGGAATACAAGCTGATTTAAAAACCTTTGAAGCTTTTGGTGTTTTTGGAACTACAGTACTAACAGTATTAACAGCTCAGAATACAAAAGGAGTATCAGCCGTTAGTGAAGTACCTTCTGAATTCATAAGAGAACAGCTTAAATCAGTATTTGATGATTTTGATGTAAAAGCAGTAAAAATAGGAATGCTTTTTTCAAATGGAATAATCAATACAGTTAGAGAATTTGTGAAAGATTTAAAAATTCCTATTATTTTTGATCCGGTATGTGTTTCTAAAGCTGGTTCAAAATTACTCAATGATGACGCAATTGAGAATCTAAAAAGTATATTTCCTTATGCAACTATAATAACACCAAATCAGTATGAGGCTGCGTTACTTTTAGGCTATGAATTTGCAAACACAGATTCTTTACAAAATATATTTAATTTACCGTGTAAAGTGGTTGTAAAAAATCATAAACTAGAAATAAATGGTAGTTTCAAATCAGTAGATACTTTATACAAAGGCAGAGATAAAAAAACATTTGAGACACCATATTTGGAAAGTTCGAATTTTCATGGCACAGGATGCAGTTATTCAAGTGCAATTGCTGCAAACATTGCTCTAGGAAAATCTATAGAAGAAGCAATAGATGAAGCTAAAAAATTTGTTTATTTTTCAATAAAGAATGCTCCAAATATTGGTCATGGTAGTGGTCCAATAGCACATAAAATTGGCGGTGAAATATGCAAAATCAAATAGACTTAAGTGGATTATACATAATCAGCGATGATATTTTAACTCCAAAAAATCAACTTTTGGAAAAAATAAAATTATCATTAGAAGGTGGCGCAAAAATAGTTCAGCTTAGAGATAAGATTAGTAGTGATGATGAAATAGAGCAAATTTCTGATGATTTACAAAAATTGTGTCATCAATATAATGCTTTATTTGTTATGAATGATAGATTTGAACTAGCAATAAAAAATCAATATGATGGACTGCATATAGGTAAAAGTGATTATTCAAATTTTTCATCTATAAGGGAAAAATTTAATGGGAAAATTGGGGTGTCTTGCTATGGAGATATTGAAATTGCTAAGCAATTTGAATTAAATGGTGCAGATTATGTTGCATTTGGATCATTCTTTAATTCTCCAACGAAACCTGATTCCAATATTATTCCTCTAAATATTTTAGAGGAAGCAAAAAAAGAAATAAATATTCCAATATGCGCCATTGGAGGAATAAATGCAACAAATGTAGATGTTATTATAAGTAAAGGAGCTGATATGGTTGCAATTATAAGTGATATATGGAGCAATTCCGATATAAAAGAAATATCAAAAATTTACACAAATAAAATTAAAGGAAATAAAATATGACGAAATTAAATATATCATTGGAATGGTTTATAAATCCGGACCACTTACCATTTATAGCAGGAGTTCAATCAGGTGCTTTTAGAAAAGCTGGATTAGATGTAAATATTATTGAACCAAAAGAACATTATGATGGCTTTGAGAGTCTAAAAAATGGTGAGATTGATATTCACACTAATGAGCCATTGCATTTATTTGAACACTATTTCGATGGGATAAAGTCATTGGGATGCTTTTTTGAAACGCGTGGTGGAGTTATGATACGAAAAAGTAGTATTGATAAATTAAAAGCTAATCAAAAAATTAAAATTACAACACCTGCATCAAATGATGTGACAAACAAAATTGGCTCAGAAATACTTTTAAGATATGCAAAACGAGAAGGATTTGAGCTTTCTGCATCAAACATTGAATTTATTGAAACCGACTTTTACCATTTAAAAAATATGCAAGATGATGAAAGTTTTGATGGAGCTTGGCTTTGTTTTTACAATTTTGAAGGCATTGAAGCTGAATATATAGGTTTTGAAAATCTATTTATTGATCAATTCATTAGTCCTTATCCAAACTTCTCAGCTTTAGAAATGATGACTACGCAAACAACGTTAAATGAAAAAGGTGATGCGATAAAGAAGTTCATAGAAATTTGTGAAAATATGGTTCAAGAATTAAACGCGAACAAAGAGGATGCAAAGAGTCTATATTACAAGTACACAAAAGAAGAAAAAAGTGAGCTTATGGATTTAATAATAGAAGACACACTTCCAAGATTAAGTTCTAAAATTATATCTGATGATAAAAAATGGCTTGAATTAAATTCATTTTTTGAAGACCTAGAGCTTGTTACTTTAAGTAAAGAACAATACGATTCGATCTGGATCAAACAATAAGATAACTTAAAATTTTAAAGCAAGACAGTATAATAATCATAAAAATTGTGTTTTCTTACAAACACTTACTATGAAAGGTTTTTATGAAATCGGTTTTGCGTCAAGTTCTAACTCTTCCAGTAATAGTTATTGCGATGGGATATTTTGTTGATATTTATGATCTTATCTTATTTGGTGTAGTCAGGGTTCAAAGTTTAACTGAACTTGGACTAGATAAAGAAGCTATTACAATTTGGGGTTCAATAATTTTAAATGCTCAAATGTTTGGAATGCTTATTGGTGGTATTATTTGGGGTATGTTAGGTGATAAAAAAGGTAGATTGTCTGTTTTATTTGCCTCTATCATTCTCTACTCAGTAGCAAATTTTCTAAATGCTTTTGTTTCAAATGTAGAACAATACGCGATCTTAAGATTTATTGCAGGAATTGGCTTAGCTGGAGAACTTGGTGCTGGCGTAACGCTTGTTGCCGAAATATTACCAAAAGAAAAACGTGGATACGGAATAATGATTATTGCATCATTTGGTGTACTTGGCGTAGTTGCTGCAAATCTTGTAACAGAAATATTTGATTGGAGAAATGCCTATATTATAGGTGGTGTTCTTGGATTTATGTTGCTTATTCTAAGACTTGGCGTCAAAGAATCAATGATGTTTAAGCAACATGAACATGACAATATCAAAAGAGGTGATTTTCTAGGTTTATTTAAAAATAAAGAATTATTCGGAAAATACATTAAAGCAATTGTTATAGGGATGCCACTTTGGTATGTTGTTGGTGTATTGGTAATGTTTTCACCAGAATTTGCAAAAGCTCTAAATATTAGTGAAAAAATAACAGCTGGGCAAGCTCTTATGTATTGTTATATAGGATTATCTGTTGGTGATTTAGCAAGTGGCTATTTATCTCAACAACTGCAAAGTCGTAAAAAAGCTTATGCTATTTTTATGACAATTTCTATTGTAAGCATTGTGTATTATTTTTCATTGTCTGGTGCTGACGCTTCATCTTTTTATTTAGCAGTCTTTTTACTTGGTGTTTTTTGTGGCTATTGGGCATTGTTTATTACGATGGCTGCGGAACAATTTGGTACAAATGTAAGAGCGACTGTAGCAACTACTGTTCCAAACTTTGTTAGAGGATCTGTTATTCCAATCACATCGAGTTTTATATTTCTAAAAGATAGTTTTGGAGTATTATGGTCTGCTGCTATAGTTGGTTGCATAGTATTCACTATATCATTTTTAGCACTTTACATGACAAGAGAAACATTTCATGAGGATTTAGATTACATAGAGGCCTAGAAGCTTTTATTGCTCACCAAGGACCTTGAAAACGGGAATACAAAAATTCACATTTTTTAGTATGCTTTGTTTTTCGTCCTTGAACTCTCTTTCTCCACATCTTAAAAGAACTTTTTTTCATTAATGTTCTCATTTTATTTTTAACTTGATTTTCTGTTAGGCCAAAATTAAATTTTATAACTTCAAAAGTTGTTCTATCTTGCCAAGCCATTTCAATAAGCCTATCAATAGAAGTTTCGCGAGATTCTTCAATATCTATATCTTGTGTATCATATTTTTTTAGTTCATCAAAAGTCATATTATTTCCTATTTTTTATAGTAAATTTTACTTTTGTTATGTATATATTGGTAGTATTTTTTTGGCTATTTATATTGTGATAAGTTTAATTCAATAAAAGAAAGAAGTAGATTCTTTTATTGAATTATGGATTTTATGCTAAATTTGTGTAGATGTTTTGAACATCTTCATCATCTTCAAGTTTATCAAGTAAAATTGAAAGTTCTTCCATTTGGTCATCAGTTATCTCTATTGGAGTTGTTGGTATTCTTTGTAGTGAAGCTTTTTCATACTCGATTCCCATCTCTTCAAGTTTTTTAGTCATATTTCCAAATTCCGTATAATCAGCAAAAAGTGTCAACGAGCCATCATCCTCAATTCGCAACTCTTCAAGTCCTCCATCAATTAGTTCCATTTCAAACTCTTCAAGATCCATTTCTGGCTTCTCTTTTAATTCAATTACTGCTTTTCTGTTAAACATAAACTCTAAAGAGCCATTCGGGACAACTTGTCCATGATTTTTATTGAAAATAGTTTTTATATTAGCAACTGTTCTAGTTCCATTGTCTGTAGCTGTTTCAACAAATACAAGAACACCATGAAGCCATTTTCCTTCATAATTAAGTTCGTCAAGATTTGCTGCATCTTTAGCTGTAGCTCGTTTTATAGCTGCATCAATATTATCTTTTGGAAGATTTTGTGCTTTAGCTGTGTTAATGGCAGATCTTAGACCTGGATTCATATCTGGATCTGGTACCCCATTTTTAGCAGCAAGCGTAATTGCTTTAGCTAACTTAGGAAATACCCTTGACATATTTCCCCATCTTTTTAATTTTGATGCTTTTCTATATTCAAAAGCTCTACCCATATTTCTTCTCCTTCTTTTTTATTGGTTATTTTGTAATTTAATCAATGTTTCTTTAACAACATCAGAATGCAAAATTTGAATTTTTTCACCTTTTATTGTTTTGTTTTCTCTCACCTTAACATTTTCCCAAATTGCTGCTATTTTATTTTCTGGATTAATTATAAATGTTGTTCTAACGACACCCATAAATTCTCTGCCCATAAATTTTTTTAATTGCCAAACACCATAACTTTCACACACTTTTTTATCTTCATCGCTTAAAAGTGTAATTTCAAGTTGCTTACCGTCTATAAATTTTTTGTGTGATTTTGGGCTATCTGGACTAATTCCAATAATAAGGGAATTTAAGTCTTCAAAATCTTCATTTTGGGCCGTAAAATCACATGCTTCATTTGTACATCCAGGCGTATTGTCTTTTGGATAAAAATACAATACTATCCATTTGCCAGCCAAATCTCTTAAGCAAATCTCAACTTCATCTTGATTTGGTATGCAAAATTCTGGTGCATTATCATTAATTTTAAGCATGATTTCCCTTGTTATAAATTTTAACGCGATTATACCCGAGATATGATTAATAATTTTTATTACAACAAGAATTAGACTTTATTTATTGTTTGAAATATAACATTTTATAATATTTTCTTTATAAAAAATTTAGGTTTAAGGTATACAATAAGCGTCAATAAAAAAATAGGAGCAAGCATGAAAAAATTATTAGTATTGCTAATGATTGGATTTTTTACATTTCTATCAGGACATGATCTTCAATTGATCAGTGTTGACAATAAAGATGGCAAAATTACACCAAAAACAATTGAGGAAGAATTCAAAAAAGCAGGATTTTATATATCTGATAATAGAGATATGAATGTTCCGTTTATGAAGCAATTCCAAAATACTGACTTCAAAGTGTACAATCTTTTCACAACACACCACATTAAATCGGTTCAAAATCTTGCTAAACAATACCCAAGAATTGGATTGTTTACACCAATGAGTATGTCTATATACACAAAAAAAGGTGAGGATAAATTGTATGTATCATCTCTTACAATAGACGCTATGTCAAAAATAACAGGTATTCCAAAAGATAATAAAGATTTGGTAAATATTGTAAAAATGGTAAAAGAAACATTACAAAAAGCATTACCAGGTGGAAAATTTGAAACTTTACCATACGATGTAGCTGCTACTCAAAAAGAACTTATTACTAAAATGCATGTAAAACTAAAAAGTGGTGACTGGAAACAAGATAGTGAAGCTATGATTGAAGAATTTGAAGCAAATCTTGAAATGAATGGTTTTGTTCAAGCTGGATTCAATAACATTAACTACTATTTCAAAGAATCAGGTGATAAATTTTTTGACATTTTTGTTTCTGAGTCTATATGTAAATTGCCAGTTATTTATACTGTAGCAAAAACTAGACCTGAAGCTGGAGCATTTGCACCTTGTAGTATTTCAATTTATAAAAAAAGTTCTGATGACTTTATGTATATTGAGTATCCAAATGTATACAACTGGATAGCATCGCTTGATATGGATCACAAAGAAGGTATCAAGGAATTAATTGAAGCTCAAGCTAAAATGGAAGTAATTCTACATAATCTAAAAACAGATTACGAAAAATAATCTTCTCATAAATAACCAAGCCCTTAAAAGCTTGGTTAAATTTCTCTTTTTCTAAACCAAAACGCACTTAAACAATCACAACCAAAACAATTTTTATGTACAATAATCGTTATGAAAAAAGATGAAGTATTTAAAGAAAAAATAAAAAAACAATTCGAATTTGATGAATCAGTAGCAAGTGTATTTGATGATATGCTAAGCAGATCTGTACCTTTTTACGAGGAGATGCTGCATCTGACAACATCATTTGGCCTAAAATATCTTGAAGATGGTGATAGAGTTTATGACCTTGGATGCTCAACCGCGTCAACTTTAATACACTTAGCAAAACATTCACAAGTCAATCTGGATCTAATAGGAATAGATAATTCTTCAGCGATGCTAAAAAGAGCTAAAAATAAAGCTCATGCATATGGGCTTGATATAAAATTTAAAGATGCTGATATTTTTGACCTCGAATTAAAAAAGTCTAAGTTAATCATTTCAAATTATACATTACAATTTATACGGCCCTTAAAAAGGGAGCAATTAATCAATAAGATATATGATAGTTTAGAAGATGGTGGGGTATTTATTTTTAGCGAAAAAGTTATAACTGAAGACAAGATTCTAAACAAGTATTTTATAGATGAATATTACAATTTCAAAAAGAATCAGGGTTATAGCGAATTTGAGATATCACAAAAAAGAGAAGCTTTAGAAAATGTCTTAATTCCATATAGCTACAGTGAGAATAAGCAAATGATTGAGGATGCTGGTTTTAAGCATTTTGATTGTTTATTTAAATGGATTAACTTTTCCACATTTATTGCAATAAAAAACTAAACAATAATCTGAAAATTCAAGACTATTGTTTGTTTAAATTTATAGTTATTTAAAAAGACCTGTTTGAGTAACGTTGTGATTCAACCCTAAATCGATAGGACTAATTCCAAGAGCAATACCTACCATTTGTGGTAAATGTAAAACTGGGATATTAACTTCTCTACCAGCCTGCTTAGAAATATTATGTTGTTGAACATCCATTCTAAGGTGGCAAAGCGGACAAGGTGTTACCATAACATCTGCATTATTATCAATAGCATCAAGCATAGCAATACTACTTAATTTATTAGCTGTTACAGGATTTTGAAGCTCAACATGGAATCCGCAACATTTATTTTTTGACTCATAATCAATTGCATTTCCACCCAAAGCAGTAACTAAATTATCCAAAGAAACTGGTCTATATGAATTTTCTCCACCATTATTTTTGTGTTGTAGATGACTTGGTCTAATATTGTGACAACCATAGAAAGACGCAATGTTTACATCTGTCATAGGATTTGTAACTTTAGAAGCTATATTTTCATAACCATAATCATCTTGTAATGCATAAAGAAAATGCTTAACATCACTTGTTCCTTTATATTCAAGACCAACTTCTTTTAATTTTTCATTTACTTTAGCTTTTAGCTCAGGATCATTATCAAGTCTATCTTTTGTAAGACTAGTATTTAATTGGCATGTATTACAAATAGTTACCATCGTTAAACCTAACTTTTCCGCATAACAAATATTTCTAGCATTTAATACAAGAGATAACATGTCGTCAAAATCTTGTAAGTGACTAGCTCCACAACAACTAGCTTCATCAAGTAAAACTAATTCTATACCTAATTTATCAGCTATAGCCATTGTTGATTTTAACAGCTCAGGAGTTGATTCTCTTGCTGTACAACCTGTATACAGAGCGTATTTTAATTTTTCCATTTTATTTTCCATCTCTTTTAGCTCCTAAAACTTTACAGTTGAACAAGATTCAACTAATTTTTTAATCTCGTCAAGATTTTTTGATTTTGGCATATTCCAAGGCATAACAATTTTACCTTTTGCGAACATTGCAATTGCTTCAGGAATATGTTTCATAACACCAATATTTCCTTCACTATATCTTACAAGTTCTCCCTCATCAAGAATACCGTGTTTAGCAATCGACCATTTAAATCCAACTGCATGTCTAACGGCAACATTATTTCTAGCTAAGCCTTTCTCAAATGTTTGTAGGTGCAGTTTAGTAATTTTTCCGATTGGATCAAGCTCTTTTGGACAGGCATCAGCACATTCATTACATTTAACACAATCCCAAATTCCACTTCCCAATTCTTGAAGTGCATTTAGTCTTGACTCTGCTGCTGTATCTCTAACGTCTGCATTAAATCTCCAAGCTTTAACCAGTGCTGCTGGACCAGTAAAGTCTTTATTAACTGCTACTGCTGGACATGAATAAAAACAGCTTCCACATTGAATACAATAGTCAGCTTCATCAATTTTTTCATTTTCATGTATCGATACGATGTTTTCACTTTTTGGATGTTCATTAATATCAGCTACAAGATAAGGTTGCACCGAGTTGTATTTTTCCCAGAAATTTGATTTGTCAATAACCATATCTTTATACGCTCTTGCTTTATCTTGAGGATCAATTATAAGCTCATCTCCAAAAATAGCTACCAAATCATGAACTCTATCTTTACATGCTAAAGTTGCTTTTCCATTAACCTTAACAGCACAACTTCCACAAATTCCATGTCTACAACTTCTTCTGTAAGAAAAACTTCCATCATGTTCCCATTTGATTCTATTCATAACATCAAGAACTAGCTCATCCTGACTAACTTCCATAACAAAAGTATCATAATGAGGTAAATAATCAGTTTCTTTGTTAAATCTGAAAGCTTTTATTGTTAATTGTTTTGTTTCTTTACTCATCATAAACTCCTAATATGTTCTTGCTGCTAATTCATGATAACCTAAAACTACGTCCATATATTCTGTAGTCAAATCACCATTATCATCCATGTAGCTCATTGTATGTTTCAAGAAGTTTTCATCATCTCTTGTTTGATATTCTTCCCTATAATGAGCTCCACGACTTTCTTTTCTAAGAATTGCACCTTCAACAATAAATGCAGAGAAATCTAACATATGACTAAGCTCAACAGCTTCTTGCAAATCAGTATTGTATATTTTTGATTTATCATCAATTCTTACATTTTGGAATCTTCTTTTTAATTCTTTAAGTTTTGCTTGTTGAACTAAAAGTGATTTTTCTGTTCTAAATACACCTGCATTTTCAGTCATAGATTGTTGTAATTCTTCTCTTAAAAGAGGAATTCTTTCATTTCCATTTGACGTTCTTATTTTTTCAATTCTATCAATTACTGGTTGAGCATCGCTAGATTTTGCATCTTTAAATTGAATAAGATTATTTTTTAAATCTTTAACAATATTTAGTCCAACATGTCTTCCAAAAAATAATGCTTCTAGAACACTATTTGCTCCAAGTCTATTTGCTCCATGTACACTTACACAAGCACATTCTCCTGCTGCATAAAATCCGTCAACTAAAGTTTTTGTATCTTTTCTAACATGTCCATTGATGTCAACTGGAATTCCACCCATACTATAATGAGCAGTAGCTGCTATACTAATTGGTTCTTTAATCATATCTTGGCCAAGGAATGTAATAGCTAAGTCTCTTAATTCTGGAAGTTTTTCCATAATTAATTTTTCACCTAAATGTGTAAGATCAATCATAACATGATCTTTGTCTGGTCCACAACCTCTTCCTTCAAGAATTTCTTGAGTAATAGCACGACTTACAACATCTCTTGAAGCTAGTTCTAATTTATTTGGAGCATATTTTTCCATAAATCTTTCACCTAAAGAATTGTAAAGTATACCACCCTCACCTCTTGCTGCTTCACTTATAAGTACGCCGCTTCCAGCTATTCCAGTTGGGTGAAATTGAACAAATTCCATATCTTCCAATGGAAGTCCATGACGAGCAACTATTCCAAGTGCATCACCAGTATTTGCATGAGCATTAGAGTTTATCTTAAAAGCTCTTCCGTATCCACCAGTTGCAAACATTACAGCTTTAGCATTAAAAATCATTGGTGTACTATCAACTAAATTGTAAGCAAAAACACCATTTACTTTGCCATCTTTATAAATTAGATCAGCAACATAGTATTCATCTTTAAAATCAACACCATCTCTATGAGCTTGTTCATAAATAGTTTGTAAAAGAGTTAATCCTGTTCTATCTTTTGCATAGCAAGCTCTTGGTTTGCTTTGTCCACCAAAAGGTCTTTGAGCAATCTTACCCTCTTCATTTCTAGAAAATACAGCTCCCATTTGCTCTGCCCATCTAATAGTTTCTGGGGCCTTAGAACACATAAGTCTAATAGCATCCTGGTCACCAAGATAATCACTACCTTTAACTGTATCAAACTCATGAAGTTCTATACTATCCTCAGCACTTAAAGCAGCATTTATTCCACCTTGTGCAGCTCCACTATGGCTTCTAAGTGGGTGAAGCTTTGTTAAAACGCAGACACTAAGTCCAGCAGATGAAGCTTCTCTTGCAGCAGCACATCCAGCAAGTCCAGCACCTACTATAACTACATCATATTTATGAATAGCAATACTCATCTAAATTCCTTAAATTATAAATTTTGTTGATACTAACACAAAAAGACTAAAAAATTTGTTTAATATAAATTACGTATATTTAAAAATATTTCGATTGTTACAAAGTGAAGCAGCCCATGAAAGACAATAGTTTTGTAAATTTGATTATAGTGTTTTTATATTTTTTAAAGTACAATAATCTATTCTTAAAACAATAATAAATTAAATTTATCAATAAAGAATTTAAGTACACAAATTAACTAAAAAATTGGAAATTAAAATATGAATAAAGAAAATTATTTTATTAGCAAAATTGCGTCAAATAAGTTCATAGGTGACGATGGAGCAGTTATTTTAAAAGACTTAAAGAAAAACGAAAAGTATGTTTATAGCATGGATGCATTTTTTGAGAATGTTCATTTTAAACGAGAATGGCTTACACTTGAACAAATTGCCAAAAAATCTATGCTCGTAAATATAAGTGATGCGATTGTTATGAATGCTATTCCAAAATATGCCCTACTAAGCATTGCTATTCCATCGGATTTTACAACAGAAGATTTGGATCAATTAGCAAAAGGTTTCAAAAAAATAGCAAAAAAATTTGGGATAACAATAATTGGCGGAGATACAATATCAAATGTGAAACTTGATATTTCAATAACTATTATTTCAATAACCAAAAATCCGATTTTTAGAAGTGGTACAAAAAAAGATGATTTAATATGTCATACTGGAGATCTAGGAAGTTGTAAACATGATCTAGAAGTACTATTGAATGGCGGTAGCATCAATAAGAAATCAAAGTTTATAAGACCAAAACTTAATAATGAATTCTTTTACAAGGTTTCAAAATACATAAATAGCGCTTTAGATATTTCTGACGGATTATTTTTTGAGCTTGAGAGATTAAGCAAAGTTAATAATATTGGTTTTGAATTTTTTCAAGAAATACAAAAAAATATTGGATGTAGCGGTGAAGAATATGAAATATTATTTACTTTTGATCCAAAACATAGAAACAAAATTCAAAAAATTGCTTACGAATATGGTGTTGTTTTAAATATATTTGCAAAAGCAACAGATGGTATATTTGAATGCGATTGCAAAGATCATCACTTTTAGAAACTAAAGTTTTATAACTTTAGCTCCAAAACCGCCCTGATTTGGTAATGCATCAGTATAACTAATAACTCGTGGGTGTGCATCTAAGAATTTTTTTACCTCATAAGATAACTTTCCAGTACCTATACCGTGATAAACCAAGACTTCCTGAAAACCATTTATAAGACAATCACTAATAAAGCGTTCAAGATTATCGATAGCTTCATCTGCTCTTTGTCCATGAAGATCAAGTTTAATATCACCATGGGTTGGTTTTTCAATATCTAATTTAATTTTTTGTTTCACTTTTACCTGATTTCCACTAGGTTTTAAACTACTTATGCTTACATGGAGTTTTATTCCGTCATCAGTTTCAATATAGGCTTTTTCACCCCGTAAAGATATCACGACACCTTTAGTATTATTATACTTCACTCTATCGTTGATTTTGAATTCTTTTTTTTCTTCTATTTTTTCAACTTCTATTTTTGTTACTTTTTGATGAGCTGCATTTAAATGACGATGTGATTCTTGATAAATCTTAGCCTTAATAGCAAGCTGAGCCTCTTCCTTAACATCTTTGTATGCTTTGTGAAGTTTTGATTTTTCTTCGTATATAAGATTATCTAGTGCTTCTTTTTGATCATTTAAATTCTTTTTCAATCTTTCATTATTTTCAATTTTGTCATCTAAATCTTTAATTTTTCTCTTATATTCGAGCTCAAGAGAACTACTTTTTGCTATAAGATTGCTAAGTTTATCCTTATCATCGCCATAAACTTCTTTAGCTTCATTTACAACATCATTTGGTATTCCATATCGTAAAGCAGTTTCAAACGCATAGCTCATACCAATAGTCCCATTTAAAAAGTCATAAGTTGGTCGTCTATTTTCCTCGTCATATAGTGCAGCAATAAGCTCAACATTCTCATAAACAGACAAAAGGGAAGCGAGTCTTTTATGGTGAGTTGTTATAATTATTTTCATGTCTTTTTTCATTAGTTTTTCAATAATAACTTTAAAAAGACTTGCAGCTTCATCACTATCTGTACCAAGTTCGATCTCATCAACACCAACAATAGCGCTATCTTTATTGAATAAATGACTAAATTCTACCATTCTTCCGGCAAATGTTGAGATATCATTTTTAACACTCTGTGGATCGTCAAGCACAGCTAAAATATCTTTATAGTGCCCTACTTTTGTACTATGATGAGCATTGTACGGAATAAGATGCTTTGATAAAAAAATTGCACTCAAAATAGATTTAAGTAACATTGTTTTTCCACCAGCATTAACACCCGTTATCATTATTACAGATTTACTAAAATCTACAGTTACTGACTTACCATTTTTAAGAGCTGGATGAGTGAATTCAACAAGTTTTTGTACCTTCTTATTTCCGCTTGGAAGTATAAAGTTTTTATCCCCTATTTTAGCAAACAATATTCTCGCTAAATAATGATCAAATCTATCAAATTCTTTGTCTAAAAATGAAAGAAATAAAATATGCGAATTGAATGTTTGTGAAAACTCTCTACATAATTTAAGAATAATCTCTTCTTTTAAATCATTTAGATCATCTTGTCTATCTTTTAACTCTCTAACATTATCGGGAACTATATAAAAAAATCCACTATTACTTCTTTCGATAACCTTAGCTTTTATAATATGATTAAAACCACCCCTAACCATAAGCGCTTGCTGATTATGAACCAAATGAACTTGATGATCAACCAAATAAGGTTGTAACTTTTGATTATTCATTGTTCTTTGGAGTGCTTCTTTGATTTGAACTTTGTTTTTATAAATATTTTCATTTATTCGATCATATTCTAAATTTTCACCTTGTTTAAAGTTCCCATCATCATCAAACTTAAAGCAAATATCATCAATTTGTTTAGGAATAATAATCTTGTCAATCCAATCTTTTAGTCGGTTTTCCAGCGTAAATCTTTTGATATATTTAAAGTACTCAACAATCTTTACAAATTCATAAATCTCATAAATTTTAAGTGATCCTTGTTTTTTTAAATGATTAATTGAGGTAGTTAATGGAAGTGTTTTTTTTGGTGATTTGAAATTGTATTTTGATATTTCTTCTATAAGCTTAGAATGTATATTTATATCGCCCTGTAAGACTATAGATTTTTCTCTTGCAAAATGTCCTTGAAGGCTATTTATAAAATCTTCAAGGTCAAGTTTATTTATTATATTTTGCATAATTAATTATATATTTTTATAGATGTATTAATATTATACAAACTACTTAAACATTAAATCTGAAATGCATGATATCTCCATCTTGCACTACATATTCTTTACCTTCAAGTCTTAACTTTCCAGCTTCTTTGCATTTACTTTCTCCACCTAGAGAAACGAAATCTTCATAACTTATAACCTCAGCTTTAATAAATCCTTTTTCAAAGTCATTATGAATAACTGCAGCAGCTTGAGGTGCTTTTGTATTTTTTCTAATAGTCCAGGCTCTAACCTCAACTTTGCCAGCTGTAAAATAACTTTGCAGGCCAAGCTTATCAAATGCTATGTGGATTATTTTTTCTAGGCCAGACTCATCTGCACCAAGATCGCTAAGCATCTCTTTAGCCTCATCTTCTTCCATGCCGATTAGCTCTTCTTCAATTTTAGCGCAAAGTATTACAACATCGCTACCTACGCTTGTAGCATATTCTCGCACAATATCAACATATTTATTTCCATCGCTTAAGCTATCCTCATCAACATTAGCTCCATAAATAACTTCTTTATTTGAAAGAAACCTCATCTCTTTATCAAGAGCTATAAAATTCTCATCATCTTTCATTCCAAATGTTTTGACAGGATGAAGCTCATCAAGATGTTTTGCTAAATCTTCTGCTACAACTAATGCTGCAGCTGCTTTTTTATCAAGTTTTGCACTTTTTTTAAGTCTATCTATTTTCTTTTCAAGTTGTGAAATATCAGCATAAATTAGTTCTGTTTCAATGATTTCAATATCTCTAATTGGATTTACATCACCCTCAACATGAACAATATTTCCATCCTCAAAACATCTAACCATGTGTAAAATAACTTCAACTTCTCTAATATTAGAAAGAAATTGATTTCCAAGACCTTCGCCTTTACTAGCACCTCTTACAAGACCTGCGATATCAACGAAATCAATTGTTGAGTATTGAATTTTATCCGGATTAACTATTTTTGCTAATTCATTAAGTCTTTTATCTGGAACTGGTACAATTGCCTTATTTGGCTCTATCGTACAAAATGGGTAATTTTGAGCCTCCGCGTTTTGTGCTTTTGTTAAAGCGTTAAAAGTTGTACTTTTACCAACATTTGGAAGACCTACTATCCCTACACCTAATCCCATAATATTCCTTTTGCGTTCTTTTAAATTTTTTTTATTATAGATTAAATTCACAAAGATACAGATAAATTACAGAAAATGATTCCATATGAATATTCAATGGCTTATTATTCTTTGTGTGATAAAATCAAGATCAAAATATTAAAAAGTTGGAAAAAATGATTAAAAAAAGTTTATATATATGTTTAATAGGTTTCACACTTACTGGATGCAATTCTAAAGATGGTCAAAACCAAAAAAAGAATATTGTTCCAACAGTAACCATAACGTCTCCAATTGAGCTAAATAGTTCAAAACAAAGTGAAGTCAATGGACTTATTGAATCTCCACAAATCGTTCAAATCAAAAATAGAGTTGATGGCTTTATTGATAGTCAAAATTTCCAAGATGGTGCTTTTGTTCATAAAGGTGATGTTCTATATAAGATTGATGATAGACAACTGAAAAATCAACTAACAAGTCTTTCTGCAAATCTAAAACAATCTATGCTAAATTTATCAAATCTTGAAAAACAAAAGAATAGAATGGAAAAATTAGTAAAAGTTGGTGGAGTAAGTGAGCAAGAACTTGACAATACAAATACACTAATTGAAAAAGAAAAAGCTATTGGCTCATCTTTTGTTGCTCAAATAGAAAAGCTTAAGCTTGATATTTCATTTGCGATCATTAAAGCTCCAATTAGTGGATATATAGAAAAAAGTCAGCAACCAGTTGGATCTTATGTGCAAGCCAATGGAGCAATGTTAACTCAAATATATGTAAGTAGTCCTTTATATTTTACGGTAATGCTTTCATCTAATGAAGCAAAACCATCAAGTGGTAAAATAACAGTTGGTTCAAATGAAAAAATTGGAAATTTAAAATATTGTGATCCTATGGCTGATAATTCTGGAATGGTTAAATGTAGATATCAATTTAATGCTGATTCAAAAATTGAAATAGGAACTATGGGTAAATTTACTTTTAATGGCGCAATCAAAGAAGGTTTATTTATCCCTCAAGAATGTTTAGTACAGGGCCCAAATGGAAGATCAGTATATATAATAAAAAACAATAAAGCTTATATAAAAAGAGTTGAAACAGCTCAATGGATCGGATCAAATGTAGAGATTCTTTCTGGTATTGAAAAAACTGACAAAATTGCCAAAACTGGCATTATTAATTTACGTGACAATATAGAAATAAAAGTACAAAAATGATTTCAGAATTTTTTATTAAAAGACCAGCGATAGCAATTGCGCTATCTATTATGGTGATTATTTTTGGTTTAATTTCATTATTTTCGATGCCTGTTTCACAGTATCCAAAGCTAACTCCTCCAACAATTACAATCTCAGCTTCATATCCAGGAGCTGATGCAGGAACTATTGCTACATCGGTTATTGATCCAATTGAAACTCAATTATCAGGAATACCTGGTCTAATGTATATGTCTTCAAACGCTAGTAATTCTGGTAGAGCTGATATCACTTGTACGTTTGAAATTGGAACAGACACAAATGATGCATATACTGAGATACAAAATAGAGTTCAAAATGCAACTGCTTCAATGCCATCTATTGTAAAATTACTTGGGATTTCAATTCAAAAAAAGACATCAGATATCCTTTTGATTGCAGCTGTATATTCACCTGACAATTCAATGGATCAAATTCAACTTAGCAATTACGCTTCTAATTTTATAGTCAAAAAAATAAGAACGATTGGTGGAGCTGGTCAAGCTAATATTTTTGGTCAAAAAGATTATTCGATGAGAATTTGGACTGATCCTATTAAAATGGCTGCTCTAGGTGTTACATCAAAAGATATTACATCTTCAGTGAATGAACAAAATTCTCAAGTTTCAATTGGAAGAATTGGATCAGAACCAGTTCCAAATGGTCAAGTAATAACATTAATGCTCAAATCAAAAGGTAGACTATCATCAGTTAATGATTTTGAAAATATAGTTATAAAAACGAATGAAAATGGAAGTATTGTTGCGATAAAAGATGTTGCTCGTGTTGAATTGGGGACAACTAACTATGAATTTGCAGGTAGACTCAATGGTAAGCCTACTGTTCTTGTTGGTATTTTTGCTGATCCACAAGCAAATGCATTAGATACTGCAGAGAAAGTAAAAGAAACAATGGAAAATTTATCAGCTTCTTTTCCTGCAGGTATCAAGTATACTATTCCTTATGACACAACTACATTTGTTAAGCTATCTATAAATGAGGTATTAAAAACATTTCTTGAAGCAATAGTGCTGGTTTCACTAGTTGTATACTTTTTTCTCCACTCGGTTAGAGTAAGTATAATTCCTATTTTAGCAATACCAGTGTCAATTATGGGGGCATTTATTGGTATGTATTTATGTGGGTTTTCCATTAACACATTGACATTATTTGGATTAGTGCTATCCATTGGTATTGTTGTTGATGATGCCATTGTTGTTGTTGAAAATATTGAAAGACTCATGAGGACAGAAAAACTATCCCCATATAATGCATCGGTTAAAGCGATGAAACAAATATCAAGTCCCATTATTGCTATTGTTCTTGTTATTATTGCCGTATTTATTCCTACTATTTTTGTCGGGGGAATTATTGGTGAGCTTTACAAACAATTTTCTTTAACCATAGCTATTTCTGTTATTTTTTCTGGCTTAGTTGCATTAATATTGTCGCCGGCTCTGTGTTCAATGATTATGAAAGAGGATCATAAAAAGCATTATTTATTTGAAAAATTTGATTCATATTTTGAAAATATTTCAACAAAATATGTTGCATTTTCAATGAAGCTAATCAAAAAATATAAAATCACATTTTTTGTTTATATTTTATTTTTCATATTTATTTATTTTGCAAACTCCCAAATTCCATCTACGTTCTTACCAAGAGAAGATCAAGGTGTATTTATAACATCAGTAAGTCTTCCAGAGGGTGCTTCAGTTCAAAGAACAACAAAAGTTGTACAACAATTAGAAAAACTATACAAAGAAGAATCGTCAATACAAAATATAATAACAATGGTGGCAAGTGATAGTCCTAATAATGCGGTAATTTATTCAAGACTAAAGCCTTGGAGTGAACGAACTGATAAAAAAGATAGTGCTAATGCAATTATTGCAAGGTTAACAACAAAAGTTGAAAAAATTAATGAAGCTCAAGTAATGCTTATGCAGCCGCCAGCAATTCGTGGCCTTGGAAAAAGTAATGGTGTTCAAGTTAAAATGGTAGGTTACGGAAATGCTACCCCTTTTGATTTAGCAAAAGTTACAGATGAGTTTGCAAACACTCTGGCAAGCTACAAAAAAAACTTTATGATGGCAAAAAATACGACCCAAACAAACTCACCAGTTCTTTATCTTGAATTAGACAGAAACAAAGCAAAATCTATGGGCATTATCATTTCTGATGTTTACACAGTACTTCAAGATTCAATTGGATATACAAATATAAATCAATTTGAAAAAGACAATCATTTATATTGGGTTCAGATGCAAGCAGATGGACAATACAGAACAAGTCCTGATAGCCTAAAAAATATCTATGTAAAAAATAATAAAAATACATTAATTCCAGTATCAGAGGTTGCAAAAATTGTTGATACCGTAGCTCCATCAAGAATTGAGCATTTTAATGGTGTTTTATCAAATTCGCTTATGGCAATGACAATACAAGGTGCTGGAACAGCTTCTGCCATGAAAATTGTAGAAGATGAAGCTCTTAAATTACCTAGCGGTTATGGAATAGAATGGGAAGGAATGTCATTACAAGAAAAACTTACAGAAGGTAAAAGTATTAAAATATTTATTTTCAGCATTTTGGTTGTTTTCTTAGTTTTAGCAATTCAATACAATAGTTTTATCTTGCCTTTTTCTGTATTATTATCGGTTATATTTGGTGTATTTGGCGCATTCTTTGCAGCATCCATAGCAGGTATTTTCTTCAAAATGCCAAGGGATGTATATTTTTCAATTGGTCTTCTAACAATGATTGCATTATCATCAAAAAATGCAATTTTAATAGTTGAATTTGCGGAGCAACTAAGAAAAAGTGGTGTCGACTTGTATGAAGCTACAAAAGAGGCTGCAAAAATAAGATATAGACCAATGATGATGACATCTATAGCATTTATTTTTGGGATACTTCCGCTCATCTTTAGTACTGGAGCAGGAGCAGAGAGTCGTAAATCCATTGGTATTGGATTACTTGGGGGTATGATTGCTGCAACTTTTATTGAAAGATACTTTATTCCTTATATCTATTATTTTGTTCTAAAAACTAGAGAATTATTATTAAAGAAGTTGCAAAAATGAAAAAATTATTAACATTAATTAGTGCTGGTGTATTGTTCTCTGGATGCGGGGAAGCTCTTGGGCCGAACTACACAAAACCTCTAAATACCGAGAAAATAGACTCACAAATAATCACAAATAATGAAATAAACACGACAATGGTGGCATGGTGGAAAGAATACAACAATAATGACCTTAATTCTTTAATTGAAAATGCTTTTAACTCAAACAAAGATGCATCAATTCTTACTAAACAACTTGAACTAGTATTGAATGCCGCTGAAATATCACGACTTTCTTTTAATCCAACAGGTTCAATAAGTGAAACAATAACAAAGTCAAACAATGCAGGAACAATAAGTACGTCTCACACATTAGGAGTTAGACTTTCTGAATTTGAATTTGATTATCTTGGTAAATTTCAAAAAACAGTAGAAATAAATAATGCATTGATCTCAACTGCTAAAGAAAACTTAGCCCTATTTTATTCAACTTTATCATTCGAGATTGCTTCTGTTTATTCAAATATTATATATTATGATCAAAAGTTAGAAATACAAAAAAATAAATTACTTTTACTTAAAAATATGGAATCAATACGCAAAGAAAGGTTCCACAATGGCATAGATGACAAATCTGCTTTAATTGATATCCAATCAAAAATAACAGAGGAAGAACAAAATCAAAATAGCACAGAAGCAGCAAGAGACAATTATCTCAAAACATTAAAAATACTAATTGGTGAAGAAAAAAAATTCACATTTGATGCAAAAATAAATCCAACTGGCATTGCTAAACAAATAAATTCAAAACAACTTGAAAATAGATTTGATATCAGAATTGCTGAGCAAAATCTGATCAATAAAAATGCTCGTATATCAATAGTAAAAACTTTATACTACCCTAGTTTAAGTGTTAATGCATTTGCTGGCTTAAATGGTAGTGATAGTACAGCATTCACATCAATGAATCAGTCTTTTTCAATTACACCTTCAATAATGTGGAATATTTTTGATATTCCAAAAATAGGAAAATTAGTAAAAGAAAGCGAAATTCAAAAAGAGCAAGCACTTGAGACATATATTAAGACTGTTAGAAATGCATTTATTGAGGTTAAGTCAAATTATGATGTGTATGAAAAAAGTAAAATAAATTTAAATTATTCGAAATCATACGTTAATCTTTTTGATAACAAATTGAGTATTTTAAATGCAAAATTTGATACTGGAATGATAAATAAAATTCAACTTCTTGATGCAAAATATAGCTATTTGGATGCTCAAGATGCTCTTAATAGCAATAATAATAATTTATTTCAACAAGAAATAATACTTAAAAAATCAATTGGTGGAAAAGTAAAAGAATAGTAGGTTTTTAACCGTAATGCTGTTCTTGCGCTTAAAATCTTTGATTATATATTTATTTTGTAAGGACGAATAGATTCCCAAGGTATCATTTCTTTAAAACAATCATAAGAGAAAAATATGGCAAATAAAAACAATAAATTTATTTATTTTGGTGAAAATATTGATGGCTTCAATATAAGAGTTTTAAATGAGCGAGAAGCCAGAGCTGGTGCAGGTATATTATTTTTATTTGGATTTATTTCGTTTATTAATTCTTTCTTGCTGCATGACTTTACTTTTACTAAAATATTTGTAACGGTCTTTATGATTGACTTTGCAATTAGAATTTTTATAAATCCTAAATTTTCCCCAAGTTTATTACTTGGAAGAATAATGGTTCAGAATCAAACACCTGAATATGTAGCTGCTCCACAAAAAAAATGGGCATGGCTAATTGGTTTTTATTTATCGATTGTTATGTTTAGTTTAATTGTTGTTTTTGAAATCATGACTCCTATAAAACTTATCATATGTATCTTGTGTTTGATTCTTTTATATAGTGAATCTGTATTTGGAATATGTTTAGGGTGTAAAATATTTAACTTTATACACAAAGAAAATCCAACGTTATGTCCAGGTGGTGTTTGTGAAAATCGAATAAAAGATGAGATACAAAAATTTTCTACCATACAAAAAGTTATAGTCTTGATGTTTGTTTTATTAACAACTACAATTGTTTATATTTCAATTCAAAATAATAAAAAATTGCCTGATCCAGAATCCATTAAGTCAAATATTGAAAACAATCAAAGTATTGAGACTAGAGTTCCATCAACAATGAAATGTGCTGCTGGAAAATGTGGAGCTTCAATGAGATAATGCAAAAGGAAATTTATAAAGATTTCCTTTTGCTGTATAAATAAATACTAGAATACTTATTTAGTAGTTTTGCATTTAGCAGAAGTGCATTTGTTTTTTTTGCTGTCCATTTTACATGCAGCTGATTTTTTAGTTGTATTGACGTCTGATGTTTTTCCCATTCCCATACCGCATTTACCTGGTGCACATTTCATTTGAGGTGCATTATTTTCATTGTTTGCACCTTGAGCTGTAGTTAATAATCCGAATACAACTAATAAACTTGCAATTCCAAGATTTAATATTCTATTTTTCATTCTTTTTCCTTGTTTAAGATTTCTTCACTAGAATATTATAATTTTAATCTGCATAGAAACTTAAAGGAAATTATTGAAACGACGAGATTTTATTTTAATGGGATTATTACTATTAACAACTCCGTTTAACAATACGTCAACAACTTATTGGGATATTATTAAATCAACACTAGATCACTTATTTCCAAAATCTACACAATTTTATGGAGCAGTTGAATTAGATGCGATTTCTTTCCTGCAATTTGCTTCACGAAACAACAAATACTTTAAAAAAAGTGATTTAGACCTTTTGATTTCAGGGGCATTTGAAATATTCAACATTGAACATGCCTTTGTAACAAAATCAATAGATATCAAAGAAAAAATATTGAGAGATTTTGAGGCAAAACAATCTGGAAAAGATTGGTTATCTACACTTATGAATTATGGAATTGAAGGGATGCTAAGTGATCCAATTTATGGTGGAAACAAAAACCAAAAAGGCTGGATAACTTTGAATCATAAACCAGGGCTTCCAAGACCAAAGAAATTATATGCAATATGATATTTGCATAATAGGAAGTGGTGCTGGTGCTGGCCCAATAGCATATCAACTAAGTCTCAACGGAGCTAAAGTTATTGTTTTAGAAAAAGGTGACCATCTTAAAAGAGATGATTTCTCAAAAGATGAAATAGCATATTCAAGGAGAAGCATTGTAACTCCAAATCTAAATGATGAGTATCATGTAATTGAGGAATTTAAAAATAACCAATGGACAAGCTATACAACAAGAGATGTTGGATGGGATTTTTGGAATGGCAATATTGTTGGTGGTGCATCTAACTTTATGAGTGGATTCTTTCATAGACTAAAAGAATCTGACTTTAAACTAAAATCAACTTTTGGAGATATTGATAACTCAAATATAGAAGATTGGTGCATAGGATATGACGAATTTTCCAAGTATTACGACATGGTTGACAAGATCATAGGGATTACAAATGATACCCAAGAGCATCCAATTAGTGATTATATTGATACGAAAGCAAATGAATTTGGAATCAATATAAACAAAACATTAAGAGCCATATTAAGCAAAAATACAGGGGACAGATTGGCCTGCTACTATTCAAATTACTGTGGAAGCTATGGCTGTAGTAGTGGAGCAAAAGGAAGCAGCAGAGAAGCTCTTTTAAATCCTGCGTTAAAAACTGGAAATCTTACAATATTATCAAATATGTTTGTCAAGAAATTAAACAATATCAATAATGTTATTAGTGAAGCTGTTGTGTATAATAAAACAACAAAACGTGACGAAACAATAAAGGCTAAAATTTTTGTTGTCGCAAATGGTAGTGTTGAAAGCTGTAGATTGTTATTAAATTCAATGTCAGTCGAATATCCAAATGGATTAGGAAACAACAATGGGCAAGTTGGTAAAAATTTACTTTTTAGTGCTGGTGGTATTATTACTGGTGATATTGATGAAGCAATATTATCAAAAGATAAATTATTTGTTGATGGGTTATTTATAAATCGTGACATTAAAGAGTGGTATAAAATAGAAAATAAAAAAGGTGGTATGGTTGAAATACTATTTGAACATGCAAATCCAATCAGAAAAGCTATTTCTCAAAAATATGATACAAATGACAAACTTGTATGGGGAGAGAAGTTTTACAAAAAACTTGAATACAAATTCTTACAAACAAGGCAATTAACATGTGAAATATTCAATGATTGGGTACCTCATGATGACTGTTTTGTTAGCATTGACAAAAATAAACAAGACAAATATGGTGTCAATGTTGCAAAAATAAGGATAGGATCTCATAGTCAAAATGAAACAATAGGCAATAAACTTGCTGAAAAAACTATTGACTTTCTACAATATCTTGGTGCAACAAATATAAATAGCTCAATATCCCAGTATCCACCTCAAAATCTTCAAGCTGGTGGATGTAGATTTGGAAACAATCCAAAAACTTCAGTTCTTGATAAGAATTGTAAAGTATGGGGCATTGAAAATTTGTATGTTACAGATGGGAGTTTTATGCCAACTGGAGGAAGCGTTCCATATACATATACAATTTATGCAAATAGCTTTAGAGTAGCGGAACATTTAATAAATCGATTTAGGCTGATAAAGCAATATGAATAATATTAACAATATTACACATTTTGAAAGATATATTTATCCATATCTTGTGATTGCTATGATTTTTTGGGGTATTTCATGGCCATCTTCTAAAATATTAACATTTTATACAGACCCATTTACACTTATGTTTTTAAAATTCTTCATAAGTGCAATAGCACTAATACCGATCTTTTTACTACTAAATGACAAAAGATTTTTTAGTGCACAGGTAATTAAGCCTTTAGTGGTTGCTACTTTTTTTATTATTCTTTATAATTTATTTTTCTTTTATGGTCTCAAATATGGGCTTGCAGGACTTGGTGGAATAGTAGTTACAGGTTCAAATCCTATTTTTACATTTTTAATTGTTGCAATAATCGACAAGATAAATATACCAAAAAGAAAAAAGGTTGCTTTAATCATAGGTTTAATTGGAACAGCAATAACTCTTCATATAGAAAATCTAAATCTTAAAGAATTAGTAGATGGTGGAAATCTATTCTTTTTGCTGGCGTCACTTTCATGGTCACTTGTAACAATTTATTCAACAAATGCAAAACAACATTTAAACTCATTATTGTTTTCAATTTATCTTTATGCGGGCTCTTCTGTGATTACTTATATATTATTTATTGACAACAATTCTCTGATTGAGATATTTACTTTTGAATTTCTTTTTTGGATCAATTTATTTTTTGTCACCATTATAACAACGGCTATTTCAACAACTATTTATTTTAAAGCTTCAAATATTTTAGGAGCAAGTAATGCTTCATCATTTATATTTTTAGTTCCAATAGTTGCTGTTTTATCATCTGCTATTCTTCTTAATGAGGTGCCAAATATAACAAGTTTAATCGGTGGTACTTTATTGATATTTTCTGTGTGGCTCATTAATAAAAAATGACTCTTATTTTAAATTCTTATAGATTCCAAAAAATACAAACATCCAGCCAATAATCATAAGTGTGCCACCAATTGGAGTAATAGCACCAAGCCAGAATATTTTAGTAAGTGATAAAATATAAAGGGAAAAGGAAAAAATTAATGTTCCTATAAATAGAAAATAATATCCGATGGCAATTTGCTTAATATCCTTAATTTGTGTGGTAATAAACGAGATTGCAAATAACCCTAGAGTATTATAAAAAGAATAATCAACTGCTTTGTTATAGATTATGGTTCCATAATCGTCTAAATATGGCTTTAATCCGTGTGCACCAAACGCACCAATCATTATATTTATAACCATCATAAATGATGCAATAAGCAAAAACTTTCTAATAGTAGTTTTCTCCACAATAACCCCTTTATCTATACTTGTAATTTATTTTCATAACTTCTATATTTTATCTGCTGTATTCAAAAAGACAAATAAAAAAGGGTGAGTCTAAAAGAACTCACCCTTTAAATAAGAAATATTATATTAAACTAAATAATATTATTCAACATCAGCATCAATTATGTCTTCATCTTTCTTTTTAGAAGATGCTTGCTCAGAGTTATTATCTCCACCTTGTTCTTTTTTATACATAGCTTCAGCTAATTTATGACTTTTTTCAGTTAAATCTTTAAGTGCAGCTTCTAAATCATCTTTTGTACTATCTTCAATTTTTAAAAGCTCTTCAAGTTTTGCAGCAGCATCAACAATAGCAGCTTCTTCAGATTCACTTACTACACCTTTATTTTCTTCTAAAGATTTTTTAGTTGAATGAAGCATAGCTTCAGCTTGATTTTTTACTTCGATTAACTCTTTTTTCTTAGCATCAGATTCTTTATTTGCTTCAGCTTCATTTACCATTTTCTCAATTTCTGCATCACTTAAACCAGAACTTCCTGAGATAGTAATTTTATTTTCTTTTCCAGTTCCTTTGTCTTTAGCACTAACATTAAGAACTCCATTTGCATCAATATCAAATGTAACTTCAATTTGTGGAACACCTCTTGGAGCGGCAGGAATATCACTTAATTCAAATTGTCCTAAAGATTTATTGTCTTTAGCAAATTCTCTTTCACCTTGTGCAACAAGAATAGAAACAGCTGGTTGATTGTCAGCAGCAGTACTAAATACTTGAGATTTTTTAACAGGTATAGTTGTTCCTTTTTCAATCAATTTAGTCATAACACCACCTAAAGTTTCTAATCCAAGAGATAAAGGTGTAACATCTAATAAAAGTACATCTTTAACATCACCTCTTAAAACTCCACCTTGAATCGCAGCACCAGCAGCAACAACCTCATCAGGATTTACAGAATTATTAAGTTCTTTTCCAAAATATTCTTTAACTACTTGTTGAGCTTTAGGAATTCTTGTACTTCCTCCAACCATAATAATTTCTTTAATTTCACTTTTATCAAGACCAGAATCTTTTAATGCCGTTTTAATATGAGATAACGTTTCAGCTATTAAATCATCAGTCATAGATTCAAATTTAGCTCTACTTAAAGTTTTTACTAAGTGTTTTGGCCCACTTGCATCAGCTGTAATAAATGGAAGATTTATTTCAGTTTCATTTGTTGAGCTCAATTCTTTTTTAGCTTTTTCAGCTTCATCTTTAAGTCTTTGCATTGCCATTTTGTCATTTCTTAAATCAATTCCTGTATCTGATTTAAAATCACCTACAAGCATATCAATAATTCTATTATCAAAATCATCTCCACCTAAAAATGCATTTCCATCTGTACTTAAAACCTCAAATGTTCCATCACCAATTTCAAGAACAGTAACATCAAATGTTCCTCCACCTAAATCATAAACGATCACTTTTTCTTCGCCTTTTTTATCAAGACCATATGCCAATGATGCCGCAGTTGGCTCATTAATAATTCTTAATACATTTAAGCCAGCAATTGTTCCAGCTTCTTGTGTAGCTTTTCTTTGTGCATCATTAAAATAAGCAGGAACTGTAATAACAGCATCAGTTACTGTTTGACCCAAATAACTTTCAGCATCAGTTTTTAATTTTGTTAATATTTTTGCAGAAATTTCTTGTGGTGTATAAACTTTTCCAGCAATTTCAACTGCAGCTGCACCATTTCTATTTACAATTTTGTACCCTACTTTACTAATTGCATCTTTAGCATGTTTTTCATCCATCATCAGACCCATAATTCTTTTTATAGAATATATAGTTTTTTCTGGATTTGTAATAGCTTGTCTTTTTGCTGGATCTCCTACTAGAATATCACCCTTATCAGTAAAAGCTACAACAGAAGGAGTTGTATTTTTACCTTCTTTATTTACTATAATTTTAGCTTCACCGCCTTCATATACTGCTACACAACTATTTGTTGTACCTAAATCTATTCCTATTACTTTACTCATATCTATATCCTTTATTTTTATTTATTTTAAAAGAGGCCAAATTTTGGCAACTTATTGTTTCTAACTTTTAATTAGTTTAATGAGATTTCGCTCAGCTATATTATTTTTGACAGATAGAAACCATTGCAGGTCTTAATAGTCTATCTTTTAATTTGTATCCTTTTTGAAGAACTTGAACAATTTGTCCATTTTCATGATCATCACTTTGAACCTGCATAACAGCATTGTGATGTTCTGGATCAAATTCATCAGCTTCAACAGCACTTATATTGTTTTTCTCAAATGATCCAATAAGATTTTTCAGCGTTAATTCAACACCTTCTTTAATTTTTGGAAGAAGTTCTTCTGCTGGCGCATCACTTTGAAGAGCAACAATTGCCATTTCCAAAGTATCAATAGTTGCTAATAAATCTTTTGCAAATTTTTCACTAGCATAATCAATTGCTTGATATTTTTCTCGCTCTAATCTTTTTTTAATATTTTCAAAATCAGCATGCGTTCTTAAATACTTGTCTTCAGATTCTTTCGCTCTATTTTCTGCATCAAGAACTTTTCCTTCCATCTTAAGTTTATACTCCTCTTCAATAGAAGCGAACTTTTCTTCAATTTCTACCGTTTCGTCAACTAATTCTGACTCAACTTTCTCTAAATTTTCATCTATTATTTCTTCTTTCAAATTATCCCCCTGTAAAAATAATCATAGTCTTTGCTTAATTCTCCAACAACCAAAAGCTTCACGTTCTCGTCACCAATTTTACTTTTATGACAAATACCCATAAATCCAGTCGGCAGTAGGTTCTCAAAATAAACACCTTCTTTTAAATTTTGCATAATATTTCCATGCATAAACTTACTAATAACCTCTTCGCTCAAATCATATCTAACTGCAAATTTTAAAAAATATTTGATATTAATCATTCCAAATTCACTTTTTTGAAGATATCTATTTAATTCGTCATATAGTTGTGTTGCACCTACTTGACGAGCAACATCCAAAATATCATCTGCATCTAAACCTATCATATCTGTTAAGAATCTATAGAGTGCCGATGTGAATTTAACAGTTATAGTAAATGATTCAAATTCCAAAATCATATATGAATTTTCAACACTTAAAACCCTGTGAAGTTTTTTAGATTGTAGCTGCAAAATAAATACACTAAAACCCATATTACTAGAAAGAGATTTTAAATTATCATAATTCACACTAGGCAATTCAAATTGTAATTTTTCACTCCAATATGATTTTAAAGCTTCAATAGTTGGAGTTCTTCCACTACTAATATGCTCTTGCTCTAAATAACCCTCTTCGCCTAGCTTTTTAAAATAACCTCTAATAGTAGCTGGTGAAAACGATAAGTCATACATTGATTTTAATTGACTTGAACCAATTGGTTCAAGATTCTCAATATAAGCACGAATTATTGATTGTAATAAAAACTCTTTTTTATCTATCATTTTGGTTACCGTTTCAAATTAATTGGCACTCTAACTATTAAAGTGCTAAGAAATTATACCAAATGTAATTATTTTGTCAAGGGTTTTTTGAAATTATTAGCACTCTTTTAATTTGAGTGCCAACCAAGAATTGTGAAATGATTTATTTAAGGGTTTTCAGCCTATATAAATATAAACAAAAGCCTATAAAAATAAATCCGATAGATATTGAGATGCCCATTGTTAGCCATGAAGTGCCTAACAAAAAACCAAGTTGCATGTCAGGTTCACGGAAATTTTCTGCAATTATTCTCATAAATGAGTAAAGTATTATATATATTATTGCTAATTCTCCATCAAATTTTTTATATTTTCTATAAATAAAAATAACGATAAAGATAACTAATCCTTCAAGTAAAGCTTCATAGATTTGTGACGGGTGTTTCAAAACACCATCAACAATTATTCCCCAGGGAACATCTGTTGTGCGACCAACAAGTTCCTGATTTATGAAGTTTCCAATTCTTCCAAAAATATATCCTAGTGGTACAGCAATTGCAGCTATATCAGCGATAAGCCAAAATGAAACTTTATGTTTTTTACAAAATAAAAACGTAGCAATAATAAACCCAGCAAGAGCTCCATGATAGCTCATTCCAGATATTCCAACAAAATGACCGTCCATAAATGGATTGAATATTTGCCATGGATGCATCAAATAATAACTTGTATGCGCATCATAAAATATTATATACCCAAGTCTTGCTCCAAGAATTACACCGATCTCTGCCCACCAAATATAATTATCAAGGGTATCTGATTCTATTCCAATATTGTCTTTTTTAACAATATAATGAGCCATCAAAATTGCAATTACAAGTGCTACTGCATACATTATTCCGTACCAATGAATTTTTATAGAAAATAATTCAAAAGCAACTGGATTGAATTGACTATAAATATTTTGCCAAATATCAATCATTCATCTTCTTTTTCGCTTCAATTAAGCTAGCTGCAATAAGCTCAATTGGATTTTTAAATATTACATCTTCAACTTTTGCATTATGCAAAGAGTTTGTAATTTGCATTCTACAAGCACTACATTCAGCACTTACTATTTGTGCTTTTGTATCTTTTATCATAGCTGCTTTTGGTATTCCGGCTGCTTTTGCAAAGTGGTATTTTTCACTTTGCATCGTAACTCCACCAAATCCACAACAACGATTGCTATCACTCATCTCTTTTAAAACATAATTATTTGCAAGTAATGTTCTGGGCTCTTGAAAAACACCTTGCATTTTTTTTGCATGACATGGATCATGATATGTAACTAATTCGCTAAATTTTTTCCCAGTTTGCTCTAACAATTCATTTAAATTTGTATTGTTTTCAAGCCATTTTGTAGCCATATGAACTTTAGGTGCTACTTTTTTTGCTCTTTCTTGCCATTTTGGTTGGTCATGGAGATAATGTTCCCAGTCTATATTTATCATTGCACTACAAGTTGCTTCAGGGATTATTATTGCATCCACATCGTCTAAAAATGTTTCAAAATATTCGATATTCTTTTTAACAAGATAATCAACAGTATCAAAGTCACCAGTAAAATAAGCAGGAGCAGAGCAGCAAAGTTGATCTTTTGGAATAAATGCATCAAGTCCTAATTTATCCAAAATAACAAGTAGACTATCACCAATATTTGTATATGAATAATTTCCCATACACCCAATAAAAATAGCAACTCGTTTCTTTGGAAGTTTGTAAGATTGACTCACAATAGATGAGGCTTTTATATTTTCTTTGTGTTTATTTAAGAAGCTAATTCTCTTTGCAAAAGGTAGAGCTCTGTCTTGTATCATTTGGATTGGAAGATTTATTCTAAAAGTAGCTTTTTCTTTTGCTTCATCAATTTTGATTCCACAAGTTTGAAAAACCCAGCCAAGCTTAGCCATCAAATCCATAATTTTTCTATGTCTTAAAAGAAAGAAGAAGGCTCTTTTGTACCATGCAATACCATATTTTTTTGCTATATCACTTCTAACTTGCTCAATGATCATATCTGTTGGCAAATCATTTGGGCAAACATCAACACAGTTTGTACATAAAAAACAACTTTCAAAAATATCTTTTGCAACCAAATCCAGCTCAAGCTCATCTCTTTTGTATGCACCTAATAAGTCAATAAAACCCCTAGGAGAAGTTGCTTCATCCTGATTAATATTAAATATTGTACAAACAGGTTTACACTTTCCACACTTTATGCAATCATCGCTAATTTCTTCGTAATTAAATTTATTATTTGTCATATTGTTTTGCTAAATCTTCGTTTATCTTCTGGTATTTTATGTAAATAAGCATCAAAAGGCATAGAAATATTTCTGATAAGCATTTCTCCAGTTGAACTAACCTCAAGTCTCTTATCACTAATGCTTATCAGATCAGCATCTTCGAATTCTTTAAGCATCTCCAACGCATCTGCAAAATATTCTACAAAATTGATTCCAAATTTGTCCTCGACTTTTTGCATATCAAGGGCAAAATTACTCATTAGCTCCATAATGACATATTGTCTTAAAATATCGTCATCACTCAAGCTATATCCTCTAAAAACAGGCAAATGACCGTTATCAATAGCATTTTCATAAGCATCCATTTCTTTAAAGTTTTGGACATAATAATCAACACCATCTCCGATAGAAGTCAATCCAATTCCAATCAAATCAGCTCCACCTTTTGTTGTGTATCCTTGGAAATTTCTATGTAATTCGCCTTTTTCAATAGCTATGAAAAGTTCGTCATTTGGCTTAGCAAAATGATCCATACCAACCATTTTATATCCAGTTTCAGTAAAAAAACTAATAGTATCTTTTAGTATTTCTAATTTGGTTGCAGGTGGTGCGAACGTTGTTTCATCAAATTTTCTTTGAGTCTTCATCATCCAAGGCACATGAGCGTAGTTAAAAACTGCCAGTCTATCAGGATCAAGCTCAATAATTTTTTCAATAGTCTTTCTAAAACTTTCTTTTGTCTGGAAAGGCAGTCCATAAATAAGATCAATATTCACAGATTCAATACCAGCATCTCTTGCTATTTTTACAACATTAGCGGTTGTTTCAAAAGGTTGAATCCTATGGATAGTTTCTTGCACCTTTGGATCAATATCTTGAACGCCAAAACTAAGTCTATTTGTTCCACCTTTTTTCAATACATTCATATGTTCAACAGTAAAGTATCTTGGGTCAACTTCACAAGAAATTTCTGCATCATCAGCAAAATTAGGGAAAGTTTTTTTAATAGTTTGAATTACATCATCTAGTTGCGATGGATCAAGAAATGTTGGTGTTCCTCCACCAAAGTGCATTTGTGTTACTTTCCGATTCGTATCAATATGTGATGCTAATATGGCAAGTTCTTTTTTTAGATATTCGATATATCTTGTCTTTTTATCCTCTTTGCTTGTGAAAATTACATTACAGCCACAGAAATAACAAGCGCTTCTGCAAAAAGGAATATGAATATAAAGAGACAAAGCTCTATCACTGCTTTGCATTTTATATCTTCCTATTAAATCACTTTCAGTGAAACTATCATTGAATTCTGGCGCTGTAGGATAACTAGTATATCTAGGTCCCGGCTTACTATATTTCTCAAATTTTTTAAAATCTATCATTACTTTTCTTTTATATTTTTGTACATTATCTGCTGAAAAACTTCAACAGATAAATCTTGTGTTTATTTTTTTGCTTTTTGCTTTTTGCTATTGTCAACCATTTCAGCTATAGCTTTTACAGATTCATCACTCATGTCAAGATCAACGTGAACTCCACCTTTAACCTCAATAAGTTTAGGACTAAAGCCTTTTCTTTTTGCCAAATTATAAAAATCAATTGTTACCTTTGGAGCAGAAATTGTATCTTTATCTCCATAAATAAGTACCATTTTCATATCTTTGTTTATATTATTTATAACATCTACAGCAGAAATTAGATTTTTCTCTTTGCTAACCTCGTGGATATCATATCTTCCACCAACTAAAGCAATATTTTGAATCAAATCTGGATTTTTTCCACTTACTGTAGCCCCCATAATTGCTCCAGCACTATGTCCCACATATGTTACAGTATTTGCATCATATTTATTTTTAAGTGCAATTACAAGTTCTTCCATAAATTTTACATATTCTTTTGTAGTTGCAAGTGGAGTTTTTCCACCTTTAATTAATGTTTTCAATTTATTATTTGAAGATTTGCTGTATCCAGGTAAAGAAACAGCTACAGTTATAGTATCTGTTGCCATAGCAATATTATCAGCAAATGGCGCATATCTACCAAGTGTATTTGTTCCGTCTGGCCAGCTACCATGAACAATGATGTTTAAAAAACCCTCAGAATCACCATCAGCTTTATAATATTCAATGCATTCTCCACCAGCATAAATAAATGTATTTCCTTTTGCATCACATGCATCTTGTAATTTATCAGCAACAACTTGAGTAGATAAAACTCCACAAATAGCTAGAGTTAACATAAGTTTTTTATACATTTTAGTCTCCTTGGTATTTTTATTTAAATATGTGCGATTATACAGATACTATCTTAAGAAAATCTCTAAAAAATAATCTTATTAATTGTTTTTTATTTTATAAAAAAGTTGATCATATCCTTCTTTTCTTTTTCTAAAAGCACTTTTTGTAAAATTGTTTTTAATATCTAAAATATCGATCGCTAAACAATCATCTCCAAGGCGACCTATTCTTCCAAGATATTGCACAAGTCTACCACTAAAAGAGATTGGTGTAGCAAAAATAATTGTATCCAAATGTGGAAAATCGATACCTTCTCCAAAGTATGACGATGTTGCAAGCACAACACTTGCATCTTCTATTGATTTGAAGTTTTCATCTTGTATTTTCTTTTTCATGCTCCCATGGATTGCAGTATATTTGATAGCTGCCTCATCAAGTAAATTAGATAAATTTTTAATATGCTCTATTCTGTCTGTTAAAACAAGAATTTTTCTCTCTTTATGATCAATGATTTGTTTCACAATAAGTTCATTTCTGGTTTTATTGCATATAATTTCACCGATAAGATCTCCAAAATTATCACATTCACTTTCAAAATCTGTATGAACTATATTAAGGATTTTTTTATTTGTTTTTTTTGATTTTACCTCATATGAAATATTTCCAAGTTGTTGAAATAAAATTGGTTCCATAGCGTCTTTTCTATTTGGTGTTGCACTGAGTCCGAGAATATATTTTCCATAAAATTGTTTAATAATGTTTTCAAAAGTTAGCGCTGGTATATGATGACACTCATCAACTATCACAAAAGAATAATTTTTAATAATTTCTGGATTATTCTTTAAACTTTGCATAGTTGCAATATCAAGATTATTATTTAAAGTATTTTTACTTTTACCAAGAATTCCTATATCTTCCTTGCCCATGCCGAAATATTGAATAAATCTTTCTATCCATTGATCTAAAAGCATATTTTTATTGACGATTATCAAAGTATTTACACCGCGAAGCTCAATCATCTTGGATGCAATCAATGTTTTTCCAAATCCAGGAGGTGCTACAAAAATAGAAAAGTCTTTTTTTCTAATAGCTTCAATAGAAATTACCTGATCATCTCTTAAAGTGTATTTTAAATGTGGGAAAATAAATTTATTTAAAGTACGTTCATCTTTTATATGGTATTTTATATTATAACTATGAAGAACGGAAATAACATCCCTCATTAAACCTCTAGGGAGCTTTAAAATATTATCAGCGATTTCAAAATTCAAGATGTTTTTTGGTGTGTTGTAGATTGGTTTTCGCAGATTTTGAAGTATTTTAATTTGTGGATTTGGGAAAATGGCTAAACTCTTAAGCTCTGTAATAAGAGAAGCAGAAAGATTAGTCATAGAAATATAAATTGAATCTTTGAGAACAAAAGAAAAACTAACCATTTTCTCAAGCTTAGATTCGAGAGTTTTAATATTCTTCTCGATTTCATCTTTCATGAAATAAAGTTTTGTTAGTTCACTTTTTAATGTTTCCATATCCAAAAATGATTATTTACGATAATCCTCTTCTTCGTACTCTTCATCATCGTAATCTTCATCAAAGTATTCATCAGTAGCTTCTTCGTCATCGTCATCACTTTCAATGTACAACTCTTTTGGAACCATAAGCTCCTGATAAACAACATTAAGCTCATCATCATCCATACGTTCACCTTTTTTTCTAGCAACAATACGGATTGGAACACCTTCAAAACCAATATATTCTCTTAAAATATTTATCAAATATCTTTTATAACTAAAGTGAAGCATATTTGGTTTATTCATAACAAGAGCCACTGTAGGTGGGTTTGTATTAAATTGTGTAGCAAAATAAATTTTCAATCTATTTCCATTAGGACTAGGTAGAGCATGTCTTTGAATTGCTTTTTTTATAGTGTTATTTAAAACAGAAGTAGAAATTCTTTTATTATAGTTTTCAAAAATTGTAAGAATTTTGTCTTTCAATTTATCAACATTTCTTCCAGTTTTTGCAGAAATAGCCATAATTGGAGCGTAATATAAGAATCTAAATCTATCTCTAACTTCTTTTGTAACTTTTTCATAAGTGTCCATATTTTCATCCCACTTATTTAAAACAATAATAACACCCAAACCAAACTTATCAACTAATCCTGAAACTTTCTCATCTTGATCTGCTATTGGAACACTTGCATCAAGTACAACTAAAGCAATATTTGACTGTTGAAGCATATCTTCCGTTCTCATTAGAGCATATTTTTCAATACCTAAAATCTTACCTCTTCTTCTTAATCCAGCTGTATCAACGAAAGTAATTTTTTTATCATTGTAAATAAAAGTTTCATCAACTGGATCAATAGTTGTTCCAGCTATTGGACTAACTACACTTCTTTCTTCGCCAATAATTGCATTTAGAATAGAACTCTTCCCAACATTTGGCTTACCTATAATTGCAATCTTAATGTGATTCGGATCTATTTCTGGTTTTTCCGCTACAACTTTACCTTTTCTTCTAGGCTCTCTTTCGTGTTCGCTAAAGTCTTCGTCTTCATCATCTTCTTTATTATTGGCAATTTCATTTGCTAAAATTTCTTCAGGAGACATTGGAAGTTGCTCGTGAAGCCATTCAAACAATCTGACTGTTCCTCTATTATGAGAAACAGAAATTGGAAACATCAATTCCTCATCTATTCCAAAGCTATAAAACTCCCAAAGGTTTTCTTTTTCTTTGTCATTATCAATTTTATTAACAATTAGCGCAAGTTTTTTACCGAGTCTTTGTAATGCATAAAAAAGTTCACTATCTTTTTCATCAGGAATTTTTTTGCCATCAACCATAAAAAGAACGATATCTGCTTCTTTTGCTGTTTCTATTGCTTTTCTTTTAACATTTGAAAAAATAGCATCATTTGTATCATCAATTCCACCGGTATCAAGCATCATAGCTTCACGGTTAAGAATCTTAACTTCTCTTCTTCGTATATCTCTTGTAGTTCCTGCTTCATCACTCACAATTGCAATTCTTTTTTTCGCTATTCTGTTAAATAATGAGCTTTTACCAACATTTGGTTGCCCTATTAGTGCTATTTTTATCATCTGTTTCCTTGAACTATGTCTATCTAAAATCATACTTTGATGTGAATTTTCTCTTTTGCACTTATCAAAACTTTGACTGATGCATTATAAATCTAAATACTTGAACTTCATATCCTAAAAAAAGATTTTTTGAAGATTTTTGGATTAAAGTTTTTTATTTTATCCAACTTAAGTTAACAAATAGATAAATAGTTTTTATAGTCTATAAGATATCGTGCAAAGTATTTGATTTAGCCATCCACTCTTCTATCTCTTTGTAGTCTTCTTGCTGAAGCATTAGCTTAATATTTGAAATTTGTTTTTCATACATTTCTAGACCTTCTAGTAGATTTATTCTATTTTGTCTAAAAATATCGCACCACATGTTTGGAGAACTTTTTGCAATTCTACTCATATCCTTAAATCCACCTGCAGCCAAACTGATTATATCTTTTGGTGTCTCATGATTCATAACCATGTTTGCCAATGCAAAAGATATAGCATGTGGAAGATGCGACATATAGCAAGCATGAATATCGTGTTCATGTGAGTTCATAAATACAAGCTTCATATTTAAATGGGAAAAGATTTTAATAGCTCTATTTTTATGGATTTCATTAGTATTTTCAATATCACAAAGAACCATTGTTTTATTTTCATATAATTCGTCAATAGCAGCACTTGGGCCAAACTTTTCAGTTCCAGTCATTGGGTGTGCAGGAATATAATTGTGCTTTAATTCTTTTGGAATACTTCTCACTATTGTTTCTTTAGTGCTTCCAAAATCAATAATTGTAGAATTGTATTTGGCTGATGGTATTAATTTGGGCATAAAATCTACAATAGCGTCAACAGGGATACTCAAAACAATAATATCAGATGTTATAAGTTCATCCAAATCTACTATTTTATCAACTAACTTGAGACTTAGAGCCTCATTTTGATGATTTTTATTATGATCATATCCAACTATGCTGGACGCTAATCCATATTTTTTCAAAGCTTTACCAAAAGAGCCGCCCATTAATCCAAGTCCTACAATACCTATTTTCACTTGCTTCATCCTAAATATTTTTCAAGATTTTACATTAATTAACCAAATTATTATCTTTTAGAATATTTTAGAAATCTTTAGCTACAATCCAACCTATTTTAACGATCAAGGAAAAGACTTGAAAAGATTATTTTCAGTAGCACTAATATCTACAATTGCGACCGTCTCTACAATGGAAGCCGAAACGCTTAATAAAGAGATAAAATTAGTTGGATTAACACAAATATCTGAAAAGATTGCATTTGAACGAATCAATCAAAATAAAAATGACCTAAATGAATTAATTAAAACATTTTATAAAATGGGTTATTTTACAAATATTGATGTTTCTGAAGAAAATAACACGATCACTATAAATTTCACAGAAAAACCATTTATTGTAAACATTGAAATGGAAGGCTATAAAACTCGTGAAGAGGATTTAGTTGAGCTTTACAGAACGATGAAAATCAAAAAAGGTACTATGTATACTGCTGCCAAAATAGACGAAGCAAAAACTATTTTACTTAGTGAACTCAAAAAAGAAGGATTTATCAATTCCGTAGTTGAAGTTGAAGAAAAAACTATAAATCCACAGAGTATGTCTTTAAAATTTACAGTCAATAAGGGTGCAGAAGTAATTATAAAAAAAGTTAACTATATTGGTGCCAAAAGACTTGGTAAAGATGACTTTGTAGAAAGCACTGCGAACAAAGAAGAGGACACTATTTCATGGTGGTTTGGCCACAGTAATGGTGTAATGCAATTTAGTCAACTTGAATATGATAGCCACAGAATAAAAGACCTTTATCTTCAAAATGGATTTTTAGATGCTAGAGTAGATGCTGCGTTTTCTAAAATAGATTTCAATACTAATACTGCAGAAGTTGATTTTTCAATTGATGAAGGGGCGAAATATAAACTAAATAATATTTTAATCTATACTGACGAATCTATTGTTCCAGTTAAAGAGCTTGAAGAAGGTTTAAGAGAACAAAAAGATAAAACATTTAATGTTTCTCTATTGCGAAAAGATGTTGAATTTATCAAAACAAAAATTGCAAACAAAGGTTATGCATTTGCTGAAGTTAACTATGACATCAGAAAAGACAAAGAAAAGAATACAGCTGATGTTATATTCAATGTAGTTCCTGGAGAAAAAGTATATATAAATGATGTAATTATTTCAGGCAATAGCAGAACTCTTGATAGAGTCATTAGGAGAAATGTATATTTGGCTCCAAAAGACCTATTTAATCTGACTGATTTTGAGGACTCAAAAGGCGCTCTAAACAGAACAGGATTTTTCCAAAAAGTTGATATAAGACAAAACAAAGTAAGTTCTAATTTGATGGATTTAATTGTTGAAGTAAGTGAAGCTCCAACTGGAAATCTTGTTCTTGGTGGTGGATACGGAAGCTATGATGGCTGGATGATAAATGCATCTGTTAATGACAAAAATATTTTTGGAAGTGGATTGGATCTTGGATTCTCGCTTGATCACTCTAGCAAAAAAGACACTGCAAAAATCTCTTTAAACAATCCAGCACTAAATGACAGCATTTATAATGGAAGCTTTAGTCTTTATAAAGATCAATCAATTGTAACATCAACGGTAAGTCCTGGTGATAAACAAACGGATACTCTTGGTGGAAGTTTAGGAATTGGAAGAAGTATCGGACGACACACAAGAATTGGTTCTGTGTATGCAATTGAAGACAGTAACGTTAAATATGCTTTGGATTCAGCTTTTGACTTAGCGTATGTTACTAGCTCAATAACTCCTTATATTAGTTTCAATAATACTGATAATTTTTATAATCCTAGAAAAGGAATTTCTGCAACGACTAGTTTAAAATATGCTGGTATTGGTGGTGATGCTAAATATATATTAAGCTCATCAAGTCTTAAATATTTTTATGGATTCAATGATATATTAGATTTTGATATGATTTTTAGATACAAAACTACTCTTAAAATACTCGAGGATCAAGGAAATATTCCAGCTGGAACAACATTTTATTTAGGTGGACCAACAAGTGTAAGAGGATATCAATCTTACGCATTTCAACCAATTGATGATGCTCATCCGTATACAAAATCACTTACCAATACTTTTGAATTAAGTTTTCCACTTATTCCAAAAGCAAATATGAGATGGGGATTATTTTACGATCAAGGGATGATTGGACAAAATTCATTGAGTGAAATTAGCGCTTCAGGTTATGGTGGATTAGTGGAATGGCAATCACCTGTTGGACCATTACAATTTATTTTCAGTCGAGCAATCAATCCTAATATGGCTGATACTGGTGGTGTTAGTAAAACATCAAACTTTGAATTTAGTCTTGGAACATCTTTTTAAAATTGGGAACGAAACATACAATGAATACTACAAATTTTAAAAGAATAACAAACAAGGAAGCATTGGACTTAATACGAAACACATCACTTCTTGAGCTTAGCAAGATGGCAAGTGAGCGAAAGCATCAACTTCATCCTGAAAAAATAACAACTTTTGTTGTTGATAGAAATATTAACTATACAAATATTTGCTGGGTTGATTGTAAGTTTTGTGCTTTTTATAGACATGCAAAAGATGATGATGCATACGTATTAACTTTTGAAGAAATAGATCAAAAAATAGATGAATTGCTTGAAATTGGCGGAACACAAATATTATTCCAAGGCGGAGTTCATCCCAAACTAAAGATAGAATGGTATGAAGATTTAGTAGATCATATTCACAAAAAATATCCACAAGTAACAATTCATGGATTTAGTTCAATTGAAATAGACTTTATTGCGAAGTTATCAAAAATTAGTGTTGAAGAAGTCCTAGTTAGACTTAAAAATAAAGGATTATCCTCTATACCTGGGGCTGGTGCTGAAATATTGAACGATCAAGTTAGAGATATTATTGCTCCAAAAAAAATGGATACTAAAGACTGGCTAGAAGTTCATAGATTAGCTCACATAAATGATATTAAATCAACCGCAACAATGATGTTCGGAACTATTGAAACTGATGAACAAATTATTGAACATTGGGAAAAGATAAGAGATCTTCAAGATATGACTGGTGGCTTTAGAGCTTTTATTATGTGGAGTTTTCAATCGGCTCACACAAAACTTGCAGAAGAATTATATATTCCACCGCAAAGTTCAAATCGATATTTAAGACTCTTAGCTGTTGCTAGACTATATCTAGATAATTTTAAAAATATTCAAAGTAGCTGGGTGACTCAAGGGAGTTATGTAGGACAAATGGCTTTAAAATTTGGAGCAAATGATCTTGGAAGCACAATGATGGAAGAAAATGTTGTGAGTGCTGCTGGTGCAACAAACAGAATGAATCAAGGCGAAATGATTAAATTGATTCAAGATATAGGTGAGAATCCTGCAAAAAGAGATACTGCATACAACATACTTGAAAAATATTATGTTTAAAAATTCATTATCAAAAATACTATTTTTAATTTTAAGCCAAGGAATATTAATGTCAGCCGTTATAGATAGTTTAGAAATAAACAAAAAGAATGTACCAATAATATTTGAAAAAAGTGAGACTTTGCCGATTTTTAATCTGCAACTTGTATTTAAAAATAGTGGGTATTTAAGAGATGGAAACCAAATAGGTATTACCAATCTAACTTCAAAAATCCTAAATGAAGGAACAAAAAAAGATGGAGCAAGTAAGTTTTCACAAAAATTAGAAAATAAGGCTATTTCAATTCATGTAAATAATGGATTCGAAACTTTTGTAATTGAAGTTAGCTGCTTACAAAGTGAATACAGTTCTGCGATGAAACTTTTGGCCGAATTAATTGAGGACCCAAACTTAACAGAAGACACACTATCTAAAATTAAAACTATGCAAATTAGTAAAATAAAACAAAAAGAAGACGATTTTGATACTGTTGCAAGCAAAAACCTTAATAAAATAATTTGGAAAAATACACCGCTAGAACATGGCTCAATGGGTGACATAAAATCTATAGAGAAAATATCTTTACTAGATGTAAATAACCATTTGATTAAGTTAAAAAATCTTGACGACCTTGTTATAGTTGTTGGCGGGAAAATTGAATTAAAAGAATTTAAAAAAGACATAGTAAAAATTTTGAGAACATTTAAAAATTATGGCTCTACTAAAACTCAAAAATTTAACATTTCAAATAAAGTTGCAGAAAAAAAATTAATCAAAAAAACAGAGCAAGCATATATTTATTTTGGTAGTGACTTTCAGTTAGAGCATAATTCAACTGATGCGTACAAAGCAAAAGTTGCTTCTTTTATACTTGGTGGAAGTGGTTTTGGAAGTCGATTAATGGAAGAAATTCGTGTAAAAAATGGATTAGCTTACTCCGCATATGGCTATATTAGCTTAAACACATCATATTCTTATTTTACTGGATATCTACAAACAAAAATTGAAAATGAAGAAAAAGCTAAAGCTTTGGTTATTAAAACAATAAATGATTTTGTTGAACATGGTGCCACTAAAGAAGAGTTAGCAAGTGCTAAAAAGTTTTTAAGTGGAAGCGAACCTCTTAGAACTGAGACTTTTAGCCAAAGACTAGGTCTTGCATTTAATCTATTTTACAAAGATTTACCGCAAGACAATCCAAAAAAAGAACTTGACTTGATTCAAAATCTGTCAATTGAAGATTTGAATTCTTTTATTAAATCACATAAAGAAATTCTTGGCTTATCATTTTCAATCGTAACTAAGTGATACTCGGATAGTATTTATTAAACAAAAGGGAATAATATGAAAAAAATAATTTTAAGCTCAATAGTTGCTTCAATAATGGCAACATCAGCGAGTGCATTTATGGGACTAAACGCTGAAATTGGTGGTGGTATTTGGATGCCTTCTTTGTCTGGAACAGCAACTACTACAAATTCTATAGATTTTGGAACAGCTAATATGGATGATAAGTCAGCGAGTGGAAATAACTATCTTTACGCAGATTTTAGTCATTTTGTTCCAGTTGTACCGAACATAAGAATTGAAAAGTTGAGTTACAATATTGACAGTAAAACAATATCTAATTCTGAAAAAGTTGATATGAAACAAACTGACATTGTTGCTTATTGGGGAATTCCTGTTATTTCAACAGCTACCGCTGGAGTACTAAATCTGAATGTTGGAGTTGATGTAAAGAATTTTAAAGGAACGATAGATACTGGTTCAAGTTCTTATAAAAGCTTTGATGAAACATTACCACTTATGTATTTAAACACAAGAATATCGGTTCCATTTGCCCCTGTAAATCTTGAAGCTACAGCAAAACTTATATCATATGATGGGACAAAAATATCAGATAATGAAGCTAAAATGAGTATCAAACTACCTATTCCAGCTCCATTTGTAAATTTTAATCTTGACATTGGATACAAGACTCAAAATGTTACTATTTCTGATAAGTTAGTAAGTGGTCTAAATACAAACCTTGATACAAAAGGTGCATTTTTCGGTCTAAACGCTAAATTTTAATCTTTAGCGTTTATTTTAATAAGTCAAAAGTTTGGCTTATTCTTTCAACTTCCAACTTCCATCTTTTTGCTTAATTGGTTTAAATTTATCATAAACCCATGGAAGCAATATATCCATTTCCTGTTCAGTTATAAAACCTTTTAAAGAAGGCATTATTCCAAATTTATCAAATGAAATATCTTCACAATTGGTTTTCTTTCTATCTGGAAAATATAAATAATCTTTCATAAAAGCAATAGATATTTTCTTCAATTCAACATCTGAAAGACCTTCATGCTCGGAATCCATACCCCAAACAAGATTTTTAATTGTATAGTTCATTGATGGTGAAACCATAGACTTTATAATTTTTGCATCTCTTGAAACTCCATCCATATGGCACATTTGACATTTTTGTTGAAAAAGTACAGATGGTTCTCTAATATCTTTAGCATAGGATATTATAGTACATATAGCAATTATTGATACAACTTTTAAAACTTTCACAATAGCTCCTTTTGTTGGTTTTACAATATAAAATCTTATTGGTATTTATATTAAACGCAGCTTCAATTTTTAGAAATAGAATTATAAAAAGTAATAAGTCTCTTATCGATACTAAAATTAGAAAAACCAAAATGATTCTTTATATATTCAATGGTTTTGTACTGATAAATAAAAACATGAGTTGGATCATTTTTATAATACCACTTATCAAAATCAATACTATTATCATAAAGATGTGTCATACAATACAAAATACCAGCATCTTTTAGCATTGATTTTAACAATGTGAATTCATTCTTTGGATTATAAAAATGCTCAATAACTTCACATGAAGTGATGAAGTCATATGTAGTATCAAGATTTTGTGGGTATTTATGAAAATAAGGATCATACATTTTCATTTCAAATCCATGATCTTTAAGTATTTTTGTAACAACAGGTGCATGACCTGCTCCAAAATCTAAACCTTTTGCGCAAGATTTAAAATCTTTTATAACACTATTTATGATTGGGGAAACAAATTTATGATATCCAGGATCAAAGATATCATCACTATGCAATTCATATCTTTCTTGTTCATGTACTGTATTTAAAAGTTTAGATTGGTCTTTAAATATTCCACCACAACACTTACAAAGATAAAAATCATTTACAAAAATTTCATGATTTTTATCTCCACAGAGAGGACAATTTATTAATTTTATATTATTCAAGAGATCTATTATTCAAAATTGGATTGAACAAATTATAAGTGAGGTATTCTAACTTTAGAATTTAGTAAATATCCAATTAAAATCATTAAAGAAAGAACAATATACTCAGGTGAAATTTGAAATAATGTAGGTATAACATTAAATTCCCATGCAAGATAAACAAGCCATAGCAATATAGCTCCTAAAGGCGTAGGAATGCCAACGAAGTATTTTCCAACAGTACCAACTTCTGTATTAATATTGAAAGTAATAAGTCTTCTAAGGCCACTAATAATATAGTATATAAATGCTAGAGCGATAAATGTTGTATTTAAAATTGTTTCTTTTCCATCAATAATTCCAAAGTAAATAAACATTGCTGGAACTATAACAAATGAAAGAAAATCCGCAAATGAATCAAGTTGAACACCAAATTCAGTAGAAAGTTGATATTTTCTAGCAATTTTTCCATCAATAATATCAAATGCGCCACCAAGCCAAGCAAATAATGCTGCACCAATAAATTCACTATGAGTTAAAAAATATATTGCTAAAATTCCAGAAGCTATATTTAAAAAAGTTGCTAGATTTGCTAAATTAAAATGATTATTTTTGTCAAATAAGAATGTCATTTCTAAATTTCCTTTGTATTGTTTTGATTTAATATTGTATGTAAAAAAATATTTATCATCTATTAATGCTAAATTAATTTTTCTTTATCAAAAAAAGTATGGGAATGAATATTTGTAAAAGCTGCTTTCATTGAAACAAAAATATCAGGATTTTGCTCTTCAAGCTTAGCAAGTAATTCTTTTGTAGATTCTCTTGCATGTGGCATTTTAATATCCATTCTCATTGCAGGGCAACCTTCATCACCAACAACTCTAATTTCATTAGATGTTGCAAAAGCTCTTAATTGTCTTTCCCTGCAAAAAATAAGAGGTCTTATTACAATCAAACCATTCGAAGCTGTATATAAAGGTGGCATACTTCTCATGCTACCATTATAAAAAAAGTTCATAAAAAAACTTTCCATTGCATCATCTAAATGATGACCAAGTGCTAGCTTGTTATAGCCATTTTCTAAAGCATAAGTATAAAGATAACCTCTTCTCATTCTGCTAACAAAACTACAAAAAGAGCTATTCTCTCTTATTTTATCTTTTGAAATATCAAAAATCTCAGTATTTATGATTTCATGAGGAATATTATATTCTTTACAATGATTTGCTAGAAATTCAACTTGCTCACCCATACCATAAGTTATTGTTACAGCTTTAAATTCGAATTTAAACGGTACTTTACCTTGCATTCTTTTTAGCGTATGAATAAGTGTTAGAGAATCTTTTCCACCACTAAAACCAACTAATACTTTGTCACCATCTTTAATTAAATCATATGCAGCATTAGTGTTTCCAACTATCTTGGTAATCTTTTTGCTAATATTTAACAGTTGGAAATCCTTTGTCAATCCATCCATAATTTATCCCACCTTTTAATTCGTAAACATTTTTATATTCAAGTTGTTTATTTAAAAAATTACCAACAACTTTTGTTCTATTTGCATGTGCACAGTAAATAGCAAATGGTGTATCTTTGGTTGGCACAAGCTTAACAAAAGAATTAATCCACTTCGGAACATCATAATTTCCATTTTTATCAAAAAAAGTTAATTGTGTGCTTCCTTTAATGATCCCGAATTCTTCAAACTCATCTTGTCTTCTAATATCAATAACAACTACACCATCAGCAATCATTTGTTGTAATTTCAAATTATCAATCTCTATCAAATCACAATATGAAGAAACTGACATAATCAAAATTATAATCAAATATTTTATAATTTTCATTTGATAAATACTCCTGCAAAAAATTATTTTCACCATAAATAAAAAAAGAGACCTTAAAAGTTGGCGGCGACCTACATTTCCACAACTGAAAGCTGCAGT
>ERZ1034363.57-NODE-57-length-73300-cov-5.852314_pt1 | contig 73300 bp, 69 predicted proteins | sample MGYA00520616_ERZ1034363 | MGnify/ENA primary metagenome ERZ1034363 (study PRJEB33736, sample SAMEA104284506) | Azolla filiculoides | biome: Urban; feature: Water surface; material: Ditch water | place: Netherlands | collected 2015-10-28 | depth 0-0.1 m ...
TGCAAGCCCCGCGCGTTTTACCGCGCATCATTCGCTTGCCGGAAGCACTGGCACCAGAATCAGCGTATAGCTTTATCTTCCTATCGTCGATTGTTCATGCGTTCGTCGGCGAGCTGTTCAGTGGCATGACGGTGCAAGGCTGCTACCAGTTCCGCGTGACCCGAAACTCTGATCTGTTCGTGGATGAGGAAGAAGTCAAAAATCTGCGCGCCAAAATTCAGGGGGAGTTGCCACAACGTAACTTTGGCGATGCGGTTCGGCTGGAGGTTGCTGAAAACACCTCCCCGGCCATGATTGAATTTCTGCTCACTCAGTTCGGTCTCGAAGAGAAAGATCTGTACCGTGTTGAAGGCCCCGTTAATCTGGTGCGACTGATGCAAGTACCCAGCTGGGTGGATCGTCCGGATTTGAAGTTTCCGACCTTTGTGCCCGGCGAAGTGAAGCGCCTGGAAAAGGGCAAGAACATATTCAACGTCATCCGCAAGGGTGATGTACTGCTCTACCACCCCTACCAGCGTTTTACTCCGGTGATTCAGCTGCTGGAATCTGCCGCGACCGATCCGCAAGTCGTTGCTATCAAAATGACCGTGTATCGTACGGGCACCGATTCGGTACTGATGAACTCGCTCATCCGTGCAGCCCAGAATGGTAAGGAAGTGACTGTTGTCGTGGAACTCCTGGCACGTTTTGATGAAGAAACTAACGTCAGCTGGGCTACCAAGTTGGAGGAAGTCGGCGCTCACGTTGTTTATGGGGTCGTCGGCTACAAGACCCATGCCAAAGCCCTGCTTATCCTGCGCCGCGAAGAAGATGATCGTGGCACGCCAATGCTTCGTCGTTATGTGCACCTGGGCACTGGTAACTATCACCCACGCACAGCACGGCTGTATACCGACTTCGGCTTACTGACCTGCAACGAATCAATCGGCATGGATGTCTCTGAAGTTTTCAAGCAACTTACCGGCCTCGGACGTGCGCAAGCCCTGCACTACCTCTGGCAAGCGCCCTTCACCCTCAGCGCCAATATGATTAAAGCGATTGAAGCTGAGAAGCATGCAGCTGAAGCAGGCCGCAAAGGTCGTATTGTTGCCAAGATGAATTCATTGCTTGAACCCGCGATCATTGAAGCACTCTATGCGGCCAGCCAGGCAGGTGTGGAAATCGATCTGATCGTTCGCGGCGTCTGCGCGCTGCGCCCCGGCGTGCCCGGACTATCGGACAACATCAAAGTCCGCTCAATCATTGGCCGCTTCCTCGAACACACCCGCGTGTTCTATTTCTATGCCGATGGCGAAGAAAAGGTCTACCTGTCTTCTGCAGACTGGATGGAGCGCAACTTCTTCCGCCGCATCGAACTGGCATTCCCCATTCTTGATGCCCGCCTTAAAAAACGCGTTATCACAGAAGGCCTCAAGCTGTACCTGGCAGACAATCAGGAGTCCTGGGACATGGACAGCGAAGGCATCTATACGCGTCGCAAACCCGGCCGCAATAAACCACATTGCGCCCAGCACGACATGGCTAATTTGCTAGGCAAATAGCTGTAAAGCATTAACCACGTCGTGCGCTCACCACCCCACCCACCTGGTGGATGTGATGTAGTGCCTGATGCAGACGCTTGAGGTCTGACACTTCAACCGTAAATGCCATTTCTGCCGCCCCTGCTTTAGACTGGGTCTTAACGGCTGTGACATTCAAGCGTTCCCGCGCCAGCACATCAGAAATATCGCGCAGCAAGCCCTGGCGGTCTTGTGCATCCACAAGTATATCGACCGCGTAGACTTCGTTCTCCGGTATGGCTCCGCCCCAATCCGCATCAATCACTCGCTCGGGATGCAACGCAGCAACGTGCATAAAACTCGGGCAATCCTGCCGGTGAACGGAAATTCCCTTTTCACGGGTAACAAATCCCTGAATTGCATCTGGCGGTACGGGTTTACAACATTTTGCCAACTGTGTCTGGATTTGATCTATACCCACAATCAGCACACCACTACCACCGCGGTGGCGGGACTGTCTTACCATGGCCTCGGGTGATAGATCGGGTAATGGCAATTCATGCTGTTCAGCAGCTACCGGCTTCTGCGGCTCACCTCGGAGTGCCTGTTGCAGAGAACGCAAGCCGACTTCATCACGACCCACTGCAATCAACAGATCCTCAGCTTGATCATAGCCCAGCGTATGCGCCACCTGATCGATGGAGGTATGGCTCACGCCGGCCCGTTGCATTTCCTTCGTGACTATTGCCCTACCCGCAGCCAATGTGTCATCCAACGCCTGGTTGGCAAACCAGGCACGCACTTTGGTACGGGCTGACTTAGTAATCAGATAACCCTGATGCGGGTTCAGCCAATCACGTGAAGGCCCACCTTCTTTGGCCGAGACGATTTCCACCCGCTGTCCGGTTTTAAGCGGCGTGGTCAAAGGCACGAGCGCGCCATCCACTTTTGCACCCCGACACCGATGACCTAACTCGGTATGAACGCGATAGGCAAAATCTACCGGCGTAGCACCATCGGGCAAGTCAACAACTCTGCCCTGCGGTGTAAAGACGTATAGCGTATCGTTGAGCGCCGCTTCCCGATAATGTGTCTGCCAATCCCGACTATCGCCGATGTCATCGCGCCAGTTGAGGAGCTGGCGAAGCAAGGCAATCTTGTCATCATAGGAACCGGAACTAGCCGCCCCTTCTTTATAACGCCAGTGGGCTGCGACACCCAGTTCGGCATGCTGATGCATGTCGTGTGTGCGGATCTGGATCTCTAGAGCACGGCCATCCTCGCAATGGACGGCCGTGTGCAAAGATCGGTAATCATTGCCCTTGGGTTGAGAGATGTAGTCATCAAACTCGGAGGGTATCGGCGTCCAGATCTGATGCACATAACCTAGCGCAGTGTAGCAATCGGCAATGCTATCCACCACAATCCGAAGTGCACGGACATCGTAGAGCTCATCGAAACTCAAGCCCTTGCGCTGCATCTTGTTCCAGATACTGTAGATGTGCTTTGGGCGGCCATAGACTTCCGCCTCGACACCCCGTTCGTGGAGTGCTGTCTTAACCCGTTCTACAGCACTACTAATGAACGCCTCTCGTTCCAGGCGCTTTTCATCAAGCTTGCGAGCGATGTCTTTGTAAGTTTCGGTATGCAGGAAGCGAAACGAAAGATCTTCCAGTTCCCATTTCAACTCCCAGACGCCCAGTCGATTGGCCAGCGGCGCAAGCAGTTCCAGCGTCTCTCTTGCTACGTCGAGGCGGGCCGGATCCGGATGCTGTGCGTAATAACGTAGCGTCTGTGTCCGTGATGCCAATCGCAGCAAGACCACGCGCACGTCTTCCACCATGGCCAGGAGCATTTTGCGCAGTACTTCAATCTGAATCTTCAGATCCTGCGGATTAAGCGTTGCATCTGCAGCAAAGCCCTGGGTCACCGGCCGCATCTGATTCAGGCGATCAACACCTTTCACCAGTCGCGCAATATCTTCGCCAAACTGCTGTTCAAACTTTTCCTTATTGAAGTTTTCTTCATTAGGGAAAGCAAAGAGCAAAGCAGCTTGGCGGCTGGTGAGATCCAGCCTTAGTTCTGCCGCCATCTGAGCCATGCCTACGGCATGCGGCCAGACAGCCTCCCCACTACCCAGGAGGGCATCGGCATAAGTTTCTTTCGCCTTTGCGGCAACGGCCGCCAACGATTGCCGCTGGGCGGGATCCAGATCAACCCAAATAATTTCTGGCAACAGTGTTTCAAGCATTCAGGCAGATTCCAGAAAATCACGTACCAGATCGATCTGGTCTTCGGACATAAACATCGGGGCGTGGCCTACACCCGCAACGGTTTTGAGCGTTGCTTTGGGACCGCGCTTTGTCATTTCCATCGCTGTATCGGCTGATAGCAGATCGGAGAGTGCGCCATGCACTAACAAGGTCGGGCACTTAACCGCATCGTATAAAGGCCACACATCAAAGGCCTTATCAATGTATGTTTGCTGCAGCGGTTGCCTGATCTGTTGATCGTAATTGAACCGATAGCCTCCCGATGGTAACGGCTTAAAGCTACTCTGATATAACCACGCCCACTCTTCTTCAGTCTTGAGACCAAAAGGGGCAAAAACAAGCCGGGCATAGCGGTGTGCCGTTTCCAGATCGCTAAACTCATAGGGGTTACCAACATAACCGGCGATTCGTTTTAGCGCATCCAGCGACAACGTTGGCCCAACATCATCCAGAATCAGTCGACTAATCGGAGATTTAGGTTGCCCTGCCAGCAGCATACCGATTAGGCCACCCATGGAAGTGCCGAGCCAGGCCACCTGTTCAACACCGAGTTTGGCCAACAAAGTAATCATGTCTGCAGCGTAGGTGACCGTGTTGTATGCCATCGGATTCTGCAAAAAATCACTTTCTCCACGGCCAACAACATCGGGCGCTATGACCCGGTATTGGTTTGACAAGGATTGTGCCAGCCGCTCGAAATCGAGGCTGTTGCGTGTCAGCCCATGGACGCAAACCAGCACATTTGAATTTTTTGGATCACCCCACTCGCGATAGGCCATGTTATAGAGGCCCAACGCACCCCCGCAGAGCACCTTGTGTAACGTTCCGCCGATCGGGTTGTTCATGCCAATTCCTTATTGCTCATCCTGAGCCTCTGCTGATGACGGCCGATCCATCCAGTACCGCTGACGGATATGTCGATAGGCCGATACTTTCATGGAGGGCAGATCCACCTGCACCATGCCATCGGTGTCGGTTCTATATACTTTAATTTTACGCGTTTCATAGCTCGCCATCACGCTTGGCTTCGGATGACGATAGCGGTTTCTGTAACCCACTGGAATGATGGCAATTTCTGGTTGTACAGCATCCAATAACGCTGTGCCGGAACTTGTTCCACTCCCATGGTGTGGCACCAACAAGATCTGGCTGTTTGGCAAACCATTCGACACGATTTGCTGCTCGTCCGCGAGTTCGATATCCGAGGTCAGCAACATCCGCTTATCGCCAATACTCACTTGCAACACACAGCTCTGATGGTTACTGGCCTGATCCTTTACGGCGCTGGGTGATGATGGGTGCATGAAATCAAAGCGTACGCCATCCCAGTTCCATCCATTACCAGCACGACAAGCTTTTGAGCGAACACCGGGAACAGCATCGGCAAACTGCGTATCAGGTGCATCGGCAACCCAGCCAACCGGCATGGACTCCAGTACAGATTGCGCACCGCCCGAGTGATCCGTATCCCGATGCGTCACCACCATGCCATCTAATCGATCAACACCGATGGCTCTGAGGTATGGCACGATCACCCGGACACCCGCATCCGCCTCGCTACTGTAATAAGGGCCTGTGTCATAAAGCAGCACATGACGATGGGTGCGCACCACCACGGCCAAGCCCTGCCCGACATCCAGAACTTCTACTCTTGCCTCCCCTAAGGGAATAGTCTCGATTTTGGGCAGCACCAACGGTAAGCATAAAAAGATGGCCAACCAGCGACCGGGAAGACCCGCCGGCATCAACCACCACAGTGCCCCCAACAAAGCTAAAACAAATACCAATGGGGATGGTACCGGCGCATGCCAGATAGCCAGTGGCAATGCTGCTGACCAGTTAAGAAAAGTCAGCAACGGGCTCATCAGCGCATCAGCCAGATAGAGCAGACCATCCCATGGGACAACAAGTGCCAGGATAGTGATTGGCGTAACCACACCGCTTACCCAGGGTATAGCCACGGCATTGGTGAGCGGTGAAATTAAGGAAAATTGGCTAAAAAACAGCAGGAGAAAAGGCAAGGTGCCAATCGTTACCGCCCACTGGGTGCGACCGAAGCCTTTGAACCATAGGCTCAGGCGCTGCCGCCATGAGCGTTGCTCGTTACTGCTGACATGCTCGGATAGTGCGGCCCATAAGAGCAGACCCACGGCAACGAAGGAGAGCCAGAAACCCGGGCTCATACCCGCCCAGGGATCTAACAGCAAAACAACAACCAACGCCAGCAGCAGGATTTTAAAGGGTGAGACATGGCGTCCGGTTAATACGGCGATCGCACCCACCGTGAGCATGAACAGTGTGCGCAATGCCGGTATACCCGCACCGGCAATCAACGTATAAAAAGCCGCCGCAAACCAGCCATAAAGGACGCCCATCTTTTGGGCTGGAATCCTGGCTACTAACTTAGGCATGCGCCTCCAGATGCTAGCCACTAGCAAGGCAACCAGTCCAGAAAACAAGGTCACGTGAAGCCCAGAGATCGACATCAAATGGGTTGTACCGGTTTTAGCAAAGACCTGCCATAAAGAACCGGGTATGGCTTTCTGATCGCCAATCGCCAATGCAGTGAGAATACCGGCATCCGGGTAACCCTCTTGCGGCAAGACTGTGTCAAAGCGATCGCGAATCATCGAACGTAATAGCGCAATGCCCGTAGCAAACCCGGGCACAAAAGCATCAAGACGTTCACCCGTTTTGACATAGCCCGTGGCCCGTATGCCACTTTCGAAGAGCCGAGCCTCCACATCGTATCCGTGTGGATTAGCCAAACCATGTGGCCGCTTCAAACGAACAACAAAGGACCAGCGCTCTCCGGCTTTTACCGGACCGACGATAGGTGTTTCTGAAGTATCGCTTTCCTGCTGAGCATTCCAAACAGAAAGCTGTATGCGCTCCGGCACATGAAACTTTGAATCAATATGCTCAACCCGGAATTGGAAGCGCTGTCCACGCGCGGTGCGATCGGGCAAAGAATCCACAACACCCGTGAGCTGGATGTTTCGGCCCATGGCTGCTTCCGGCAGGGTATCAGCAAGGACAGCCTGACTACGCCAACAGGTATAGCTGACACCGGCAACAAAGCTAGTCGCCAGCAGCAAAATCAACAAGTATCGAGATGGTCTAGGAGCGCGCGATGCGCCGTAAATTTGTACACAGACAACACCAGCAATACTTAATACAGAGAATAGCTCCCAGGGCCAGGCAGGAATCGCTGGCAAAAACTGGCAGGCCAGCACACCCGTCGCAAATGCAATTAGTAGCGCTGGCACACCCGTCTCATCAACTCAAAGCGTGGCATCCGTCAGCACACCATCCTGCAAGCGCATTGTGCGGTCTAGTTGTGCCGCCAGACCCGGATCATGCGAGACCAGCACAAAGGCAACACCGGATTTAACACTGAGCTCTCTGAAAAGCGTAAACACCTGTTCGGCTGTTTGACGATCCAGATTACCGGTAGGTTCATCGGCTAAAACAACGGATGGTTTGGTGACGAGGGCACGGGCAATGGCCGTGCGTTGACGCTCACCGCCCGACAAAGCTGCTGGCGTATGCAACAAACGATGCCCTAATCCAACGTACTCGAGCCATTCCCGCGCTTCGGCATCGGCTTCATCTTTAGGCAAACCGCGCACATAGAGCGGCATGGCCACATTCTCTACTGCAGTAAATTCTGGCAGCAAGTGATGGTGCTGATAGACAAAGCCCATATGACGGTTACGCCACAGACCACGCTCTTTTTCAGACATCGCAGTCCAGCTACGTCCGGCGATCAGCACATCCCCGGACGAGGCATGATCCAGACCCCCTAGAAGGTGTAAAAACGTACTTTTACCAGAGCCGGATGCGCCTACAACGGCCACCGATTCACCGGCCTTCAGATCAAACGACACATCATTCAGCACGACCACATCTTCAGCGCCCGCGCCATAAATCTTGCTCAGGCCACGACAGGACAAAACAACATCACTCATGACGCAATGCCTCCGCCGGTTGCACCCGTGCTGCACGCAGACTTGGATAAAGCGTTGCCAATAATGTCAGCACAAACGCGGTAATTGAAATGGTAATCACGTCATCCCATTGCAGATCTGACGGCAAATCGGAAATAAAGTAGACCTCTCGCGACAGGAAATGAATACCAAATAGTCGTTCAATCGCCGGCACGACCGTATCAATATTCAATGCCAGTGCAACCCCTCCGGCCACGCCCAGGCCCAGGCCAATCAAACCAATCAGGGCACCCTGCACCATAAAGATCATGGCAATGCTCCCACGGCTGGCACCGAGCGTCCGCAGAATGGCGATATCGCCACGCTTATCGGTAACCGCCATCACCAGGGTAGAAACAATATTAAAGGCCGCCACAGCAACAATCAGAAACAGAATCAGGAACATCATCCGCTTTTCGATCTGTACCGCGCGGAAGAAGTTGGCATGTTTACGGCTCCAGTCGATCAGATAGGCGGGCTCATCCAGCACCGGTGCAATCGAGCGGGCAATCTGTGGTGCCTTGAACGGATCGTCCACCTTCAGACGTACCCCCGTCACCGTTTGACCTAGACGGAATAACACTTGTGCATCTTTTAGATCAATCAGCGCCAAGCCGCTGTCATATTCGAACATACCGAAATCAAAGACGCCGCCAACTTCAAAGCTCTTAATACGAGGAATCACCCCTGCTGGCGTGACCACCCCTTCCGGTGCAATCACGGTAACCCGATCGCCCACGACAACACCAAGCGCACGCGCCAAGTCACTCCCCAACACAATCTTGAAGGCACCTGGTTGTAGCGTATCTAGAGAACCGTACTTCATGTGTGTGCTGAAGTCGGCAACGGTATCTTCAAGCTTTGGATCAATACCACGCAAAATTGCGCCACGGACGCCACTACCCGGCATCACCGGACCTTCGCCTGCTTCACGATTCAAACCGTTAAGCATGACCTGTCCCTGCACATAGGGTGCAGCAGCCAGCACTTGTGGCACCTGGCGGGCTTGTGCAGCCACCCGCTGCCAATCCATCAGCGCCCCATCCATACCAACCACTTCGATATGAGAGGTTACGCCCAGAATCCGGGAGCGCAGTTCTTTCTGGAAGCCATTCATGACGGAGAGCACGACGATGAGTGCAGCCACACCCAGTGCAATGCCCACCATGGACAAGCTGGAAATAAAAGATATAAAGCGGTTGTCCTGGCCAATCTGACGACGGCTACGGACGTATCTCAATCCGATCAGTAACTGAAAAGGTATTTTCACAATCAGGCGTGCTTTTGGCACCAAAAACGCATAAGACCGCTATGCTACACTCGATTCACCTGCAAGTTGTTCCGAATGCGCTAAGGCACCACCACTCCCATGCATCTGACCCTTTTTGTACCCGACCTACTCTGGCCAGATCACGAGCATCGTCAGGCATTTGAATTTGACCAGGCGGATGCTCTTGCCCGCTTTCTGTTTTTAGCAGAACACACCGCAACGCCCTTTAAACCGACGACTTCCTGGGAATCAGTCCTAGCAGAGACTTTTGGCATCGCGGGAGAAGCTGCGGCACTGGGCGCGCTCCGTCTACTTGGCGAACCTGGCAGCACCGATAGCCAGGCATTTAGTCACACACTTCTCTGTGCAGACCCGGTCAATCTCGATTTCATTCAACAGTCACTGGTATTAAGCAGCACCGATGCTTCGCAACTCAGCGTCGATGATGCACAGAGGCTAATCACTACACTGAATGAAGAATTTGCTGATGAAGGCTACTTTTTTCTTGGACATTCAACCAATCACTGGTATTTCGCACCCAACTCTTCCGATCACGACCTAGCCAATCTTGCTGCCTGCAGCCGGTTTCTCGGCCGTCGGATCGATGCCGATGAATCCAGGCAGGTGCTGGGCAGCAATGGGTTACGCTGGCTTAACCGCATTCAAATGTGTCTGAATGGGCATCCGGTGAATGAAGCACGTGCGACGCAGGGTTTAGTGGCTATCAATAGCGTTTGGCCCTGGGGTGCGGGCCTACTCCCAAATAGCGCGCCACCTTCTACACGCCGATTTGATCAGGCCTTTGGTAATAATGCGTTGTTGCGGGGTCTTTGCACCATTACCGGCACCGCTCATTTAGGGAAATCTCCCGGTAACCATGGACTGTTACTAAATACTGATCTAGCCGATGCTATTGCCCAGGACGATCTGAGTGCCTGGAAAAATGCAACGAGCCAATTGGCTCAGACGCATATCGCGCCTGCACTCGGTGCGTTAGCCAGGGGTGAATTGACTCGCCTGACGATCATTGCACCGGATGCACATCAAACGCACCACTGGACTTTGGCGGCAACACACAAAGGCTTGAACCCTACCTTCCTTCAGCGATGCCTGGGGCGCGCCCATAAACATCCAGCACTGGCAACACTCATTGGCACATGGTCACGCTGAGTAAACGCGCCTGGTCTGAACGAACTGCCTGGCAGTTGGAACAAGGTGGCTTAAACCCATTAATGGCCAGACTGTATGCCGCCAGAGGCATTAACCAAGCCGACCAGATCAGCACGCGCATGGAAGATCTGATCGCGCCGAATGCACTCAAAGGCATGACGATGGCAGCGCAGATTCTGGCCGATGCCATTATCGAAGGACGCAAAGTCTGCATCGTCGCCGACTACGACGCGGATGGTGCAACCGCCTGTACCGTCGCCGTGAAAGGCCTGCGCCTATTAGGCATTGAGCTCGCCAAACTGGATTACTTTGTACCGGATCGGTTCAAGCTCGGTTACGGACTTACCCCTGCCATCGTCGATCTGGTTGCCCAGGCTCCCAGCGGAAAACCCGATCTACTGGTTACCGTGGATAACGGCATTGCCAGCATTGATGGCGTTGCACAGGCCAAAGCCCTGGGTATGCAAGTCGTGATTACCGATCACCATCTCCCCGGGAGCACCCTGCCAGCAGCCGATGCCATTGTTAACCCGAACCAGCCCGGTTGCGAATTTCCATCAAAGAATCTGGCTGGCGTGGGCGTAATGCTATATGTATTGATGGGGCTGCGTCAGACTTTGCGCCAGCGCGGGTGGCCCGCTGCCGAACAGGCCAATCTGGGCACACTGCTCGACCTGGTGGCCTTGGGTACAATTGCCGATGTGGTTTCGCTGGATCGCAATAATCGTATTCTAGTTGCCAATGGACTGAACCGGATTCGCCAGCGACGTTGCTGCCCGGGCATCCTGGCGCTTTATGCCGTGGCGGGGAAACAACCTGACCGCGCACAAGCCAGTGACCTGGGCTTTTTGCTGGGGCCTCGACTTAATGCAGCGGGCCGCATGGACGATATGCGGATCGGCATTCGTTGCCTACTTGCTGAAGACATGGGAGATGCGCTTAAGCTGGCGCAGGAACTGGATCGACTGAATGTGGCCCGTCGGTCCGTAGAAGATCAGATGAAATCCGATGCCGCGAAAATTCTGACACAGCTTGACGTTGCTAATACAGCGGGTATTAGTCTCTATGATCCCAACTGGCACGGTGGCGTTGTCGGCATTCTGGCGGGCCGCATCAAAGAACAGATGCACCGGCCCACGGTTGTCTTTGCCAGTGATGGCAGCGGACTCATTAAGGGCTCTGGTCGATCGATTCCAGGTTTGCATCTCCGGGATGCCCTGGATCATCTCACCAAAATCTACCCGGATCTCATTATCAAATTTGGCGGTCATGCCATGGCAGCCGGTCTGAGCATTCGTGAAAGCGACTTCGGGTTATTCCAGCGCGCCTTTGACGAATTGGTCGATCAACTATTACCCATTGAAGCCCGCACGCATAGCCTGGCGATTGATGGTGCCCTGGTCGATAGCGAGCTGAGTCTGAATACCGCCAGACAATTATCCGAAGGTATCTGGGGACAAGGCTTCCCTGCCCCGGTTTTTGCGAATCGTTTCCAGATTCTCGAATCACGCCTGCTGCAAGACAAACATCTGAAGCTTACCCTGGGTTGCGGCCAAAGCCGTATGGATGCAATTCGCTTCAACGATACAACCATACCAACCGATCAAGACACGCTGGCCTACGCCCTTGAGATTAATCATTACAATGGGGTCGATCGCCCGCAACTTCGTATCGAAGCGATCTGCCCAGCATCATGAAAACGCCACCCGCAGGTGGCGTTTTCATTTCCGACATCCGTAGGGATTAACCCAGCATTAACCGGTTAATCTTACGCACAAAGCCGGCCGGGTCTTCAATTTGACCCCCTTCGGCCAGCAATGCCTCATCAAACAACACGGATGCATAGTCATCAAAGTGGCCACCCTCGTTGGGCAGCAACTCCATTTTCTTGAGCATTGGGTGCTGCGGGTTGATTTCGAGAATCGGCTTAATCTCCGGCGCATTCTGACCCATCATCTTGAGCATGCGTTGCAGGTTGGCACCCGGATCATGTTCATCTGCCACCAGACAAGCCGGCGAATCAGTTAGACGATGCGTGACGCGAACTTCTTTGAGCTTGTCACCCAGGGTCTTCTGTAGACGCTCGACCAGATCCTTAGCCGATGTTTCAGCAGCAGCACGCGCCTGCTTTTCGCTAGCGTCTTCCAGGTCACCCAGATCCAGACCACCCTTGGCGACCGACTGTAGCGCCTTGCCATCAAAGTCACGCAGATGGCTGACCAGCCATTCATCCACCCGATCCGAGAGCAGCAGCACTTCAATGCCCTTCTTGCGGAAGATTTCCAGATGTGGGCTATTCTTAGCCCCCTGGAAGGTTTCAGCCGTGACGTAATAGATTTTGTCCTGGCCTGACTTCATACGCGACACGTATTCAGCCAGTGAAACGCCCTGCTCCGGGCTATCCGTGTTTGTCGTTGCAAAGCGCAGCAACTTGGCGATACGTGCCTGATTGGCATGGTCTTCACCAACGCCTTCTTTAAGTAACTGCCCGAACTGATTCCAGAACGTGGTGTATTTTTCGGCATTATTGTCAGCCAGCTCTTCCAGCAAACCGAGTACGCGTTTAGTACAACCAGAACGGATCTGCTCGATATCCTTGCTTTCCTGCAAGATCTCACGCGACACGTTCAACGGCAGATCGGCCACATCGACCACGCCGCGAACAAAGCGCATATAGGTCGGCAGCAGCTGTTCTGCATCATCCATGATGAATACGCGTTTAACGTACAGTTTGATGCCATGGCGTGCACTACGATCCCACAGGTCAAATGGCGCCTGTGATGGCACATACAGCAGCTGGGTGTATTCCTGACGACCCTCTACCTTGGCATGCACCCAGGTCAACGGCTCCTGATAGTCATGCGCAACGTGCTGGTAAAAGGCCTTGTATTCCTCTTCAGTGACTTCGCTCTTCGGACGCGCCCACAGTGCACTGGCCTGATTTACGGTTTCTTCTTCGCCCGTTGGCTTCATGGCCTTGGCTTCTTCATCCCACTTTTCCTGAGCCATACGGATCGGCAATGCAATGTGATCCGAGTACTTACGCAGGATCTCACGAAGCTTCCAGCCGTTAAGCAGATCTTCCTGCTCCGCCCGCAGATGCAGCGTGACTTCAGTGCCTCGACCCGGATGGTCTATATCGGCAACCGTGTATTCGCCCTCGCCTGCCGATACCCACTCAACACCCTCGTTAGCGGGTGCGCCGGCTTTACGGCTACGTACAGTGACCTTATCGGCAACGATAAATGACGAGTAGAAACCCACGCCAAACTGGCCAATCAGGTTGGCATCCTTCTGGGCGTCACCCGTCAGAGCCGAGAAAAATTCTTTGGTACCGGATTTCGCAATGGTACCGAGATGGGCAATCGCCTCATCCTTGGTCATGCCAATACCGTTATCGGCAATGGTAATGGTTTTGGCTTCTGCATCCAGCAGAATGCGCAGCCCCAGCTCTGGATCGTTCTCAAATAGCCCTGGTGTGGCTAATGCTTCATAGCGTAGCTTGTCACAGGCATCCGATGCATTGGATACCAGTTCACGCAGAAAAATTTCCTTATTCGAATAAAGCGAATGGATCATCAGCTGCAGCAGCTGTTTGACTTCTGCCTGGAATGCTTTGGTTTCGGTTTGATGTTGTTGAGTCATAGGTCTTTAAACGTAAGAAAGTTGACTGAATAGAACGCGATGCTTCTTAAATAAGGACGCTATTCTCGAATTCAAGCCTCTGGCGTAAATGGTGGCACCGCCAGTGACCGGTAGATGACTTCCACTACTTCCAGTTCCCGGTCACCTAATGGGCTGGCAAAACGGGCTACATCCCCTTCGCGCAGTTTAATCAGCGCCTTGGCTAAAGGAGAAACCCAGCTAATCCAGCCCTTGGTCGGGTCTGCTTCATCTATGCCGACGATGCTATAGGTGGTTTCATCACCATTTTCGTCACAAACCACGACGGTGGCACCAAAAAACACCTGATCACGATGCTGCTGCAGCCCCGGATCAATGATGTGGGCGTTTTCCATGCGCTTCATCAGAAACCGGATACGGCGATCAATCTCCCGCAAGCGTTTTTTGCCGTAGAGATAATCCCCGTTTTCCGAACGATCGCCGTTAGAAGCGGCCCACGAGACAATCTCCACGATTTTTGGGCGCTCGGTTTTAACAAGGTATTCCAGCTCATCACACAACCGGCGATGGCCGCCGGGCGTCATGTAATGGCGCTGTTCAGGTAATGCAGTTTGGGTCATGGATCCGTCTTAACTGGGCAATGGGTCATTATCCTAGACTGCCAAAGATGATGTCACAAAAAATTAATCGATTACGCAGCCCATTCCTCTTGCATGGATTCTCGTTGCGGCGCAACATAACGCCTACAGAATTTATTTAATTCAGGAATCCTTATGCAGCTAGAAACCTCAAACAGCACTCTTAAAGGCCTTAAAGGACTGGTGGTCGGTATTGCCAATCAACATAGTATTGCTTGGGGCTGTACCGAGGCGTTTCGTGCCGCTGGTGCCGAACTTGCAGTGACCTATCTGAATGCAAAAGCAGAACCGCACGTTCGCCCCCTGGCGGAAAGTGTTGATGCGTCGATCATCCATCCGCTGGATGTAGAAAATGATGCTGAAATGGCTGCCCTGTTTGAACAAATCGAGCAGCAATGGGGAAAGCTGGATTTCGTACTGCACTCTATTGCCTTTGCGCCACTGGAAGATCTGCACGGTTCCGTTCTTGATACCAGCCGAGACGGATTCGCCCGAGCCATGGATATTTCCTGCCACAGCCTGATTCGCCTGGCCCGCCATGCCGCCCCTTTGATGAAAGATGGCGGTGCGCTACTAACGATGAGCTATGAAGGCGCAAATCGCGTAGCCCCTCATTACGGCATCATGGGCCTAGCCAAAGCCTCGCTTGAAGCCGCCACGCGTGCACTGGCAGCTGAACTTGGCCCCAAGAACATTTCGGTCAATGCAATTTCCCCAGGCCCGATTGCTACGCGTGCCGCCTCAGGCATCCTCGAATTCGATCATTTGATGCAAGACAGCATTGAACATGCACCGCTCCGTCGTCTGGTCACCATCGAAGAAGTCGGCGCTCTGGCAACGCTGTTGGCAAGTCCGGCAGGCCGCGGCATTACTGGTGACGTTATCGTCGTTGATGGCGGACGCCACATTCTTTATTGATTCAATCTAAAGTCATGTCACATTCATACAGCCTAGACAAGTTTTGCTCAGACGTTATCGAGAACCATCCATTTGATGAGATTGAAATCGGTGATAACGCTTCAATATCACGTACCGTAACGGTTGAAGACTTACGCATGTTTGCAGCTGCAACGGGGGATGCCAATCCCAACATGCTGGATCCCGAGTTTGCAGACAGCAGTATTTACCGAGAGGTGATTGCACATGGCATGTGGTCAGGTGCCATGCTGGTCAATCTTTTGGGTAGCGAATTGCCTGGTTTGGGGACAATTCTCGTCGACCAGAATCTACGTTATCTTCGCCCCATCATGGTGGGTGACACGGTCACCTTCAAGATCACGGTTGAGCGGAAATATGAACGAACGAAGCACGTGCTCTTTGATGCCGAAGTGATCCTGGAGAGTGGTCAACGCGCAGTGACTGGTACGCTTGAAGTACTGGCACCCCCCAATAAAATCTCTCGCAAAAAACTTTGCGTTCCAAAAGCAACACTCTCTACCCATACCGAACGCTTTCAGGCCTTTGTGGCTACAGCCGAAGGTATGGATCCTGTTTCTACGGCAGTAATCCACCCTTGTGATGAAGAATCGCTAAAGGGTGCTGTATTTGCGGCAGAAATCGGCCTCATCAACCCGATTCTGATTGGTCCAGGTGACCGGATTCGTCAGTTAGCCCAATCGCTCGGTCTGAACATTGAACCTTACCGGATCGTTGATACGCCTTATAGTCAGGAATCTGCTCGAATCGGTGTGGAGCTTGCCCGTAAAGGCGAAGCACACGCACTCATGAAGGGCAGCCTGCATACCGATGAAATGATGAGCGCCGTAGTCAACCGCACGACAGGTCTCAGAACCGCACGCCGTATATCGCACGTTTTCCGCATGGATGTACGCGCCTATGGCAAACCGCTACTGATTACCGATGCAGCCATCAACATCTACCCTGATCTGATGACCAAAGCGGATATCGTCCAGAATGTGATTGAACTGGCCCATGTACTGGGGTTACCAGATCCCAAAGTGGCTATTCTCTCCGCAGTCGAAACCATCAACCCGAAAATTCAATCAACGATTGATGCCGCGGCGCTTTGTAAAATGGCCGATCGCGGTCAAATCAAGGGGGGCACATTGGATGGCCCACTGGCGTTTGACAACGCAGTCTCGCTAGACGCGGCCAAGACCAAAGGCATCAAATCGGCTGTTGCCGGTCTGGCAGATATTCTTGTGGTACCCGATCTGGAATCAGGCAATATGGTTGCCAAACAGCTCGAATATCTCGCGGGTGCCGTACCGGCAGGGATTGTGCTGGGTGCGAAGGTACCTATTATCCTGACATCGCGCGCCGACAACGCCGAGACACGGATGGCTTCTTGCGTATTAGCCGTGCGTATTGCCAACGCCAATAAACAAAAATAAAGCCAGCGATAATTCGCTGGCTTTATAAGGTGGCGGTAGCGACTTAGTCGTTGCCGTCTTCCGCGGGCCAGTTCTTGATAAAGTTCTTGAGCATTCGGTTTTCAAAACCCTGCTCTTCCAGAACGGCTTTGGCAACATCCATAAACGACACTACGCCCATTAGCACCTTGCCATCCATTACTGGCACATAACGCTGGTGATGGTTAACCAGCAGCTCACGCACTGCTTCAATCGGCATATCCGGGCGCGCTACGATGGGCTCAGAGACTTTAAAATCAGCCACTGTCATAGCGGATAAATCCCCTTTGGTCTTACCTACAGCTTGTAAAACCTCGCGAAAGGTAATGAGTCCAGACATTGAGCCGCCATCCATCACAACCAGCGAACCCGCATCATGCTGGGTTAATGCTTCAACGACTTCGGCCAGACTTGCACCAGAGTGCGTGGTGTAGAGCACATTACCTTTGAGTTTAAGTATTTCCTGTACCAACATACTGATATCCGAGTCCTATCTTAGCGTTCAAGTTCAGCCAGCTTGCCAGCTTGGCCATTAAAGGTATCAGCGTCCGGCAATGGGTCTTTGCGTTCGGCGATGACCGGCCAGTTTTTAGCCAGTTCGGCATTCAGTGCAATAAAAGCTTCCTGACCTGCCGGCACATCATCTTCAGCGTAAATCGCTTCTGCCGGGCATTCTGCAACACACAAGGTGCAGTCAATGCATTCATCCGGGTCGATCACCAGAAAATTCGGGCCTTCGTGGAAACAATCCACCGGGCAAACATCCACACAATCTGTATATTTGCACTTGATGCAGTTGTCGGTAACAACGTACGTCATTCTTTCTCAACTCCTGATTAAATGGTGCACTGCTCAATTTTTCTGAGCATATCATGACCGAAGCGCATGCACAGTAAGATTCATCACTCGAAACAATAGCAAACCCGCCTGTGCATTAATCCGCCCTAAACAACTTGCTCATTGCGAATTCTTGCGGCAAACTGCGCAAGGTTGATCGAATTGAATGATTAACCAGCTAATATTATTATCCTAATTACTCCATTATTTCTTTGAGGCAATGCGCTATGAGCGAACATATTGTCCACGTCACTGACAGCTCTTTCGCTGATGACGTCACCAATTCGAACGTACCTGTTCTGCTCGACTTCTGGGCCGAGTGGTGTGGTCCATGCAAAATGATTGCGCCAATCCTGGACGATGTCGCCAAGGACTATGCCGGCAAGGTCAAAGTTGCCAAGATCAATATCGACGAGAACCAGCAAACGCCTGCGCAATTCGGCGTTCGCGGTATTCCAACGCTAATGCTCTTCAAGAATGGCAGCGTTGAGGCCACTAAAGTAGGCGCTCTCTCGAAATCTCAGCTGGTTGCCTTCCTAGACGGCCACCTGTAAGATTAACGGGGTGGAATGCGTTCCACCCCGTGTTTTACCCTAGCAATACAGGCAACATCCTTGAGCAGAGCAATTCTGTTCAAATCAGCACAAGACTCGGTTGAACTGATGTAACTGCTCTCCGAAAATCTTTGCAAGCCGCTTGATCACAAGCTCCTAGTCCTAGCGCAATCATCTGAAGTGCACCCAGCGTGTACCTTTGCGCACAGGCAATACCTACTCCGCTTTTTCGCGCCCCACATATGCATCTTTCCGAACTTAAGTCTAAGCACGTTAGCCAACTTATCGAGATGGCCACGACTGCCGGTATCGAACACGCCAATCGCCTGCGTAAACAGGAGCTGATTTTTGCCCTGCTCAAAGAGCATGCTAAAACAGGCGAAACCATTTACGGCGACGGCTGTCTTGAAGTCATGCAAGAAGGCTACGGCTTTCTGCGTGCTGCAGAATCTTCCTATTTGGCCAGTTCGGATGACATTTACGTCTCCCCTTCCCAGATGCGTCGCTACAATCTGCGCAATGGCGACACGATTGACGGCGAAATCCGTATGCCACGCGAAGGTGAACGCTATTTCGCACTCACCAAAGTAGACCGCATCAATGGCGAAGCGCCAGATGCCTGTAAGAACAAGATTCTGTTTGAAAACCTGACACCGCTGCATCCGAATGAGCCGCTGCGTCTGGAACGTGACAGTAAAACCGAAGAAAACCTTACTTCGCGAATCATCGACATGGTGGCGCCGATTGGTAAAGGCCAACGCGGCCTCCTGGTTGCCTCGCCTAAGTCGGGTAAAACTGTCATGCTGCAGAACATTGCGCACGCTATTACGGCCAGCCACCCGGATGTGGTGCTGATCGTTCTGTTGATCGACGAGCGCCCTGAAGAAGTCACCGAGATGCAGCGTTCGGTTCGCGGTGAAGTCATTGCCTCAACCTTCGATGAACCGCCTGTCCGTCACGTTCAAGTGGCTGAGATGGTCATCGAAAAGGCCAAGCGTCTGGTTGAACACAAGAAGGACGTGGTCATCTTGCTCGATTCGATTACCCGCCTCGCCCGCGCCTATAACACCGTACAGCCGGCCTCCGGCAAGGTACTGTCGGGCGGTGTCGATGCCAATGCCCTGCAAAAACCGAAGCGCTTCTTCGGTGCCGCCCGTAATATCGAAGAAGGCGGCTCGCTAACGATTATTGCGACGGCGCTGATCGATACCGGCAGCCGCATGGATGATGTGATCTACGAAGAATTCAAGGGCACTGGCAACATGGAGATCCATCTGGATCGCAAGATGTCGGAAAAGCGTCTCTACCCATCCATCAACGTCAATCGTTCAGGTACGCGTCGCGAAGAACTACTCATTCCACAGGAAATCCTGCAGAAGATCTGGGTTCTACGCAAACTGCTCTACCCGATGGACGACCTGGAAGCCATGGAATTCCTGCTCGACAAGGTCCGCTCTACCAAGAACAATGCCGAATTCTTCGATGCCATGCGCCGCGGTTAATACGTTGTAATTCGAAGCCATTGCAATTGCTTGAAAATTCAGCGATAATTTAAAGCTTAAGTGATCCCGCCACAATCGCCGGATCGGTGTAACTAAAACTAGGATTCTTTCAAATGAAGTCTGGCACCCACCCCGAATACAACGATATCGAAGTCACCTGCTCCTGTGGTGAGAAGTTCACGACCCGTTCGACCATGAACAAGCCGCTGCACATTGAAGTCTGCTCGAACTGCCACCCGTTCTACACTGGCAAGCAGAAGATTGTTGATACAGCCGGTCGCGTCGAGAAGTTCCGTCAGAAGTTCGGCGGCCTGCGCAAGTCTGCCTAAGACCTTCGCAAGTATCGAAAGATCAAAGGGCAGCTTAGGCTGCCCTTTTGCTTTAGTCGCCTTACAATCGGCACATTATGTCCATTCTTGATCTCAGACCCACCCCGCCTTCAGCCAAACCGGATGCCCCAGTTCGCTGGAGCACTTATTCCCGTCAGCCCTTACTGATGGGTTGGCCGGTAGCCATCTGTCTGGCGCTGATCATGCTATTGCCTGGCCTGCTCGGTCGGGATCCCTGGCGGGGCGACGACGCAGAACAATTCGGCATTATTGCCAGCCTACTCAATGGCGGCAGCTGGCTGGTACCAAGCTTTCAGGGGGAAGCCTGGAATCAATCGCCACTCTATTACTGGGTGAACGCCCTCATCGCCTGGCCCTTCAGTTTTTTCCTGTCGCTGCCCGATGCTGCACGTATCGGTAACCTGTTCTGGGTCGGGACCACGGTTTACGCACTCTATAGAACGGCCGGGCAAACACTGGCCAACGATGATGCACGCATACTGCCCTTCCTGGCACTCAGTGCGCCGGGCCTGATGCTCAGCGCCCACGAAACACAGCCTGACCTGGCGATCATGACTGGTTACGCCCTGTTCTTTTGGGGCGTCTGTCAGATTCGATTCGAGCGCGTAACGCCAGGCTCGCTGCTCGCCGCACTAGGCCTTGGTGTCACCATCCTGTCTGGCGGGCTTTGTATCGCAATTCCCCTGGTGCTTGTATTACTGGGGCAGTTTCTGATTAAACCCCAGTTGCGCCTCAATACCCTGGTTGCCCTCATGCTGGGTCTGGTGATTGGGCTCTTCTGGTTTATGCATGCCGCAGCCTTTGGTGATACCAATGGCAAAGCGCTGATGGAAGCCATCTGGCCCACGTCCACCCTGCGCAACCTGTCAGAAATACCACCGCACCTGTTGAGCTTCATCAAATTGCTTGCCTGGACAACCTGGCCGGCGTGGCCTATTGCCGCCTGGACGCTCTGGCGCCGCCGCCGCTCCTTCATGCGACACGAAGTCATCGTCCCCTTTGCCGTTTTAATCGTCGCCCTGGGCATACAGGTCAGTCTTTCGGCTGCACGCCCCTCAAAGAGCCTGGTCTTGCTCGTACCCATCCTGCTGCTCGCTACTGCTTCGGTAGCTCATTTACGTCGGGGAGCAGCCAATCTGCTGGACGCCTTTACCCTGACGCTGTTCAGTATTACTGCTGGCTTCGTCTGGCTGGGCTGGTGCGCCATCCACTTTGGCTGGCCTGAGCATCTGGCACAAACAGTCAACAGGCTGGAACCAGGCTTTACTACCCCATTAACGGTCTTGCCACCATCAATCGCCTTTCTGCTCACCATTGGCTGGTTTGTATTGATGCGCAATATTCCGCGCTCACCGGTACGTGGTATCCAGCACTGGTTTACCGGCATCACCCTCGTCTGGGCACTGGTCGTCGCACTGTGGTCCCCATGGCTGGATCACGGTATGTCATTTACCCGAATGGGCAATCAACTCGCTCAGCAAATTGATCCTTCTGGCTGTATTGCAACCTACCAGGTCAATGACGATGCACGCGCCGCACTCAGTTACCAACTCCAGCGCGCAATGCCGCGCAGCGCACTCAAAGCTGCAGCAAGCTGTCGTTTACTGCTGACCGAAAGCTCGGGCAAAAATCACGAGACAAAGCTGCCTAAAGGCTGGGAAACCGCTGAAAAAGTTTGGGCCGGCCACCGCCGTGGCACACGGGCTGAACGTTACACGCTGTACGTACGTGCAACGCCTAGTTCGCCTCAGCCTTGATAAAGTGCGTACGGTAGAAGCGTAGCTCTTCAATCGACTCGTGGATATCTGCCAATGCCGTATGCGCCCCGGTTTTATTAACCTTCGCAGACAAATCCGGTCGCCAGCGGCGACACAACTCTTTAATCGTACTCACATCCAGATTGCGGTAATGGAACCAGCTGACCAGTTCCGGCATATAACGCGCCATAAACCGGCGATCCTGACATATCGAGTTACCACACATCGGACTAATGCCTTTACCTACCCAGGCCTGCATAAAGTCGATTGCTGCCAGTTCAACAGCCCGCATATCCTGCGCAGACGCCTTAACGCGAGCGCTTAGACCCGAAGCCCCATGCGTGCGCGTATTCCACTCATCCATACCGGCCAATACATCATCGGACTGATGCACCGCCCAGGCGTCAGACTCGGCAATCACGTTCAAATCGGCATCGGTTACCACCATGGCCAGTTCCAGAATGGTGTCCGTATCGGGATTAAGCCCCGTCATTTCCATATCCAGCCAGACCAGCCGTCTTTGATCAATCGCCATACCCGCGCACCCTTCTGATGTAATGCTTTAAGATCCAACATTGTGTCATATTCAACCACCCTTATTTACGGTCTCATGTCTGATATCACCCTCGTTTTTCTGGCACTTGTTGCCGCCAATCTCTGCATCAAATTATGGCTCGGCGCCCGTCAGGCTAACGCCGCGCAACGCAATCGGCCTCAAGTGCCTGAAGCGTTCAAGACAGTGATTAGCCTAGAAGCCCATCAGAAAGCTGCCGCCTACACCTGCGCCAAAATCAGCCTGACACAATGGCGTCTGGTGATTGATACGACATGGCTGTTAGTACTTACCCTTGGTGGCGGCATTAACTGGCTGTATACCCTGGCTATCAACATCACCGGAGAAGGCTCAGGATTGCTCACCGGCCTGGTCTTTCTGATCAGCCTTGGCCTAGTATCAGGGATCATCGATCTACCCTTGAGCATTTACCGCCAGTTCAAACTGGAAGCCCGCTTTGGCTTCAACCGGATGACGCCAGCCCTCTTCATCACCGATCTGCTCCGCAATGCAGTCGTCAGCCTGGTCATTGCCCTACCCCTACTTTCTTTAATCCTCTGGCTGCTAGAACTGGCATCACCCTTAAGTTGGCTTTGGGCCTGGTTGGGCTGGATGGTTTTCAATGCGCTGCTGCTATTTATCTATCCGGTCGTTATTGCCCCACTGTTCAATAAATTCAGCCCCATGCCTGACAGTGCACACAAAGAGAAACTGGATGCGCTGCTGCAACGCTGTGGTTTCAGTGCTGCCGGACTATTTGTCATGGATGGGTCCAAACGATCGGCCCATGCCAACGCCTACTTCACCGGCTTTGGCAAAAACCGTCGCATTGTATTGTTTGACACCCTGATCGAACAACTCACCCCGGCGCAACTCGAAGCTGTACTCGCTCACGAGATTGGGCACTACCAGTGTCAACATCTGCAAAAACGTCTGGTTCTCATGGCCGGCATTTCACTGGCTTTACTCTGGGCCCTCTTTCAACTGCTGCATGCAGACTGGTTCTATCAGGCGCTTGGTGTGAATAATGCAAACCCGGCTACCGCCCTAGCGCTATTCAGTCTGGCCATGCCGCTCTGCCTGCTGCCGCTTACGCCCCTCAGCAATGCACTTTCGCGCAAACACGAATATGAAGCAGATGCCTATGCAGCACGACACAGCAGCGCGCAAGAACTTATCAACGCGCTGATCACCATGTATCGTGAGAACGCCGCTACGCTCACCCCTGATGCTTTGTATTCGCTGTTTCATGACAGCCATCCGCCCGCAACACTGCGTATTGCTCACCTCAATTCTCAAGCGATGCGCCAATCATGAGCCATAGCTTCACCGCCCGCATCATTGCCAGCCATGGCAGACACTACGTTGCCCGGGATGCTGAAGGCAAACTCTGGCATTGCATCGCTCGTGGCAAGAAGCATGAGGTTGCGGTCAATGATCTGGTGAACCTGACCGATCTGGATAACTCTGGCGATGTTACCCAGCCACAAGCGGTGATCGATAATACAGAACCTCGCATCAATCTATTCCGTCGTTCCGACCAATTCAAAGACAAGGCCATTGCGGCCAATGTGACTCAAGTCTGGTTTGTGGTGGCGACAGAGCCCTCCTTTGACCCGGAACTACTCTCGCGTTGCCAGGTGGCCTGCGCTGCGGACGATATCGGGTTCACGATCCTGCTTAACAAGGCCGATCTGATTGATCTATTACCTAAAGCAGAAGAGCTCGTCGCCCCCTTTGCCAATATCGGCATCCCGGTTCTTCATACCTCCACCCTTGACGGCCAGGGTATGGATGAATTGCGCTCGATGATCATCGGACAATCGACTGTGCTGACCGGACAATCCGGGATGGGAAAATCCTCCCTGATTAACGCCCTCGTCCCTGATGCCAAAGCAACCATTGGTGAGATCTCTCACTACCTCGATACGGGGCGGCACACAACGACGACGGTGCAGGCTTACCTGCAAGGCGACAACACCACCATCATCGATGTACCCGGACTACAGGTATTTGGCCTATCGCACCTGACGGATGAACAGATCCTACTGGCCTTTCCTGAATTCAGGCCACACCTGGGGGACTGCCGTTTCCGCGATTGCCGGCACCTTAACGAACCGGACTGTGCCTTTATCAATGCGGTGAAAGCCGGCACTGCAAGCGCAACGCGACTGGAACTGATTCGCCGTTTACTGATCGAAAATAAATCGCGGCAATAAAAAAACCGCCCCGGAGGGCGGTTTGTTCGACGCGCAGCTCAATTAGCAACGTTCGAAAATTACGGCAATACCCTGACCGCCACCGATACACATGGTGACCAGCGCATACTTGCCGCCCACGCGTTGCAGTTCGTAGATGGCCTTGGTAGCAATGAATGCACCCGAGCAACCCACTGGGTGACCCAGAGCAATAGCACCACCATTCGGGTTGGTCTTGGCAGGATCCAGACCCAGAACCTTCATAACCGACAATGCCTGTGCAGCAAAGGCTTCATTCGACTCAATGACGTCCATCTGATCCAGCTTCAGGCCAGCCTTCTTAAGCGCAAACTGCGTAGCGGGGATCGGACCTTCGCCCATTTCATGGTTTGGCACACCGGCAACGGCGTACGAAACCAGACGGGCCATAGGCTTGTGGCCGGCACTGGCAGCTACAGCCGCATCGGCCAGCACGAAGAAGGCTGCACCATCGTTGATGCCGGATGCATTACCAGCAGTAACCGTGCCGCCCTCTTTCTTGAAAGCTGGCTTCATCTTGCCCAGCGATTCCATGGTCGTGCCACGCTTGACGTGTTCGTCGGTGTCGAAAACAACCTCACCCTTACGGGTTTGCTTAACGATCGGCATGATCTGCGACTTGAAGTGACCCGCATCGATAGCAGCTGCTGCACGACGCTGGGATTCAACCGCAAACGCATCCTGCGCTTCACGCGTGATGCCATGCTTGGCGGCCAGGTTTTCAGCTGTAATACCCATGTGGCCAACGCCAAACGGGTCAGTCAGTACGGAGACCATACTGTCGATCGCCTTGGTGTCACCCATACGTGCGCCAGAGCGCAGTGCAGGCAGCATGTACGAGGCTTTTGACATCACTTCAACACCACCGCCGATACCGTAATCGGCATCGCCCAGCATGATGTTCTGGGCGGTGGTCACAATACCCTGCAGACCCGAAGCACACAGACGGCTTACCTGCATGGCAACCGAGTCCATCGACAGGCCAGCCTGGATCGAAGCAACGCGGGAGACATAGGCATAACGGGAATCAGTAGGCATCGTCGTGCCAACTGTTACGTAGTTAATGGCTTTTGGATCGACACCTGAACGACCCACAGCCTCTTTCATTACAGCGCCGGCCAGTTCACACGGCTCCATATCGGCAAGGGCACCACCAAAAGCGCCAATAGCGGAACGGACTGCACTCAATACAACAACGTCTTTGCTCATGCTTCTGTCTCCCAACCTATATTTGGTTTTTTATGAATCAAATGCCTACCCAAGCGGCAAGCCCTACAACTGCGAGTAGTATTACCCACAAAATCAAAGCACGCCAGACTAATCCGATTGCCGATGGCAATGCGGCCGGCGTTGCTTCTTCCCCCACCCCGATTTCGGGACGGTCAGAAACTGTTTCGTCGTCAATGATGGGCGAAGGACTCAACGGCCCACCCAGTTTTACACCCAGAGCACCGGCACCGGCTGCCACAATGACACCCGCGGTGTGATCACGCCAGCTATTGGCCTGTTCACGCCAGCAATACAACGCATCTTCGAAATTACCCACAATGGCAAAGGCTACCGCCGTCATGCGAGCCGGCAACCAATCCACCAGTGCAAATGCCTGACGGGCAAATGCGCCAAACTGGCGACGCTTAACCTGGACTTCCTCGGCGGCATGTTCACCCACCAGTTCTTCATCTTTACGATCGCTACCGTTCCAGTGCGTGGCCAGAAATGCGGAAAGCCGATAGAACACCGCACCGACCGGACCAAACACCACAAACCAGGCAAGCACACCAAAAACATGGCGGTGAGACGCCAGCACACCTGTCTCAATAGCCAGACGGGCAATTTCATCCGAGCTGGCCTGATCAGGGCATTCGCTGTTCCATGCCTTCATGGCTTTGCGCGCGGCAGGCACATCCTCCATTTGCAGTGCTTCATTCACCGCCGTAAAGGAATGACTGAATTGACGGAAACCCAGGGTCAGGTACAGCACGAGGACGCTAAAAGCCATACCAAGCAGGATGTTGATACTGGAAAGCACCAGATCGAGCATAGTTGCCAGGAGCACACCACCCCCCACGATCAACAACCAGGCCATAAAGCCATGCTGGCGATTACCGGAATCAAAAACACCCTCAACCCAATTCGACAGACGTGTGAGCGGTGCACCCACAAAACGGGCATAAGGTAATGGGCGAACCTGTTCGATCAGCAACGCCAAAATCAGTACAACGAGTTTCATAGATCTAAAAGCCTGTCAGTCCGTTTGGATGCCAGAACCACAATGGATCTGGCCATCGCTATGTTCTCTCAAGATATCATATCCAGGCATAGATTAAGCAATCTTTTATCGCTCATTCGCCGCCCGGACAATACGGGACAACTGCGCCAGCATGCCGGCAGTCGCCCCCCAGATGTAGTAGCCTGACCAGGGTACGGCCAGAAAACTACGCCAGGCGCCTCGGTAAAATCGGGTTTCCTGCCGCATATTGCGCGGATCAAGGATGAAATCAAGCGGCACATCAAAAATTTCGGCCACTTCCCCGGCATCAGGCACCAGATCACAAGGCGTTTGCACAAACCCGATCAATGGCGATACTGAAAAGCCCGTACCCGTATGGTACTGGGGCATCTGACCAAAGATGTCTACCCGACCCGGATCCAGTCCAATCTCCTCCTCTGCTTCACGCAGCGCCCCTGCCAAAGGAGGCTCTCCGGGGTTAAGCCCCCCACCGGGAAAACTGATCTGGCCGGCATGATCCCGCAAATGCGCGGTACGTTGGGTCAAAAGCAGGCGCAAAGGCGCACCGGAGGATGACTGCAAAATCGGGATCAGCACGGCTGCAGGCTTTCTGCCGCTCACCAGGCGCTGACGGATCTCCTCGGGGACAGGCTCATCCACGACCTCGGTGATACCGGGCACGCCGGGTTGCGCACCGGGAGCCAACCCGGCAAAAGCCATTCTCAGAATATCGGGTGTAATCGCCATGGCATAAAAAAGGGCGCCGTAGCGCCCCTTATTTACTCTCGGAAGTTACCAAACTGCAGTGGTACATCCTTGATGCCCTCTTTAACGAGCGCAATTGCTTCCTGCAGAATGTCCCGCTTGGCTCCGGTCACCCGTACCGCCTCACCTTGAATCGAGGCCTGAACCTTCATTTTGGAATCCTTGAGCATTGCCACGATCTTTTTAGACGTGTTCTGCTCGATACCAACGCGTACTTTCAGCTCCTGTTTGACCTTATTGCCGCCAACCTTCTGCACCGAACCATGCTCCAGGCAGCGAACGTCGATCGATTTGCTGGTCATTTCAGGCAACAGAATGCCCTGCATCTGATCCAGCTGGAAATCGTTATCGCCATGCAGGGTAATCGTTTTATCTTTTTCGTTCAGCTCGGCGTGCGCATCCGACCCTTTGAAATCATAACGATTGGTGATTTTGCGATTAGCAACATCCACCGCATTTTTCAGCGATGGCATATCGACTTCAGACGTAATATCAAAACTGGGCATGGCAATCAACCAAAGTGACAAACGTAGTGATATGGCTCGTCGCAAGCAATTTCAAACGACGAGTTGCCCGGCACATCGAATGACTGGCCAGCACCGTAAGTCTTCCAGTCTGATTCACCCTTGAGTCGCACGCGGCAAGAACCACCCACGCCTTCCATGATTTCCGGAGCGCCTGTATTAAAAGTCAGCGACGAAGGCAAAATCACTCCCACTGTCTTTTTAGTACCATCGGCAAACTGAACAGTATGGCTAACGCACTTGCCATCAAAGTACACATTTGCTGCTTTTACTACTGAAACGTTATCGTATTGAGCCATTTAGATTCCCCACATTTTCTGGATGATGCTTTTGGCAATAAAACCTACCATGCCAAATGCCAGTACAAAAAACAGTACGGCGGTACCCGTTTTACCAGCTTTAGACTTGAACGCAATTTCACCGATGATAAACAGCATAAAAAGAATGAATGCTGCTACACCGTACGTCGTCATGAAGTCAGCAATTTGCTCTTCATTAAAGCCGAACAGGGTACCTTCCATGATTATGCCTTCTTGCGCGACGCAGCTTTAGGCGAAGTCTTAACTGCTGTCTTTTTAGCAACCGGCTTCTTGGCAGCAGACTTCTTCACGTCAGCCTTAGGTGCCTTACGTGCGTCGCGGTTAGCGCCGATACGCATACGCAGGGCATTCAGCTTGATAAAGCCGCCAGCATCCTTCTGATCATAGGCACCGGCATCGTCTTCAAAGGTAGCAATCGTCGGATCGAACAGTGAATCGTGCTTCGAGTCACGGCCAACCACAATGACATTACCCTTATAGAGCTTCAAGCGAACACTGCCGTTGACATGCTCTTGCGTGTGATCAATCAGGGTTTGCAGCGCCTGACGTTCCGGGCTCCACCAGTAACCGTTATAAATCAGGCTGGCGTAACGTGGCATCAGATCGTCTTTGAGGTGCGCGACTTCACGATCCAGGGTAATCGATTCAATGGCACGGTGACCCTTGAGCAGAATCGTACCGCCAGGGGTTTCGTAACAGCCGCGCGACTTCATACCTACGTACCGGTTTTCAACCAGGTCGAGGCGGCCGATACCGTGCTTGCCACCTAATTGGTTAAGCAATGCCAGAATCTCATGCGGCTTCATCTTCTTACCGTTGATGGCAACCGGGTCACCCTTAGCGTACTGGATATCAATGTATTCCGCTTTGTTTGGTGCCTTCTCTGGCGACACCGTCCAGCGCCACATCGACTCTTCTGCTTCGGCCGCCGGGTCTTCCAGGTGACGGCCTTCAAATGAGATGTGCAGCAGGTTGGCATCCATCGAATAGGGTGAGCCGCCCTTCTTGTGCTTCATATCAATTGGAATGCCATGCGACTCGGCATAGTTCATCAGCTTCTCGCGCGAAAGCAGATCCCACTCACGCCACGGTGCAATCACCTTAACGCCTGGCTTAAGCGCATAGGCGCCCAGCTCAAAACGCACCTGGTCATTACCCTTACCGGTAGCGCCATGACAGATTGCATCAGCACCTGTCTTGTTCACAATCTCGATCAGACGTTTGGCAATCAGTGGGCGTGCAATCGACGTGCCCAGCAGGTACTCGCCTTCATAGACGGTATTGGCACGGAACATCGGGAACACGAAGTCACGTACAAACTCTTCACGCAGATCATCAATAAAGATGTTCTTCGGCTTGATGCCAAGCTTCAATGCCTTGGCGCGTGCTGGCTCGAGTTCTTCACCCTGGCCCAGATCGGCTGTAAAAGTAACGACTTCACAGCCATAGGTATCTTGCAGCCACTTCAGAATCACGGAGGTATCCAGACCACCTGAATAGGCCAACACTACTTTTTTGATATCGCTCATTGCTGCTTTCCGCTCAATGTTAAAAACAAAACCACACCAGATCAGTCAACCCGACCTAGCAATAAAAATTCCATCAATGCCTTCTGCACGTGCAGACGATTCTCTGCTTCATCCCATACCACGCTCTGCGGTCCATCGATCACGGTTGCCGTAACTTCTTCACCACGGTGCGCCGGCAGGCAATGCATGAATAGCGCGCCCGGGTTGGCAACTGCCATCATGTCATCATCCACTTGCCAGTCAGCAAAGTCTTTCAGACGTTCCTCATTCTCTGCCTCGAAACCCATAGAGGTCCAGACGTCAGTGGTCACGAGATCTGCGCCACGAGCCGCGTCCATCGGATCGGCAAAAACTTCAAAGTGGCTGCCATAATCGCCAACCAGTGCCGTATCGAGTTCATAGCCTGGCGGCGTTGAAACATTCACCTTAAAGTCCAGAATGCGTGCCGCCTGCAACCAGGTGTTACAGACATTGTTCGCATCACCAATCCAGGCCACGGTTTTGCCGCGCAGATCGCCACGATGTTCGTGATAGGTAAAGATATCGGCCAGAATCTGACAAGGGTGGTATTCGTTGGTTAACCCGTTGATCACCGGCACCCGTGAGTACGTCGAAAAGCGTTCGACGATGCTCTGCTCAAAGGTACGGATCATGACGATGTCGCTCATGCGCGAGATCACCTGCGCCGCATCTTCAACCGGCTCGCCACGACCTAACTGGGAGTCACGCGTATTCAGGTAAATAGCCGCTCCACCGAGTTGTTGCATACCGGCTTCAAACGACAGACGTGTACGTGTACTGGCTTTTTCAAAAATCATCACCAGCGTGCGGTCGACCAGCGGCCAATATTGCTGATAGGACTTGAACCGCTCTTTAATCCAGCGTGTACGTGCGAAGAGATATTCATACTCCTCACGATTTAAATCGCTGAATTGCAAATAGTGTCTCAAACTCATATTACTTTCCCAGGAAACGGGTAATCACATCACTCAAACGGTCAACCAGGGTATCCACATCAGCCTGGGTAATATTGAGCGATGGCAATAGACGAACCACCGAGTCAGCCGTCACATTAATTAACAAACCTGCGTCACGTGCCAGCCCTACGAGTTCGCCACATGGACGATCCAGTTCGATACCAATCATCAGACCACGACCACGAATATCGACCACTTCGGGGAAGTCACCAATACGGGCACGCATCGCATCACGGATGGCACGACCCATCTTGTCGGCATTAACCAATAGCTGATCCCGCTCGAGGACATCGATCGTTGTTTTAGCCGCACGCATCGCCAATGGGTTGCCGCCGAAGGTGGACCCATGATTGCCTGGTCCGAATAGACCCGAAGCACGACCACCAACCATACAGGCGCCAACCGGCACCCCTGAGCCTAAACCCTTGGCCAGCGACACCACATCAGGACGTACGCCTGAATGCTGGAAGCCAAACCATTTACCGGTACGGCCGATGCCGCACTGAACTTCATCGGTCATCAGCAACCAGCCGTTTTCATTACACAGCGTGCGCAATTCACGCTGGAAATCATCGTCAGCCAGATGAATGCCACCCTCACCCTGAATCATCTCGAGCAGCACCGCCACGACATTCTTGTTGTGTTGGGCAACCTGGCGGATCGCCTCCAGATCGTTGTAAGGCACACGCACAAAGCCACTGACCAGAGGCTCGAAACCGGCCTGGGTCTTACGATTGCCTGTGGCCGATAGGGTCGCCATAGTGCGGCCGTGGAATGCATGCTCCATCACAATGATGGTTGGGTTATCAATACCCTGGCGGTGGCCATAGAAACGTGCCAGTTTGATAGCCGCTTCATTGGCCTCACAACCGGAGTTACAGAAGAACACTTCATCCAGGCCAGAAAGCGACGCCAGCTTATCGGCCAACTCTTCCTGCAAAGGAATACGGTACAGATTGGACGTGTGCAGCAACTGGCTCGCTTGTTGGCTGAGCGCGCGCACCAGATCCGGATGGTTATGACCCAGCGTATTGACTGCGATACCCGACAGCGCATCAAGGTAGCGCTTACCTTCAGTATCAACGAGCCAGCTCCCCTCGCCTTGCACAAAGGCAACAGGTTGACGGGCATAAGTGTTCATCACATGAGTCATTGCGACTTCTCGGTCGTTAAATTATTCAAACACAGAAAAAAACAAAAAAGCGCCGAGACAGAATCACTAACCCGCAGGTTACAGAATTCTGCCGCGTCGCATATCAAAAGGACTTCTCGTGATTTTATGGCAAAAGTGGCCAAGCATCCACTCCCGCAAGCGCACAAAAGCCGATAGAATAACGACATGACCACCCCCGCACCGACAGACGCCATTGAAAAAGGGTCCACGCTGTCCCACAGCCTAGTTATTGTTGGACGCACCCAGGACGGAAAAAAATTCCGCCCTTCAGACTGGGCAGAACGGTTGTGCGGTGTCATGTCGGCCTTTGGGACCGAAAAACGCATGCGTTACTCCCCTTATGTCAGCCCAGGAGAGTGGGAAGGCGACAAATGCGTGTTTATTGACGGCGTCCTCTACGACATTTCGCCTATTGCCTACCGTTTTCTGGCAAATTTTGCCAAAGATAACGATCTCATGCTGGTAGACGGGGTCTGCAGCCTCGAAGTTTGTAATATTGATGAGAAGCTTGCCGAAGTCGTGGTTTACCCACCCGGCACCCCTGCACGATAAGCCGGCAACTTAAAAGCATTAGACGTAAAAAAAGCACCCGGAGGTGCTTTTTTATTGCGTACAGTCTGTTCAGACTTAGGCAGCCATGGCCTTGATCTGAGCTGACAGACGGCTCTTGTGACGCGACGACTTGTTCTTGTGAACAATACGCTTGTCAGCAATGCTATCAATCGCGCTAACTGCAGCAGCAAAAACTGCTTGAGCAGCAGACTTGTCACCAGCCTCAATAGCACGGCGCACCTTTTTGATAGCCGTACGGAACTCGGAGCGCTGGCTGGCGTTGTGAGCACGCTGCTTATTTGCCTGACGGGCACGTTTGCGGGCTTGGGCGCTATTGGCCATGAAACTTCCTTTGCGGGGGAATTCGAAAACACGCGACTATACCGGAAAGCTAAAACATTGGCAACCATCGTACAATTCGTCTATGAGTCTGCTTCGCTCCGTCGCCACCGTCAGTGGTTTTACCTTTCTATCGCGCATCCTGGGTTTTGTCCGGGATTTCGTGATTGCCCGTAGCTTTGGTGCTGATGCCGCTACGGATGCCTTCTTTGTGGCCTTCAAATTACCTAACCTGCTTCGCCGCATGTTTGCCGAAGGGGCATTCTCCCAGGCCTTCGTGCCCCTACTGGGGGAATACCATAAACAACGTGGTGAAGCAGAAACACGCCAGTTGATTAATCGCACTGGTAGCGCACTAGGCACCGTGGTCCTCGTCGTCGCCCTGCTGGGCATCTGGTGGGCGCCAGCGATTGTGACCATTTCTGCACCGGGGTTTCTGGAAACCCCCGATAAATTCGAACTGGCCGTTACGCTAACCCGTATCACCTTCCTCTACATCTTCTTTATGTCGATGGTGGCTTTTGCGGCCGGCATTCTTAATACCTGGAGTCATTTCTCGGTACCCGCCTTTACCCCTGTACTACTCAATATCAGCCTGATTCTGATGGCGGCCTTTGCCCAGGGCTGGTTTGATCCACCGGTCAAGGCACTCGCCTGGGGTGTGATCATCGGTGGCATTCTGCAACTGGGGCTGCAGTTTTATGCCCTCCATAAGATTAATCTGCTGCCCCGATTTACCCTCAACCTCAAATCCTGTTGGCAGGATCCGGGGGTTAAACGTATTGGTCTACTCATGGTCCCTGCGCTATTAGGGGTATCAGTCAGCCAGATCAGCTTATTACTTAATACGGTCTTCGCATCATTTCTCGAGAGTGGCAGCATTTCCTGGCTGTATTACGCCGACCGCCTTATGGAATTTCCTGCCGGTATGTTGGGCGTTGCCATCGGTACAGTCATTCTGCCGAGCCTTACCCGCCATCACCATGGTGGAGATAAAGCGGCTTATTCCAACTTGCTGGATTGGGGGCTACGCCTCTGCTTCCTTTTAACCCTACCCGCAGCCTTGGGCTTGGCGATTCTGGCTGTTCCCCTGATTTCCACACTGTTCATGCATGGCGCCTTTACCGCCCACGACGTTAGTGAAACCAGCCATGCCCTCATCGCCTACAGCGTTGGCCTGAGCGGCTTAATTCTGGTTAAGGTACTGGCCCCCGGGTTTTATGCCCGACAGAACCTGAAGACCCCGGTCAAGATTGCGATTATTGCGCTCATCTCGACCCAGCTCATGAATCTGGCCTTTATTGCCCCGCTCAAACAGGCCGGTCTTGCCCTTTCTATCGGTCTAGCCGCTTGCCTGAATGCTGCGTTGCTCTATCGTGGGCTCCGCCAGGCATCTATTTACGAACCGATGCCAGGCTGGACCAGCTTTATCGCCAAACTGGGCATTGCACTTGCTGTTATGGCTGGCATTCTCTTTGCCGGCTACCAGACGGATGCCTTCTGGCTGGAAGCGCCCTTTTCAGAGCGGCTGCTCTGGCTGGCTGGTCTCATCTCAGTGGCTGGCATGGCCTATGGCCTCACCCTATTTTTGCTGGGATTCCGCCCGAGGGACTTCCGCAAAACCTAATCCCGGCGCAGAATCGTCAAAACACGGGAGAGCATAACCCGAGCGCAACCAAGTAATAAGGAGACGCCTGTGAAACTGACGAGCCAAAGCATTCAGGACAATCAACCCATCGCGGGTGAGTTTGCTTTCTGTATTCCCAACGAGAAATCGCATGTCTGTCTGGGCAGCAACAAGAGTCCGGAATTAAGCTGGTCCGGCGCACCGGCCGGCACCCAATCGTTTGCGGTATTTTGTGTCGATCCGGATGTGCCTTCCGTAGGCGATAACGTCAACATGGAAGACCGTGTCGTTGCGGCAGATCTGCCTCGGGTCGATTTCTATCATTGGGTCCTGGTTGACCTCCCCGCCCAAACCAGCTCACTCAAAGCCGGGCAATTCTCGACTGAAGTCACACCCTGTGGCAAAGCCGGACCGGGCGCTCCATTAGGTGCGCGACAAGGCATTAACGATTACACCGCATGGTTTGCCAACGACCCGGATATGCGTGGCGACTACTACGGTTACGACGGCCCTTGCCCACCCTGGAATGATCTTCGCGTACACCGCTACGTCTTTACTGTTTACGCACTCGATGTGGCTAAACTAGATCTGGCGGGCAAATTCAATGGTGCCGACGCATTGAAAGCGCTAAAAGGGCACGTTCTGGCAGAGGCATCCATTACCGGCACCTACACGCTCAACGCAGCACTACGCTAACTAGAACGGAACGACACGCTATGGCACTAGCCAAAACCCTACGTGCCAGTAGCAAATCTTTCCGTATCGATAGTGAATACGCCAGTAAAACGCCCGGAAGTCTCTCGGAAAAAGCCGCCATCAAAGCCACTGCGGCCATAGCCAAAAGAATCCGGGCGCTTCAATTTCAGCTTTATGCCGAGAACAAACAATCACTATTGATTGTGCTTCAGGGCCTTGATGCTGCCGGTAAAGACGGCACCATCAAACATGTACTGGGCATGATGAACCCCCAGGGCTGTACTGTGACCAGCTTCAAAGAGCCAACCGCTCTGGAGCTTCGTCACGACTTTCTCTGGCGGATTCATCCCCACGCCCCCGCCACAGGTGAAGTGGCCATCTTCAACCGTTCTCACTATGAAGACGTTCTCATAACGCGCGTTCATCACCTGAGCCCCAATGCGCAACTCAACCTCCGTTACGATCAGATCAATCAGTTCGAATCCTTACTGACCACCCAGAGCAATACACGCGTGATCAAGTTCTTTCTGCACATCAGCCGTGAAGAACAGCTTGCCCGATTTGCAGCACGACTAGATGATCCCGCAAAGAACTGGAAAATAAGCACCTCGGATTACATCGAACGTCAACACTGGGATGCCTACCGGGAAGCCTACGAGCAGGCCATTAGAAAGACCTCGACAACAACAGCGCCCTGGTACGTAATTCCATCTGACCACAAGTGGTACCGGAACTATGCGGTCGCCTGCATTGTTCTAGAAACACTGGAAGCCATGGCGCCCCAGTTACCAAAACCCACGGTAGACCTGAACCAGGTACGTGAAGAGTTTCATAACGCTGTGCTACAGGAAGTCCGACTGGGTCGTGTAAAAGCCCTGGCCAATGCCATGGATCGGGTGATCGAATCGCGTGACGATCAGTTAAAGCTGGCCGGAGTAACGCTCGAAGAAGTTAACGAAATCAACCGACAGGCCAAACAAGCACGAAAAAAAACAAAGGCTTAATCGTTTGATCCATGTGTACATGACTGGCGTATTACAGCACCAAATACGCACCTAACGTACAATAAGCATTCCGAAACTCGTAGGACTCCTAATGGAAGTTGCCATACTTGTGGCACTGGTTGCTGTTAATGCAATCTTTGCAATGGCTGAAGTAGCACTGCTCACCGCTAAAAGAAGCAAGCTACAACGCATGGTTGAATCAGGTGACCGTCAGGCTGCCGCAGCATTAGAACTGGGTGAAGACCCCAACCGGTTTCTCTCGACGGTACAGATCGGCATAACGACCATCGGCATTCTGAATGGTGTCGTAGCAGAACACTCACTATCTGATCCAGTTGCAGCCATGCTTGAGCAAATTGGCGTGAGCGACAGCACCTCCGGCGTTCTTGCTTCAACGCTCATCGTATTTATCATTACTTACTGCAGCATCGTACTGGGTGAACTTGTCCCCAAACGTATTGGTCAATCCAATCCGGAACCGATTGCCCGCCTAGTTGCAAGACCAATGCTTACCCTGGCGCGCATTGCGCAGCCTCTGGTGAAACTGCTTTCAGGCTCTACCCAGGTTTTTCTTAGACTATTCGGTATCCGCAACCACGTAAATCAGCAGGTCACCGAAGAAGAAATTCACGCCATGCTGGAAGAAGGTTCTGATGCAGGCGTTATCGAACATAGCGAACACCAGATGGTGCGCAACGTGTTCCGCCTCGACGACCGTCAGATTACTTCTCTGATGGTGCCTAAGAGCGACATCATCGCGCTAGATCTCGAAGAACCCCTGAACGAAAACCTGCAACGCATTCAGGAATCGGAACACTCCCGCTTCCCGGTCTGCAATGGCGGCTTTGACGAAGTTCTGGGCATCATTAGCGCCAAGGTGCTGCTGGCTAAAACCTTGCGCGGCGAAACCCCCGATTTCAAAACAGATCTGCAGCCCGCCGTATTTGTTCCTGAGTCACTCACTGGCATGGAGCTCCTGGAGCACTTCAAGTCGTCCGGTGTACAGATGGCGTTCGTGATTGATGAATACGGTGAGATCCAGGGCATCATTACCCTACAGGATCTGATTGAAGCCATTGCAGGTGAATTCAAACCCGACCATAACGAAGATGCCTGGGCGATTCACCGTCAGGATGGCTCATGGCTGCTGGATGGCATTATTCCCGTACCCGAACTGAAAGACTGCCTGAAACTCAAAGAACTCCCTGAAGAAGACAAGGGACGCTACAACACCCTCTCCGGCATGCTCATGCTACTAATGGGACGCATCCCCAGCGCCGGCGAAATCGTTGAATGGGACTGCTGGCGTTTTGAAGTGGTCGACATGGACGGCAAGCGTATCGACAAGGTCATTGCTTCACTCAATCAGGAAGCGAATCAAAACGACCCACAAATCTAGGTCTATTTATCTACTGACAAAGACCACTTCGGTTCAATCGCTGTATGCGGAGTCCCTATAGCGCATTGAGTGGAATTTTCAGATAAGACACGCCATTGTCTTCTGCCGGCGGCAAATTACCAGCTCTGATATTGACCTGAACCGAAGGCAGAATCAGAACGGGCATCGCCAGAGTCTTATCACGGGCTGTGCGCATTTCTACATATTTGGCTTCATTAACACCATCATGCACATGAATATTGCGTGCGCGTTCCTCCGCAACAGTAGTCTCGAAACAAACTTCCCGCCCTGCAGGGGGGTAATCGTGACACATGAACAAACGTGTTTCGGGCGCTAAAGACAGTAGCTTTTTGATCGACTGATACAGCTGGGCCGCATCACCACCCGGAAAATCGCAGCGGGCCGTCCCCACATCAGGCATCGCGATGGTGTCGCCGACAAAGACCGCATCCCCTACACGATAGGCAACACAAGCTGGCGTATGCCCCGGGAGAGACATCACCTCGGCTTTCAAATTGCCAATCTGGAAAACTTCACCATCTGCGAACAGATGGTCGAACTGGACACCGTCGGTTGAGAAACCAGGCTCCAGGTTAAATATCGTCTTGAACACACCCTGTACCGTGCGAATGTTTTCGCCTATGGCGACTTTGCCACCCAACTGCGCCTGAAGATACGGCGCCGCAGTTAAATGATCGGCGTGCGCATGGGTTTCCAGTATCCAGGCGACTTCAAGCTGGTTTGCCTTGACGAAAGCAATCACCTCATCAGCGGACTTTGTTGATGTCCGACCGGACTTTGGGTCATAGTCCAAAACAGAATCGATGATGGCACATGCTGAACCTGGCTGCTCATAGACGACATAGGTAACCGTCCAGGTATCCTGGTCAAAAAAGCCTTTTACTGTCGGATTCATTTTCGGTCTCATCAATAATAAGATATTTGTTTTTTAATTGTACCCAATTGTCTAGTATCCTAGAAGCTTGATAACACCCGCACTCAAGTTGCCAAAATCACCTTGCTGCAACCAAACATCAGATACCCGTTTGCCACATGGAAATTAATTTAGTCATTGCACTAGCTCTAGGCTTAGCGGTCGGACTGACCCTCGCGCTTACCGGGGCTGGCGGGGCCATTCTCGGCGTACCCTTACTTGTTTTCGGTCTTGGCATCCCCGTTTCCGAAGCCTCACCTATTGCCCTGCTTGCAGTGGCCATCGCCGCTTCGATCGGTGCCGCCCTAGGGTTTAAGGCGGGAATCCTGCGCTACAAGGCTGCACTTGTTATGTCCGTTTTTGGACTATTACTATCTCCTATAGGTCTTTGGGTAGCACAACAGGTACCCAATCAACCGCTACTGGTTATTTTTGCTGCGGTGCTGCTGTACGTATCGATCACCATGTTTCGCCAAGCGCAACGAGAGCTTAATGGGACACCTGCGAATGAGGGCGAAAGCCAGCCCTGCCTACTAGATGAAACACGCGGCAAGCTGATCTGGACCCTGCCCTGCTTCAGAGCCATGATTGCAGCAGGAAGCACCGCCGGGTTTCTTTCCGGGCTACTAGGCGTAGGGGGTGGATTTGTTATTGTCCCGGTTTTAAAAAAGACGACTAACCTGCCCATCAAGTCGATTGTCGCCACTTCGCTCGGCGTCATTACCCTCATTTCGCTAACGGGTGTGATCGGATCAAGCATTATCGGCACGATGAATTGGCAAACGGCCATACCATTCGCTATAGGAACATTAATTGGCATGCTGAGTGGTAAATCTATCGGCAAACATATTAGCGGCCCAAGACTACAACAGGGCTTTGCGTCTGTTGCATTCATTGTTTCCCTGGGGATGGCATACCGCGCCTTTTCGTAGCCAGTTGCCGCATTGCCTTTACAGCTACTTTCCGTATTATGTGTATGTGCTTAATAACACCTTAACGATTCATGACTTCTAACGACAAACTCGATATTTCAGTGCAGCTTTTTGGTGCGTTTCGGCGGTTTCACCCGCACCCTGTTGCCCTTTGTATAGAAAAAAACACAAAAATCAAAGACGTCAAATCAGCACTGGAGGGCGCGCTCCGAGAGCTCAATCCGGGGTTTAATGACACAGAACTACTTAGCAAATCTGTCTTGGCCAGCAATCAAAAGATTTACCAAGATGATGATGTGATCTTGGAATCCGCAACTATCGCGATTTTGCCACCGGTCTGTGGAGGTTAAGATGAGCGGAAAAGACCATTTTGCAGTTGCAACTCAACCTATTCAGGTTCAGGCAGCGGTTGATTTTGTTGCTGATGATGCCCACGGCGCTGCCGATCTTTTTATTGGCACGGTACGAAACGTCAATCTAGGCAAACCGGTTAAAGGCGTTTCGTACGATGTGTTTGATGAGCTTACACTCAACGTCTTTCGCGACCTCGCCAACGAGTCCCGCCAACGCTGGGGTGAAAAACTGAACATCTATATTGAGCATTACAAAGGACGTTTAGACATTCTGGGTGTCAGTATTCTTATTGCCGTAAGTTCACCCCATCGGGATGAATCATTTAAAGCCTGCCGTTTCATTATTGAAGAAATCAAACATCGCGCCCCTATCTGGAAACAAGAGCACTATGTCGATGGTGACAGCGACTGGGTTCAAGGCCATGCACTCTGCTCTCACGGACCAGTCTCATATGATGACGAAGAAGTTTTAAACGAGCACGGGCAATGTAATCATCAATGAATCCGCTCATTGAAGTTAGCAACCCTTTAAACGCAAAAAACATTGCCCAAAATCAGTCACCATTAGGTCACTGAAAACGGCCGAGTGTTACAGGAATCCAGCTTCATATTCCTGAACGTTCAAAATGTATGCGCTACAGAAAAATCACCCTGTGTTTCTCAACGCAGAGGCTATACCGTTAATACTCAGGTGAATACCTCGTTGCACCTTTTCTCCTGCCTGGCCCAAACGATAACGACGGATCAGTTCTAGTTGCAAGTGGTGAAGCGGATCAATGTACGGGAACCGATGCCGAATTGATCGAGCCAATCCGGGGTTCATTGCGAGTCGCTGCTTATCCCCGGTAATTTGATTCAGGGCCTCTACTGTCAGGTGCCATTCAGTTTCGATGGCACCAAAAATCCTTTTACGAAGGCGTTTGTTTTCTAGCAGCTCGGCGTAGCGTGAACCTAATGCTAAATCGCTCTTGGCTAACACCATATCAATATTCGAAAGCAAAGTCTGGAAAAACGGCCACTCATGGTACATACGGCGCAGTAATGCAAGCCGGCCTTTTCGTTCCCTAGAACCACCATCGGCAAGAAACGATGCCACGGCAGAACCGAAACCATACCACCCGGGTAATGTGAGACGGGATTGACCCCAGCTAAAACCCCAAGGAATCGCACGAAGGTCTTCAATATGGTTTAGGGCCTTACGGGACGCTGGCCGAGAACCGATATTAAGTTGTGCAAGCTCTTTTAAAGGCGTCGCAGCAAAGAAATAATCAACAAATCCAGGTGTTTCATACACTAGCTTCCGATAAGACGAGGTGCTGACTACCGAGAGTTGGGCAGCAATGTCCAAAAAAGATTGTGGAGGCAACTTGCTAGGCTTAAGCAGGGTTGCTTCCAGTGTGGCAGCCACTAATGTTTCAAGATTACGGCGGCCGATTTCAGGATTTGCGTATTTGGATGCAATGATCTCACCCTGTTCGGTCAGTCTAATCTGGCCACGTACCGTACCAGGTGGCTGCGCAAGAATAGCATCGTAACTTGGGCCACCACCACGACCTACGGTGCCTCCACGGCCATGGAATAGGCGTAGCTGAATATCTGAACTTTTGGCAAGTTGTTCAAACAGATCAGCTAGCGCAATCTCTGCGCGATATAGTTCCCAGTTACTGGTAAATATACCGCCATCTTTGTTACTGTCACTGTATCCAAGCATGATGTCCTGTTCGCCGCCAGAACGCTGCATAAGCGCTGCAATACCCTCTAGGCGATAAAAGGCATCCATAATTGGTGCTGCATTGCGTAAGTCTGCGATAGTTTCAAAAAGAGGTACCACTATCACATCAAGCACACCTACTTCTAGCGTGCCACGTAATAGCCCAACTTCCTTAAATAGCAACAGGACTTCCAGCAGATCACTAACCGTTTCGGTATGACTGATAATGTAATGACGGATCGCCATAAATCCGTATCGATCAATCACTGTTCGTGCCATTTCAAAAATGGCGAGTTCATCCTCGAATAAAGTGGAGTAACCCTTAGTAGGCACTCTTAGAGGGCGCACATCATTCAATGCGTTCAAAAGTGCTGTCTGTCGGGCAGTTTCATCCAAACTTAAATAGTCCTGACAGATTCCTGCAGAAGCAAGCAGTTCAGCTACTACTAGCTCATGCTGATCGGAACTCTGGCGAAGATCAATAGTCGCTAGATGAAATCCGAAGACATCAACGGCACGAATCAATGGATGCAGTCTCTGCACAGCAAGTGCTTCGGCTCCTTGGGAAATCAGACACATCTCGATGTGTTGCAAATCCCTGCGTAATTCTTCGGCATCCTTATAAGGCGTTGCAGACTTATGGTTAGCCGGAGGTTCAGCGTCACCCATCGTAGCTGTCAGTCGATCATGAATATGCCTTAATGCTCGCCGGAAAATCTCGTCACGGCGATGTTCACTTGTATCCAACGAAGCTGCGGCCAAAGCCTCAACCTCGGGCGTGAATCGAGTGAGCATAGATGACTGCGACAGCTCACGTCCAAGTGCTTTAACTTCAGTCGAATAATGCCTTATAGCCACTTCACTCTGGCGCCGCATTGCATAAGCCAGAGTCTGTGCAGTGACATTTGGGTTCCCATCACGATCCCCCCCGATCCACTGCCCCATTCGAAAGAAACTCGCCACAGACTTTCCTGACAAGTCGGATTCAAGCGTGGCATAGAGTTTGGGGATCTCCTGCAGGAATGTAGTCTCGTAATAACTTAACGCATTTTCAATCTCATCACGTACCGTTAGCTTCGTAAATCTCAATAATCGGGTTTGCCACAGTTGCGTTACACGTGCCTTAATATAAAGCTCATTCTGTGCCATTTGCCTTTCAAAAAGCGGAAGCTGTTTCTTTGCCGCTCCTATCTCAGCGCGAATCGCATCGCGATCTGAAAGCAATTGAGCGATATCCCTCTCAGCATCTAGAATGCTTTTACGCTGAACCTCAGTCGGATGAGCCGTTAGTACTGGTGATACATAGGCTTGAGCCAGTGTATGAGCAATTGAGCGCGAGGAGATGCCTTTTTCGTGCAACCTATGAATCGCAGCGTCAATACTGCCTGGTTGAAGCTTTCCATCACGAACGTAAATGGCCCGACGTCGAATATAGTGTCGATCCTCTGCTAAATTCGCTAGATGACTGAAATAGGTGAATGCACGAATCACACATACCGATGCTTCATCACTCAAACGTTTGAGCAGGCTCTTAAGTTTCCTGTCAGCCACCTGGTCAGCATCACGACGAAATGCCACTGATAACTTGCGAATCTCTTCCACGAGGTCGTATACATCATCACCTTCCTGAGTTCGAATCACCTCACCCAGAATACGCCCCAACAAACGGATATCGTCAATCAGCGGTTTTTCGGCATCTTGCCGAGGCATTTGCGACTTCATCGGTTAGGCGCTCCCTCTTTGGTTTACCAGAAACACTTTATCTGATTATAGGTAAACACATAACAATTTAGCTGAAAATATATTATTGTTTTAGACTGAAACATAACTAAACGACATTTTTACACTGTGCATTCTGCTTAAAAGCTGATCCGGGGAATTGGCATCATGCAAACCATAAGCGACAACATGGAACCGTAGGAAAACACTTTCAGATTCTGTAAGATATCAATCTATGAACAAAGCACGAATGCCCGACGCCTATCCTGGCCGATTACGCTTAAACGACGAATTACACGCGCGTCCACCCGTAGCCCTATGGCCAAATGAACACATCCTGTATCTGGCATTGGTCAACACCAGTGGCAAGCGTCTGCAAGAAGAAGTCATTATTCGTGACTTGTGCGATTCACTTGGCGGGGATTCATGTCCTACATTGCAAGGCAACAATATTGAATTCGATGTAAGCCTAAACCGCGACGGGGACTTAGAACCGGAAGAAGGTTTGCGCTTTCGAGTTAAGTATGAACGACATGGGGAGTTTTCCTCGTGGTGGTTTTTTCAGCAAACGAACTCTACCGATTTAAATCAACCTGCTGAGTTCTATTTCAACCTAGAAAAATGGTTGCACAAACTACCCGGACAACTGCTAGTTGCAATGAACATTCGCGTCTGCCAAGGCGAGCATGTACCAGCCATGCATGCAATGGCGAAACGTTTCAATAACAATACACTTATTGGCAGCTCAATTGCTCAAGGCGCAGGCGCTGCGTTCACTGATTTCAGACTGGATGCTAACGGCCGATCCAATTTGGTTTTTCTAAATTTGAACATGGGCTCCCGTCAGGCCGGTCGCTTACTACAGGCTCTGGTAGAAATCGAAACCTATCGCATGATGGCTTTGCTGGCATTGCCGGAGGTTCAGGAATCATTTCCAGTTCTCTCTAAACAGGAAAGCGAGCTTATTGAAGTCAGCAAAATGCTGGCAACACCGGCCGACAGCTTAATGACAGAACAGACACGCGATCTGGAACTGCAACAACGCATTTCCGGTGTTTCTTCTGCCATTGAAGCACTTTCTTCCAGAACACAATTCAGATTGTCTGCCAGCGAGGCCTACTTCCAATTGGTACAACGCAGAATCAAAGACCTGCAAGAGATTAATATCTCTGGCATTCAAGGCTTCGGCGAGTTCATGGAACGACGGCTGGTTCCAGCAATGAAAACCTGTAGCACCTTCTCATTGCGTATAAGAGAAACCTCACATCGCGTGTCACGGATTAGTCAGTTGCTTCAAACCCGTGTTGAAATTGCACGTGAAGAACAAAACTCCAAGCTCCTGGCATCGATGGAAGAACGTTCTAAGCATCAATTACACCTACAACAGGCTGTTGAAGGATTATCGATCGTTGCAATCAGTTACTACGGTATTGGCTTAGCATCCTATGTATTCAAAGCCATGAAAACCATGGGCCTACTGAGCGATGTGGAATTAGCGACCGGTATTGCTACCCCCATGGTACTTCTAGCAGTAGCCATGCTCACCCGAAAAATACGCAACAACCTAAGAAAGTCCTAAACGTTTAAGCAGGATCATTTGAGTTATTTAACATAATTTCCGCATGATCCAGCAGGTATTCCTTAAAGCGCTGACCAGAAGGTAACAGACGCTTGCTGTTCATGTGTACAAGATACCATTTACGCTCTATGGGCGTACCAATCACAGGTAAAACCTTCAGGAACCCAGTTTTTAATTCCAACATAAGGGTGTGTAATGAGATAAGACTCACCCCCATGCCAGCCATTACTGCCTGCTTGATTGTCTCGTTGCTGCCCAGTGTTAATGTCTTTTCAGGGGTGAACAAGTGATTTTTTAACATCTCCTCTGCAACACGCCTTGATCCTGATCCCTCTTCACGCAGCAAAAACGTTTCATGACGCAATTCCTGTAAATCAAATGCAGGTTTGTCCGCTAAGGGATGGTCCGGGTGCGCAACAATGACATAGGGATGCACTGCCATAGGCACACTTGTTGCATCGACTTCAGTGGGCATTCGCCCCATGATCACCAGATCAAGTTCATTATCGACGAGTTTCTGGAGGATAACCTCACGGTTCCCCACCGTAAACTGAACATCGACGCCTTGGTTTTCACGCGAATAGCCCGCTAACAATCTTGGCATGAAGTACTTTGCCGTGCTGACCATCCCAACCGTCAGCTGACCAGTTTCAGCGTCTAGAAGACTTTGTAAACTAAATTCCGTATCTTTGATTTCACCAAGTAGCCGCGAAGCGTGGTGCGTGAGAATCTTTCCTGCCGCAGTAAGGCGCACTTCTCTTCCAGTCCGTTCAAAGAGCGGCAAGCCAATATTTTCTTCCAGTTGTTTTAGCTGCATTGATACTGCGGGTGGCGTCAAGTGAAGTGACTCTGCCGTTCTGGCAAAGCTTAAATTTCTCGCTGCAACGACAAAAATCTGTAGTTGCCTTAAGGTCAGGGATCTAACAAGGTTCATAGTGACTTTATCCAATGCACCAACATAGACGAGAAATTGATTCAGATGCTTTAACGAAAGGTTAGGAATTATTTAACTAACCGTAAATATATCTGAATTTACCTTATTCCATCTTAGTCATAGGCTTATTAAAGCAAAAAAGTTGGAATTCGACCTTTGTCCTTTAGACCGGTTCACCAGGAGTAAGCAAATGGCTCTCGTTATGTATGACTTAGATGGCACGCTACTAGATACTGCACCTGAAATAACGACTGCTGTGAATCTTACTTTGCAGGATTTTTCACATGGCAGCGTTACCGACAATGAAGTAAGACGTTGGATCGGTCACGGCACAGGATTTCTCATGCAACAGGCCTGGCAAGCGACAGAACGCGGAAGTGCCCATGCCTGGCCAGACGTGATGTCTTGCTTTATTAAACACTATGAATCGACTGTTGGCACAACCAGCCAGCCCTACCCAAAAGTTATGGAAACCCTTGCCTATCTTAAATCCATAGGTATAAAACAGGCGGTTGTCACCAATAAGGAATCCCGTTTCACACAAAAGATTATCGAGTCACACGGCCTTGGACAGTACATGGATCTGGTTATCAGCGGAGATAGTCTTGAATTCAAGAAACCCCACCCTGGCGTTGTAGAACACTGTCTCCATGAGCTGGACATGATGAAAGGCCAGAGCCTTTTCGTTGGAGATTCCGAAACTGATCTAGCAACAGCCCGGGCTGCTGGCATTGTTTTCTGGGCTGTGCCTTACGGCTACAACCATGGACGGCCGATAGCAATGGCCGAACCTGACCGCATCATCGAAGATATCTCTAGCATTACCAGCTACTTTGAGGGCATGTAATGAACTTCCTCAGACTTTCAGATATTGATATTCAGAACAAGCGTGTATTCATTCGCGCTGATTTAAATGTCCCGCAAAATGACACCGGGGTGATTATTGACGATACGCGTATACGTGCCTCGATACCGGCAATGCGTTACGCGCTTGATCACGGCGCAGCCGTCATGGTCTGCTCGCACCTAGGAAGACCGGTTGAAGGTGAATATCAGCCCGAAGATAGCCTTGCTCCAATTGCGCTTAGGTTGTCAGACTTATTGGGGTGTCGTGTACCACTTGTTAGCAACTGGGTAGATCAGCCATTCAATGTTAAACCAGGTGAAATTGTTCTGCTTGAGAACTGTCGACTCAATCCGGGTGAAAAGGCAAACGACGATAAATTAGCTCAGCGTATGGCAGCCTTATGCGATGTGTATGTGAACGATGCCTTCGGCACAGCCCATCGCGCGGAAGCAACCACTCATGGCATTGCGAAATATGCCGACAAGGCTTGTGCAGGGCCGCTGATGGCCGCCGAGCTTGACGCCCTAAGCAAGGCCTTCGTGGCGCCTCAACCCCCCCTCGTCGCGATTGTGGCTGGCTCAAAGGTATCGACAAAACTCACGATCCTGAGATCATTAGCTGAAAAGGTTGATCAACTGATTGTGGGTGGAGGTATTGCTAATACGTTCATGTTGGCTAAAGGTATGCCCATAGGCAAATCACTGGCCGAACCGGCGCTGGTTGATGAAGCACGAGAAATCATGGCGCTGATGGAAAGCCGCGGTGCGGAAGTACCGATTCCTGTAGACGTCATCACCGCAAACGAGTTTTCCTCACAGGCCAGAGCCAATAAGATCATGGCAGACCAAGTTCAGGAAGATGACATGATTCTCGATATCGGGCCAAGGACTGCAGCACGAATTAGCGGCATTGTAGCGAATGCTGGTACGGTAATCTGGAATGGTCCATTGGGTGTTTTTGAAATCGAACAGTTTGGCGGTGGCACAAAAATGCTGGCCGCAGCGATTGCACACTCGCCGGCCTTTACCATTGCGGGTGGCGGCGACACGCTCGCAGCCATAGCCAAATATCAGATTGCCGATCAAGTAGGCTACATTTCAACAGGCGGCGGGGCATTCCTCGAATTTCTGGAAGGCAAACACTTACCTGCGGTTCAAATTCTGATTGATCGTGTAGAAAACTGACGCGGCACTCACAAATTCCTTGAGGTAAATTCAAGCTCATGGTTAGCACCCTAACCCCAGTGTGCAATTTCGGATGGCAAGCACCTGACTTCGATTTACCCGGGGTAGATGGTGGACGCCATACGCTTCAAAGCGCGGCGGGTCCTAATGGACTCTTGGTCATGTTTATCTGCAACCACTGTCCCTATGTCAAATCAATCCTGAGCCGCCTAGTTGAGGATTGCAAGGCACTCCAAGCGCGCGGGATTGGGGTAATTGCGATTATGAGTAACGACCCTGAAGATTACCCTGAAGACTCATGGCCTGAAATGGTCAGGATATCCAAACAGCTTAAATTTTCATTTCCTTATGTACTGGATGAAACTCAATCAGTAGCAAAAAGTTACGACGCAGTCTGTACACCTGATTTTTTTGGATTCAATAGTGACTTGAAACTTCAGTATCGTGGTCGCTTTGACGCTTCAAGAAAGGAAGCTGCGCCAGAAGGATCAAAAAGAGAATTGCTCGAAGGTATGACATTAATTGCCCAAACAAACCATGGTCCTCTGGATCAAACACCCTCCATGGGATGTTCAATCAAGTGGCGTAGTAGTTCAATCTGATTCACAAATCCCCAAAAAAAATCCTCGCCGAAGCGAGGATAAAACAAGCGTGGGACGACGCTTGCAAAGGAGTAAAAGGTCTAGCCTGAATTGAGCTTCATCGGGTTAAATTTAGATAGAGCAAAGGAAGCTGTTCAGGCAGGCGTTCAATGCGATCTAATACACGCCATCGATTGCCAAAAATTTCCGAAACATAGCTGTCAGCTTGGGGATCCATGCTTAAACAATAGGTGCTGACACCCATCGAAGCCAACTCCTCAACAGCCCTTTTTGCATCAGCTCGTAAGTAAGCAGGGTCGGAAACATCAATGTCTGCTGGCTCTCCATCCGTCAACACCAAAAGAATGCGTCTTTCAGCTTTACGGGCTGCCAGATAATGACCGGCATGCCGGATTGCCGCACCCATTCTTGTCGAAAAGCCTGCCTCCATCGCTGCAACCCTTGCCTTGACAGTAACATCCCACCCTTCAGAGAAACCCTTGATGTGCTGATAGCGAACCTGGTGTCTTGTATCTGAATGGAATCCAGCAATAGCAAGGGGATCCCCCAGACCATCTATGACCATTGCAAGAAGAGCAACTGCTTCCTGACTGAGTTCAAGGATGGTTTGTGAGGAACTACCCTCTCCGATTCTTTCATTGAGTGATTGAGAGAGATCAACCAGCAAGAGGACATCTACATTACGGTTATCCGGACGATGACTCATATTGATACGCTGGTCTGGCGTCGAACCGCTTTTGAAGTCAATAAATGAACGTAAAGCAATATCGAGATCAAGCTCAGTCCCCTCCTCTTGATATCGAACTCGAACTTTATCTTGCGGCTTCAGTAGACTAAGAATTTCTTTGAGACGTTTAGCCAAAGCAGCATGCTTTAGCAATAGTTTATCGATATTCCCGGGGTCGCCAGACGCATGGAGTGCTTCGTAAAGACTTACCCAGTCGGGTCGATAGCTCTGCGTTTTAAAGTCCCATTCAGGGTAGTGGCGTGGAGGTAACCCGACTATTTCTTCTTGCTGATTCTGCGTCTTCTTAGGATCTTCAAAGAAATCTTCATCATCGCTATCTTCGATGAATTTCCAGAGGTTACGATTGTCATCATGGTATGAAACAACTGTATCTTCAAAGAAAACATTCGCCAGCTGATCGCTTTGAGACCTGGTTCTAGTGACAAAATCTAAAGCGATCTTAAGCATCTCCCCCGTCGAGGCGCTTCCAGATCGGAGTGATTCATGAAACCTATCAACAAACTCATTAATATTCGGATCAAGATAGCCATGATCAGCATCAATGCATGCGCGTGAGAGCATGGCCAGGCGATGACGCAAACACGAAGTGATCGTTGGATCACAAGCACCTTCTAATGGCTTGGGGTGCAGAGCGAGAAATATTTCTTTAAGCCCCGGATATGTTTTGATAAGCAAACTATCGATACGAGCATCTTCAAGGCATTCAACAGCCAAACGTTGAAACGGGCTCAAATTATCAGCAATTTGTGCTGAACTCCATCGCCTATGTCCCACCATATGAGCAATGAGTGCTCGATATCGATCAACACCTTCAATTGTTCGAGAAAGACCTAAGTGCTTTTCGTACACTTCAGGAATTCTCATCCCCGATTCATCAAAGTAAGGTGCTGAGCCCTGCTTTTCTGATAATGCCGTTGAAAAGGGGACAAGCTGCTCACTAACCTGCCACAATGCACACAGATAGAGCTCTAGCTGTCGCTCTACATCAACAAAAAGGGTTCCACTGCGCTCGCGAAGTAGAATCGCCCGGGAATCAGGTGATTCAAGTCGGAAATACAAGGCTTGCTCTTCAGGTCGTGTGGCGTAGCTAATAGAACCAAATTCAGTCCAGCGTCTAAGTCCCTCTGTCGAAAGCAGCCCAACTAGAATAGGCGCACTCTCAAAAAAGTACGGCAGCCCCGGACTAGGCATCGTGGCCGTCTGGCCATGAATTGATTTGGAGGTATGCGCCATTAAGTCCATAGCGATGCCTATGAACTTTTCGATCTGGTCAGTAGATTGAAGCTTCTTCGCAACCGGACTAAGCGTCTGCAGAAATGGCGTAATCGATTTGCTATTAGGCGATTTCTGCATTCTATTAATGGCATCCATTACCTGGATGAGCAATCCATCGCTATCTCCGGGTGCTACCTTTACAACAGAAGGCCATTCTTCAAGAAAAGCTAATAAGGGCTCAGCGCCACGGCCAAGTTTACCTATGTTGCTAGCCGCATTGATGTATGAAGCAAACTCTGATTTGCTAAATAGATTGAGCGCTTCATGACAGCATTCTTTGAAAACATCTGCGACCGATGCGAAGCCACAATCTAGGACACCCCAAGCAGCTTGGATCCGAGGATCGTCATACGATCGGGATCGTGCATCAACAATCGGCTTGAGACCCGTGGTCATAATCAGATTAGGTATATTTACCTAATTAAGGGAAAACGATTTCAATTGCATGATCTAACGTTGCTCGTATATCGCTGTCATCCGTTACCGGACGCACCATAGCCATACGACAGGCATCTGCTGGCGAAACACCCTGGACGATCAGTGTGGCTGCGTAGACGACCAATCGCGTGGATATCCCCTCATCTAACCCATGCCCCTTGAGGTTTCTACCTGCTTGAGCGACTTTAACCAATCCAGTCGCTATATCTGCACTAACGCCTGTTTCATTGACAACAATCTGAGTTTCTAGATTGGCGTTTGGATAATCAAAATCAAACGCTGTAAAACGCTGTTTGGTTGATTGCTTTAGATCCTTCATTAAGGACTGGTACCCCGGGTTATAAGAAATGACCAACTGGAAATCGGGGTGTGCTTCAACTAACTCGCCACACTTATCGAGAGGAAGGTTACGCCTATGGTCTGTCAACGGGTGGATCACTACAGTGGTGTCCTGTCGGGCTTCTACAATTTCATCCAGATAACAAATTGCACCAATGCGTGCTGCCGTTGTTAGCGGTCCATCAAGCCAGCGTGTCCCCGTTGAGTCCAACAGATAGCGGCCAACCAGGTCAGAAGCTGTCATATCTTCATTACACGCAACTGTGATGAGTGGCTTTCCCAGCTTCCAAGCCATGTATTCAACAAATCGAGATTTGCCGCAACCCGTCGGTCCTTTCACCATTACCGGTAGCCGCGCATTCCATGCCGCTTCAAACAGCCTCACTTCATTAGCAACAGGCTGGTAAAAGGGTTGTTTCTTGACGAGATACTGGTCTTTACTCGACATAGCAAAATCCATTCAATCAATTGCAGCGTTCAATTAATAAAGCCCCGTCGAAACGGGGCTTTGCTTCCGCAAAAAATTACTTATGTGAACCGATCTTTTCACGCCAGCCCGGATAGAGGTTATCTGCATCTTTCGGGAATGATTCAAAGGCACGTGCAAACTCATGGTGCTCTTTAGCCCACTGAATCGGATCGGCGCCAGCTTTCCAGCATTCATAAGCCTGACGCAAGGAACGTGCACCGGCCGCAGGAGAGTCAATATGACCGTACGACCCGCCACCCGCCGTATTGATAACGTTACCGTGACCCAGATTTTCAAAGAAACCTGGCAAACGCAGCGCATTCATGCCGCCTGAAATGATCGGGGTGGTAGGACGCATGCCATACCATTCCTGGTGATATGCAGGACCCGTGTAGCTATCACGTTCAATAATGTAAGCGATTGCTCGGTCATCAGCATCCCCCTCCATCTTGCCGTAACCCATGGTACCCACGTGAATACCTGATGCACCCTGAAGACGTGACATTTTGGCCAAAACATACGCTGTGTAACCACGCTTTGCCGAAGGAGATGTCACAGCACCGTGACCTGCGCGGTGGTAATGCAGGTACTGGTTAGGGAAGTTACGACGCGCTGTCGTAATCATGCCCGGGCCACCGACATAGCCATCAACCAGGAATGCCACCTTATCGGCATCTGGGCCGAACTGGGAGAGGATGTATTCACCACGAGCAATCATTTCATGATGATCATCTGCGGTAATGTTGGCTGAAAAAATCTTTGCTTCGCCAGTCTCGTCCATTGCGCGCTTCATTGCGTCATAGACTAGCGGCATGACTTTCTTCATTGGAGCGAAGGTCTGATTACCTTGTGGCTCATCATTCTTGATGAAATCACCACCCAGCCAGAACTGATAAGCTGCCTGAGCGAACGGCTCAGGACGAAGGCCAAGTTTGGGCTTGATAATGGTTCCGGCGATATAGCCACCATCATGAATTGGTCGACCCAAGATGCGCCACAGATCAGAAATATCCTTAGAAGGACCATCAAACAACTCAATGGCACGACGTGGCATGTAAAAGTCATACATCTTGGCGTGTTCAATGTCACCCATACCTTGGTTGTTACCAATCACCAAGGTGAGGAATGACACAATCATCATTCGACCATCTGTAATGTTGCGGTCAAACAGATCAATCGGGTAGGCAATCCGCATTTCTTCCGTTGCCTCGTCGATCATGTATACCAGCGCATCCACACCCTTGGTAAACTCATCGGTGGTGCTAACTTCGACATTGGTACCCGTTGAGGATTCAGCCGCGAAGTGGGCCGCTGCTTCTAGATAGCCATAACCTGACTTGGGTTTCATTTTGTAAGCAACGAGAATGTGCTTTCCACCCTTAATCAAATCTTCTTCTTTTAGACTAAGGTCTGCATAACGGTTCGATTGATCCATTTTGAAACTCCTAAGTTAGATACTGGGTATACATCGGACTTGACGATTAAATCTTATCGGTTTCTTTGGTTAAGCAAAAGTAATGTATTTTTACTTTTTGTTAAGTTAAAACTTAACAAAACTGTTGTGGGTTAATCGAATCCAACGTATCGACTACCCGTAGCGCACCCTTAAAATCTTGACCGCGCGTGTATTCGTTGACTGTAATGAGCGTTGGCAAACCCGCAGCCAAGCTAGATTTGAGTCCGTTTTCAGAGTCCTCTATAGCTAAACATGCAGCAGGTTCCAAGCCCAATTGATCTAAAACCCATAAGTAGATGTCGGGCGCAGGTTTCTTATTTGGGACGATGTCTCCTGCCCCAACAACCTCGAACCAGTCTATGCCACCTTCTGGCAGCGATGCCTTAAGTAAGGCAGTAACGTTTTCAGGCGTCGTTGTCGTCGCGATAGCCAGTCGAATGCCTGCGGCACGCCCGGTCTCTAACATCTTGAGCACACCCGGTCGCAGAGGAATGGCACCTTCAGCGACTTTCTGGATATAGCATTTCGTCTTCTCTTCGTGCAACGCTTTAAAAAGCGATGCAGAATCAGGGTGCTTCAAGATATCTGGCGCGTAACGCTCAGCATAGAACGCTATGCGCTCCTTACCCCCTGTCACCGCCAGCAATTCACCATAGAGCTCAGGCGACCATTGCCAATTAAGCCCAAAGGATTCAAAGGCTGCATTGAAGGCAGGTAAATGACCGTCTTTCTCTGTATCGGCCAGGGTGCCATCCACATCAAAAATCCAGGCAAGAGTATTTTTCATGCCACCACTATAAAAAGCCATCGGACAAAATCCCAGTCAGATTTTTTTACCTGAGATTCACCCACCCTTTTATTAAGCAGTAGCTTAATTCGGCATTCAGAAAATCTGACTATTGCTTAACCCAATCTTAACTTATCGTGATTGCTATTAATCCCACAACCCATCCGGGGGCAATCATGTTATTCGGCCGCACCACCCTTTCAAAGTTCGTAATCGAAAACACCCGTGGACAACGTGCAGACCTTGGCGCGCTGTTGATTGACGTAGCCGCAGCCATCAAAACCATCTCGGGCATGGTCGCCAAAGGTGCACTCGGTGGAAACCTCGGCGCGCTCGACAGCACTAATGTCCAGGGTGAGGTTCAGAAAAAACTCGATGTCCTAACAAATGAAGCGATGCTCCATCATTGCGAATGGGGTGGACAACTCGCGGGCATGGCATCGGAAGAACTTGATGAACCCTATCCTATCCCCGAAGGCTACCCGCGCGGTCGTTACCTATTGATATTCGATCCATTGGATGGATCGTCAAATAGTGATGTCAATGTATCTGTTGGCACAATCTTCTCCGTTTTGCTCAAGGAGTCCGAGGGCGATACGAGTCTTAATGATTACCTGCAACCAGGTACGCGTCAGTTGGCAGCTGGCTACGCGATCTACGGCCCTTCGACCATGCTTGTTCTGACGGTTGGAACGGGCACACACGGCTTCACGCTTGACCGTGAAAGCGGTAACTTCATACTCACCCATCCAGATATTCGTGTCCCTGAAGATACACGGGAATTTGCAATCAACACCTCGAACGAACGATTCTGGGAACCTCCAGTAGTTCGCTACATCTCAGAGTGCCGCGCCGGGAAGACTGGTGTTCGTGAATCTGATTTCAATATGCGGTGGATCGCTTCGTTTGTAGCAGAAGTTCACCGTATTCTCATTCGCGGTGGGATTTTTATGTACCCGAAAGATAATAAAGACCCAAGCAAACCCGGGCGTCTTCGTCTGCTCTATGAGGCTAATCCTATGGCCATGCTCATCGAACAGGCTGGCGGACTTGCCAGTACGGGTAGAGAACATCTCGGCGATATTCAACCGACCAGTCTGCATCAACGCGTGCCAGTGATTCTTGGTTCACGTAACGAGGTGGAACGCCTGGAACGCTATCACCGTGATTTTGATTCAGGCAATGATAAGAATTTTGCCTCGCCTCTTTTCTCTGATCGCTCCCTCTTCAGAGATTAATCAACCAAATTCTTCATTTTCAGGAGCACTCCATGTCCGTTAAGCATCCAATTATTGCCATCACTGGATCTTCAGGTGCAGGTACCAGTACTGTCATGCAAAGCTTCCAGCATATATTTAGGCGAGAAGGCCTGAATGCCCAGATCATCGAAGGGGATTCGTTCCATCGCTATGATCGTCTCAGCATGCGAGCCAAAATGAAAGAAGAAGAAGCGGCAGGTAACCGCAACTTCAGCCATTTTGGACCTGAAGCGAATTTGCTGGCTGAACTTGAAAACCTGTTTATGACTTATGGCAAAACCGGGGTTGGCAAGTTCAGAAAATACCTGCACGACGCTGGCGAAGCGGAACCATGGAAACAGGACCCAGGAACATTTACACCATGGCAAGACATTCCTGAAGGAACAGACCTGATGTTCTACGAAGGCCTTCATGGTGCCTTTGCGGATACTCAGATCAATATTCCAGCGCATGTGGATTTATGTGTAGGCGTCGTTCCAACTATCAATCTGGAGTGGATCCAAAAGCTTCATCGCGACCAGAAAATGCGTGGTTACTCGCAAGAAGCTGTTATAGATACGATCATGCGCCGCATGCCGGATTATGTAACTCATATCTGCCCACAGTTCTCTCTGACTAACGTTAACTTTCAGCGCGTACCGATTGTAGATACATCTAATCCGTTCATTGCCAGAGACATTCCTACTGCTGATGAGAGCATGGTTGTCATACGATTTGCCAATCCCAAAGGGATCGATTTTCAGTATCTACTTTCTATCTTGCATGGCTCGATGCTCACGCGCCCAAATACGCTGGTCGTCCCTGGCGGCAAGATGGGGCTTGCAATGCAAATGATCTTTACACCCATGGTGTTGCGCATCATGGACCAGAAACGCCGTGCTTAAGGAGTCAGCGATGGCACATCCGAATAGACGCGAACTGGCGAATGCAATTCGCTTTTTAGCCATTGATGCCGTAGAAAAAGCAAAATCAGGTCATCCTGGCGCACCCATGGGCATGGCGGACATGGCGGAATCACTGTGGCGGCATACGCTCAAACACAACCCGGCAAACCCCAACTGGCCAGACCGTGACCGTTTTGTTTTATCAAACGGTCATGCATCGATGCTGGTATATGCCCTATTGCACCTGACGGGTTATGACATTAGCCTGGAGCAGATCAAGCAATTCCGACAAATGGGCAGCATCACTCCCGGGCATCCGGAATTTGGCATGACGCCGGGCGTTGAAACAACAACAGGCCCACTTGGCCAGGGCCTCACTAATGCAGTGGGCATGGCCCTTGCTGAAAAAATACTCGCTTCAGAATTTAACAAACCAGATCTTTCCATCGTCGATCACCGAACCTGGGTCTTTCTAGGTGATGGATGTTTAATGGAAGGCATCAGTCACGAAGCTGCAGCACTTGCAGGCGTATGGGGTCTGGGCAAGCTCACTTGTCTTTATGATGACAATGGAATCTCTATAGATGGGCATGTAGAGGGTTGGTTCAAGGATGACACAGCAGCCCGTTTCAAAGCATATGGCTGGCAGGTCATTGGTCCGATTGATGGTCATGACCCTGCACAAATTGATGCTGCACTAAAGGAATCAACTACAGACGTTGATCGTCCCTGTCTGATTATCTGCAAAACACAGATCGGCTGGGGCTCACCCAATAAGGTAGGCACGCATGACGTGCACGGTGCCCCCTTGGGCAATGATGAAGTTAAAGCAACCCGTGAACAACTTGGCTGGCCTCACGAGCCCTTTGTGATACCTGAAAATGTGCGTGATGCCTGGAGCGCACATGAGAAAGGCGCCACTGCTGAAAGCGCTTGGCAATCCCGATTTGATGCCTATGCACTCAAGTATCCTGAAGCCGCCAAGGAATTCAATCGCCGAATGGCAGGGGATCTGCCAGCCAATTGGACTGAAACAAAGTCTCAGTTAATTAAAGAAGCTTCAGCCAGAACCGGTGGTATAGCCACCCGTAAATCTTCGCAAAATAGTCTGGAAACCCTTGTTGAACGGGTGCCGGAATTGCTTGGCGGTTCTGCTGACCTGACCGGGTCAAACCTCACCGCAGGTAAGAAGAGCGTAGCGCTGCACGATGCATCCTGGGAAAAGACACCGAACTACATCTCCTACGGGGTACGTGAGTTTGGCATGACTGCCATCATGAATGGCATTGCTCTTCATGGTGGGCTCATTCCTTATGGTGGCACATTTGCCGTTTTCTCGGATTATTCGAGAAATGCGATCCGAATGAGTGCACTAATGAACCTTCGTGTCATCCAGGTGTTAACACATGACTCGATCGGTCTAGGCGAAGATGGACCAACCCATCAACCCATTGAACATGCCAGCAGCCTGCGGATTATTCCAAGGCTGAACGTATGGCGCCCGTGCGACGAATTAGAATCAACCGTGGCATGGATCAGTGCCATTGAGGCACAACATCGTCCATCTGCCCTGCTCCTGTCTCGGCAAAATCTGCCTCAATATGCTACTACTGATGAAAGAGTCTCTTCCATTGAAAAAGGTGGTTATATTCTGGCGGAATCCAGTTCAGCAAGAGCTGACGCCATTATTCTTGCCACCGGTTCGGAAGTCTCAATCGCCATGGCGACTAAAGAACTTCTGGAAAAAGAAGGATTGGGCGTTCGTATTGTTTCAATGCCATGCACGCGACTTTTTGATGAGCAAGATGCCGCATGGAAACTAAAAGTACTCGGCCAGGGCATTCCCCGGTTTGCGATCGAGGCTGGTCATCCAGACTTCTGGCGCAAATACGTATTGGAAGAAGACTGTGTATTAGGACTGGCAGATTTTGGTGAATCAGCCCCAGCTCCATTGCTTTACGAACATTTCGGTCTTACTGCAGAAAATCTGGCAATGCGCATTCGGCAACGCGTTCAGACCCGGTAATCAAATCAATCGAGGAGAATTACATGGCACTTATTTCCCTACGTCAGCTACTGGATCACGCGGCTGAAAAGAACTATGGCATCCCTGCCTTTAACGTTAATGACATGGAACAAATCCAGGCCATTATGCAGGCAGCAGAGGCATGCAATAGTCCGGTGATTTTGCAGGCATCTGCAGGCGCGCGTAAATATGCTGGAGAACCATTTCTCCGCAAACTGGTCGAAGCAGCGATTGAGCAATATCCGGATATCCCAGTGTGCATGCATCAGGATCACGGAACAAGCCCTGCTGTTTGTCAACAATCGATTCGCAGCGGGTTTTCGAGCGTTATGATGGACGGGTCCTTGCGCGATGACGGCAAGACACCGGCCAGCTACGAATATAACGTCGAAGTCACGCGACGCGTGGTTGAAATGGCGCACGCGATTGGGGTATCGGTTGAAGGCGAACTTGGCTGTCTAGGGTCTTTAGAAACTGGTGAAGCTGGCGAGGAAGACGGCATCGGTGCAAGTGGAAAGCTCGATCACAGCCAGTTACTGACTGATCCTGATGAAGCACGTGATTTTGTTGAGAAAACAGGCGTAGATGCTTTGGCGATTGCGATTGGCACAAGTCATGGTGCTTATAAATTCACACGCCCCCCCACTGGGGAAATTCTCGCGATTGATCGTATCAAGGCGATCCACGAAAAGATTCCACAAACCCATTTGGTTATGCATGGATCGTCAAGCGTGCCTCAAGAATGGCTCGCGATTATTCGTGAATATGGCGGCAACATTAAGGAAACCTATGGTGTGCCTGTAGAAGAAATCGTTGAAGGCATTCGACACGGTGTCCGCAAAGTCAATATCGACACGGATATCCGGCTAGCTATGACAGGCGCAATGCGGCAATCAATGGCTCAGAAGCCAGATGAATTTGACCCGCGTCACTTCTTAAAAGCAGCGGTCAGTGCCGCACGTGATATCTGCAAACAACGTTTTGAAGCTTTCGGTTGCGCTGGTATGGCAGACAAAATCAAGCCCGTATCTCTTGAAAAAATGGCCAATCGTTACTAGGCCTGGCAGGGAGAATTAACCATGGATCAAAAAGAATTCATCATCGCACCCAGCATCCTTTCCGCAAACTTTGCACGATTAGGTGAGGAGATCACAAACGTTATCGCTTCAGGGACAGACTGGGTGCATTTTGATGTTATGGATAATCATTACGTGCCCAACCTGACCATCGGTCCGTTGGTATGTGAAGCAATTCGTCCATGTACAACTGCGCCTATTGATGTACATCTCATGGTGTCACCCGTTGATCGAATCGTTGGTGATTTTGCAAAAGCGGGTGCAAACATCATCAGTTTTCACCCTGAGGCAAGCAATCATGTTGACCGGACACTATCGCTCATTCGTGATCATGGCTGCCAGTCTGGCTTAGCACTTAACCCTGCTACACCCCTATCCTGGTTAGACCATGTCCTTGATAAGATCGATATGGTTCTGCTCATGAGTGTCAACCCGGGTTTTGGCGGCCAGAAGTTCATCAACTCAAGTTTGGAAAAGGCACGATTAACCAGAAAGATTCTGGATGAATATCACGCAAAAACAGGTCGTAAAATCCGTCTTGAAATAGATGGAGGGGTAAACCCGGGCAACATCGCAGAAATTGCTGAGGCTGGGATTGACACCTTTGTTGCAGGATCGGCAATTTTTTCCAAATCTTCGGAAAATGACCCTCACTGTTACGATTCAGTAGTCCGGGACATGCGTCAGGCGCTTGTAAGCGTTTCAAAAAGAAAATAGAACTAAACTAAAGGGGGAATCTAACTATGTCCATCAACATAGCGGTCGCACGAGAGACCGAATGCGGGGAAAAGCGCGTTGCGCTAGCACCCGAAGTAGCAAAGAAGTTCAGTGCATTGGGCGCCAGCATCGTATCGGAACAAAGTGCCGGTGCTGAAAGCCATTTCATTGATACAGAATACAGCGATGTTAAATTTGTAGGCGGCATGAATGAGGCCTATAAAAATGCTGATCTGATTCTGCGCGTTGCGCCTCCAACGCTGGATGAAATCGCTGCTATGCCAGATGGTGCAGTCGTTATTGGCTTAATGCGTCCCTACGAAAGCAAAGAACGTATTGAGGCATTTAACAAGAAGAACCTCACCGTATTTGCACTCGAATTACTTCCACGGATATCACGTGCACAAAGCATGGATGCCCTCTCATCACAGGGTGCCTGTTCGGGTTATCAGTGCGGTCTGATTGCCGCTGCTCGCTGTACGAAATTCTTTCCGATGCTGACCACTGCAGCCGGCACCATCCGCCCGGCTCGCGCCTTGGTTATTGGTGCTGGGGTTGCTGGTTTACAAGCAATTGCCACATGCAAGCGTTTAGGTGCGATGGTTGAAGCCTACGATGTGCGCGCAGCGGCACGTGAGCAAATTGAATCTTTAGGAGCTAAGTTCGTTGATACCGGCGTTTCTGCTGACGGTACTGGCGGTTATGCACGCGAACTGACCGAGGAAGAAAAAGCGCAGCAGGCTGAAAAGCTTGCCAAGGCAGTCGCAGCTGCCGACGTTGTTATCACGACAGCGGCAATCCCCGGCAAGAAGGCGCCCGTGATCATCACCAAAGAGATGGTTGCACGCATGAAATATGGCGCGATCATTGTCGATATGGCTGCCGAATCTGGTGGTAATTGTGAGTTAACCCAAGCTGGAGAACACATCATTGCCAATGATGTGAATATTCATGGGCCCGTGAATTTGCCATCCCGTATGCCTACGCATGCCTCGGATCTCTACAGCCGGAATCTTTACAACTTCCTGTCACCTTTTATTAAGGAAGGCAAACTGACACTGGACTGGGATGATGAAGTCATCGCCAAAACAGCGCTGTGCCATGCAGGAAAAACTACACACCCCACCGTTCAACAAGTTATGGGAGACGCATAATGACTGAAATGCTGGCACTTTATATTTTTATGCTCGCGGCTTTTACCGGTTACGAAATCATTGCCAAGGTACCGGTCATTCTTCACACCCCACTGATGTCCGGTTCAAACTTTATCCATGGTGTAGTCGTTGTTGGTGCCATGGTTGCACTGGGCCATGCCGAAACAGTTACCGAGCAGGCAATTGGATTTTTTGCCGTAGCACTGGGTGCAGCTAACGCTGCAGGCGGCTACGTAGTTACAGAACGCATGCTCGGCATGTTCAAGAAGAAGGAAGGTGCATAATGGATACGCCGTTTTACGTTCAGTTTTTCTGGTTTCTCGGCGCCCTGCTCTTCATTCTAGGCCTGAAGGGGATGAGCTCCCCTGTTACCGCACGCAAGGGTATCGTCTGGGCAGGTTACGGCATGATCATTGCTGTGGTTGCTACATTCTTTGTCCCTGGCCTCCAGAACATCGCACTGATGGTTGCTGCGTTGTTGATTGGTTCAGCCGTTGCCTGGATCTCGGGTCAGAAGGTGCAAATGACCGATATGCCGCAAATGGTTGCCATCTATAACGGTATGGGTGGTGGTGCTGCTGCCGCGATTGCTGCTGTTGAATTCTCACGTGGCGGTCACCATGATCTAGCGACAACGACGCTAACAGTGATTGGTGCGTTGATCGGTGCTGTGTCTTTCACGGGTTCTTGCGTTGCGTTTGCCAAACTGCAAGGGATCATGAAAAAGGCATTCCGCCTCCCTGCCCAAAATACAGTCAATGTTGTACTGGCATTGCTTTCAGTCGTTCTTGGCGTTGCAGTCATTGGCATGTCGCCGGCAGATCCAATGCTTATCGTATTGTTCTTTGTCGTTGCACTCGTCTTGGGCCTGATCGTCACCTTGCCTATTGGCGGTGCCGATATGCCTGTGGTTATCTCGCTATTCAATGCGTTCACAGGTTTGGCCGTAGGCTTTGAAGGCTACATGCAGAACAATCCGACCCTGATTATCGCTGGTATTGTCGTTGGTGCTTCAGGCACATTGCTAACCCAGCTGATGGCCAAGGCAATGAATCGTCCACTCACCAACATCCTGTTCTCCCCGATTACGGGTAACGGTGAAGGCGGCCAGGCAATTGAAGGCACCATGAAAGAGCTCAATGCGCTGGATGCTGCTGCCATGATGCGTTATGCCAGCAAAGTGATCATTGTTCCGGGTTATGGGATGGCTGTGGCTCATGCGCAACACAAAGTATGGGAAATGACTGCATTGCTCGAAGAAGCCGGTGTTGAAGTGAAGTTTGCCATTCACCCGGTTGCCGGTCGTATGCCAGGGCATATGAATGTACTACTGGCCGAAGCGGGTGTCCCGTATGACAAGATCTACGACCTAGAAGAAATCAACGGCGAGTTTCCGCAATGCGATGTGGCACTCATCATCGGTGCAAACGATGTGGTTAACCCGACTGCGCGCACTGATAAGAGCAGCCCGATTTACGGTATGCCGATTCTTGATGCCGACATGGCGCAAAACGTTATTGTCATTAAACGTGGTAAAGGCACGGGTTACTCCGGTGTTGAGAACGCCCTCTTCTATACCGACAACTGCCGCATGCTCTATGGTGATGCTCAACCAATGGCAGGCGAAATCATTCAGCATTTGAAAACCATGGGCTAAGGGTTTGATGCTGCGAAGCAGCATCAAACTAGGCTCAGATTTTACTTGTACGAAAAAAATTACGTGGTATAAAACATGATGTTGTTGCACAAATATTACGTACTATCCACAACCCAGGAGATACACATGAAAAAGATCATTGCAGGTATTGCACTCGCAGCTATCACCGCGACTGCTTCTGCCCAAACAGCTGAACCAGAGAAACTCCGCATCATCGGTGAGAGCAAGGAATTTGTGATTCAAACCCCAAAGGGTCCTTACACCATCACTCGCACAATGACTTCATGTGCAAAAAACAAAGGCTGGCTGCAGCCACTAGTGCCACAAAAGGGTGTTACACCGATCGCGGAAATTGAAATTCTCGAAGGTATGAATGACAAAGATGTCATTATTGTTGACATGCGTGAACCTGACGATCGCGTCAAGGGTACGATTCCAAATACTTACCACATCCCCTACACAGAAGTTGCAACACGCATGAATGAACTGGGTTGCACCAAGAAAGCAGCCAAATGGGATTGCAGCAAGGCTAAAAAGGTCTATGCCTTCTGTAACGGTCCAGTCTGCCCACAAAGTCCAACGGCAATTGCCGCTATGACACGTGACGGCTTCCCGGTGAATAAGATTTATTATTACCGTGGCGGCATGCTTGATTGGGCAGCCCTTGGCTTCCCAATTGTTCAGGGCGACTTCTAAGACCTGATCAACCGTTTCATACGCAATAAAAAACGAGCCTTCGGGCTCGTTTTTTATTTATCAAATGCACCTCGTCCAGATAACCATCGTTCCAGGTTAGCCAAAGGTAGATAGCCTTGTACCAGACGTCCATCGGCACCAATAGTTGTAGGTGTCAGGTAAATATCATGGTGGCGCGCAAACTTAACGTTATCGGCAATGGGATTTTTGCAGCCCTGCGCACCTGAAACCCTACCCCGTTCACGCATAGCCTTATGGAGGGATTGCAACCGCTCTTCATTCGTTTCACCCGAACACCATATGCCAATAGAGTCTTTCTGATTGCGCTGATCAAGAGGTAACAGAAAACGATAGATTGTCACGTTATCCAGTTTTTCCAAAGTCTTTTCATACTTGCGGCAATAGCCGCATTCGGGCTCGGTAAATACAGCTAAAATTTTCGATCCATCACCCCTAATTTCTTTCACAGCGTCAGCTAGGCGTAAGGCTTTCCAGTTGAAATAGGGTAATTCAGGAATACTGTTTTCAGCCGCTCCAACGCATGTTGAAAAACCGATAAAAAGGCCAACCCAAAAGAGTGCTTTTTTCACAACCGTCTCGCATTAAAAAAGTCGTCGAATTATTGCATCGCAAGATGCTTTTCCGTAACACATTAAGTATAGTGCAATATAATCTATCAGCAGTTTAATTATTTTCCGATGGGCACAAGGAGTAGCAATGGCAAAAAACGAGGAACTAATCCCTGTCGAGACGCCGGAAGGTTTGAAAAAACCTGGCCGGATCCAGAAAGCACCCGAAAACTTTCTGACAACGACAGAAATTGAACAGGTCACCAAAGGCCGTCGTGACTTCTTGCGTGGCTCATTTGTAGCTGCTGTTGCTGCAGTCACGGGCCGTCAGGCTTTCGCGCAGAGCTCTGCCGTTGTTGATGCCAGCTCCGGCGACCCTTATATTCTGCAACCACAGACTTGGGCAACCACGCTGGGTAAAGGCGTTGCAACAGCGCCGTACGGCTTGCCTTCCAAGTATGAGTCTGAAGTCATCCGTCGCCCTAGCCCGGGTTTGACACAGACAACGCAATCGAGCGTTTCGTTCTCGCCACTGCAGAGCATGTTCGGCATCATTACGGCGTCTGGTCTGCACTTCGAACGTCACCATCAGGGTTGGTATGACATTGACCCTGCACAACACCGCTTCATGGTTAACGGCTCTAGCCCAGAATTCGTAAAGAACCCCAAGGTTTATACGATGGATGACATCATGCGCATGCCTTTTGTGTCGCGCATTCATTTCATCGAGTGTGGTGCCAATACCGGTATGGAATGGGGCAATGTCGCTGTGCCTACCGTTCAGTACACACACGGCATGCTTTCTTGCAGTGAGTTTACGGGTGTACCACTCCGCTTGCTGCTGGAAGACTGTGGCGCCGACATGACGAAGAAATTCGTCCTGGCCGAAGGTGCTGATGGCTCGGCCATGACCCGCACTATTCCAATGGAAATGGTTCTGAATGACGAAGTGCTTGTAGCCTACGGCATGAACGGCGAGATGATGCGCCCTGAAAATGGTTACCCACTGCGTCTGGTTGTTCCTGGCGTACAGGGCGTTTCCTGGGTTAAATGGCTACGCCGTGTTGAAGTGGGTGATCAACCCTATGGCGCCAAAGATGAAGCAGTTCACTACATCGACCTCATGCCGGACGGTCAGCATCGTCAATACACTTCCATCCAGGAATGTAAATCAGTTATCTGTACGCCATCGGGTGGCCAGAAGCTCCTTGAAAAGGGCTACTACACCATCAGCGGTCTGGCCTGGTCTGGTCGCGGCAGAATTAAGCGCGTCGATGTATCTACCGACGGTGGCATCAACTGGAAGACAGCCAAAATTGAAGGCCCAGTCCAAAACAAGGCGCTGACACGTTTCAGCCTACCTTGGAACTGGGAAGGCAAAACAGCCATCCTTCAGTCGCGTGCGGTTGATGAAACCGGTTACGTACAACCGACATACGGTCAGCTGCGCGCAGTACGCGGCACCCGTTCGATCTATCACAACAATGCCATCCAGTCCTGGGGTGTTGCAGAAAACGGAGATGTGAGCAATGTTCAAGTTCTCTAAAGCCATGAAGCCCGCATTGACGCTGGCACTCGTGCCCCTCATCTTTGCAGCGCCTGCTATGGCTGCAGACAAGTATCAAGGGGTTGGCCGTGCGGCGACGCCCGCAGAAATCCAGGCATGGGATATTGATGTCCGCCCTGATTTCAAGGGCCTCCCAAAGGGATCGGGCAGCGTTGAAAAGGGTCAAGTCATCTGGGAAGAAAAGTGTGCGGTTTGTCACGGTACTTTTGGTGAAAACAACACAGTCTTCACCCCACTGATCGGCGGTACGACTAAAGAAGATATCAAAACAGGTAACGTCGCCAACCTGAAGCGTAACGATTACCCTGGTCGCACAACGATCATGAAGGTATCGTCGCTTTCAACACTGTGGGATTACATCCACCGTGCTATGCCTTGGAATGCGCCTAAGACACTGAGTGATGATGATGTCTATGCAGTTCTGGCCTACATGCTGAACCTGGCTGAAATTGTGCCGGATGACTTCACCCTGAGCGATCAGAACATCAAAGATGTTCAGAAACTGATGCCTAATCGTAATGGTATGACACGCAAACATGCAATGTGGCCAGGTAAGTCTGGTCTGGTAACAGCAACACCACCAGATACCAAGAACACGACTTGCATGAGCAACTGTAAACCAGCCGCAAAAGTCAGCTCTACCTTGCCTGATTATGCACAGACCTCGCATGGCGAACTGTCGACTCAGACACGACCATTTGGTCAAACACGTGGCCAAGGTTCTGCTGATGGCGCCGTTGCGAAGCCATCGCATAACCCTGACTACGCTCTGGCTGAAAAATCCGGTTGCCTTGCCTGTCATGGCGTTAACCAGAAGATTGTTGGCCCTGGCTTCAACGAAGTTGCTGCCAAGTACAAGGGTCAGGATATGGCAGGTAAGCTTGCTGCCAAAATCAAAAGTGGTGGCGTAGGTGTATGGGGTGCTATTCCCATGCCACCGCAGGCAGATCTGAAAGATACGGACGCTCAGGCTCTTGCCAAATGGATCTTGTCCGGTGCACCAACGCAGTAAACTTTTATCTGTTGTAACCCATAGGAGATTGGAATGAACACCAACACCAAACGTTTTGACCGCCGCCAGATTCTTAAGGCAGCTGGTGGCCTGGGCCTCGTTGCCCTGGGCACCACAATTGCCCCGAGCATGGCTTTTGCAGCATGGAACAAAGCAGCCTTTGAAGCAAAGACACTGAGCGATGCCTATAGCGCCCTGGGTGCTGGCTCGCCAAGCAATAGCAGCGACGTTCAGATTGTTGCTTCTGATATCGCTGAAAACGGCGCCGTAGTGCCAATTCAAGCTGTGAGCAAACTGGCCAACACCGAGCAGATCTCGATTCTGGTTGAAAAGAATCCAAGTGCTCTGGTTGCCCTGTTTAACCTGACACCAGATGTACTGCCTGAAGTAACCACCCGTATCAAGATGGGTCAGACTTCAAACGTTACCGTTCTGGTCAAGGCCGGCGGCAAGTACTACTCGGCTACTAAAGAAATTAAGGTCACCCTGGGTGGTTGCGGCGGCTAACCCCCTGCTCTGATCCTTTAAATTTAAGAAATCTGGAGATTACACATGGCAAATCCGATGAAAATCCGCGCCGCTAGCAAAGACGGCGTGACTGAAATCAAAATCCTGATGAACCACGAAATGGAAACTGGTCAGCGCAAAGATTCTTCTGGCGCCCTGATTCCTGCCTGGTACATCAACGAAGTCAAAGTTGAGCTGGCTGGCAAAACGGTTCTGACAGCTGAATGGGGCCCTTCGGTATCGAAGAACCCATATATGGCTTTCAAGGTGAAGGGTGGCAAGGCTGGCGATAAAGTCGTTTGCTCCTGGACCGATAACAAGGGTGAGAAGCGTACGGACGAAGCTGCCGTATCCTGATTCACCTATCCAAACCCAGATCACAAGAACCAATAGGGGAGACACCATGCGTTCTCAACATATCAAGGCATCGCTGCTTGCCGTAGCGACCGTCTTAACTGTCAGTGCCCAGGCACAACAGGATAGTACGACTGCCGGTATCGAGGCTTATCGTGAAGCACTTCAGGATGGCAACCCAGCCGACCTGTATGTAGATTCGGGTGCCGAAATCTGGAAAAAGAAAGCAGGTCCTAAAGAGGCCTCTCTAGAGAAATGTGATCTGGGTCTGGGCGCGGGAAAAGTAAAGGGTGCCTATGCCCAACTGCCCCGCTACTTCAAAGACACCAATAAAGTACAAGATCTTGAATCGCGTCTGTTGACCTGTATGGAAAAACTACAGGGTGTCGACACAGCACCGATTATCAAGGCAGGTTTTAACTCGCCACAGAAAGCAGATCTGGTTGCTCTATCGGCCTACGTCTCTTCAGAATCGAAGGGCATGAAAGTCAAGGTATCCATGGCGCATCCTAAAGAGCGCCAGATGTACGATCTAGGTCGTCGACTGTTCTACTATGAAGCCGGCCCTTATGACTTTGCCTGTGCAACCTGCCACGGTCAAGACGGCAAACGTATCCGTCTCCAGGATCTACCTTATATTCCAAGCGCTGAAGGTGCTGCAAAGGGTTGGACTACTTGGCCAGCCTACCGCGTAAGTTCAGGCCAAATGTGGAGTATGCAGTGGCGCATTAACGATTGCTTCCGCCAGCAACGCTTCCCAGAACCGATTTATGCCTCTGACGTAACTGTCGCCATCTCTTCATTTATGGCGGGCAATTCAAATGGTTCGGTAATGCAAACCCCTGGTATCAAGCGCTAAGGAGACAGTGATGATGACTTTCAAGAAGAAAACGACGGTCGCGCTCTCTCTGATCGCGGCTATGACTGCCGGTACCGTATTCGCAGCACCGCCAGCCCTTCCTAAGGATGGATCGTGGGGCCCGGGTGCTGGTGATGCCAATTTTGATGCCATGATGCAAAGTGGTTTTCAAAACAAAGGGATCGCAACCACTGACCGACTGAAACAAGACCCAACACAGAAGCTTTGTTCTAACCCTGTCCTAGCTGAAAGCCCAAAGACAGCTGCTTTGCGTGAAAAACTGCAAGCAGAAAACGAAGCCTCGATTAAGTACCCTTCTGATGGCAAATGGATGGGTGACTGGAAAAACGGCGAGAAGATTGCTCAAAGTGGCCGCGGACTGACTTGGACTGACAAAGCCGGTGAAGCAAATGGCGGCAACTGCTACAACTGCCACCAGATTTCTAAGCAAGAACTTTCTTACGGCACCATTGGACCGAGCCTGTACAACTACGGCAAGTTGCGTGGTAACTCAGAAGAAATTATGAAATACACCTGGGGCAAAATCTACAACGCTAAAGCCACCAATGTTTGTTCGCTAATGCCGCGTGCGGGAGCGATGGGCATCATGACTGAAGCCCAGATTCGTGACCTGATGGCCCTGCTGCTTGACCCGGAATCTCCGGTAAACAAGTAATTAACCTAAACAGATCACCGGAGATTTACAAAGATGGATCGTCGTTCATTTCTGCAACTCTTAGCTGCCGCAGCTGCTTCCGGCATGGCCTTGCCAACCCGTGAAGCCCAAGCGGAATCTGCTGCTGCAAGCTACTACGAGGCACCGTCATTCGGCAATGTATCTTTACTGCACATTACCGATTGTCACGCACAATTGAACCCGATCTATTTCCGTGAACCCAACGTCAATATGGGCGTTGCCGGTATGCGGGGCCAAGTCCCGCATCTGGTCGGTGATCACTTCCTGAACCATTTCAACTTCAAAGCCAATACGCTCGACGCACATGCGTACACTTATCTGGACTTTGAAAAACTGGCAAAAATCTACGGCAAGGTAGGCGGCTTCGCTCACCTGTCGACATTGGTCAAAAAGGTACGTGCAAACCGCCCTGGCGCCCTGCTGCTTGATGGTGGCGATACTTGGCAAGGTTCGGGTACGGCACTTTGGACTGACGCACAGGATATGGTCGATGCAGCCAAACTACTTGGCGTCGACATCATGACCCTGCACTGGGAATGTACTTACGGTGCGGATCGTGTTCTTGAAATTTCTAACAAGGACTTTGCCGGCCATATCGATATTGTTGCCCAGAACATTAAAACGGCTGACTTTGGCGACCAGGTTTTCAAGCCATACGTTATCCGTGACGTAAACGGCACCAAGGTGGCCGTGATCGGCCAGGCTTTCCCGTATACCCCGATTGCCAACCCCCGCTACTTTGTCCCTGACTGGACCTTTGGTATCCAGGAAGAAAACATGCAAGCGATGGTTGACGAAGCCCGCGGCAAGGGCGCTAAGGTTGTTGTCGTTGTTTCACACAACGGCATGGACGTTGACCTCAAAATGGCATCCCGCGTTCGCGGTATTGATGCCATCTTTGGCGGTCATACGCATGATGGCGTACCAAAACCAACGCTGGTTAACAATCCGGGCGGCAAGACACTGGTCATGAACGCCGGCTCGAATGGTAAGTTCCTGGGCGTACTGGATCTGGATGTTCGTGATGGTCGCATCGCCGACTACCGTTACCGTCTGATGCCGGTATTCGCTAACCTGCTGCCAGCAGATCCTGAAATGGACAAGCTGATCAAAAAGGTTCGCGCACCCTATATCCAGAAACTTGACGAGAAGCTTGCTGTTGCAGAAAGCCTGCTCTACCGTCGCGGCAACTTCAACGGTAGCTTCGATCAATTGATCGTTAACGCACTCATGCAAGAAAAGAACGCCGAAATGGCATTCTCACCTGGCTTCCGCTGGGGCACGACCGTACTACCGGGTGAATCCATCACCATGGAGCACGTCCTGGACCAGACGGCGATTACCTACCCCTATGTCACCGTCACCAACATGACGGGTGCTCAGATCAAGGAAATCATGGAGGATGTCTGTGACAACCTCTTCAATCCGGATCCGTACTATCAACAAGGTGGTGACATGGTGCGCGTTGGCGGCATGCAGTACACCTGCGACCCGGCTGCTGGCATGGGTAAACGCATCACCAATATGCGTCTGAACGGTAAGCTCATTGAAGCGGGCAAAAAATATAAGGTCGCTGGCTGGGCACCTGTTGCGGAAGAGTCTCGCGGCATGGCTGGCGAACCGATTTGGGATGTTGTTGCGCGAAATCTGCGCAACCAGAAGACCATCAAACCCGTTAAAATTAATCAGCCACAGCTCAAGGGGGTTGCAGGCAACCCGGGTGTAGAGGACTATAACAAGTTCTAACCTCTAAAACGTTCTCGAGCCCTACCATGCTGAATCTAAAACGCTTCGCTGTTGGTTTAATATTGTCTGGCTTTGCCGTAGCGGCAATTGCAGCGGACAAGGTTGTTTATCACGTTGATGATACGGCGACCCAAGCTACGCGCACCTTACGTAGCCTGCGCAACCATCTCGATGTGTCGCCTAAAACCCAGATCACTGTGGTAGCACTGGGTGATGGCATTGAGTTTCTCCTCGATGGGGCTCGCGACAACAAAAACAATCTGGAATATGCCTCGCTAGTGTCAGACCTCAAGACGCGTGGCGTTAATTTCGAGGTTTGCGAATTAACCATCGAAAAGAAGAATGTCGACAAATCGAAGTTCGTTCTGGAAGCAACTTTCACTAAGTCAGGTGTTGTCCGCATTACCGAACTTCAGAATCAGAAACGTTACGCATACATCAAACCATGAATTTTGAAGCACTTATAACCCAGTTCGGTGAAGAATATCTTCTCGTTCTGGGTGGTCTAGTTATTGGTATTATCTTTGGCGTCGCAGCACAACAGTCACGTTTTTGTTTGCGCGCAGCCACCATGGAAGTGGCACACGGCCAACCCGGCGGTCGACTCGCTATCTGGCTGATTACGTTCTCAATTGCCCTGATTGCAACACAACTGCTCATCCTAGCGGGTTACTTTGATACGAACGGACTTCGCCAGTTCAGCAACAGAGGGTCTCTATCTGGGGCTATTGCTGGCGGATTAATTTTCGGGATCGGCATGGCATTAAGCCGTGCCTGCTCTGGGCGCATGCTTGTACTTACTGGTGGGGGAAATCTACGCGCACTGCTGACTGGCCTGGTATTTGCCGTTGCGGCACAATCTTCCCTGGAAGGCATCTTCTCCCCGCTTCGCGGAGAAATCGGTAGCTGGTGGACTATTGATGGCCCATCACGCAATCTCATAGGGATGACGGGCATTGGCAATTGGGGGGCTTTAGCGTTTAGCGCCATCTGGTTCGGACTAGGTATTTATATGGTCCGCAAGCATGCTGTAAGCCTTTATGTAGTGCTAATGGGCTCTCTTGTCGGTTTAATGATTGCGGCTGCCTGGTGGTTTAATTTTGGCGTAGCCGCAAACTCCTTTGAAGTAGTTCCGGTTCACTCCCTTAGCTTCGCGTCGCCTACATCTGACACGCTCATGTACTTTCTGCACCCTCCCGGAGGTGCGTTCAGTTTCGACTTGGGACTAATACCAGGCGTTCTGATTGGCGCCCTGCTCGCGGCGATTTTTAGCCGAACCTTCAAAATCGAAGGCTTTGAAGATCCAAGAACCATGATCCGCTACATGATTGGCGGTTGCTTCATGGGTTTCGGCGCAATTCTTGCCGGTGGTTGTGCTATTGGTGCCGGCGTATCAGGTGCGTCAGTGTTTGCCATAACCGCCTGGCTAACACTCTGGTCCATTTGGCTCGGTGCCGTTATGACTGACATCATTGTTGATCGCTGGCTCTTTAAAAAGCAACCTGACTGAGGCTACAAGATGAATACACCGTCTTCACTTTCTCGTCGGACTTTTATCCTGGGCATGCTGTCTAGCGGTTATGCCATTGCAGCCACGCCGGTTACAGATAACATCATCCGCACGGATACTAATGGCTTAGTCACGGGGCAAATTGAAATTCCCACAGCCACCGGAAAAATACCTGGTTATTACGCTCGACCAGCAAAGCCAGGACGCTACCCCGTAGTGCTGGTTATACACGAAGCATTCGGCGTCCACGAACATATACAAGACATCTGTCGCCGTTATGCCAAGGTAGGCTATCTTGCCATTGCCCCTGAGCTATTTGTAAGACAGGGCGATGTGACTAAACATACCGAAGTCGTCACGATTTTTAATGAGGTCATTTCCAAAGTCCCGGACGAGCAGGTCAACACCGATCTGGGCGCTACACTGGAATACGCACGCAAATCATTGAATGGACATAAGACTCTGGTTGGAGCCGTCGGGTATTGCTGGGGTGGACGTGCCGTTTGGGAGTACGCCTACCATAACCCGAAACTTACGGCCGGTATTGCATACTATGGTCGCGTCGAAGGCATGGTCTCAGATGAACGTCCGCTTGACCCGATCGACTTTGGTTCAGAAATCAAGGTCCCAGTACTGGGTCTCTATGCAGAAAATGACACCAGTATCAGTCTTGAGTCAGTTGCACGTATGCAGGCAGAACTTAAAAAGTCGGGCAGCGGCTCTGAAATTATTGTTTTGCCTGGAGTTGGCCACGCCTTCAACTCTGACTACCGCGCCAACTACAATAAAGCTGCTGCTGAAAAAGCCTGGACTCTGGGTTTAAATTGGTTCAGCAAGTACCGTATGCCCGGCGTTTGATAAGTAAATCATCTTAAGAATTTCTACATGATTCTAGACGCCAACGGCCGCTCCTTTCAGTATTTACGACTATCCATCACGGAT
>ERZ1034363.58-NODE-58-length-73270-cov-19.706324_pt1 | contig 73270 bp, 64 predicted proteins | sample MGYA00520616_ERZ1034363 | MGnify/ENA primary metagenome ERZ1034363 (study PRJEB33736, sample SAMEA104284506) | Azolla filiculoides | biome: Urban; feature: Water surface; material: Ditch water | place: Netherlands | collected 2015-10-28 | depth 0-0.1 m ...
TTTTCAGCATTTTTCTAATTTTTCAGTGTTTTTTTTCTCTAAGATACCGCTGGTTTTGAATACTTTCACTGTCTCTTCTGTTAAAGAATAAACACGAAACAACTTATGCAAGTTTATTTTGTACTCATTCCTAAGCTGTAAAAATGCAAAATATTGCGTCTTTACATAGCTTGAAAATTTTTCCCGATTCTTTCATCTGTGTTGTGTAACATCGCATGACAACTTCAGCCGATGCACTAAATCTTCAAGATTTAAACGGCGCATACTGGCATGTCAAACGACGAGCCACCCAATTTTCTCAACAACACGCGGCAAATGCTTAAAAGCTTTCTGCAAACATCTGCCATCAAGTAACAATTTCAGGTCAAAAGAACAGTTGCCAGCCTGTTGCCTTTGATGCGGAGATAAAAGTTTATAGACTGTTGCATGTTTTTTTACAAAATCCCGTTACATCATTTCAGTATCAATTTGAATTTATTTAATCAATCCGTGCTACTACAAGCCCAATCAACGAATCGCACAAAAAAAGTGATTTTTGCAACACTACCAATGTATGATTTTTTGTAAGGTCTATCCTTCTAAAATGCAATCTCAAAACTGCCTGTTTGATTAAATTTGCTTTTTATTTTTCAAGTTTTGATAGAATCACCACTTTAACCCGCAGAATACTTCTATTTTTCTTATGAATATACGATTCAAAATCGCGCTTTTCGTTATTACGTTAGTCGCTCTTCTTGCCTTTCAAAGCAAGTTAGTCATGCCTTGGGTTTACAAAATTGCCGCTTCTGATCTTTTTCTTGAAGATTCAGGTGACCCGGGAAGTCAAGCGCCTGTTACTACAAAAATGACAGGATTTGCTTTTAATCAGTGTAACGCTTATATCGTTAAAGATTTAGGTTCAAAGTTTTCAGTGGTTTTTCCAAAAGAGCCGATTAATTCTTGGGATATTGGCAATTATGAATATGTGATTAACGCAGATATTCAAATTACACCCGCGAATGCTGCAACTCTGACCAAACGCTATGCTTGTAATATTAAATATAAAAACAAAAGTGATATAGCAGGGGTCGCTGATCTCGATAATTGGTCAATTGACGGCTTGTCCGGTTTGAGCGATTTATAAAAAACAAATTTTCAGGTATCAAATTTGACAACGACTTCCTGCCGTTAAAAAGCGTGAAGTCGTTTTACAGTGTAAATACTCTATCTACTAGCAACGTTGTGTATCAACGCTAAAAAACCTTAACTATAACAGCGCAACGATTATTCAAAGCTGTTATATCAAGCAAAAAACTCGCCTCATCACCGGCTTATTTAGCGGCTGAACCCTTGATAGTTTCCTATTCAAACTTCCTTTTAAATGACTGAAAAACAACCCGCAACATACAAAATCACCTACTGGCAACCTTTGGCAGACGATAGCATCACAGGCATTATTCAAGGCGGTAGTGTTTTTGATGATGCAGCTAATGAGGAACAGCAAAACCTGCTTTTAGAAAATGATAGCGGTGCGATTGTGAGCGTTACCTTAAATCGTTATTTGCGCCACAGTCTGAAACAAAACAACGCCGCGCTGGGGGATTCAGTCACCGTGATTTTTCACGGCAGAGAACAGAAAACTAACGGGCGTTCTTTAAATCGTTATACCTTGCGCGTTGACAAGGCCTGAACTCACTGCGCATTCAAAAGAAACCAAGCGGCTAAAAAATTAGCGTTTTTGCCGCCGCGCCCGCTTCTTCTCTGGCTAATTTAGGCACTAAATAACCGGGCAAGGTATTGCGCAATTGCTGCATCAACGCAATCGCATCAACTTCTGAAACTTCAAAATGCGCCGTTCCCCGCGCTTTATCCAATAAATGCAGGTAATACGGCAAAATGCCAAAACTAAATAACTTCTCACTCAACGCGTGTAATGCTTCCGCAGAATCATTCACACCTTTCAGCAAAACTGCTTGATTTAACAACGAAATTCCCGCTGCACGAATTTTGTCGCAAGCCGTTTTCACTTCTTCATTCAATTCATTCGCATGATTGCAATGCACTACTAACACCATTTGTTTAGAGCTTTGCTTGAGAACATCAATAAATTCCGAAGTAATTCGCGCCGGCAACACAATGGGCAAACGGCTGTGAATCCGAATCCGTTTTAAATGGGGGATTTCATCAAGCTGCGCAATCAGTTCAGCGAGTTTATGATCATTTAATAACAACGGATCGCCGCCACTTAAAATAATTTCACTGATTTCTGGATTATTTTTTAAATACGCAATCGCTTGTTGTTGTTTTTGCTTAGATAATTGAAATTCTGAATAGGGAAAATTTCTGCGAAAACAATAACGACAATTAATCGCACAACTGCCGGTCATAATAAACAACGCCCGTCCGTGATATTTATGAATCACGCCCACTTCGGTAATCGCGGCTAAATCGCCAACCGGGTCTGCACTAAAGCCCGGAAACGTTTGCATTTCATCAGCAATCGGCAGCACTTGTTTTAGCAAAGGATCGTTTAGATTGCCTTTTTCCATACGCGCTACAAAACTATGTGGCACACGCAAAGGAAAGTTTGCGCTGGCATTGGCTGAGAAAATTTCAGCGGGATTGAGTTCAAGATAATCACAAAGATCGGTGATGTTGCTAAAAGCGTTGCTCAGTTGTTGCTGCCAAGAAAGGTTTTGATGATTCACGGTTTTTCTATTTAAAAATAATGGATTTAGTTTATATCAGTTCCGCACTCTATTATAATGGTCGGTTATTGTTTTGTTTGTTTTCATTGAGGAAAAAATGGCTACTTTTAGCACCAACGAATTTAAATCCGGTTTAAAAATTATTTTAGACTCAGACCCTTGCGCAATTATTGAGAATGAGTTTGTCAAACCGGGTAAAGGTCAGGCATTCAATCGGGTTAAAATCAGAAACCTAAAAACTGGGCGGGTGATTGAGCGTACTTTTAAATCGGGCGACACAGTAGAAGGTGCTGATGTAGTGGATAGAGATATGCAATATCTGTACAGCGATGGCGAATTTTGGCATTTTATGGTGACAGATGGCAGTTACGAACAATATCAAGCAACAGCGGCAGTAGTTGATGATGCGGTTAAGTGGTTGAAAGACCAAGATGTTTGCACATTAACGTTATGGAATGATGTGCCATTAGCAGTGACTCCGCCTAAATTTGTGGATTTAGTGATTACTGAAACCGACCCAGGCTTAAAAGGCGACACTTCTGGCGGCGGCGGCAAACCTGCAACGTTAGAAACTGGCGCAGTGGTTCGTGTGCCTTTATTCGTGCAAATCGGCGAGTTAATTCGCGTTGACACCCGCACTGGCGAATACATTTCGCGCGTCAAAGAATAATCCTCTGTATCACTGCCAGTTTTTCAACAGACTGGCAGTCATTTCAAAATCTCCAAACTAACACTTTAAATAATGTCAGTAATTGATTGGCAACCGACTTGTGGGCTTCCACAATTGCGTCTGCGGGCGCAATTATTGGCTTTTATCAGGCAATTTTTTGCGCAGCGCGATGTTTTAGAAGTTGAAACGCCGCTGTTGTGCCACACCACAGGCACAGACCCGCTATTAGATTTTTTTAGTGCGGACTATCGCTTTTTGCCACAACCGCAACCGATGTTTTTGCAAACTTCGCCTGAATTTGCAATGAAACGATTGTTAGCCGCTGGCAGTGGTTCAATTTATCAAATTTGCAAAGCGTTCAGAAATGGCGAGTCAGGACGATTTCATAATCCTGAATTCACTATGCTGGAATGGTATCGCGTTGATTTTCAGTTGCCCGAATTTATGGACGAAGTGGCAGAACTTATCAGCACCATTCTCGCGCCGCGTTTTCCGGCAAAAACGATTGAAAAAATAGCTTATGTAGATTTATTTTTACAAACCACAGGCTTAAATCCGTTAATTTTTTCACTGGCGGATTATCAAGCATATTCCATAGCGCACGATTTTCCTGAAGCTGTCGATTTGTGTGGCGAAGACCATGTATTATGGATAGATTTTATTTTTAGCCATAAAATTCAACCGCAATTAGGCTTGCAAAGTGTTTGTTTAGTGTATGGTTATCCGGCTTTGCTTTCATCACTGGCAAGAATCAATGCTGAAAATTCGGCTATCACAGATAGATTTGAAGTTTTTGTAGAAGGAATTGAATTAGGCAATGGGTTTTATGAACTTGCAGATAGTCGTGAGCAAGAACAACGTTTCGATTTGGAAATTGCAGAGCGCGAACAAAAAGGATTGCCTCTAGTTAAAAAAGATGAGTATTTATTAGCCGCTTTATCAGCCGGATTACCCGATTGCAGCGGCGTGGCACTAGGCCTAGACCGCTTGTTAATGCTGTTAGATGAAAGTGCCAGCATTGATGATATTTTGACCTTTCCAATAGCAAGAGCTTAATATTTTAACTCTATATTGTTGGTGCTAATTTATCCGACAAAATTCATACCATGATATAATCTATGCAAATCAAATTATTAATCTTTAGTATGCTTGAGCTTCACCTTCTGGTAATTCTGTGAAAAATCCATTCATTTCTCAATTATTATTGACGACCTTATTGTTCTCGCCAACGATTAACGCTGCGGAAAGTTTCGTGGTGCAAGATATTAAAGTCAAAGGCTTACAAAGAACTCCGATAGGAACGGTCTATGACTACCTACCAGTGCGTGTGGGAGATAACTTCTCTACCGATAAAGTTCCTGAAGCGATTCGCGTGTTATTTAAAACCGGCTTTTTTAAAGATGTGGAATTAGAACGAGACGGTTCTAGTTTAATAGTCACTGTGGTTGAACGTCCTTCGATTGCCAAAATCTCTTTTGAAGGCAATAAAGACTTAAGCACTGACGAATTAACGAAAGCTTTGAAAAAAATCGGATTGTCTGAAGGGAAAGTTTTTGACCAGCAAGTTTTAGATAAAGTTGAACAAGAACTTAGACGACAATATTTTAGTCACGGCAAATACGGCTTAAAAATTGAGACAAAAGTGTCTGACTTAAGTCGAAATCGTGTGATGCTACAAGTTGTGCTCAGCGAAGGACAAGCCGCGAAAATTAAATATATTAATATCGTTGGCAATAAAAGTTTTGAAATTGAAGCTTTGTTAAAAAACTTTGAATTAAGCCCCTCGCACTTATTGTCTTTTTATACAAAAAACGACCAATATTCTAAACAAAAACTCAGTGCTGATTTAGAGCGGTTGCGTTCATTTTATTTGGACAGAGGCTATATCAATTTTACAATTGAATCTTCGCAAATTGCGATGACTCCTGATAAAAAAGAAATTTACGTCACCGTCAATATTAAAGAAGGCGATATTTTCACAGTCGAAAAAGTTAAATTAGCTGGAAATCTGGTTGTTGATCCACAAGAGCTGATTAAACTGGTAAAAATTGGCCCCGGCGAAGATTTTTCGCGTAAAAACGCCACAGAAACTTCCAAAAATATTTCAGATAGGCTTGGTGATGAGGGCTATTCATTTGCCAACGTGAATATGATTCCAGACATTAACGAGAAGCAAAAAACGGTTGATATTACGTTTTTCGTAGATCCCGGCAAGCGCGTTTATGTTCGACATATCAATATGCACGGCAACACAAAAACGCGTGATGAGGTGTTGCGGCGCGAAATGCGGCAAATGGAATCAAGCTGGGCTTCTAACTCAAAAATTGAACGTTCCAAAACACGTCTGGATAGATTGGGATATTTTGAAAATACCACAGTGGAAATGCCGCCTGTAGTGGGTAGTGCAGATCAAATTGATGTCAACTATACAGTGACCGAAAAAGCATCTGGAAACTTAACGGCTGGCGTGGGTTATTCTCAAAACCAAGGGATTATTTTTAACGCCAACGTTTCGCAAGATAACGTGTTTGGCTCAGGAAAGCGGGTTGATTTTACATTTAACAACAGTAACGTTACTACGCAGTATCGGTTTGCATATTTTGACCCGTATTTCACGTTAGATGGTTTAAGTTTAGGCTATAACATAGGCTATCTAGCAAGAGATGCTGCTGCCGCTAACCTTTCTAACTATTCAACCGATGTGATGAATACGGGTTTGAATTTTGGTATTCCACTGAATGAAAACGATAGACTCAGTTTTAATCTTGATTTAAACCAAACAAAACTCAAAACCAGTGATTATTCATCAACTGAAATTAAAAACTTTATCCTAGAGAACGGCAGCACTTATGCAACATTAAATGCTTCGCTTGGCTGGTCACACGATACACTGAATAAAGCCATTTTTCCAAGCTCAGGTGGACAACAAAGACTTTCTGCTTCAGGAACAGTGCCGGGCAGTGACTTAACCTATTACAAAGTTGACTATAAACAACAACACTTTTTCTCGATAGCCAAAGACTTTACGCTAAAAATAAATGGCGAATTTGCTTATGGTGATGGTTATGGCAATACGAAGGGTCTGCCTTTTTATGAAAACTTCTACGCAGGTGGTATAGGCTCGGTGCGTGGATTTAGAGCAAATACCTTAGGCCCTCGCGATTCAAACCTAAACTCTTTTGGTGGCTCAAGCAAAGTTTTGGGAAATGCAGAGCTGTTTTTCCCCGTACCTTTTGTGGCAGATGCTAAATCAGTGCGCTTAGGTGCTTTTTTTGATGCGGGCACAGTCAGTAATGGTTTAAACATCAAAGATTTAAAATATTCAGTCGGAATGTCAGGCGAATGGCTCTCACCTTTTGGTGCATTAGCAATTAGTATTGCCCGCCCTTTAAATGTCAACACAAATGATAGACAGCAATCATTTCAGTTTTCTTTTGGACAAGCGTTTTAAACGAAGATTCTTTAGTTGACTGGCGTTTTCACCTATAATTGCCACATGGTTTTTACGATATAGCGTTTTGCTGTTTTTAAAAAAGATTAATAATTCTTGGAGATATGGTAACTATGAAAAATAAAATAGCGTTGTTTTTAGCACTTATGTTTGCAGCAAATATAAGCTATGCGGAGTTGAAAATAGGTTTTGTGAATGTGCCTAAAGTGTTAGAAAAAGCACCGCAAGCTGAAAAAGCTAAACAACGATTGGAAAAAGAGTTTTCTCCTAGAGATAAACAACTGGTAGCGCAAAATCAAGAAATCACAAAACTTGAAGAAAAATTCAATAAAGATGCAGGAGTCATGGGCGAGTCAGCTAAAAGAAAGCTAGAAGCAGACATTATGGCAAAAAAACGTGATGCAATGCGTGCGCAAAAAGAATTTAGCGAAGATTTTAATGTCCGTCGCAATGAAGAGTTAGGAAAATTACAACGTCGAATCATTGATGCGATTAAAGAATTAGCCAAAGAAGAAGGGTTTGATTTATTGTTGACTGATGGTGTGATTTATAGCAACGATGAAATCGATGTGACTGCCAGAGTTCAGAAAAAACTGGAAAAATTCACAGACTAATGCGTTTAATCTCACAGAATGTGAGCTGTTTTTATACGTTTTTTTGGCCTACACATACTATTAAATATGTCCGTAAAGTTAGATATTTTACAAATACAAGAGTTTTTACCCCACAGATATCCTTTTTTGTTGCTTGATCGAGTGATTGAATGTGAGCCGGGTGTTAGATTGCTAGGGCTGAAAAATGTCACTTACAACGAACCTTTTTTCCAAGGACATTTTCCGCACATGCCGATTATGCCGGGTGTTTTGATTTTAGAAGCATTAGCACAAGCGACGGGTTTATTGGCTTCAGAAACCGACCCTAATTTAGGTAAAGGCATGACGTATTATCTGGTTGGGATTGATAATGCTCGTTTCAAACGCCCTGTTGTTCCAGGGGATCAATTGATGCTAGAAGCTAAATATTTGAAAAGTAAACGAAATATTTGGTCGTTTGAGTGTCGTGCTGAGGTTGACGGTGAGTTTGTCGCCAGTGCAAATATCATGTGTGCAGCAGCGGTAGATTAATCTTGATTGACTCTAAAGCAGTTGTTGATATTAACGCCGAAATTGCCGATGACGTGCGCATTGGGCCTTTTTCTATCATTGGTGCAGATGTCCAAATTGACTCCGGCACAGTGATAGGCCCTCACGTTGTGATTAAAGGGCCTGTTACCATTGGAAAAGATAATCAAATTTATCAATTTTCCTCTATTGGTGAAGACCCGCAAGATCGCAAATATGCTAATGAAGTGACACGGTTGGAAATTGGTGACCGAAACACAATTCGTGAATTTGTCACCATGCACCGAGGCACTCAGCAAGATCGCAGCCTCACCAAAATCGGTAACGATAATCTTTTTATGGCTTACACGCATGTCGCGCATGATTGTGTGGTTGGCAATAAAGTGATTATGGCAAATGGCGCATCACTTGCAGGTCACGTTCATTTGGGCAATAACGCTATCTTAGGCGGATTTACTTTAGTGCATCAGTTTACCCAAATTGGTGAATACAGTTTTTCTGCGATGGGTAGCGCGGTCACGCAAGATATTCCACCATTTGTCATGGTGGGTGGTCGACCTACTAGACCTCATGGGATCAATTCCGTTGGCATGGAGCGTAATGGCGTATCACCTGAAGTGGTGCGCAAAATTCGCAAAGCCTACAAAATTCTCTATAAAAGCAATTTGCGCTTAGAAGATGCGATTGAAGAAATCGAAGACCTTGCCGGAGAAAGCGATGAGGTTTCCACGATGGTCAGTTTCTTGCGTAATGTCACTCGCGGTATCCTCCGATAAACACACACATCATCGCCGGCATTGACGAAGTCGGACGCGGCACGCTGATTGGTTCAGTGGTTGCGGCGGCGGTGATTTTAAACCCTGCCAAACCGATTGCTGGTTTAACCGATTCCAAAAAACTCACCGAAAAACGCCGCGAACAACTGGCGCAAATTATCAAACGCGATGCGTTAGCGTGGGCAATTGGACGCGCTGAACCGAGCGAAATTGACCAGATTAATATTCTGCAAGCTTCCTTACTCGCGATGCAACGCGCTTTTAATGCTCTGCCAATCAAACCTGATTGGGTGAAAGTGGATGGCAACAAATATCCACCGATAGACTGCGCAGGCGAAACTATTATCAAAGGCGATTTAACTGAAGCCGAAATTTCTGCCGCTTCGATTTTGGCAAAAGTGCATCGCGACCACGAAATGTGGGTGTTAGAACAACTTTATCCAGGGTATGAAATTGCCAAACACAAAGGTTATGGCACAAAAACACATCTGGAAAAACTGCAACAACTCGGTGTTACGCCGCTCCATCGAAAATCTTTCGCTCCCATCAAAAAGCTGTTGTAAATCATGCCGCGCTTATTTCTCGCTCTAGACCTCCCTCAAGAAATCAAACAATCACTCTTGCAACTGCCTCGCGCTTATTCGGGTGCACGTTGGCAAACGAGTGCGCAAATGCACATCACGCTGGTTTTTATCGGTGATTTGGATAAAAGCCGAATGCCAGAATTGCTGGAAATCTTATCTGAAATCAATGCCGAGCCGCTGAATTTAGCGTTAAAAGGCGTGGATTATTTTGGTTCAAATCGTTATCCACGCGTGTTATTTGCAAATGTGGAAAAAAATTCTGCCTTAGAGAAATTGCAAAAACAGGTTTATAAAGCGGTGGCGGCGATGGATATTGAGTTGGAACGAAAAAAATATATTCCGCATGTGACGCTGGCACGATTAGACCGCACGCCTTATGAAAGTGTTGGGCAGTTTTTGGAAGCGGAGGCGTTATTCAAAACCGAGAGTTTCAGCATAGCGCAATTTCATTTATACAGTTCCAAACAAACCCGCGCGGGTTCAGAATATCGCATTGAAGCGAGTTTTCCTTTTGACAGAGAGGTTTTATGATGCAAATTACCTTAAATTCCCATTACGAAATGTTGCTGCAAAACAAATTGGCAACCGGACTTTATGAATCGGTGAATGAGATTCTGCAAGAGGCGTTGCATTTATTGGAAGAGCGCGACCAGCTTTATGAGTTGCAAATTACAAATTTACGCAACGAAATTCAGCAAGGTATCAATAGCGGTGAAGCTACGCCTTTGGATATTGAAGCAATAAAAACACGCGGACGGATTCGATTAGCCCAGCAAAAGGTTCAATAATGGCGCAGTTGTTAAAACGCCCACAAGCCGAAACCGATTTAGACGAAATTTGGTGGTATATCGCGCAAAATAATCCGAAAAATGCCGATAATTTTTTGGATTTTATTTTGGAACAGTGTCTGTTTTTGACACAGTCGCCCTATTCAGGCAAAAAACGCGATGAGTTATTGCAGGATTTACGCAGTTTTCCGGTGCGCAATTATGTGATTTTTTATTTTCCGTTGGAAAATGGTGTTGAGATTGTGCGGATTATGCACGGTTCGCGTGATATTGATAAGGTCGTTTTTTAATTTATACAGTTCCAAACAAACCTGCGCGGGTTCAGAATATCGCATTGAAGCAAGTTTTCCTTTATTGTCTGTTTCAAGCTAAGATGTTTTTGTTTTTAATGAAAAAAGAGGGATAACCTAAAATGTCACAAAGTTTATCATTAGTCGAATACCAAGCTGATGAAGACGGCAATCTCTATGAAGATGATTGCCACGTTATTGAGTCGGCATTCATCACCCCAGAAGTTATTAACTCCATCGAAGAACAAAGATTACTGGAAGATAAGCCGCTTCTTGAGGAAGTTGGAGCGACAGCATCTTCAGTCATGAAGTGTCTTGAAAACTCATCATTGGATAAAGTTTTGTCTATTTTAGAAATTGAATTTATAAAGTTTCTAACCGCAGAGCCTGCAAATAACGTAAAAAGTCTCGTTATACGCGATGAAATTTCTGCTTTAATCAACGATTTCAGAACCATCACTAATCTGTATCATGTGATAAAGCTCAAAAAAGAAAAGTTTGAAAATTACCCCAATGTTGTTTTAAAGCTGGGCTGAGCCATGAGTTCAAATAAAGGCAAAGATGGCGAAATGCGGGTGATAAAAATCATTGCCGATATAGCAATTCAAGAAGAAGGTTTCGATTTTACGCGCCCGACTATTACGAATGAGAGCGATATGGGAGCGGATTTGATGATTAGGTCGTCACAACAGTCTCTTAATCGGATACTTCACATTGCCGCAGGAACTGTGCAATCTACGAATGAATGCAGTACGGAACGGTCGAAAAAAGCAATTGAATCAAGAGTTGACGTAAAAACAACGCAAAGCAAGCTGCAAACAGATACCATCGAAAAGTTTGTTGCGGATGTGCATAAACATCCTAAATCTACGGGTCATATATTGATGGGCGGAAGTAATTTAACTGCTCCGGCACAACGAAAATTCGATCAATACCAAGCAGAATTTAAACAAAAAGGCAAAATATTGGGGTATATTTCAAATGATGGAATCAGCAGGCTTGAATCAGGTTATGCAAACTTGGTTAGTCTTGCACCGAAAGAGAATGAAGTTGATTGATAGTATCCAGCCAACGCAGTTTTTGTTGTGTGTGCCGAAAGGTTTTAAGCCGTTTTGTTTTACGCCACAGTGATTTATAACTTTAATCTGCTAGACTTAGGCGTGAAAAAATGATCAGTTTTACGAAACGTTACGCGGCAGCCAATCAAAATACTGAGTTTGTTGACTAATATTTCGTAACTACGCACCTCCATTATTTTGTAACAGGAGAAAAATATGTTTAAGAATATAGCCTCAGACGTATTAGGACTGAGTGATATTGGCAAAATTATTGACAGAAAAGATTTTGATAAAACCGATGTTGATGACTACGTTTTTACCGAAGACCAGGAAAAAATATTTGTGGTCATCAAATCAAAAACAGATGAATACTGTTTTACTAACAAAGCATTTCTCCATTTAGATGGAAATCTTGCCATGAGCAAGAAAAAAACCTTACATCGTTACCTTTATAAACACTATCCCATTAGCGGAGTTCGGATTGAAACTGCCGGAACTGTTGACCTTGATGCCGAAATTAAGTTTAAAATTGGTGAAAAAGATCTATCTATTGATATTAATAAAAATGAAATAGAGCGGATTAAGGCTATCTACAAAGCTCTTTTTACCATTTCAGAAAAGTGTAAAGACATTCAAAAAAACATGACCACGTTGAATACCACTTACGAAGCAATTAATAAAATGTTTGTGTTGCGTGATTTACCTGAACAAGTTGTTTTATCTTTACCCGATTTAATCAGTCAAACCGTGACTCAAGTTGAAGCTCATTACAACAGTCGCAGAAGTGAGATTCAAAACTATGATTTTGGCTCTGTTTTTGAACGCTATATCAAATGGTAACCTTAGTTAGGTAAGAGCGTGCACGCTGTTTTTCACACCAAACAACGTAACATTAAAAACATCATGCCGGGCAAAAAAGCGTGCCTGCCCTACAAAGTAAAATGTATTGCGCCGCCGCCTCTTGTATTAAAAACTCGATAGATGCGTTGAGCGAAGGGAATCGCATCATGGATAAAATAAAAACCGCCTTTTTGGGAAACTTAAGGCGGTTTTTTTATGTCTTATTGTTTTTTTAATCGAAACTTATTAAGACGACTGGTCGTCTTGAGAAATTTCTCTGTAAATTATGTATAAGTCATAAAAGACAAGAAGTCTTATTCAAAGACAAATTAAAGATAAAGCGGAGCCATTTTTTTCCAGTGATGACTATTGTGAGCGCGACCATCCCAATGGATAAGCTGATGCGCAATATCTTTTTCTGCCAAAATCGAACTCAGTTGTTTGTTGTTTTCTAAAAACGGATCTTCTTTGCCAATCACTAGGGTGATTTCAATTTTCCTTAAGAGTTCAAGTTGCTGTTCGCAGTTTAAATTAGGTAAAAAATGCGTAGGCGTATGAAAATAAATATCTTCGTTATAAAACCCTTCAAATAAGTCTGAAAAACATTCCACACTTAAGGTTAAATCATAACGCCCTGAAAACGCGACTAATTTTTTAAAGTGTTGTGGATGGCGAAATACCATGTTTGCGGCATGAAACGCACCTAAACTTGAGCCGTGAGAAATAAGGCAGTCGTGTGGGTTTTTGGCATGAATAAATGGAAATACTTCATGCAGAATGTATTTTTCATAAGCTTGTTGCCGCGCAATTCGCTGGTTTGGCGGGATGTGCGAACAATACAGCCCTTCGGCATCAATGCTGTCAACGCAAAAAAACTGTAAAAATCCGGCTTCAATTTTTGCTGTTAAGGCTTTGATAACGCCCATTTTTTCGTATTCATAAAACCGTCCGCAACGTGTGGGGAAAACTAATACTTTCGCGCCAGAATGCCCGAATACTAATAATTCCATATCACGTTGCAAATGGTAACTGTGCCATTTGTGATATTCCCGATTCATGTTGTATCCCCAATTTAATTAATTTTGTTTATTAACGCTCAACTCCTGTGACTGAGCGGTTCAAAAAAATCGGCAAGTTCTTTCAATGTTTCCTGTTCTTGTTGTTGTTGTAGCGGATAAGCATGATGACCTGCGTCTGATACATACAGTTGCTTGTTGCCAGTTAGCGCATTAAAAATTGCAAATTGTCCGGGCGGGGCAACGTAAGGATCAAATTTTGCGCAAACGCAGTGCATAGGAATTTTAATACGCTTAGCAGCACTTGCAGCATCGTAATAGCGTAACACTTGTACTGTTTGTTTTTTATGACAACAATAAAACTGCTGCACGCTATCACCACTGCCGCGCGTTTTCAAGCGCAAACGTAATAATTGATGCCCGAAAGTTGGAATATTTAAATGTCCTCGGCTGATACGTTTTTCATACGCTAATGCTAACGCACCAATACCACCGCCAAAGCTAATTCCTAAATACCCTAAATGTCCTGTTAGATGTGGATATAACTGGAGTAGGGAGCTGACCGCTAACCAAATATCTTCAACGCAGCCGCCTAGAATATAGTTATCGACATTATTAAGGTGATGGCGAATATGCCAAAAGGGTTGCGTGGAAATGTCAGGGCGTGTGCTGCGCGATAGTCCGCGAAAACAGGGGAACAGTAAGACAGAGTTTTTAAAAGGAAGATGAAAATCCGGTGCGTCACGTCCGCCATAGCCGTGCCCAATAATAAAGCCGCGTTCAATAACCCCAGAACAGGGCAATAATAACCAACCTTGAATTAAAAATTCATCGGTTGAAACATAGCTGATTTCAAATACCCGCCAATCCATAACGGTTTGAAAGCATTCTTTTAAATGGATTTGCGGCTTAAGTGTTAATGCTTTGTGATAACGCTTCTGCCAAAACAGATCAAAGCCAGCAGGTTCTTTCGCGGGGGGGGCGACGTTTAATAATTGTTCTAGCGAATAACCGTAGGTGGGGTCAAAATCATATTGGTTAAAGCAATTCATGGATTTTGAGGGCGGTGATTGTGAGAGATAAAAATGAGCAAATTAGGCTGTTGCATCAACTAAGTTCGTGCTCTTGATTTGCGCTGAGGTGTTTTGTTTAAACCTACTTTTTTGCACATTGTAAAGTAGGTTGATAGTGATTTTAAGTGATAACTTTAATTAAGACTGCCACAACTGTTGGATCGAAAATACCTTTTTCAACTTCGCGGCTGATTTCGCCTAACGCGGCATGACGTTCCCACGAGTCACGATAAGGTCGCCAAGAAGTCAGAGCATCATAAGCGGCTGCCACTGCAATAATTCGCGATCCCATTGGTATATCATCGCCTTTGAGCTCACCGGGATAGCCGCTACGCGCTTTGTAATGCTCATGTCGGTATTTAACTAAATTCAACACAGACGGATTGTTATATCCCATTTTTCGCATTAATCGGCACGACTCTTCGGTATGTTGCTGAGTGACCTCAAATTCATTGTAAGTCAATCCTCCACGACGATTGCGCAGCGAAGGAGATATTAATTCTTTACCCAGATGTGCTAAAAACCCAGCTTGTAAAGTATCCATTTTTTCAACTTCAGATAAGCCTAAATTGTCCGCTAAGATAAAAGACAAGGCAGCCACAACCCGCGATTGACCAACGCTGCCGTCTAGCACTTCAGATGGCAGAGTAATATCGTCTGGAATATTAATCAAATCACCAATGTAATTGTATTGATCATATAAGGCTTGCGGAATTTTTTTAGTATCCATTAACGGATCTTTCATGCCAAGCACTTCAAAGGCTTCCACGCGCTTGCGTTTTCCTTTAACACTGATGTTATCGTGTTCTTTAACACTTAATCCTGCTTCGGCGTAGGCAATTTTAAACTGGTCATTTTTAGGATCTAACTTTAAGGCGTTTTCAAAATAGCTTAACGCTTCAATAGGCTCTTGAATTTGCAGGTGAATCATCCCCAGCTGGTAATGAAGTTCTGCACAATCTGGCTGTTCACTCAGTTTTAAGCCTAGCTCAAACAATTCTTGTTCTTTGGCAAGATCAAGGTCTTTGCGTGTGGATAAGTCGCGCAATTTGCGGGTTTCAAAAAACGCTTGAATTTCTTCATGTGTATAGCGGTCGACTAGAATGCGTCCGGGGGTGCAATTTTGTTCTAAGCGTGCCGCTAAATTCACAATATTGCCAATCGCGGTATAAGTTTGCCGGCGTGAACCAATTAAACCTGCAATCGCTGAACCCGATGCAATGCCTACTCGCATCTGCCAAGGATGAGAATGCTCGGTTAAGGCTTTTTGCATTTTCCATCCACAAATCACCGACATTAAGCGGTGTTGCGCAAATTCTTGTGGTGCACCAAATTCGCACATAATGCCATCGCCCATGTATTTATCAATATGACCATGATACGCAAGAATAATAGGTTCCATATCTTGCAAATATTGATTTAAATCAGCCACCACATTTTCAGGCTGGATGTTTTCTGAATACGAAGTAAAACCGACTAAATCGACAAACATCACGCTCATCGGTCTTTTTTCGTTGCGCAAACGCCCTTCAATCATCAAATTAACCACAGTCGAATCCATTGTGCTATACAACGCGTTTTCGACTTTTGTTTTTAAGTTTTCAACCGCTAATTTGGATTGTTGTAGCTCTAGTGTGCGTTCTTGTACGCGGTTTTCCAGATTTTGATTGCTGTCACGCAACAGCGCATTGCTATGATTTAATTCAGATTGGCTTTGTTCTAATTGCTGATTAAGCAACCTCGCATTGGAGATTTGTTTGTTAAGATTTTCTTGCAAGCTGCCAACAACCGCGCCCGCCAAAATTAAGAAGCCGCCCCAAATACTTAAGTGCACATAAATTTCACCGTTAGAATTGGCTGAAACAAACACTTCTGGATACCAGAGCACATAAATTAATACGATGGTGATGGATAAAAGCGCACCCAGCATGGCACGTTTTCTTCCAAGGTAATAAGCTGCCAAAATAATAGGCAGAAAATAAAAATTTAAAAAGGCGATTTTGTAGCGTACAAAATAATTGAGCAAAGTTGCGGCCGCTAAAATCAGCAACACAAAAAAATGTTCAAAATATTTAACTAAAAGGTATTTTAAATCTTCCATCATAGCTGCGTTCTTCCAAACTGATAACGCTGAAAATTATTACACATAGGCAAGTAAGCGAACATAAAGTAAAACAGTCAAGTTTTGTGTCATTATAAATAAACTTATCACAGGGGGATTTTGGGCTGTCAGCTATCAGATTAAATTGTAAGAATAATGCACTACAAAAAAGGGCTGTTGATTATACGTTTGCTTGTGTACATATCAACATGAAAATAGCTGTTGCATATTTTAATGTTCGCGCCGTGCGAGTAAATGCACATAACGTCCCATATCGCGATAGGTTGGCATTCGGCAATAGCGATATTCTAATTCAAATAATTCGCTTTCTGAGCTTTGTTGCAGCGTGTCTTTACTCAGGTAATCATGAAATACGCGAATTCCGGTGTGCGCAGTCACGCTAAAACCTAAGTTTTGTAATTGCTCAAGCACTTCATGCGGATACTGCGGATTTGGCGGCGTTAATTTGCTACCTTTGCCCATATAACTATCGTTGAGTAGATTTTTCCATCGCCAATCTCCTTTTAGCGTATTGGTATAGACCATCGCGTTGCGATTATAAAACAACAAGGAAAGATAACCGCCAACTTTTACGTTATTTGACACAATTTCTAAACTTGGTAGTGGCTGTGCTAGCCATTCTAAAACCGCATGAAATAACACTAAGTCGAATTTAGGTAGCTGTGGGGCAAGATTTTGGGCGGCTTGATGATGAAACTGTCCGGTTAAATTGGACTCTGCGAACAGTTGCTGAGCGTGGTTTAACATTTTTGCCGATAAATCGCACAAGGTGAGCTGATGACCTTGCGTTGCCAGCCATAAACTGATTTGCGCAAAGCCGCAGCCTGCATCCCAAATATTTAAGGAGTCTGGAGATTGATAGAAATCTTGCAAATCTTCTTTCAGTAGTTTCAGCCGCCAATCGCCTTTGCGAGTTTCATAAACACGCTGTGCAAACTTATCAATCAGCGTGTCAAAATTTTGGTCTTGAGGAAGTTTCATAGGAGTATTGAAATCTAAAGTAAATATTTCAACATAGAATAAAACTCTGGTAGTTGCTCTTGTTTCTCATCCAGCAATTCAGCTCTTGTTATTTCACCATTAAGAATTTTTTGTGAATGATCAAGAAAAGAATAGCTTCGAAAAGATTTTAAAACATCATTATTTAAATCTAAAACAACGTTTATCATATAGTATGCCTTCTCGTTATTATCTTTTGGAAAAACAGCTCCATCTTGGTCATATCCGAAATATTGTTCAATATTCGACTCTTCGAGAGGATTCAAAAAAAGAGCTTCAGTATATTCACTATGTTTTACATCTTCACAATATTCAGTTTTATCATATTCTTTATTACAAGCGACAGAAAGATTACAAAAAACATAAGTCAACTCTGGATATTTAGTTCTGGGACGAATATGCTCTATCATGGATTTGCGAATTTCTTTTTTAAGTTCGCGGATTTCCTCAGTAGATAAGTCTGATAGAACTTTTTTTGCTTTAAGTTTTCGTTGACAATAAATACAAAGCCCTTGTTGGTTTTTTAATAAGCGATTATGTAAAGCTGTTTTTACATGAATTGGTTTAGTTGGTAAGCTTTCCCATTCACTAGAAAGAAGATGTGTATTTTCACTGATGTAATCATCAAACTCCTTACATCTGGAAGTTATTTTTACATATCGCATTATTGATTAAGTTTTCTTTTCATTAATAATAGACGATTGTTAATCCCCATAATTGCAGGGTCATGTAAACCTAAATCGTATGCGAGCAATTCTATCTTTTTCTCAATCTTTTCTATATCAGCGGGAGATTGTCGAAAAAGTAACGTTATTTCATCAATACGATTTTGAGTATCTTCATCTCTTAATTTATATCCCATAATTTCAGCTAATATTCTATTAGGCTCAACACCTTTAGTATATTTTTGTTCTTTTTCCATATTCATTACCTTGATTTTTCTAGCTTTTTCGTCAAAATAAAGAACAAAAAGGTTTTTTGGATTAACAGAGGCAATAATATGAGGCGAATGAGTAGCTAAAATAACCTGATTGTTTTCCCCAGCATTTTGGTAGAGTTTAATGATTTCTCTTTGCCATGTTGGGTGTAACGATGTTTCAGGTTCATCTACTAAAATAAAACTATCTTTTATATTTAACTTACTTAACATCACCGCCCTATAATAGAGTTGTTTTTCTCCGCTTGATAAATCATCTATAGAGATTTTTTTCCCATTAGTGCTTTCAAAAATTACCTTTTCAGAAGTTATGTCAATTAGTTTTGTATTAATTTTTATATTTTTTAAAATTTGGTTAATTTCTTCAACTTTTTTATTAATAGCATTTTGAGCAGATATTTCCCTATTCTTTAAAACCGCATCTATTATAGAGTCTTTAAGGTATCCTTCAATTTCTTCCTTATGAGAAAAAATATCTACAAGCTTAACTATTCCATCTTTTTCATCAGGAATTTTTTTTTCCAAATCATTATTTAATTCAAATGAGTTTGCTACAAAATATAGTGCACCAAAATATTGTGAAGTAATGTTTTCGGAAATAATTCCAAATGGAATAAAATCATTTTCACTTACAGCTATTTTTTCATTATTTTTTTGCGATTTATAGCAAAAACTAAAGATTTTTATATCGCCTTTTTTTCCTTCAATATTTGATAGCTTTGAGACAACACTTTCTAATAATGGGCAAATATTTTTTATATTACTCTCTCTAGTGTGCTGCTCAGGACTAAATATTAATTCATTTAATACACTAATAAGTAACGTATTAAAACTTTGGATAAAATCTAAAGAGCTTTCAAATTCAATTGTAAGTTCCTCACAAAAGACATTATCAATCTTCAAAGCTAAAAAGTCCCAATTCCAGAAACGATTAAAATTTACAGAAAATATTGTTTGTAGTAATTGTAAAATAGATGTTTTTCCACAACCATTAATACCTGCTAGTACAATAGTATCCAAAGCTTTACCATCAGAATCAGTAAAATCTAACTCTAAATCATCGAATATTTTGTAATTTTTAATTTTAATTTTTCTGATTTTCATAGTAGCTTTATAGAATGTGTAATATAGGAGTTTTAGTGTATTTCGTAATGAAATTTTTCATTGCCGAAACATAATCCCAACACTAATATCGTCGCCGCTGCCTTGTTTTGAAGCCTCTTCCAACCAATCCGGCAATTGTTCTCGCACCCACGCTTGCCCTTCGGTTGTCATAAACTCTGCAATATCTAACACAGTTTGCTGAAAATCTGCATTGCTGGAATAGGCATTGCTATAACCATCGCTGGACAGCAAAATAAAACGCGGCGGCTGATTATCGGTAATCGGCTGAAAACAGCAGCGAAAATCCAGCCAAGGTTTTTTGCCGCACAACGATGTGGTTTCATTACCCAGCAAACGACTATCAGGGGGAATTGGACGTGTTACGTTATGGTTGTCAGAAACAGTGAGAATATCGCCGTCGCCTAATTGCCAATACACAATGCAGCGCGGCAAAATCAGCGTGACTAATAACGTTGAGCCAAAATAGCGATATTTGTTGTCGTTATTCAACATGGGTTGTTTTTGGCAATACTCATCGACTTTTTCCTGCCAACTGCGCACAATCGCTTTGGGAATATCTTCTTCGCTTAAGCGTTTGATTTGACTTAAGGAAAAATCTTCCTGATTTTTAAAAGTTTCTTTTAAAACCGTAATTGCAGCTTTCACAGCAAACTTTGCGCCGAAATCACTGTGCGTGTATTTCTCTCCGCCATGACCATCCGCCACTGCCATCACGGTGAGCGAATCGCCCGCGCCTTGATAATGGCGAATCGCATCTTGATTCGGCTTTCCTTTCAGCAAATGCGATGCACCTATCACGCTGGTGCTGATAAGTTGCCAGTTTCTTACCATACATCCGCCACATCTAAGGTGTTAGCAATAGTGACTTGTGGCAAAGGTGGAATCGGCACATTGCCTGCGGTTTCTAGCTTCGCTTGGCTGGCAGGCGCGGAGGCGGATTTTAAAACAGCGGTGGAAACCCAGCGAATGTAGCGAACTAATTGTTCGGCATTATTGGCTTGCAGTGGTTTTAAATCGGGATTGTTAATAAATTTTTCCAGCACATCGTGATCGGCATCCTCACCAATCGCAATACCAATTCGCACAGCTTTTTTGCCCCAAGGTAATTCCATTAATTTGGCTAAACCTTCATCAAAATCATCAGTCGGTTGCCCATCTGAAATTAACACTAACACGGGTGGTAACGCGCGATCTGTCATGGGTGGCATTTTCAATTGCCCAGCAACCAATAACATCGCTTTACCCATATCGGTTAAGCCGTCAGCATCTAAATCTTCCCATTTGAATTCAGCAACCGGCGTGGGTTCTTCAATATGCCATTGGGCAGCATCGGAGAATTTGACCGCACGAATTAAAACATTTGCGTAAGGGTTTTCTTGTGCAATGGTTTGCATGGCAGGAATTGCTTCGCGAATTGCGTGATTTAAGGATTGAATTTTGTCTCCCGCCATTGAGCCTGAGCAATCAGTAATCCAGATAAAATGCAGCGGGCGGGTTGCCAATGCGCCGCCGGGACGTTTTTTTTCAATTATTTTTGTTGTAGTGGTCATCGTTATTCCAAAAAAAGTGCGCTATGCAATGCGCACATCATAATAAATTTTGCCAAGATGTTTTAAAAACTTTAGTTTAAAACAGTCAAAATCGCTTTTAAAGTGGTTGTGAGAAGAGAGTTATTTGTTGAATTATTTGCTTTGGATAATAGCGGTAGCAAGGCTGCATTGCAATGTTTCTCCATGTAAAGTCTCGTTTAATCATAAGACTTGTTTTAACAAAGTATTCTTATATATCAAACTGTTATAGTTCAAAAACTGGAGTACAAAACATGTTTTGTACTCCAGCAGATAATAAAATCAACAGTTTAAAAGAATACTTTTCAAATTGATTTTTTTATAACTGATTGATTAGTAAGGTTAAAATAAGTCTATAATCTTTTGGGTTGCGCTAAAAAGCGCGAGACGCAAAATATTGCGTCTCTACGGTTCAACAAAAAACTACGTTTCTCAAATTAGATGAGGTTTAAGTTGATTTATGCACATTCCTAATCAAAACTAAAACAAGGAGATTTCTTGATGAAAACTTATCATTTCGCCGTCTTTATCGGTCGCTTTCAGCCTTATCACAACGGACATCATCACGTTATTACGCAAGGTTTGGCACACGCAGAAAAAATAATTGTGTTGTGCGGCTCGGCTTATTTATCGCCATCGCATCGCAATCCTTGGTCGTTTGAGCAACGCAAAGCCATGATTTTAAATTCTTTTTCCAAAGAAGAGGCGCAAAGAATTATCCTGTTGCCACTAATGGACTCTCCTTATAATGAATCCTTGTGGGTGCAAAGTGTGCAAAAGGCTGTCAGCAGCGTCACTCAAGCCTGCAATACGCAAGCTAATATTGCATTGCTTGGCAATTGCAAACATCACAGTGGTTTTTATCTAAACATGTTTCCGCAATGGCAGTCGATTGCCGTTGATAGCGTTGAAAATACCAATGCCACCGCATTGCGCACCGAATATTTTAGCCACGCCGACAACTTTGCAAACAGTCAGAAAGTCTTTAGCCGCCACGCGCCCACAGGCACACAACAATTTTTTGCGCAAAACTTTAGTCAAACTGCTTATGATTATATTTTTGCGGAACATAACTTTGTGATTGAGCATAAAAAACAATGGCAAGTTGCGCCTTATCCGCCTGTTTTTGTCACAGTCGATGCGGTAGTGATTCAATCTGGACATATTTTGTTAATCAAACGCAAAAATCGCCCCGGACAAGGATTAGCGGCATTGCCAGGTGGTTTTTTGGATCAATATGAATCATTGCAAGACGCTTGCATTCGTGAATTACATGAAGAAACAGAATTAAATCTTCCAGAAACGCTGTTGCGTAGTTGCATTACACGCTCGCACATTTTTGATGACCCTTACCGCTCGGCACGCGGACGCACTATTACTCATGCGTTTTTAATTGAGTTGCCAGCGTGTGAAAATCTGCCGAAAGTCACAGGCAGTGATGATGCGGAAAAAGCATTTTGGATGCCACTGGGTGAAATAAATCCAGAAAAGCTGTTTGAAGATCATTATTTTATTGTCACACATTTATTAGGTGGATAATTTCTTTTGAAAAAAATTCATAATCCTGTTAATTTCTGCAACAAATTAATCGTAATCAAAGTTTAAAGCCGCCCGGTTTAAAAAAGCGCGAAACTTTTGTTGAGTTAATGATATAACAACGGCAGACCTTAAAGGCTAGGTAATCCTAATTAATTTAGGTACTCAAATACTGACATAAGGAAAACCACAGAATGATTTATTTGCAGGAGAAGCATTATGCTTGTTTTTTTTAGACGACTTCCAACAGGGGCTCGTAAAGCTGATATAGAAAAATTTATCGCCAGTACCGTTAAGGGAGGGTTGTTTTCAAGAAGTGGTGAAATTAAAAGAATCACCATTATTGTACGCCGCAATCCACAGCTCAATATGACCGATTATCATGGCGTGGTTGCGATAGAGCCTGATAGCGTTGCCGAGCGCGTGATAAAAAAATTAAATCGCACTCGCTTTAACGGTAACTATATTGAAGTTCGTCAATATTATATTCGCAGAGTTGCCAATGACCCGCGCAAAAAAAATGGAGTGTCTCAAGCACCCGACAGCCGGCGGCAAAGAGAACGCCGGCAAGAGATTGAGCAAGTTGCAAGTGTTGAAGCTATCAAAAGTTTTACCCGCAAAGATTAGCATGTGCTTAATTTGTTAAACGGTATCAACTCAAAAATAAATTGTTTTCTTGTAGAATCAGCGATTTTTTCTAACGTGTAGAGACGCAAAATCTTGCGTCTCTACGGTTTAGAGGCTGTGAAAGTATTTAAAAACATATCAAATCTCTATTTTTAACTCATTGATTTATATGCGTTGTCGGAGTCAAAAGTCGCGAATTTTGACTCCAAAATCGAATACTTTCACTGTTGATTTTATTATCTGCTGGAGTGCAAAACCTGTTTTTCACTCCAGTTTTTGAACTATAACACTTTGATATATAAGAATACTTTGTTAAAACAAGTCTGTTAAATCGCATCAACTCAAAAATAGATTGTTTTCTATAAAGTAAGCGATTTTTTCTAACGTGTAGAGACGCAAAATCTTGCGTCTCTACGGTTTTCTTTTAAATTTATATTTTCAAATCAAATAAAACTTAGCGCATTTTTTTGATGGTAGTGCTTTAAGATTGCTAGAAAGAGATAACAAGGGAATGAGTCAGGCAGCTCATTCCCTTATTTTTTGCAGATAAATAAACTCTCTGCCTTTTTGAATACTTTGATACGCGCTGCGTATTTCACGGAATGTCCAATGAACCAACTTCTTAAATTAAACCAAATTATTCAACTTAACAACAACTTAACCTGCACCGTAAAAGAATGCTTAGGCGGCGGCGGTCAAGGCGAAGTGTATAAAGCCGATTTAAACGGCACAGATGTGGCTTTGAAATGGTATTTTTTTGCACAAGCAACCACAGAACAGCAACAAGCATTGGCCGAATTAATTCAAAAAAAAGCTCCCAATGATCGCTTTTTATGGCCGATTAGTTTGGCGCATTCCCCCGATGTGAAAGGTTTTGGCTATATTATGCCGCTGCGTCCTGCGCACTATAAAAGCATTGCGGATTTAATCACGCGCCGGGCTGAACCGAGTTTTCGGCATTTAATTACCGCGACAATGGAATTGGCCGATAGTTTTTCGCAACTTCATGCCAAAGGTTTGTGTTATCAAGATATTTCTTTTGGGAATGTGTTTATTGACCCTGATACGGGACATATTTTGATTTGTGACAATGACAACGTGACAACCAACAAAAACGCCAAAACTGCCAGTGTGATGGGAACACCGCGTTTTATGGCACCTGAAATTGTATTAGGCACAGCCGCGCCCAGTTCAGAAAGTGATTTGTTTTCGCTCGCGGTCTTACTATTTTATATGCTGATGCTGCATCATCCCTTGGAAGGAAAAAAAGAAGCGGACATTAAATGTTTTGATTTGCCAGCCATGAATAAACTGTATGGACGCGAGCCGATTTTTATTTTTGATCCCAATAATGACAGCAATCGTCCCGTAGCGGGCTATCAAGATAATGCAGAGATTTATTGGGCAATTTATCCGCAGTTTATCAAAGAGTTATTTACCAAAGCGTTTACTAGCGGTTTGCACGATCCGCAACACGGGCGCGTGCGCGAAAGTGAATGGCGGGCAGCGTTAGTGAAATTACGCGATTCGCTGCTGTATTGCAGTCATTGTACGGCGGAGAATTTTTACGATGCGCAATTATTAAAAGATAAAGGGCAGTTAAACGAATGCTGGTCGTGTAATGAGGCATTGCAAGTGCCGCCCCGCATTTTGTTGCAACATAATAATATTGCCATGATTGTGATGCTCAATCACGATACGGAATTATTTGCGCACCATACCAACCCGCAGCGTTATTATGATTTTTCCAATGCAGTGGCAAAAGTCAATCAACACCCACAAAACCCAAATATTTGGGGCTTAAAAAACCTTTCCGCTGACACTTGGACGGTTACGCAAGATGACGGCACAATGAAAACAATTGCATCAGGACAAAGCATCACCTTAAGTGCAGGAATTAGTATTAATTTTGGACAAGCGCACGGGCAAATTCGGGTTTAAAACTCAGCTAAAAACAACATCCCGATTTTTTTTAAATATTGATGTAGGGGCGAATTCATTCGCCCTGAAAACAAAAAACCGCTCTTACGTTGCCATAAGAGCGGTTTTTTTATGTCGCTTGAAAAGCTAAAACTTAAACTCACACGCTATTTAGAATCAAGCCTTCTTTTTAGACTTGCCCGAATCTTTTTCAGATTTAGCGATATGTTTAACTTTTGCATCGGCTTTATGCTGATGATGCGTTTCAGATTTTTTCTCCGCATGAACAGCATGTTCTTTTTCTTTACTCACATCGCTGTGTTTTTCATGCTTTTCATGCTTTTCGACTGTTTTTTCAGTTTTTGCGACTACTTTTTCAGTTTTTGCGACTACCTTTTCAGTTTTTTCAACTGCTTTTTTAGCCTTATGCGGATGCTCGACTTTAGCCTCTTCCACGACGGCAACCGCAGCAGGTTTCGCCACTGCTTCGCCGGAACTTGCTAATTCTTCTTCCGCTTCAATGACTTCTTCCTCAGACTTTGCTAGCCCTAACACTCCCGGACTGTATTCAAGAGGAATTACTTTTTCAAAATCATCGTCTGCTTCTGGTTTAACCAAATTAAACGTCACATGCGCTGTGCCCGATCCGACTAACCCTAGTTCTTTCGCAGCGGCATAAGACAAATCAAGTTTGCGACCACCGATGTAAGGGCCTCTGTCATTGATAGTGACAATCACAGAGCTTTGGTTTTTTAAGTTTTTTACTTCAATTTTTGAACCAATCGGTAAGGTTCTGTGCGCTGCGGTTAATTTATTCCTATCATATTTTTCGCCGCTTGCGGTTTTTCGACCCTGGAATCTATCTGCATAGTAACTGGCTACACCTGTTTCTATCGCTAGAGCTTGCGTTGCCGTTACCAAAAGTAAACTACAGACAACATAAATTTCAACACTACGTATTTTTTTTAGCATGAGATGACCTACGAACTCATTGATTGATTTTGCGCTCGTTTTTTGGCAAACAACACCTAAAACTCCCGCAAAAAGAAAAGTGCAATTTTCGCGTGACTGCCAACGCATACCCCAGAAGTTCTATTATTTGGCGAACCTGTAGTTTGCATCTTTTTGCTTATAAAAACAAAGCAAGACAATCATTTGAAGCACTGCACGCTTATTTCAATACCGTTGCCATAGTCACATTACATCTCTAACTGAGTTTGGCGCGGATACTGAATAAAAGCAGCTTTTAACACCGCTTTTGCTTAGTGACTTCTTCATGTACTGAGATTGATTATATTTCAATGAGTTACAACTACCAAGTTTTTAGCCCGTTTTTAGTATCAAAAAAAAGCAAAAGCATTGTCTCTTATTAACAACAAACTACAGATAAAAAACAACGAAATCCTAGTGTTTTCGCCCGTTTATGATGATTTTGGGTATAAGGCAAACTGGGCAAAAAAAAACTGTCATTTAAAAGTAATAAATCGGCAAGCTTTGCAGACAAACTTGCAATATTACGGATTATCCTTTAGTTTAAGAACCTACTTGCCAAGGCTAGGGGTGCTTTATCTATCTAAAATAAGGCTGAGACGAACCCTTTGAACCTGATTCCGGGTAATTCCGGCGTAGGAAAGCCCTCTATCTCCTTGAGCCGTATTTTTTTAAAATTTAAGGAGATAAGCTATGAATGCTGTTCTAAAAGAAATTCCCGCTGCTGAAGAAACCAGCTCTATTAAGATTGACTCTTACCCCGCCTCAGAAAAGATTTATGTGCAAGGCAGCCGCCCTGATATTCAAGTGCCGATGCGCAAAATTACGCTCTCTGATACACCGGTGCATTTTGGCGTAGCCGAAAAAAACCCTCCGATTTATGTTTACGATACATCAGGCGTTTATACCGACCCGAATGTGGAAGTGGATTTGAAAAAAGGCTTAAAAGCATTGCGGGCGGCGTGGATTTTAGAACGTGACGACACCGAAGAATTGCCAGAACCAAGTTCAGAATTTGGCAAACAACGCCTGCACGACCCCAAAACTGCTGATTTACGTTTTGAACACATTCGCAAACCGCGCAAAGCCAAAGCGGGCAAAAATGTGTCGCAAATGCACTACGCACGCCAAGGCATCATCACGCCGGAAATGGAATTTATTGCGATTCGTGAAAATCAAAAAATGGAAGAAATGAAGCATTTGTGGAAAGACCAGCATCCGGGCGATTCGTTTGGTGCGTCTATTCCTGATCTGATTACGCCAGAATTTGTGCGTTCCGAAGTGGCTCGTGGTCGCGCGATTATTCCCTGCAATATCAATCACCCAGAACTTGAACCGATGATTATCGGGCGCAATTTTTTGGTGAAAATTAACGGCAATTTAGGCAATTCTGCGGTCACCTCTTCGATTGAAGAAGAAGTGGAAAAAATGCTGTGGGGTATTCGTTGGGGCGGCGACACGATTATGGATTTGTCGACCGGCAAAAATATTCACGAAACCCGCGAATGGATTTTGCGCAATTCGCCGGTGCCGATTGGCACTGTGCCAATTTATCAAGCGTTGGAAAAAGTCAACGGCAAAGCCGAAGATTTAACGTGGGAAATTTTCCGCGATACGTTAATCGAGCAAGCCGAGCAAGGCGTGGATTATTTCACCATTCATGCGGGCGTGCGTTTGCATCATGTGCCATTAACTGCGAAACGGATGACCGGCATCGTGTCGCGCGGTGGCTCAATCATGGCGAAATGGTGTTTAGCGCATCACACAGAGAGCTTTTTATATACGCACTTTGAAGAAATTTGCGAAATTATGAAAGCCTACGACGTATCTTTTTCGTTAGGTGATGGTTTGCGTCCTGGTTCTATCTATGATGCAAATGACGCGGCGCAATTCGGTGAATTGGAAACCTTAGGCGAATTGACCAAAATCGCCTGGAAACATGACGTTCAAACCATGATTGAAGGCCCCGGACACGTTCCTTTGCACATGATTAAAGTCAATATGGAGAAACAGCTTGAAGAATGCGGCGAAGCTCCTTTTTACACCTTAGGGCCTCTCACCACCGATATTGCCCCAGGTTATGACCATATTACTTCGGCGATTGGCGCGGCAAATATCGGCTGGTACGGTTGCGCGATGCTGTGTTATGTCACCCAAAAAGAGCATTTAGGCTTGCCGAATAAACAAGACGTGCGTGAAGGGATTGTGACCTACAAAATTGCAGCTCACGCGGCGGATTTGGCAAAAGGTCATCCGGGTGCGCAAGCGCGTGATAATGCGATGAGTAAGGCGCGATTTGAATTCCGTTGGGAAGATCAATTTAATATCGGTTTAGACCCTGAGAAAGCGCGTGAATTCCATGATGAAACCTTGCCGAAAGAATCTGCAAAAGTGGCGCATTTCTGTTCGATGTGCGGCCCGCATTTCTGTTCTATGAAAATTAGCCAAGATGTGCGCAATTATGCGGCGGAAAAAGGCATTGCGGATGAAGCAGAGGCATTGAAAATCGGGATGGATGAAAAATCGCAGGAATTCTTAAAAGAAGGCGCGGAAATTTATCACGAAGTTTAAAATTTGATTGTGGGGCGGGTATGCTGTTTTACCCGCCCTTTCATCTCAGAAAATCCGAAGTTTCAGATTTAAATTTGACGAATTTTTTCAAGACGACCAGTCGTCTTTAAAAATTTCGGTTCAAAATAATAGTACACAAAAAACTTAAGTTTTGCCAAGAACGGCGAATTTAGTTGTCTGAATCAGGATTAACAGGATTTGAGAATTTACAAGATTTTTTATCCTGATAATCCTATCATCTTGAAAATCCTGATTCAGACAACAGGGGACAACAGACAACAGGCACAAAAAAACGCCCTTAAGTTTCCAAAAGGGCGGTTTTATTTTGTAGGCTGATGTAATTGTAGGGCGTATTAGCGATAGCGTAATACGCCGCATGGTGGTTATAAAACATTCGGCGCAATACGTTTCACTATTGCGCCCTACTGCACTTACGTTTCCAAAAGGGCGGTTTTTGTTTTATCCGTCATTTGCTTTCTCTCGTTTAGCAGCTTACAAGTTACGAGTTAAAAACAGTTGGTATACGACTGTATCATTCCTTTTCGATTTTCGAAATTTGCAGCGCAAGCTCTATCCTTTGCATCTTGTTTCTCACTTTGAAGGTAGTTATTAATTCCTACAAATGCGCAAATAGCAAACAATAGAACTAGAACTCCTATGCTTGGTGGTTGTTCTAACCGAGCTTTAGGACTTATGCCATATTTATTTGGATCAGAATTACTGTCCGCAAACAAAAGCACACCCAAAAACCACATATCAATACCAGGAATCAGTACAATTAAGCTCATCCAACCACTGAAATTTAAATCATGAAGTCTTCGAACTAGTGCTGAAAAAGCTACGATAAAATAAATAAATAGAAAAATGAAAGAAAACTCAAGAAGTCGAATGCCCATAAACAGGATCGAAAACGTAAAAAACAGCTCTTTCCCCGAAGCTCTTCCTTTAAATGAAAAACAATTTATAAGTAATTTAAAATACCACATACTTCTACTCCTTCTGTAAACATGGCTTTATAAAGCTTTTATTGTAAAAGCCTCTTGGTATAAAGTTGTCAACGTTACTTCATGTACGTTCATTAATTAGTTCAGATTCTAGTTTATCAACTTGAGGCTGAAATTTATCACGAAGAAACTTATATCCAAGACCGCTACTCGGAGAAATGGTAAGAGATTCTGAATCATTTAATTTAATATCAAATTCTGCTTTATTTTCTCCCTCTGAATCAGGGATAACATTAACTTCATGTTGCCCCAAAGATTTTATCTCAATCTTCACATTATCAGTCTCTAAAGCTTTTTTTAACTGCGCTTTAGTTGGAGCAACATAAAGACTCTTCTGTCCATCTGGGGTAGTTGCTTCAAAAACGATTGTTTTTCTTGCCATTTTATAATCCTGTATCAATAAGTTTAATTGTGACAAAGATTTTTAATTCATCGCCACATCTTGGTTAACTGCCGCGTAACTTCTGCTAAATCTAGGTGCTTTTTTAACTTTTGAGCCAAAAAGCATTTAAACGCCGCTGATTGTATCCCCAACTCTAACGAAAAAACAGAGCAAACTCTATTATCTTGTAACCGCATCCACCACGCTTTAATCAAAACCACCTAAAATTCGCAATAATTTGGATAAGTCTAAAAAACGCCTTAAAATACTGTTTTTATTCAAAAATTTTAATTTGCAAACTTGCAAAGCGATGACAGAAAAAATACACGACAAAGGCTACAAACGACTATTTTCCAATCAGCAGCTATTCCGTGAACTAATTGAAACATTTGTGACTGAAGATTGGGTGAAAGACATTGATTTTAGCGACTGCCAAAAAATAGACAAATCGTTTGTCTCGGCGCATTACAAAGAAACCGAAAGCGACATTATCTACAAAGTGAAATTTAAAAATAAAGAAGCCTATATTTATTTGCTGTTAGAGTTTCAATCGACAGTCGTCTGGTACATGGCCTTGCGAATGCTGAATTACATTAGTAACTTTTACATGGACTATGTAGAGGTGGATAAAAAAACCAATCTGTTACCGCCGATATTTCCATTAGTGTTGTACAACGGCAATCAAAAATGGACAGCCGCAACCGATTTTAAAGACTTGCTCGAACAACCGGATTTACTGCACCAATACGCACCCGCCCTGCACTATTTTAAAATTGCTGAAAATGAATATGACAGTGAAACATTATTAAAAATCAGCAACTTGGTTTCGACATTGTTTTTGGCAGAAAATAATGAAAATACAAGCCTTATTGCGCAACAGTTGTTACAGTTATTTGACCGCCAAGAAGATAAACAAGCCATTTCAATTTTGTTAAACTGGTTTGAACAATTAACGTTACGCGGTAAAAAATCGCTGGATGATTATCGGCTGCTAGAGCGTGTTTACCATTCCAAAGAGGAGATTAAAACCATGATAGATTCTAACTTAGAACCTTACGCGCAAAGTTTTTTTATTAAAGGTATGCAAGAAGGCAAGAAAAAAGGCAAGAAAGAAGGCAAAGAAGAGGGAAAAAAAGAAGGGGAATTAAACGCGCTTGTTTTGGTGTTGGAAACTCGTTTTGGTCAGTTGACTATAGCGCAAAAAAGCAGTTTGTTTGGTTTAAACGAGCACGTTTTGCCGCAGCTGCTAAAAAAATCAATCAATGTTGAAAATTTAGCGGATTTTTTAAGCTACTGTGATGCAATTCAAACCAGCAAAAATTTCGACTCAAAATAATAAGGCACAAAAAAACCGCCCTTGAGTTTTCCAAAAGGCGGTTTTTGTTTTATCCATGATGTGCATTTTCGTAGGGTGGGCACGCTTTTTTGCCCACCTTTTGAGCGGTGGATAAATCGGTGGGCATGAACAGCGTGCCCACCCTACCAGGCTATGTTCATTCCATACGGACTAGTTGCTGCGGTAATAAGCAAAACACCCGCGTCCGTTAGCTTTAGCTTGATAAAGCGCGGTATCTGCATGATCCATAAGCATTTCAGGCGTATTACCATGTTGAGGGTAAATACTGATGCCAATACTCGCACCAATTTGCACAGTGTTATTTTCGGACAATTGAAATGGCTTGGTTAACTCGGCTATCACTTTTGAGGCAATTATGTCAGCAGCTTCGGGAATTTTCAGGTTTTCTAACACCAGCACAAATTCATCACCGCCTAAACGCGCCACCATGTCACTATTGCGTAAACAGGCAATAATTCTTGCTCCAACTTGTTTAAGTAATTCATCACCGGCAGCGTGTCCTAGCTTATCATTCACGGCTTTGAATTTATCTAAATCCATCATAAAGACTGCGAATCGCCTTTTCGCGCGATAATTCAATGCGACGGCATATTCCAATCTATCCAATAATTTCCGCCGATTGGGTAAGCCTGTGAGTGGATCAAAAAAAGCCAGTTGTCTAATTTCCTCTTCGGCGGCTTTGCGCTCGGTAATATCGGTAAAAGTTGCCACATAATGGGTAATCAGATTGTCTTTACCCGCTCTCACGGCAGTGATGCTTTTCTGTTCTGGATAGATTTCGCCATTTTTGCGTCGATTCCAGATTTCACCTCGCCACACATCGGTTTCATTAATGGTTTGCCATATTTGCAGATAAAAAGCCTTATCATGTCGCCCTGAGTTCAATAAACGGGGCGTTTGTCCAATGACATCAGCCGCGCTATAACCCGTAATTGCTGTAAAAGCGTGATTGACTTTAATAATCTCCCAATTAATATTAGTGATAAACATACCTTCCTGTGATTCAAAAACCGTAGCAGCAATGCTGAGTTCTATTTCTGCTTGTTTGCGTTCGCTAAAATACTTATCGTTGCACATCAGCAAGAAGCCAAAAGAGGTGATTATCTCGCTGATATAAATGGATAGAGTGGATATATCTTGAATGATAGTAGGTTTGAAAAGGTCTAGTAGGGGTTGTGTATTCCAGACACCATAATAAAAAACTCGCCCTGCTAAGACGCAAGCACAGCATACAAAAATATAGCCAGTAAATTTATGGCTGATAGGGATTTTTTTTTGCTCGCCTACCAATAACACAAAGCCATTGGCAAGCATTAGTGCCATATTACTGCTTGCCGCAATAACGACTTTAGCAGCCAGACTGTGCGTGATTTGAAAAACAGCAGCGTGGATGACAACAACAACAACAACGAACCAAGACACCCATCGTACAGAAGTATTTATACCTTTAAATTCCACCAAGGCATGGAAAAAAAAGGCCAATGCCAGTAGATTTAAAGTAAAACCTACTCCGAATTCGAAAAGAATCGGAAAAGCATGGGTTAGTGCGGCAAAAATACAGCCTATTCCTAGTAACAGCAAAGCCATAGCCCAGCGACACAGACCTTTAACTTCGCCTAAATAACCCCGCGATACGGAGAACAAGCCAGCACTCATTAAAAATGCAGCAACTGTATTAAAAATAAGAGCAGTGAATGGATCAATGTGCATAAAAATACCCAACAAAGTAAGTCAAAGTTACATACCCATTGTATACCCATCACATCAACATACCAGTTTCTGCTCGTTAGAAACGCCAGTTCAGATGCGCTCAAATTTTGTTTAAATCTAGATTTTCAAATTCAAAATTGACGATTTTTTTAAATACGACCAGTCGTCTTGAAAAATTTCAGGAAAATAATAAGGCATAAAAAAACCGCCCTTAAGTTTCCAAAAGGGCAGTTTTGGTTTTATTGATGATGTGCTTCCTTTCGTTCAGCACATTTTGCAGCTAAGCGAATAAAGGCGAGATGGGTAAATTGACTTCTGGTTGATAGGTTATTTTGCAAGGCGGCGGTAATTCTTTATTTTGTTGGTGTAATAATTCAATCCACTCATCAATAATAATACATAACTCCTGAAACACTTTTTTTTCATCAGTACCGTGACAACAATGTTCAATCAAGCCTGGCGCAGAACCCAAGTAGCAATCATCGGCTTCAGACCATTCCACCACTTTTAAATATCTATCACTTTCTTTTATCATTTTGCAGCCTCTTGCACTTTTTGTTTAACCAGCTTTTCTTGATAAGGTTTAGCATCATCACTCAGTTTTCCTGAAACGGTAATTCTATGCCCATCGGGATGTTCATAGTTTCTGTGACTGCCCTTGCCACCACGATTTACAAAGCCCGATTTTTCCAATTCACTGAGCAATTCGCGTATCTTTTTAGGCATAAAAATCCTGATTTATTTTTGCATCACAATTCGAGGAATAATTTTATCACGCACACAAAAAACCGCCGTTAAGTTTTGTCTGAATCAGGATTGACAGGATTTGAAGATTTACAAGATTTTTATCCTGATAATCCTATCATCTTGAAAATCCTGGTTCAGACAACAGGCGCAAAAAACCGCCCTTAAGTTTCCAAAAAGCGTTTTTTGTTTTATTGATGATGCGCTTCCTTTCGTTCAGCACTGCTTATCGAACTATTACTCCAGCCAATTTACATTCCGCAAAATATTTGCACCTAGAGTGTAAGCATACAAACTTGCAGGTTTAAAGTTAAATTGTACTTTTCTGTAAACGATTTTTTTATCCGATATAGTTCGGCTCGTTATAAGAATTGGTTGGCTGATATTTGGATTTTTTTCAACAAAAACCACACAGTTATCTAAATTATCATGATTTCTATAAGGCAAATCACTCCATTTTACCTCAACAGCCCATATCGGCTTTTGATCTTCAAGCGCCAAATGAACAATATCTATCTCACCAGTTTTCCATCTTGCATAATAGAGTTCAACTTGCTGATTATGCTGCCATTGGCTGAATATCGCTGTTTCGATAAGGTTTCCAATTGCCTCTGATTCACTTTCTAGTTGACCAAACAGTGCTGCTCGCATTGAAGGATTGGTCAAATAAACTTTGAAGCACATGGCACGCTCAAATCGTCTGGCATTATGGTCTATTCTCTCGACTCGCTTAATTAAAAAAGCGGCCTCCAGATATTCAAGGTATCGTTTGATTGTATTCTTCGCAACACCCGATGATTTTGACAGCCCATCAAGACTAACCTCATTTCCAGTGTTATAAGCAAGTGTGGTAAAAAGGCGGTTTAATTCTTGAATATCACTAATACCATAGAGACTAGGTAAATCACGCAACAAAACTTTATCAATAATATCGCTCTTGATGTATTGACCTGGGTCTTTTCGAATAGTTTCCGAGAACACCGCTTCTGGATAACCTCCGTAATTCAAATAATTAATAAATTCTTTGTTAAGCTCGGTTATGTCTTTAGCGAAATAATTTCTTTTGCCTTCATTGACCTGCAGTTCAATCAGCTCATCATCTTTGCCAATAAACATCAAATATTCGGCAAAGGTGAGCGGCGGCAACACATAATTGCTAAACCGACCCGCTCCAGATTCATTGCTTTTTAGCCGTAGAGCTGCAGCTGCTGAACCAGTAGCAACAAATCTATAATCTGGATATGAATCTACCAATGACTTTAAATGAACTTCCCAGTTTTTTAAATATTGAATTTCATCAAAAAATACATAAAGATTTGAATCGCGCTTATGCTGAAACAACTCTTGAAAAAAACCTAGAATTGCCTCAAGTGATAGTCCAGTATAAATTGGTGTTTCGAGTGAAATATAAAGAATTGCATGAGGAGAAACATCACTATCAAGCAATGCTCGAATGGAATGATAAACCATCACAGTTTTCCCAATTCGACGAGGTCCCATCAGCACTATTGCTCGACGAACTGTCATATCAGTGATAGCTTTTTGGAAACTCTCAAAGTATTTACGACGTGGATTACTTTCAAACGCAATCTTTCCTGATACCCCAGTCTCCCACCAAGGGTTGTCAAAGTTGAGTCTTTTGACAATATCTTTTTCTGATATTTCTAGCATAGCTATCACCTAAACTAAGATTAGAACAATAATCTTAGTTTAGGTGGAAATCACAACAAGGTCAATTATCTAATCTTAATTTAAAAATATTTTTTGATAGAAACTTCGGATTCAGACAACAGGCACAAAAAAACCGCTCTTAAGTTTCCAAAAGGGCGGTTTTTGTTTTATCCGTGATGTGCTTCCTTTCGTTCAGCACATTTTGCAGTTAAGCAAATAAAGGCAAGATGGGTAAATTGACTTCCGGTTGATAGGTTATTTTGCAAGGCGGCGGTAATTCTTTATTTTGTTGGTGTAATAATTCAATCCACTCATCAATAATAATACATAACTCCTGAAACACTTTTTTTTCATCAGTACCGTGACAACAATGTTCAATCAAGCCTGGCGCAGAACCCAAGTAGCAATCATCGGCTTCAGACCATTCCACCACTTTTAAATATCTATCACTTTCTTTTATCATTTTGCAGCCTCTTGCACTTTTTGTTTAACCAGCTTTTCTTGATAAGGTTTAGCATCATCACTCAGTTTTCCTGAAACGGTAATTCTATGCCCATCGGGATGTTCATAGTTTCTGTGACTGCCCTTGCCACCACGATTTACAAAGCCCGATTTTTCCAATTCACTGAGCAATTCGCGTATCTTTTTAGGCATAAAAATCCTGATTTATTTTTGCATCACAATTCGAGGAATAATTTTATCACGCACACAAAAAACCGCCGTTAAGTTTTGTCTGAATCAGGATTGACAGGATTTGAAGATTTACAAGATTTTTATCCTGATAATCCTATCATCTTGAAAATCCTGATTCAGACAACAGGCACAAAAAACCGCCCTTAAGTTTCCAAAAGGGCGGTTTTTATATTTTCGGAAGCTGGCAATTTTTTATAGCTAGAATGTATTAGCTTGGATACAATTAACACTATGAAATACATCATTGAACAAACTGAAAGCTTTGCTAACTGGCATTCTACTTTGCGTGATTTACGCGCAAAATCAGCTATTGCGCGACGCATCGAACGTGCGGAAAACGGCAATTTGGGCGACACCAAGTCTGCGGGTAGTGGCATATCTGAAATGCGGATTGATGTGGGTGCTGGCTATCGGGTTTATTTCACAATTCGCAGTGGCTTAATGGTGATTCTTTTAGCGGGCGGTGATAAATCGACACAACAGGCTGACATCAACCGCGCAATAAAACTGGCAAATGAGGTATAAATCATGACAACGCAAGTTGAAAAATTACTCCCTTTCGATATGGTCGCTTTGCTTGATAGCGATGAAATGATTAGCGAATACCTATCGCAAGTGCTAGAAGACGGCGACAGCGATGAGCTAATTCGCGCCCTAGGTTACATCGCTAAAGCAAAAGGCATGACAAAAGTTGCGAAAGACTCAGGACTGGGGCGCGAGAGCTTATATAAAGCTCTTTCAGAAGGTGCGAAACCGCGTTTTGATACCGTTTTTAAAGTGATTAAAGCTCTTGGGATTAAGCTTCATGCTGAACCGGCTGTGTGAATTTATTGGTCTGAATCAGGATTGACAGGATTTGAGGATTTACAAGATTTTTATCCTGATAATCCTATCATCTTGAAAATCCTGATTCAGACAACAGGCACAAAAAAACCGCCGTTAAGTTTTAAAAAAAGGCGGTTTTTGTTTTATCCGTGATGGGTTTCCTTTCGAGCTGAAAACCTTGCGTCAATTTCTTTGACAAACTCGTTTGATTCGATACACTTGGCTAACCTTAGCCAATAACGAGAATCTTATAATGCAAGTCAATATGCTAGAGGCTAAAAACCGCCTCTCCAATCTGATTGTCGCCGTAGAACGCAATGAAGAAGTCATTATTGCCCGCAACGGCATTCCTGTTGCCAAAATTATTAAATATACCGCCCCTAAAATTGCCGCTCCTGGCAGTTGGAAAGGTAAAGTCCCTTACAGCACCGATTGGAACAGTGTTGAAATCAATAGCGAAATAGCACAACTTTTTAACGGTGAAAACAATGGCTTTACTGCTTGATACTTGTATTGTCTATGATTGGCTGATGGAGGAAATCAATGATCCGTATTGGATTAGTCGGATTCAAACCGAGGGTGCAATCGTTAGTGCTGTTTCAGTATGGGAAATGGCGATTAAAAATGGGTTAGGTAAAATGCCTCTGCCTTCGCTGGCTATTGCCGCAGATATTGAAGCGCAAGGTTTTCAATGGCTGAATATCACCGCTTTTCATGCGCAAACCGTGCTAGAGTTAGCGCATCATCACAAAGACCCCTTTGACCGCTTGCTTATCGCCCAATCCAAATATGAAGCGTTACAGATTGTGACTTATGATGCGATTTTTCAAGATTATCTTGATACGGTGATTGTGCTTAAAAAATGACTGTTTTAACCGAAAATTTACGGGGCTTAATCATAATTTTCAGAATTTTAGAATTGACCAAACTTTTATTCTGATAATTTTCTCATTTTGGTTGTCGGATTCAGACAACAAGCACAAAAAAACCGCCCTTACGTTTTAAAAAAGGGCGGTTTTGTTTTATCTATGAAGTGCTTAAACACTGGCTTCATTAGCAAGAGGAGAAATTTGAATTCGTTGAAACACAGGTTTAGAAACTGATTTTGTCGCGCTTGTAATGAGCCAACCTTGTTCAGTGTGCATTTGCTCGGATTTTTTCAAATCAGCAATGATGCGTTGAATATTAAAATCAAAACTTCTGGCGTGTTCATCCCTAATTACATGAATTTCTTCGATAATCTCATCAGTCATTAAAGTTTGCATCATCTTCTCCTAATAGTTCTTCAGGGCTACAAATAAAGGGTAGCGGCAAATTTAGTTGTCTGAATTAGGATTGACAGGATTTGAGGATTTACAAGATTTTTTATCCTGATAATCCTATCATCTTGAAAATCCTGATTCAGACAACAGGCACAAAAAAACCGCCCTTAAGTTTCCAAAAAGGCGGTTTTTGTTTTATCTGTGATGCGCTTCTCTTCGTTCAGCGCATCCTATCGAGCTTTATAGCAAGTCGATAAATTGATGCATGAACGGCTTATCGCGTTATATTTAGCTACCTATAGCTATATAATTTACAGTGCCTACTTCGTTGCACACATTATTTCCTACACTTCTCCTTTGCACATCGAATCCTAATTTTGTTATCCCTTTAATGATGAGATATGAATCGCCGTATTCAGGATTAAAAGGAGGCACTTCTTGTGTCACAATAACTGTAGGAGTACTACTAAAGGCTTTAGGAAACTTTATAAAAACCCAATCATTAGTATCTCCCGAACAACCGACCTTTGGAAAAGTATATTTTCCTGAAATCATTAGATCAACTCCAGCCAAGCATTGAGATGAAAAAATACTCACACCTAATAGTATTAGAAATAACATTGCCCCAAGATTTTTCATTAGATTACTCATTTTCAAATACCTCTCTTTGTATACTTCTATGATGCCTAACTTCTTATTAGACCCCAACAAACATAAAATGATATGCTTTATATATCTAATTAGTTTTTCATAAAAATATTTACTTACACATTAAGTAAATAGCTAATTAAATGATGTTTATATAACCTAAACTCAAATCTCATCATACCACAACATGATGCTTATCAATTTGAGCTAAAACCATATAAACGCTACTGATTTTACGCTTAACTCTAACGAAATAACAGCGCAAACTCCACTTTAATTCGCACTAATCTGAACTAACTAATATCTGCTGCAAAGCCTTTTCCAATTGCAAATACTCAAACTGAAAACCTTGCGCCAACAATCGCTCAGGCAACACGCGCTGACTACCCAACACCAACTCCGCCATTTCCCCCAACAACACCTGCAACACGCCGCTCGGCATCGGCAACAACGCCGGACGCTTTAAACAACGCGCCAACGTTTGCGTAAACTCACGATTCGTCACCGGATTCGGCGCAGTCGCGTTATAAGCCCCCGACATCGTTTTATCCGCCATCATCGTCAATGCAATCTTAATCCAGTCCTCACGATGTATCCACGACATCCATTGCAAGCCGTCGCCCAACCGTCCACCTAAACCCAGTTTGAACGGCAACAGCATCCGCTGCATCAATCCGCCGCCCTTCGCCAACACCAACCCTGTGCGAATCACACAAACCCGCACACCTAAATCTTGCGCTTGCAAAGCGGCATTTTCCCAATCCGCACATAATTTTTGCGAAAAATCAGTGATCGGCGTGGATTGCTCGGTGAGCGGCGTATCAGCTTGATTGCCATAAAAACCAATCGCAGAACCGCTGATTAACAATTCCGGTTTCACTGCCATTTGTTCTATCGCGCTGAATAATTGCTGGGTTAAACCAATCCGGCTATCACGCAACAATTGTTTTCGCGCTTGAGTCCAACGAGCATCAAAAATCCCTGCGCCAGCCAAATTTATAATCACATCAAAGCTATCGTCCGGTTTCAATTCGTGCAAACTGCCTAACGCTTTCACCTGTTCACCGCAAATGCTGGCAACTTGCGAGGGGTTGCGACTCAGCACCGTGACTGTTTCGCCTTGTTTGATAAGTGTTTTGGTTAATGCGCTGCCAATAAAGCCTGTGCCGCCTGTGATAAGAATATTCATGATGTTTCACTCCGATGGTTAAAGCCTGCCAAATACTGTCGACATCTGTTGTAGCACAGATTAAGCTGAGACGGTTTTTTGTGTGATGTTAAATTTTAAAAGGATGCGGTGATGAAAAAAATTTTGGCAATGTTGCTGTTAATAATCAGCGGTTGCACAGGAATTCCTGAAAATATTCAGCCTGTGACGGGATTTCAATTAAACAATTATTTGGGTAAATGGTATGAAATTGCCAGATTAGACCATTCGTTTGAGCGCGGTTTAAACCAAATATCAGCCGAATACAGTCTGCGTGAAGATGGTAGCGTAAAAGTGATTAATCGCGGTTTTTTAACTGCAAAACAGGAATGGAAAGAGGCGGAAGGCTGGGCGTATTTTATGCAACAACCGGATGTGGGTTATTTGAAAGTGTCGTTTTTTCGCCCGTTTTATGGTTCGTATATTGTGATTGAATTGGATAAAAAGGATTATCAATATTCCTTAGTGACCAGCTCGGATAAATCGTATTTGTGGATTTTAGCCAGAACGCCGCATTTAAAGCCGCAAATTCAGGCTGATTTGATTGCTAAAGCGAAAGCGTTGGGTTTTGAAACTGAGAAATTGATTTATCCTGAACAGAAATAAAAACGTCATATCATTTATTGCATTATTAATCCTAACCACTCATGCAACCATCTTTTATCCACCTGCGCCTACACAGCGAATTCTCCCTTGTTGACGGCATCGTCAAAATCAAGCCTCTGGTTAAACGCCTGACAGAACTCAACATGCCAGCGGTGGCGATCACCGAACAAGGCAATTTATTCTCGCTGGTGAAATTTTACAAAGCCACACTCGGCGCGGGCATTAAAGCGATTGCCGGCTCTGATGTTTACATTTTCAACCCTGAAGACCCCAGTAATCCGTATCATTTGACGCTGTTGGTGAATAATAAAGTCGGCTACGTCAGCTTGACCGAGTTAATTTCCAAAGCTTATCAAGAGGGGCAACATTTAGGCATTCCGATTTTAAAAGCGGAATGGATTGAGGAAAATCACGTCGGATTGATTGCTTTATCCGGTGCAATGCAAGGTGAAGTCGGACGCGCATTAATCGCAGGAAAACCAGCTATTGCGGTTGAAAAAGCGCAAAAATGGGCAAGTGTTTTCAAAGACAGTTTTTATTTAGAAATTCAGCGCGTTGGCAAACTCGATGAAGAACGTTATATCCACGCCGCGATTCAATTAGCAATAGATTTGGATTTACCTGTTGTCGCCACCAATGACGTGCGCTTTTTGGATAAAAAAGATTTTGCCGCGCATGAAGTGCGAGTTTGCATCAATCAGGGACGGGTGTTAGATGATTCGCGCCGCCCAAAAAATTACACCGAGCAGCAATATTTGCGCAGCAGCGAAGAAATGCAGGCGTTGTTTGCCGACATTCCCGAAGCGTTAGCAAACACGGTGGAAATCGCTAAACGTTGCAATCTGCAACTCACGCTGGGCGAAAATTATCTCCCCGATTTTCCTGTTCCCGAAGGCATTACTTTAGAGCAACATTTTCGCCAAGCTTCCAAACAAGGGTTAGAGGAACGCTTGATTGAACATCCGCCGATTGGCAAAGGCACGTTTGCAGAAAACCGTATCGCTTACGATCAACGCTTAGAAATTGAACTGAACGTGATTTGCCAAATGGGTTTCCCCGGCTACTTTATGATTGTGGCGGACTTTATTCAATGGGCGAAAAATCACGCGATTCCAGTCGGGCCCGGTCGGGGTTCGGGTGCAGGTTCTTTGGTCGCTTATGTGTTAAAAATCACTGACTTAGACCCGTTAGAATTTGAATTGCTGTTCGAGCGATTTTTGAATCCTGAACGGGTTTCGATGCCTGACTTTGATATTGACTTCTGCATGGACAGACGCGACGAGGTGATTGATTATGTAGCGCGGCGATATGGGCGCAATCGGGTGTCGCAAATCATCACTTACGGTTCGATGGCAGCAAAAGCGGTCATCCGTGACGTGGGGCGCGTACTAAATCACGGTTATGGTTTTGTGGATAGATTGGCAAAATTGATTCCGTTTGAAATTGGCATGACGCTCGATAAAGCCTTAAAAGACAGCTCGGAATTGCGCGGGCTGTATGAATCGGATGACGAAGTTAAGAATCTGATTAATATGGCATTATCGTTGGAAGGTGTGGTCAGAAATGCCGGAAAACACGCGGGTGGCGTGGTGATTTCACCGACAAAATTGACCGATTTTTCCCCACTTTATTGTGATGAGGCGGGAAATAATCTAGTCACACAATTCGACAAAGATGACGTTGAAGCGGTCGGTTTGGTGAAGTTCGACTTTTTAGGCTTGCGCACTCTGACCATTATTGATTGGGCGTTGCAGACCATTAATAAGAAGAAACGCAGCCAAGGTAAGGCAGAAGTCGATATTGCGCAAATTCCGCGCGATGATGCTGATTCCTATAAATTGCTGCAAAATGCGCAAACCACCGCCGTGTTTCAGTTGGAATCGCGCGGCATGAAAGAACTCATCAGCCGCTTAAAGCCGGACTGTTTTGATGACATCATCGCGCTGGTGGCGTTATATCGTCCGGGCCCATTGGAATCGGGAATGGTGGATGATTATGTGAAAGTGAAACACGGTCAGCAAGCCGCTGAATACGCGCATCCGTTATTAATTCCGGTGTTAAAACCCACTAACGGCGTGATTCTCTATCAAGAGCAGGTGATGCAAATCGCCCGTGAAATGGCGGGCTACACGCTAGGCGGCGCGGATATGCTGCGGCGTTGTTTAAGCGGTTCAACGCAAGTGTTGGATGTGGCGAGTGGTCAACTCGTCAGCTTGCAAGAAATTGCTGATAATCCAAACTATTGGCTAGGACGCAAGGTTTTTTCATTAGATTTAAATAGTCAAAAAATCGTCACTCAACCGATTACCGCGATTTATCCAAACGGTGTACGTCAAGTTTGGGAAATTACGACTAAAACCCATCGAAAAATTCGAGCAACCGCTGACCATCTGTTTTATACGATACAAGGCTGGCAAGTATTAGAAAATTTTTCTGTTGGTGATAGTATTGGTTTAGCAAAACAATTGCCGATTGAACATGCAAGTTCTATTTCTGATGCACAAATTAAATTAACCGCTTATTTAATAGGTGATGGTCATTTATCCACTAAAAAACCATCGCATAGTTATTTTTGCAATAGTGATGATGATTTAATTGCAGATTTTAATCAATGTGCAGTTGAATTGTTTGGAAAACCTGCACCTTTAGATTATCAATATCATCCGAATAAAAAAACAGTCACTTATGCTCGGATTGGATTTATCACTGAATTTAATCAATGGATTGATAGCCATATTAAACGCGCTCATTCAAATGATAAAGAAATTCCGGCATGGGTTTATCAATTATCAGCAAAACAATTAGCGTTATTTTTAGGTATTTTGTGGTCAACGGATGGCAGTTTTGATACTGGAATTGGACATACGGATTATACTTCGACTTCGCGTTTATTAATTGAACAATTACAGCATTTATTATTACGCTTAGGAATTGTTGGTTTATTTAATATCAAAAAAATAACCTATAAAAACCAGCCGCATATTTCTTATCGTGTGCAAATTACAGGACGTGAGGATTTTTTAAAGTTTCATCAAATAATTACGCCGTTTTTAAGCCTAGATAAAGCGCGAAAAGCACAGCTTTGTTATGAACGTGTTAGCGTTAAACTAAAAAATCAATCCAAACATCAATTGCCTTGTGCAGTCACTCATTTAATTGCCGAATCAAAACAAGTGAGTGGTATGACATGGGCAGAAATTGATGCAGCAATGGCAATGCCAAAAGGCACAATGTCGAGTGGCTTGAATTTTAAAACGCCACGCCGTGAATTATCACGTCACCGAGTTCATTATTTTTCCCAAGCATTGAGCGATTCAAAATTAAAAGCCATTGCAGATTCGGAAGTCTTTTGGGATAAGATTGTTAGCATTGAATATATTGGTGAAGAAAATGTTTTTGATTTAACTATTCCAGAGACACATAACTTTATTGCCAATGATTTTATTGCCCATAATTGCATGGGCAAAAAGAAACCCGATGAAATGGCAAAAGAGCGCGATAAATTTTTATCTGGCTCAATCCAAAATCAAATTGATGAAAAAGTCGCGAATTATATTTTCGATTTGATGGAGAAATTCGCGGGGTATGGTTTTAATAAAAGTCACTCTGCTGCTTATGCTTTAGTCGCCTATCAAACCGCGTGGCTAAAAGCCCATTATCCGGCGGAATTTATGGCAGCTGTTTTGTCTGCCGATATGGATAACACCGATAAAATTGTGGTGCTGGTGGAAGAGTGTCGGCAAATGAAACTCACGGTTTGCCCGCCTAACGTCAACCTTTCTGAGCATCAATTTACCGTAAACAAAGTCGGGCAAATTGTGTATGGACTAGGCGCGATTAAAGGCGCGGGGCAATCGGCTTTGGATGATTTGCTGGCGGAACGGCGCGAAAACGGTGATTTTTCCAGTTTTTATGATTTGTGCAAACGCACGGTGAATCGCAAAGTCAATCGCCGCGTGATGGAATCGCTGATTAAATCCGGCGCGTTTGATAGTTTAGATGACAATCCAGCGAAATTGTTTGCGCAATTACCCGAAGCGTTGCGGATGGCGGAACAATACGGCAAATCCGCTGCGACTGGGCAAAATGATTTTTTTGGCATGATGGATGAAGAAGCCGAAACCGCTGATCCGGTGTTTGAAATCACTCACGTTGAACCCTGGACAATGCGTGAACGGCTGGAAGCTGAAAAAATCACCTTAGGTTTGTATTTAACCGGACATCCGATAGATCAATATGAGCAGGAATTAAAAAACTTCACTTCGGGAAAAATTGCCAAGTTGATTGAAGATGCGGATAAAACACGCGGCAAAATGGAAGTGAAAATCGCAGGTTTTATTGTCGATATGAAATTGCAAGCCGATAAAGGTCGCTGCTTTGCGATGTTGGATGACAGAAGTGAACGCTTAGATGTGGCAATTTTCAGTGAAGTTTATGAGCAATCTCGCCATCTTTTGTCTAAAGATAATTTGTTGATTGTGGAAGGCACGTTGGAAAAAAATAGTTTTTCTGGTGCATTGCGGATGACAGCAAAAAAACTGTATGGCATTGAGCAAGCGCGGGCAACGTTTGCGAATGGTTTATTTTTTGAATGGTCTGTGCAGCATAATTCGTGTTCAACCTTGGAGTTTATGCAAACCTTGCGAGAAATTCTAGTGCCGTTTCGGGGGGGAGAATGCCGCTTAATTATGCGCTATGTGTCCGCGAATGCAGTGGCAAATTTGGTGTTAGGGGATGAATGGAAAGTGCATGTTAGCGATGAATTGTTAGTGCGTTTGCAACGGTTTTCAGCCATTTCGGGTATGGAAGTAAAATATAAATAATTCGGTCAATAATCACTTCCCTGAGTTTTTATGATGACTTCTGTATGGGCGATTTTAATCGCCCAAGGCGAATGAATTTCCGCCACATCATTCGAAAATACGTTACTGCGAAATTTTTCAAGACGACCGGTCGTTTTTAAAAATTTCAGCGATTTTCCTATTTTTTGTGCTCAAATAAACCTCTTTCATCCTCTCACAACGCTAACACTTTTTATAAAATCCTCGCATTTAATGAAACATCTGAAATCCCTCACCCTATTTTTCAGCCTGTTTCGCTTTAAATACCCATTAATTCAACCTGTTTGCAGCAGCATCAAAACACCGCGTATGGCCACGACAATCTGTTTCATTCCTTATTAGGTCTCATGGATGTCACAAGCAGCGTTTATAATTCTGAATTGGATATGTTTGCCGATTGCAAACTAAGTTCATAAAAACTTTCAGGTATTAAACCTAACGACGACTTCCAGTCCTCAAAGGCATAGGTATCTACACATCTTTAAACTAAAAAGTTATTTTATATCAATACTATACATTGATATGTAAGCTGGGTTAGCTGCTTTTTTCGATAGAAAAAAGAGCGTAACCCAGCAGCGGGTGTTTTAAAACGCTGAATGCTGGGTTACGATTATTTCGCTGTCGCTCAAGAATCTAACCCAGCCTACAAATAATTCTTTATTATCAATAATTTTTAATAAAATTGATGTTAAAAACTTGTGTAGATACTTACGCCTCAAAGGACTGGAAGTCGTTTTATTGCACAAAACTTATCTTCAATTAATGATGTAGAATCGCGATTAATCGCAACTCTACGATAAGATTAAGACAAAAACTTTCTTCCACTCACCCGCTAAAATTTTATGGAACATTCACCCAACATTATTCAGATTTTATTGCACTTAAATGACTATCTAACCGCGATTTTGGCAGAATACGGCACGCAAACTTATGTCATTTTATTTTTAATTATTTTTTGCGAAACAGGCTTAGTGATTTTTCCTTTTTTGCCGGGCGACTCGTTGCTGTTTGCCGTAGGCGCACTAACAGCCAGCACCGGTGAACTTGATATTACGATTTTAATTCCGCTCTTGATTACTGCCGCTTTGTTAGGCGATAACGTGAATTATTTTGTGGGAAAGTTTTTAGGCACGCAAATAAAAGCACGGCAACGGATTGGTTTTTTAAAACATGAATATATTGAGCATACCGAAGCTTATTATGACAAGTACGGCGGCAGAACCGTGATTATGGCACGTTTTATTCCACTAATCCGCACAGTTGCACCGTTTGTCGCTGGAGCTGGAGCAATGAAATATCCGCGCTTTATTGGCTTTTGCATCAGTGGCGCATTGTTGTGGGTAGGTGGTTTACTGATGTTAGGCTATCAGTTTGGCAATATGGAAATAATGAAGAAAAATTTTGAGTTAGTGATTTTAGCGATTACAGTGCTATCCATTGCGCCGCTGGTTTATCAACTTTGGCAAACTTTGCGAGCTAGAAAAATTCTGTAAGGAGCACTAAACCGTTTGCAGGTTATGGAATCGCCGCCATTAAGTAGGTGCGAATTCATTCGCACTGTGCGGATAAATCCGCACCTACATTAAATGAGTAAATAATCGTTTTTTTCATTGAGATATTTGTAGGGCGGGCACGCTTTTTTGCCCACCCTACGAAACAAATCTTTGATTAATAATAACTTTCTCCTAAATAAATGGCGGTAGGTTCGGATTTATCCGAACAATGCGAATAAATTCGCACCTACTTTAATCACCGTGAGATTATGAAGTGCTTAGATTAAAAAAATAATAAATGCCGCCGCTTGCTAAAAAATTATGGCTAAACATCTTACCCCTCTTAAAATTGCTTTACTGTATGTCGCTTTTTCAGCGTTATGGGTAGTCGCGTTTGATTATTTATTGGCTTTTAATCTTGATAACACGGTTTTGCAATCGCAATTGACGTTGGGAAAAGAATGGGGTTTTATCATCCTCAGCACTGGTTTGCTGTATTTATTACTCCAAAGTTGGCATAAAAACCTTCTGGCAGCGCAAGCCAACCGACATAACGCTCTGAATCTTACACAAGCATTGACCGACGCTGCACCTGATGCGGTGATTAGTTTTGACCCAGCCGGCAAAATTCTGACATGGAATCGGCAAGCAGAAATTATTTTTGGCTATTCATTAGCTCAAGTCATAGGCTGTGAAATCACAGAGCTGATTTTTCCGCCTTCTTATCGCGACATTCATCGCGCCGGAATTGCAGAATTTATCGAATCGGGCAAACAAACGATTCTCGGCAAGCATTTAGAAATTATCGGCATAAATCAAAACGGCAAAGAGTTTCCAATTGAATTAACCCTCCTCTCCCTCACCGAACACAACCAGCCTTTTTTTGTTGCCACTATCCGCGACATCAGCATCTGCAAAAAAATAGAATCTGAATTGCGCCACAATGAATTTGTGTTTCGCACCTTTGTCAGCATGTCCAGCCAATCCATCTGGCGTTATCAAGTGGATAATACACCGACAAACCGCATTCATTTAGTAAACCCCTCATGGTGGTATGAATTTACCGGACAAACTGAACAAGAACACACCGCAAACAATGGCATGGGCTGGTTAAGTGCCGTACATGAAGAAGATCGCCGGATTGCAGAGCGCACTTGCTCACATATTTTACTTTCGACCGAGCCCATTACGGCAGAATATCGGGTGCGCCGTCAAGATGGAAACTGGCGGTGGTTGCAAGTTCAAGGCGTTCCCATTCAAAACCAACAAACGTTAATTACCGAATGGATTGGCACAATCACCGACATCACCGAGCGCAAAATTGCCGAACAGCAATTGGTGGAAAGTGAGTTTAAGCTGGCAACCATCATGGAAAACGTCAATGCTTATATTTATCTGAAAGATTGCCAAGGACGCTATACCTTTGTCAATCGCTTGTGCTTAGAGTTGTGGGAATTGCCGATAGAAGAAGTGATAGGACTCACAGACGCTGATTTATTTGAGCCAAATCTTGCCGCAGTGATTCAAGAGCATGACCGCATCGTGCTTTTGCATGGCAAAGCAGTTTCCTATGACGAGGAAGGGATAACCCTCAAATCACATAAAGTAGGTCAATACTTTGCTACCAAAATTCCAATGCGTGATACAAACGGCACTATTTATGGACTTTGCGGCATTTCTACCGACATCACAGAACATAAAAAACAAGATGCTATCATTTACGCAAGCCAAGCCAAATTAAAAGCCGCTCTCGACAGCATGAGCGATGCCGTGTTTATTTCTGATACGGAGGGGCATTTCATAGAATTTAATGAAGCTTTCGCCACCTTCCACAAGTTTAAAAATAAAGCGGAATGTCCCAAAATACTGGCTTACTATCCTAATTTCATTGAGGTTTACTCAAGCACTGGCGAATTTGTGCCGCTGGAGCAAAGAACTGTGCCTAGAGCTTTGCGAGGTGAAGAAGGTACAGGACTCGAATTCTTTTTAAAACGCATAGACACTGGCGAAACATGGATTGGCAGTTATAACTACGCGCCGATTCGCAATACTGATGGTGAGATTATCGGCTCAGTGGTCACAGCGCGTGATATTACGCAAAGCAAAAAAGCGGCAGAAGAGATTCTTTCCAGCAAGGCAAAATTAGAAGCCGCGCTTGATAGCATGAATAACGCCGTGTTTATTTCAGATTGTGAAGGACAACTTATTGAATTTAATGACGCTTTTGCAACGTTCCATAAATTCAAAAACAAAGAGGAATGCGCTACCACATTAGCTGAATATCCAACCATTTTTAATGTGCGTAACATAAAGGGTGAACTTCTGCCCTTGCAACAATGGGCGATACCACGCGCACTACGCGGCGAAAAAGCCACCAACGTTGAGTTTATTTTGCAACGCAAAGATACAAACGAATCGTGGATAGGCAGTTACAACTACGCGCCCATTCGTAACAGCAATGGCGCAATCGTAGGTTCAGTGGTCACAGCGCGTGATATTACTGAACAGAAAAATATAGAAAACGCGCTGATTGCCAGTGAAAAAGAATTTCGCTTACTTGCCGACTCAATGCCGCAAATTGTTTGGATTGCTAACATAAAAGGAGAGTGTTTTTATTTAAATCAACAATGGGTAGATTATACAGGGCTTAGTCTTGAAGAAAGTTATCGGAATAACTGGTACAAATGTATTCATCCTGATGACCAACAAGGGGCGTGGCAAGCTTGGCAACATGCGTTAAACAACAAAACCAGTTATTCATTTGAATGCCGGATATGTAGCCGTGATGGGGTTTATCGTTGGTGGTTAGATCGTGGCGTGCCAGTTTTCGATGAACACGGCAATGTTTATAAATGGTTTGGGACTTGCACAGATATTCACGACATCAAAGAAACTGAAAAAGCCTTGTATGAAAAACAGCGGTTACTCGCAGATTCACAAGGCATTGCTCACGTTGGCAGCTGGGTGATAAATATCCTTGAAAAAACAGTCACTTGGAGTGAAGAAACATTTCGTCTTTATGGTCTGTCACCCTCCACAGATAAAACGCCTTCTCACAAGCAATTTCTTGAGTTACTCCATCCTGATGACGTTTTGCGAATGCAGGATTGGTCAGCGGCTTGTCGGTCGGGCAAACAACCTGCCTCACTTGAGTTCCGTACTCGCCCCATTAACGGTGATTATCGTTGGTTGCTGGGCAACGCCATCTTAGAAACCGATAGCAATGGCAATCCCGTAAAAATCATTGGCACAGTACAAGACATCACAGCGCGTAAAAAAGCCGAAGAAACCATTTTTGACCTTGCCTATTACGACCCGCTCACGCGCCTGCCTAATCGCCGCCTGATGTTGGATAGGTTACAACACACCTTAATTTCTCGCGCTCTCAAAAAACGACACGGTGCAATTTTATTTATCAATTTAGATAATTTTAGAACGCTAAACGAATCAAAAGGTCATGGTATGGGCGATTTGCTGTTGGTTGAGGTCACTCAGCATCTGCAAGAAATTGTGCATAAAGATGATACGGTGGCTCGCATCGGTAGCGATGAGTTTGTGTTGGTGTTAGATGGTTTAAAAGAAGCAACCGACTTAGCTGCTTTACATGCAGAGTCTGTGGCTAAACGAGTGCTGGCAAGCATTAATCAGCCTTTTAATCTGCAAAACTATGAATATCGCTGCTCCGCTTGCATTGGCATCACCTTATTTTGTGGCAATGAACTTTCTGTGGATGAACTGATTAAACATGCCGATATTGCCATGCACCAAGCCAAACAAAATGGCAGCAACAGCATTTGTTTTTTTGATTCCACCGTGCAAGCCACACTGGAATATCGCGTGCAATTGGAAGCATGGATGCACAAAGCCCTGCATGAACAATATCAATTGTATTATCAAGTGCAAGTCAATGAACAAGGCAAAGCCACAGGTGCGGAATCCTTAATCCGTTGGCTTCATCCAGAACACGGACTGATTTCCCCTGCCTCTTTTATTCCCTTGGCAGAAGAAACAGGCTTAATTTTGCCGATTGGACAATGGGTTTTAGAAACCGCCTGCGCTCAGCTCAAAGTGTGGGAAGATAATCCACACACGCAAAATTTAGTCATTGCCGTGAATGTGAGTGCCAAACAATTTGGTCAACAAAGTTTTGTCGAGCAAGTGTTGGACATCTTAAAAGAAAGCGGAGCTAATCCAGACCGACTGAAATTGGAACTGACTGAAAGCATGTTAGTCAACAATGTGGATGATATTATTGAGAAAATGAACGCGCTGAAAAACACAGGAGTCAAATTTTCCTTGGATGATTTTGGCACAGGTTTTTCTTCTCTCACTTACTTAAAACGCTTACCGTTAAATCAATTAAAAATTGATCAATCCTTTGTCCGAGACGCGCTAACTAACTCCAATGATGCTGCGATTATTCGCACTATTATCGCGCTGGGCGAAAGTCTTGAGATGGAAGTCATCGCTGAAGGTGTGGAAACAGAGCTGCAACGCGAGTTTCTCGCTGCACACGGTTGTCATAACTATCAAGGTTATTTATTCAGCAAACCGCTACCCGTGAAAGAATTTGAACAATTACTGCGCAAGTTAGAAGAAACAAATTTTACTTAATCATTAAACTCAACCACAGAACGTGGAATAATAGCTCTTTCCATCAACTGTTGAGAAAATCATGGCGCAGTACATTTATTCTATGAATCGGGTCGGCAAAATTGTGCCACCGAAAAAATACATTCTAAAAAACATCTCCCTTTCCTTTTTTCCAGGCGCGAAAATCGGCGTTCTTGGTTTAAACGGCTCAGGAAAATCAACCCTGCTGAAAATTATGGCAGGCATCGACAAAGAAATTGAAGGCGAAGCGATTCCGCTGAAAGGCACGAATATTGGTTATCTCTCGCAAGAACCACAGCTTGATGCGAATAAAACCGTGCGTGGTAATGTGGAAGAAGCCGTTGCCGAGGTGAAAGCCATGTTGGCAAAACTTGATGCCGTGTATGCCGCTTATGCAGACCCTGATGCTGATTTTGACAAACTTGCCGCCGATCAAGCCCGCCTTGAAGATGAAATCAATGCCTGTGATGGACATAATTTAGACCGCCGCTTAGAAGTCGCCGCCGATGCGTTGCGCTTGCCCGATTGGGATGCGGATGTAAGCAAATTATCCGGTGGAGAAAAACGCCGCGTCGCTTTGTGCCGTTTGTTGCTGTCGAATCCAGATATGTTGTTATTGGACGAGCCGACTAACCATTTGGATGCTGAATCGGTCGCATGGTTGGAGCGTTTCTTACATGACTACCCCGGCACAGTGGTTGCGGTTACGCATGATAGATATTTCTTAGATAACGTGGCTGGCTGGATTTTAGAACTGGATAGAGGGATGGGTATTCCTTGGGAAGGCAATTATTCCAACTGGTTAGAGCAAAAAGAAAAACGTTTAGCGTTGGAAGAAAAACAAGAATCTTCCCGCCAAAAAGCCATGAAAGAAGAGTTGGAATGGGTGCGCTCCAATCCGAAAGGTCGGCACGCGAAAAGTAAAGCGCGTTTGGCTCGTTTTGAAGAACTTTCTTCAACTGAAGTGCAAAAACGTAACGAAACGCAAGAATTGTATATTCCACCAGGGCCTCGTTTGGGCGATGTGGTGATTCACGCGGATAACGTGAAGAAAAGCTTTGGCGATCGCGTGTTAATTGAAAACCTCAGCTTTAAATTGCCACAAGGCGGCATTGTGGGCATTATTGGGCCAAATGGCGCGGGTAAAACCACCTTGTTTAAAATGATGGCAGGTTTTGAACCGACTGATAGCGGCACAATGCGCTTAGGCGAAACTGTGAAACTGTCTTACGTTGACCAATTGCGCGACGATATGGACGACAATAAAACCGTGTGGGAAGAAATTTCTGACGGCTTAGATATGGTGACAGTCGGCAATTATCAAACGCCATCACGCTCTTATGTTGGACGCTTTAACTTTAAAGGCGGCGATCAACAAAAACGCATCGGCGATTTATCAGGTGGAGAACGCAATCGTGTGCATTTGGCAAAATTGCTGAAACAAGGCGGCAACGTGTTGTTACTTGACGAACCGACCAACGATTTAGACGTGGAAACTTTGCGGGCGTTGGAAGACGCGCTATTGTCTTTCCCCGGTTGCGCTGTGGTGATTTCACATGACCGCTGGTTCTTAGACCGAATTGCCACGCACATGCTGGCATTTGAAGGCGATAGTGAAGTGGTTTGGTTTGAAGGCAACTATGCCGATTATGAAGAAGACCGTCACAGACGTTTAGGCACGGATGCAGATAATCCACGCCGGATTAAATACAAAAAACTTTCTTAAAACTTAGCTATCAGGACTGGCAGTCCTTCAAGGACTGCCAGTCCTAACTCCATTACTCGCTAATTGATCTAAATCATGGCATTTACAGAATACAAAAATTTAGCGACTGTTCTAAAAGAGTTTTCCTTACACTATCAAGAACAAGCTTTAGATTACGACGAAAACTTACTCGCACCGCCATCTTTAGCAAGCGAAATTACTTTTAATTTAACCGAATTAGCCTACGACAGCAGTGAAGCGATGCTTTGCGAAACGCTGATTTTTCCGATTCTCAAAACAGCTTGGAAACCTTTTATTCACGACTTAATGCTGTGGAGTCATCAAGCGATTGAATTTAATAATAAATTATCGGGCATACCGGATTATTTATTTGCAAAAAAATCCTCCTTAGGCAAAGTCGTGATGGATAAACCGTTTGTGGCGATTGTGGAAGCGAAAAAAGATGATTTTTCAGCCGGTTGGGGACAATGCGCAGCAGAAATGTACACAGCCACACAATTAAATGAAAATCCTGCCATCCAAGTTTTCGGGATTGTTTCTAATGGTAAATTTTGGGAATTTGCCAGCTTACAAAACAGTGTTTTTTTTAAATATCAACAAAATGGTAATGTTTATCAATTAGATGCTTTATTTGCAATGCTGTGCGCAATCTTAAAAAACTGTCAATTGCAATTGCAAGCCGCCTAATTTTCTAGCTTGAATTAAGCCGTTTTCCTTTTCTATTTTCGATTGAAATCCATGAATCCACAACAACACGTTCAAAATCTTCTCGATTTTATTGATGCCAGCCCCAGCCCTTGGCACGCAGTAGAAACCGTTGAAAAAACCTTATCCGCACAGCAATTTGAAAAACTGCTCGAAACGCAAACATGGTCATTAAAAGCTAACGGGCGTTATTATGTGATTCGCGACGACTCCTCAATTATTGCCTTTATCGTTGGCAAACAACCGTTGCACGATACTGGTTTTAAAATCATTGGCGCACACACCGATTCACCCGGCTTACGCATTAAAGCCAACGCCGCACTGCAAGATAACGGTTTATTACGCTTAAATGTTGAAATTTATGGCGGCGCGATTTTGGCCACTTTTGCAGACCGCGATTTGAGTTTAGCGGGTCGAATTAGTTATAAAACTGAAAACGGCAATATCGCCAGTCGCTTTGTAAAATTTGAAAAACCGTTATTGCGTTTGCCAAACTTAGCCATTCACATGAATCGCGGCGTGAATGAAGACGGCTTAAAACTGCATAAACAAAACGAATTGCCGTTAATTTTAGCCGCTGCCACGCAACAATTGCCGGCTGACTATTTTCATCATCTGTTAGCTGCAAAAGCCGATTTATCCGCTGAGCAAATTTTAAACTACGATTTAGCGGTTTATGACACACAAAAAGGCGCGTTTTGGGGCGCGGAACAAGAATTTTACACCGACAGCCAATTAGATAATTTAGCCTCTTGTCATGCAGGATTAACTGCGTTATTAGCGGAAACCAGCTTAAATTCTGATAAAACTTTAGTCTGTGCGTTTTTTGACCATGAAGAAGTGGGTAGTGAAAGCACAAAAGGCGCGGCGGGTAGTTTTTTGAGTGATGTGTTAGAGCGAATTGCCTGCGCCACACAGCACAACCGCGAAGCTTATCAACGCAGCCTTGCACACAGTTTTATGATTAGCGCGGACATGGCTCATGCGTATCATCCTAATTTTCCTGCCGCTTATGATGCCAGCCATAAAGTGTTGGTTAATCAAGGCGTGGTAGTAAAATTCAATGCAAATCAACGCTATAGCACTGAAAGCATTTCCGCTGCGATGTTTATAGATTATTGCAAACAAGCGGATGTACCCTATCAAAGTTATTCGCACCGCTGCGATTTGCCTTGCGGCAGCACAATTGGCCCGTTGATTTCAACCAAACTCGGCATCAGAACCGTTGATGTCGGCAATCCGATGTGGGCAATGCACAGCATTCGCGAAAGCGCGGGCGTGTTGGATCATGGATATATGATAAAAGTATTAAGTCGTTTTTTTGCTGATTAAATCTGGAGTGCAAGCTCTGCTTGCCAATCAATACGTTAGGAAACAAGCAAGCAAAGCTTGCACTCCGAAGTTGATTTAAAAACGCTATCGAGAAATTCGCCATTGGTAAACACAGCTCACATTGTTTTACTTTTGTTTTTTTATGTGAGCCACCCTAGGCGATATTATGAATGACCCTTTAGCGCGGTTTCAAAAAGCGCAAATGCTTGCGCATGAAGTTTCCGATCAAAAAGAACGCAATAGCAAAGAAATTCTGCATGAATACCGTGCGTTTGCGTTAATTGAAAAAACCGAAAAATCAACGCGCTTGCAGATTCGTCGTGCTGCGGCATCAACCCACGCCCCTTCTTATAATTATTTGCAGGATGTCTGCTATGACGGTTTGCATGGCACAGGTTTGATACTGACCTACAGTTTTATGCAGGTGAAAATCAAAGGTAAACGTTTGCAAGTTTTGATTCAGGCTATCGAAAAACACGAATGTGCGTATCTGCAAGATTACGATGCGACGGTGTTTGCGCCTCCTAAATCGGATGAGGCGATGATTGAATTGATTGAAGTCGTCACCATCGGCAAAGAAGCATCATAGACTTTTTAATAAAGCACCTATATATCAAATAGTTATAGTTAAAAGCTGGAGTACAAAACATGTTTTGTACTCCATATTACTTACCCAAACCAAAAAAATTCCGAATCTGTTCTAAAAACCTATTTTGCTGCTGAGACATCAGCTGTGCAACAGATTCACTATCCAATTGCTGCTGAAAACTATCCAGACTAAATCGCCGACTCACCAGCAAATTACTAATCTCCACCGCCAATTCTGGACGGTCATCCAAAATCTTCTGAAACGACGATTTATCCAAACGATACGCCAACACTTCCGATTGCGCAATCACCGTGGCACTGCGTGGATCGCCTGTCATCAAGCCCATTTCGCCTAACAAACTTCCCCCTTGCACCGAGCCAATTTTGCGCCGCTCGCCGTCTGACAACTCCAAAAACACGTCGGCGATACCGCTGATAATAATATACAGCCAATGTGCAATTGCGCCCTGCTTCATCATAATTTCACCTTGCACAAATGGCGCGTAAACCAGTTGTTCAGCAATTTTAATCAGCTCGTCATCATGCAAACTATTAAATAAATCAACGTGCCGCAACGCTTCCAATTGTTGTTGAATGCGCCGCATTTGCTTGTCTTGTTCGTATTGAGCATCTTTTTGGGTTAATTGCACATGATATTGCGGATAAGGAAAATCAATACCCGCCCGTTGCAATGCCATATAAACCCGCAATCGAATTTTTGAATCGGTGCCGTCATCTATTTCAATTTCTTGCAGATGGTAGCGAATAGCATATCGCACCGCGCTTGCACCAAAATCCATTAAATAACAATAGGCTGGCGGCTCATCAGAAACATGCGGAATATGTCCGTTGCGCACCGCGTTTTCCGCAATTTCTATCACATGGCTGCTAGAGTATTCATAACCTATCTCAAAATAAACCCACCGCACCCATTGCAATGGCTGGTCGTGCCTGCGTCCTAAAACTGCGAATTTTCCTTTCATTAACAAGCTATTAGGAATAATAATGGTTTCCCAATTGCGAGTTTCTATCGCCGTGTATCGCCAGCGAATATTAATAATTTGTCCCGTGACTTCATCAACTTTAATCCAATCGCCCACTTTGATGGAGCTGTCCAATTGCAACGCTAAACCACCGAGAATATTGCCCAAGGTGTCTTGCATGGAAATCGCCAGCACCGCAGTCATTAAAGCCGAGGTTGTGATAATGCCCGATAAATCCAATCCAGCTTGATGCAAATACATCATCAGCCAAGCGCAATAGCCTGCAAATTCGACTAAATCTTCCAAAATCCGCATCAAACTGATGCGGCATAACGGCAAAACTAATCGGAATAAGAACATTCCAAACAAACGAATACTTGCCATGCCGCCAACAAAAATACTGATTTCATACAGCTCTTTGGTGATGGTTTTTATGCCAAGCGCAGTCAGCACAGTGCTAATAATTACGCCGGATAATGCCAGCGCGAAAAAAGTTAAAACAGTTGCGACAGGTTTGCGATCTTGTGGTTGCCAATGCCATAACAACATTGCCATCAGCAACGCAACGCTCAGCAATAGTCCAGCTTGATGGTTTTGGAGAATAAAATTATTCAGATGATGCAAAAGAATTTCGCTGTGAGGCATGAAAAGATAGAAATACTATTGTTAAAAAAACGTCGCTTTGACGACTGCCAGTTTTTAAAGGACTGGCAATCGTGAAATGGTCATTAATGAATCCGTTCTAAATACTGCACTTGCAGCTGCACACTGCGCTGCCCTTTGTATTCATTCACATCCAATTTATACACCATCTGAATTTGCTGCGCTTTCAACCAAGAATCCGGCTGTTCCACAAAAAACGCAATCGCATCAATCAGCGAATTAGTAAACGGCAAGCGCAACACCAATTTTAAATGCTGTTTGCCCACAACCCGCGCTTGAATCACATCAAACACACCGTTGAACACAGGCTCAGGAAAACCTTGCCCCCACGTTGCTGCATTTTGTAATAATTGCGCAAATTCCAAATTAAAATCAGTTTCTGACAATTCACCGTCGGTTAAAATCTGTTCTTGCAAATCCATGTGTTGCAACTGTTTTGCCACCATTTCATCAAATGCCAGCGCAAACGGCGGAAAGTCGTGCATTTGTAAACTTAACCCCGCCGCCATCGCATGACCACCGAATTTGGTTAATAATTTGGGATGCGCCGCCGCAATATCACTTAACACATCACGAATATGCACACCGGGAATCGACCGTGCTGAGCCTTTGATTTCGCCCGTTCCAGAAGGCGCAAACGCAATCACCGGACGATGTAATTTATCTTTTAAGCGCGAAGCCAAAATCCCAATCACTCCCTGATGCCAGTTTTCATCGTACAAACACACGCCCGATAACAAATGTTTTTCATCAATCCACTTTTGATCTAACAACAAAAACGCCTCGTGTTTCATTTGTTCTTCAACTTCTTTGCGCTCACGATTGAGTGCGTCCAATTTTTCCGCTAAAGGGGTTGCTTGCGCTTCGTTATCAGCCAATAAACACTGAATACCCAACGACATATCATTCATCCGTCCCGCAGCATTCAGGCGCGGAGCAATCGAAAAACCTAAATCACTGCTCAATAACATTTGCGGATTGCGGGCGGCGATTTTGATTAAAGCGTTGATGCCGGCATGTGCCAAACCTTTACGAATCCGCAGCAAACCTTGATGCACCAAAGCGCGATTAATCTGATCTAAAATCACGACATCCGCCACCGTGCCCAGCGCGACATAATCTAATAATTCTGCCAGATTCGGTTCTGCTTGTTGTTTGAAAAAATCGCGTTCTCGCAAGCGCGTTCTTAACGCCATCAGTACATAAAAAATCACCCCGCAGCCGGCTAAATTGCCGCTGGGGAATTTACAGTGATGCAGATTTGGATTCACAATGGCTGCGGCGTTGGGCAGTTGTCGATGCGGCAAATGATGATCTGTCACCAGCACGCAAATCCCCAATTGATTTGCCGCGTTAATGCCGTCGGTATCGGATGTGCCATTATCCACCGTGAGAATAATCTGCACATCTGAATGCAATTCTTTCACCAGCGCGACAATTTCCGGCGTTAAGCCGTAGTTGTACTTAAAACGATTCGGCACTACAAACTCGACTCGACTCGCACCTAGCATGGTCAAGCCACGCACCGCCACCGCACAGCTAGTCGCACCATCGGCATCATAATCTGCCACGATAACAATTTTTTGTTGCTGTTCTATGGCGGTGATTAAAAAACCGACCATTTCCTCCATGCCGGCTAACAGCCAAGGCGACGGCAAATGCGTTAACCCGCGTTCTAAATCGGCTAAGGTTGTGATATGTCGCGCACTGAAAATACGCTGCAAAATGGGATGTAATCCAACTAATTCCGCGCTGATATTCTCAACGCTGCGAATCACGATTTTCTTTTTTGGGCTGGGTTGGGTCATGTTGTTTTATTATTTTGCATAAGATATTCGTAAGGTCGGCACGTTTTTTTGCCCACCGTTTCAGCCATATTAAACAAAAGCCTTTTATTTCAAACAGATTAAGTTTTTGTTTTTTAGGTGGGCAAAAAAGCGTGCCCACCCTACAATATGACTTTTATGGTCAAATCCAGATATATCAATGATAGCAGAGTGTAACCAGCAACTATTGAAACTTTATCAAATAGATTTACAACGCCCTATCGCCTCTGAGTTGTATGAAATTTTATCCGTAGGGGAACAGGATTTTGCACAAACAATTCGCAATGAATCATTGAAAAAACAACATCTTACGGTACGGGTTGGCGTGCGACAGATTTTAGCGGACTATTTGCAGCAACCTAGCGATAAAATCAATCTGGCAAAAACCACGCATGGCAAGCCTTATCTTGTTGATTATCCTGAAATTCATTTTAATATTTCCCACAGTGCGGAAACTTTGTTAATCGCGATTAGCCAAATCGGTGCAGTGGGTATTGATATTGAACAAGCAAAACCACACAGGCATGATTTTTCTGCACTGGTCGAAAAATGTTTCGCGAGCGAAGAAATAAAATATTGGAATGCTGTAGCGGAAACTGAAAAAAAAGCTGAATTTTACCGTTTTTGGACACGCAAAGAAGCGTTTGTAAAAGCCGTCGGACGTGGTATCGCACTGGGTTTAGAACAATGTGTGATTGCGGTAGAAACCTCACCTCGTTTTACGCGCCTGCCGAAAATTTACGGCAAGCCTTGCGATTGGCAATTATTTGATTTGCCTTTAACGGGTGATTTTTATGGCGCATTAGTGATAGAAAATCGCAAAATACCGAGTGGATTTGTCTTACCCAAAATCACTTTTTTTGATATAAAATAACCACTTCAACTTGCAGTTGCACTTTTTCTGGTGCGCAAGTGACAAATTTAAGCATTTCTTAAATACTTCCCCGTTGTACCACCCTTTGCCAGACAGATTATGAAAACAGCTAATATATTTGACCCTCTTGAACGGATTGTTGCGTTAATGCGGGCAGAAGAGCGCAAAAGATGCGCGGAATTTAGCTTGCAGCCCGTGCATTTGCAAATTTTAGATTATTTGAACATCTGCAATAAATACAGCGATACGCCTGCTGCCTTAACCAATTATTTGGGGATGACGCGCGGCACTGTTTCGCAAACCTTGCAATTGTTAGAAAAAAAATTGTTGGTGAGCAAAACTCAAGATGAGCACGATAAACGTGTGGTGCATTTGAAGATTTTGCCTGCGGGTAAAAAACTGTTAACGCAAGTAAAACCACTGGATTTATTTACCCTCGCTTCGCAAATCTTGCAGCAAAAAAATCCTGAAAACACAGACGGTGATTTTTTTCTTCAAGCATTACATGCCTTACAAACCGCGAATAAATCACAATCTTTTGGCTTGTGTAAATCCTGCCATCACTTTAATCCTAAGGCAAAAGGCGGTTTTTGCAATTTAACCAAAGAAAATCTCTCCACCGCCGATAGCGAAAAAATCTGCCAAGAGCATACCGTCATTTAACCTCCCCTTTTTCAGAAAACTAATATTGATTCGATATTGATTGCAGCGTATTTGTTTTTCTTTTATAGTGGCGATTCACTATTATAAAAATCATAACAGGTGGCTTACTATGTCTGAAGAACAAAAAAAAGATTATTCCGTTTTTTATATTGCAGGCGTTGCACTCATTAGCGTTGCGGTGATTGTTGCGGTAAAAATTTCTGAAAATGAAAAATTTGCACCGATAAAACAACAACTTGAAGAAGAAGCGGCACAAATGAATATTCGGGTTATTTCAACCACAGAATAAAACCCATCATAAAAATAATAATGAACTTTCATCATCGTGATTATTTTCCGATGATTTTTGAGTGGCTATTGGGGTGAATAGTATGAAATTTAATTTAATCGGTTTAGGCGCAATTTTGGCGATAGTTTCGGCAAACAGCTTCGCTACAGAATATATTTATCGCGAATTAATGGCGAATACTTTGCCGTTGCGGCATTGCGATAGCAAAGAAAAAGCCAGTGCTGAGGCAGAAAAGTCTTATAAACTAACAATTTATGCAAAAAAGTTTTGCCAAACACAAGGCTACGGTTGGCATGTTGAGCAAATCAAAGACAATGGCAAATTAGTTTGCAATGAGTGCAGTTCGGTAGAGAACAAAGGTAAGTTTCAATGTCATATCGAAGATGTGGTGGTGGAATGCAAACGGATTAAGCCCGGCACAGTTGGCATGTTGCCTGGTAAAGGCTAAGCGATACCGTGATTATTGTGGTCACGTTTCTAAGTAATTACATCTTCCAGAGAGTAATTTTCACCGACGGTTCGCCGTCGGTCTTTTTTTTACGCTTTAAGAAAGCTGCCCTAAATTATATTTTGTGGTTTAATTGAAAAACACCTACACAATAATTACAGGTTACGAGAGCCAATAATGAAAATAATAAAAAAAACAATTAACCAAACTATTTTAAGCAGCGCAATTAGTTTACTTTTAACCGCCAGCAATCTTTATGCGGCTGACCATGAGGCAAAAGACACGCAAAAAGCGCACGAAGGGGTGAATGCGCATAAATTGTTTGAAGAAAACTGCGCGAGTTGTCATGGTTCAGATCATGGCGGTTTTATTGCGCCGGCTTTAAATGCCGCCACTTTAAAAGGTCGCAGCCCGACCGCATTGCGCACCATCATAATGACAGGCAGTTTTGATACGTTAATGCCCCCGTTTTATGGCAAATTGTCCGATACGGAAATTCGCGCCTTAGTGCAACATCTGCAAACTACGCCAAAATTGCCAAATCCCGCATGGACGATTAACGATATGAAAGCATCGTTAAAAATTTATGCGGATGAAAGTAAATTGCCCACTAAACCCACTTATCAACTGGGTAGTTTAGATGATTTAATCGGCGTGGCAGCGCGTGGCAAATACGGACGCGGCGAAGGTTCAAAAGCCGTTTTTATCAACAGCAAAACTCATCAAAAAATCGGTGAAATCAAAACCGGCACAGCAGCGCATATCATTGATTACAATCCGGTTAATCAACGTTGGGCGTATATTAAAACTGACACTGCTGAAATTTTTAAAGTCGATTTATATACCATGCAAGCCGTGCGCAGCATTAAGACCGGTTACAACGGCCCCGGCTTAGGCGTGTCGCGTGATGGTAAATACATTATGGCGGGGTCTTTTGTGCCACATAATGCAGTGATTTTGGATGCGAATACCTTAGAGCCATTGAAAACTTTTGAATTGGAAGGCGTTGATCCTGATGGCAAAATGGTTTCGTCGGATTCTGGGATGATTATCGGCACACCGTTTGCAGATATTTTTGCCATTGCGTTGGAAAATGCCGGACAGGTCTGGGTGGTGGATTTAAAAGGTGATTTTCCTGTCACCAAAATTACCGATGTGGGTCGGCATTTGCATGATGCGTTTTTGACACATAAAGGTCGTAAATTGATGATTGCAGCTTATGACGATAGCAAAGTGACTGCGATTGATTTGCAAGAACGGAAAATTATTAAAAAACTGGATGCAGGCTGTGTGCCACATTTAGGCGGTGGCGCAGCGGTGAAAGTGGATGGTCGCACTTTAGGATTTGGTACAAACTTCGGTTCTTGCGATAAAACTGTCGTCAGTGTTTGGGATTTGGACAAAATGGAAGTCGTGAAACAAATTCCCGTATTAGGCGGCACAGAATCGCCCGCAGCTCACGCAAATGCGCCTTATGTGGCTGTGGATATTATTTCCAAAGATCGCCGCGCTCGTGCTGTGCAGTTGATTGATAAGAAAACGTTAGAAGTTGTGAAAACTTTGGACGTGGGCGGTCATGCGTATTTCCCTGAATACAGCGCGGACGGTAAGTTCTTGTACATCAGCGCGGGTTATAGTGGTGATGAAGTCGTGGTTTATGATTCTGTCAGCCTGAAAAAAGTCGCGTCAATCCCTATGGAAAGTCCTGCGGGAATTTTTTCGCATGGTCGAGTTAAATACATGACTCGCGGCTTATTGCCTGATGAGATGGTGAAATAAATGAAAGCGACTATTTTTTTCCCTTTAGTGCTAGTGGCTTTAAGTGTTAGCGGTAGTTTGCAAGCGGCAAATTTGTTTGCAGGACAAGACCGCGCTGCCAATGTGTGTGCCCAATGTCATGGTATTCATAAGCCAGCTGCGGGTGCGCCATTTCCGTCTTTAGCTGGACGCGATGCGGCATATTTGAAAGAGGCGTTGAAACAATATCGCAGTAAAAAGCGCGTTTCTGAGATTATGAATGCTATCGCAGGTTCGTTGCGTGATAACGACATTGATGATTTAGTGGCTTATTACAGCAAACTGAAACCTTAAATCCTGTCGTTTTATCCTAAAACCCAAACCTTTCAGGTTTTTATAATCTGAAAGGTTTATTTATTTTATAGATTATGTGGCGATTTTTTCTTGTTTTAACAGTGTCGATTCCCGCCGCTCTCGCCGAGTTTCCTTCTACAGAACGCCAACACGAATTACGCAATATCCTTGAGCATGATTGCGGCGCGTGTCATGGTTTAACTTTGCAAGGTGGTTTGGGTTCTGCGTTGACTCCGCAAGCTTTAGAAGGCAAAAGCGATGATTTTTTAGTAACTACTATTTTGGAAGGACGTAAAGGCACGGCGATGCCGCCTTGGAAAAAGTTTTTAACAGAAAGTGAGGCGCGGTGGCTGGTGAATCAGTTACGAAACTTGCCTGCCAATTAAATTTAAGCATTAAGTTGCAGATGATTATCTGAGTTAGACTTTTCAAGATAATCTGACATAAAAAAACCGCCAGTGATTTCTCACAGGCGGTTTTTTTTAACTACAGTTTTTAACCTGTAGAGACGCTGCACGGCAACGTCTCTACAAAGCTATTTAGAACTTGTAACCTAAGTTCAATCTAAAACCGTCTAACTCGCTGCTGTGTTTTCCACCAATGCTGAACAAGTAGTTCGCATCAATAGACAACGCATCCAACATTTTACCTGCATTCACTGGTTTCAAAGAGAAACCGAATTCGTTAAGTTGGTTGAAATACAAGTCTGTACCAAAATATTCAGTATCAGTGAAGTAAGCACCTAGTTTGAAACTACCAAACATTTTAGTTGCGTGTAAACCGTTTTTCACAACATAGCTAGCAATGCCATTGTTAGATACAGAAGACCCAACGAAATTACCTAAGCCTGTAATGTTCACATTAGCAGTCGCATTTTTTTCTGAATCCAATGTTTGATAATGTCCAATCATATTGATTAAAGACACACCAACATCATTGAAATTCCAAGTGTATTTACTGGTAATAGAACCACCCACTAAAGAAGTGCTAGTGTTTGGATTCCAGTATTGGTTTTGACTGTTATCAAAGCTACGATAAGAATAGCTTGCTGAAGGAGTTAAAGACCAGTTATCACTTACATTGTATTTGTACGCTGCTGTTACACCCACTTGATAAGCATCAGCTTGACTTTGTGTTTGAATGTATGACAAAGGCACAGACAATGTTAATTGGTGTTTAGGGTTAAATTTAGCTGTTACACTTAATGGCATAGTCACAGTATTCACTGATTTGCCGCCAATATCATAGTAACCGTATTGTAAACCAACACCTACACTAGTACTAACGCCACCAATATCAGCAGATGCACCGCTCACATTAGCTTTGCTTGCTTCACTTGTACCACCAAAATCAGCCACTTGATTGAACGCGCCATCAATGGTCATGTTCATGTTACTCGCTGGGTTTCCAGCAATACCACTTGTGCTGTTATTTCTAGCTTGGAATTGAGTGGTTTTAATTTTTGCCAACTCGCCAGCAAGATTTTGAGCTTCGACTGCTGCTAAAGCCGCATCGCCAGCTTGTGCCGCTGCGTTCAATCTTGTTTCTGCATCAAGAACACCAGCAACATCCGCAGCTGCAAACACTGAACGAACTTTATCTGTTTCTACTTTTGCAGCTGCTGCAACCACTGCTGCATCAATTGGAACTATCGCAGCGATGACTGTTTTAAGACCAGCAAGAGCTGTGGTCATTGCTGTAAGATCTGATTGCGCTGTAGCTAGTGCTGCCGCTCCATTAGGATCTGCTTTTAAAGCTGCAACAAAAGTAATTTGCTTAGCAATTAAAGCAGTTTGCGCTGTGACTTGAGCTTGGACAAGTGGCACTAATGATGCCAAACTTTTTTGAGCTGCTGCTTTTGCAGCACCTGTAAGAGTACCTGCTTGCAAAGCAGCTAAGTCAGCTTTTTGTGCAGGCGTTAATGCTGCAACCGCATTAGTGTAAGCTGTATTTGCAGCAGTTACCGCAGTTTGTGCTGTTGCAACAGCTGCTTGTGCTGCAATGGTTGCTCCTGATGGAAATGCCCAAATACCGCCCGCTGTAGTATTTGTCGCAATAGTTGCTAATGCAGCACTCGCATCAGTTACTACCGTTGCTGCTGTCGCTGCGTCGGCTTGTGCAGTTGCAAGATCAGTGTTTGCAGTATCTAGTTTTGCTTGTTCTGCTGCAAGATTAGGATCTCCGGCTGTTGTTAAAGCAGTAACGTAAGCTGCTTGAGCATCTCTATACACTAATTTAGCAGTGACAATAGCATCTGCTGCAGTTTTTCCTGCGGCTGCGGCAGCTTGACTTGCAGTTGCAGCAGATTGATAAGCAGCTAATGTAGCTGCTTTTTGCCCTAAGTCCGTGCCTGTAAGTGCAGCATCAAATGCCGTTTTTGCAGCATTTAATGCTGCTGCTTTTGTTTGTGCATTAACAATAGCTACAGCGTTAGCATTAACAACTGTTGTTTGATTAATTAAGGCTTGTGCAGCTGTTTGTGCGGGACCTGAAAGAGCATTAACAATTGTATTTTGAGCTGTATTTAATGCTGCCTGTGCATCTGCAGCCGCTTGTATTTGAGCAGGTGTTAATGCACCACCTGCTGCTGTCAATGTTGCATTCGCTGTCGCAATTGCGGCTGCTGCATCTGTAATTTGCGTCAACGTTGCGCCTGGAACTGTTGCAATAGCTGTCGCAGCTACAACTTGTACTGTTGCTGATTGTGACGCTAAAGCAATCAATTGCGCTTGTGCTGCAATTACCGCAGGGTCTGTTGCTGGTAAAGCGGCACTTAAGGCTGTTGTTTGTTGTTGCAAGCTAAGCGTTGCATTAGCTACAGAAGCTGTAGCGATAGCTAAGTCTGCCACTGTTGGTAGCGTAACTCCCACATTCGCAGCCTCTGTTGCAAGAGAGGGAGCTGTCAATGCTGAGAGCAAACCAATACTGGATGCCGTATTAATTTCTGCAGCACTCGCTCTTGCTACAGCCGGATTTACACCGGGAATAACTGTTGTACCCGAAAGAATTGCTGCTGTAACCGATTGACTAGATACTGCATTAGTTTTTGCCGCTGCTAATTTAACAACAGCTGATTGCGTTACGCTAACTATAGCTCCAGTTGCGGTTGACGCTAAAGTTAACGAAGATGGTGTGGTCGCTACGGCTGCGTTTAAAGTACTGGAAAATGACTGAGTTGAAACTTGAGATTCTATAATTGCTTTTGGATCTGTTAAAACATCAAAAGTTGCTGTATGTGCAGTTGTATCAACAGAAGATATTCTTTTCGCTTCTTTTTGAACTGCAGAAGCAAGCCCTGCTAATGATGCGTTAATTAAAGTGATTGTATCAGGCGTTGCCCCTATGGAAACAGCTGTTGGCAAAGCCACTGCATATTTTGGGTTAGGTGTGTAGCCTGAGCTACTAGTAACTTTCAGATATTCTTGAGCCATCGCCAATGCGGAAATTTTACCGCCATTTGTATTTGTGCCACCAGCAACAGTTACAAAAGTAGTTGTTCCATTCGGCTGCGGCTGAGCAATAGCAACTTTTCCTGAACTAATATTAATAATAGAGACTAATGAGCCATTAACGTTAGAACCAGTGACCATGCCAATAGCGGTTGTTGCATTTGGAACAAGCTGGTTTAACAAACTTACTCCCAATCCTAAATCCGTAGCAAATAGATTTTGCTGTGCTTCGTCAGTATATTCAATAACGCGTGATACAAACCCTCCAGCACCATCAGGCAAAGTTGTCGGTGCATAAAGTACAGCTTCTGCTGATTGACTCATTCCTAAAAGTGACATGATTGCCATTTTTAATAGGTGATTTTTTTTTATATTCATATTTTTTTCCTGATTGTTTTATTCTTTTTTGAAGGAATCGAGACAAAGCTTGCAACAACTAAGTAGAGCTAATGCATTGTTACCGCAAAATTATTAGTGTTTTTAAAAACAGCTCGTTAAAACGACACATACAAAAAAACCGCTTATAATTTCTCATAAGCGGTTTTTATTTCCAACAGGCAAAGTAGAGACGTTGCACAGCAATGTCTCTACAAAGCAATTTAGAATTTGTAGCCTAAGTTTAATCTAAAGCCGTCTAACTCGCTGCTGTGTTTTCCACCAATGCTGAACAAGTAGTTAGCATCAATAGACAACGCATCCAACATTTTGCCTGCATTCACTGGTTTCAAAGAGAAACCGAATTCGTTAAGTTGGTTGAAATACAAGTCTGTACCAAAATATTCAGTATCAGTGAAGTAAGCACCTAGTTTGAAACTACCAAACATTTTAGTTGCGTGTAAACCGTTTTTCACAACATAGCTAGCAATGCCATTGTTAGATACAGAAGACCCAACGAAATTACCTAAGCCTGTAATGTTCACATTAGCAGTCGCATTTTTTTCTGAATCCAATGTTTGATAATGTCCAATCATATTGATTAAAGACACACCAACATCATTGAAATTCCAAGTGTATTTACTGGTAATAGAACCACCCACTAAAGAAGTGCTAGTGTTTGGATTCCAGTATTGGTTTTGACTGTTATCAAAGCTACGATAAGAATAGCTTGCTGAAGGAGTTAAAGACCAGTTATCACTTACATTGTATTTGTACGCTGCTGTTACACCCACTTGATAAGCATCAGCTTGACTTTGTGTTTGAATGTATGACAAAGGCACAGACAATGTTAATTGGTGTTTAGGGTTAAATTTAGCTGTTACACTTAATGGCATAGTCACAGTATTCACTGATTTGCCGCCAATATCATAGTAACCGTATTGTAAACCAACACCTACACTAGTACTAACGCCACCAATATCAGCAGATGCACCGCTCACATTAGCTTTGCTTGCTTCACTTGTACCACCAAAATCAGCCACTTGATTGAACGCGCCATCAATGGTCATGTTCATGTTACTCGCTGGGTTTCCAGCAATACCACTTGTGCTGTTATTTCTAGCTTGGAATTGAGTGGTTTTAATTTTTGCCAACTCGCCAGCAAGATTTTGAGCTTCGACTGCTGCTAAAGCCGCATCGCCAGCTTGTGCCGCTGCATTCAATCTTGTTTCTGCATCAAGAGCACCAGCAACATCCGCAGCTGCAAACACTGAACGAACTTTATCTGTTTCTACTTTTGCAGCTGCCGCAACCACTGCTGCATCAATTGGAACTATCGCAGCGATGACTGTTTTAAGACCTGCAAGTGCTGCATACATTCCGGTAGCTGGAGTAGTTGCCGTAGCTGGTGCTCCAAGATCTGATTGTGCTGTAACTAGTGCTGCCGCTCCATTAGGATCTGCTTTTAAAGCTGCAACAAACGCAGTTTGCTTAGCAATTAAAGTGTTTTGTGCAGCGACTTGAGCTTGAACAGCTGGCACTAATGATGCCAAACTTTTTTGAGCTGCTGCTTTTGCAGCACCTGTAAGAGTACCCGCTTGCAAAGCAGCTAAGTCAGCTTGTTGCGCAGGCGTTAATGCAGCAACCGCAGTAGTATAATCTGTGTTTGCGGTAGTTAAAGCTGTTTGTGCTGTTGCAACTGCTGCTTGTGCTGCAATGGCTGCTGCACCAAAAGCAGGATTGTTATTTACCAGCGTTTGTGCGGCTGTTACCTCATTGCCCGCAGCAGTCGCTGCTGCTGTATCACCCGCTGCCGTTGCAGCTGCCACAATAGCCTGAGCAGCAACTAATTGTTCTGCTGCTACCGCTGCTTTAGCTACTGTATCTGTTCCAGCTAATATTGTTGCAGCAACTGTTTTAGTCGCTGCTAGTTGTGTTTGCGCTGATTGCACCTGTATGGCAGGATCAACAGCAACATTAGAAATTGCTCCAGCAGGTGTAGCAATTACTGCAGGAGTCGGCGTTGCAGCTACCAAAGCAGCACTAGTCTGTGCTGTTTTTGCTAGTTCTTGTTGGATTTGCGCTTGAACAAGTGCAACCGGGTCAGTAACAGTCTTAATGCTAGCATCTGTGATAGCACCTGTTGTTGGTAAAACAACCGGTGCAGCTGGGGCAACCGCTACAGCAGCATTAATTAATTTACTGGCTTCTGTAACCACTGCTGCAGTTGCTCCCAGTTTAACATTGGTAGCTAGCGCCGCAGCTAAAGCAGGGTCTGGTGTATAGCCAGGAGTTGTTGCAACTTTTACATATTCAGCGGCTAAAGCAGTTGCTGAAATCGCCGTTGCTCCTGTACCAGATTTAGTTGCAGTGACAAACTGAGTAGTTATCAGACCAGTAGCAGGGTCTTTTTGAGGAATTGCAACAGCAAATGTACCCGCAGTAGGAGTACCTGCAACCGACGTATTAACCAGAGTCACAGGAACTGGGTTAGCACAAGTCGTGCCGCCATCAGGGCAAACATTTGAAGTACTGACTAAACCAGCAGAACTTGAAGGTGGTGTAGGATTGGAAAATAGATTGGCAAATGCTAATTGGTCAGCAAGTGGCGCAGTAGCGTTCACTATGCCGTCTAATTGCGCTTGGCTAGCAAACTCGACGGTCCGCGTAACACCGTTAAGTGTCATAACAGACGAAATTGCCGCCATCGCCGATTGATTAACGCCTAACAATGACATAATAGCCATTGTCAATAGATGATTTTTCTTTATTTTCATGAATTTCTCCAAAATTATTACTAGCTTAAAAAATGATTAACTCATAACTTTCTACAAACAGAACAACACAAGAAGTCCTTGATACAATAATGAAGTCCGTAACATTATAATATAGTTTGTATGAAAGTATGACTATGACGACTTACAAAATGATGCTGCAAACCTCCGTGATTATCATAGTCTTATAGTTTAGTATAGCACTACTAATTCTCAATGTTTCGCTCAATTGAGAATTGTATGTGTAAAATCTACTATAGAAGGCATCTAATTACTACTGTTTTTTACTATCTTTTTTGTAATTACGCAACTTAATTGCTTGTCTTTGTGTTGTCCACGCAACAATTTCTTGACGGATAGTCTCTGTTAGCTCAGCACGATCGCCCCGATAAAATAAATTAAATGCCTCAAATGGAATCAATGTTCCATTCGCTTGCGCAATATGAACACAAGACTTTTTTAAAGCGCGAATATCAAGATTATGCGCATCCATAAACTGCACAATCAGCACCCGAAACACATTTTCGTAATTAAGTCCTTCAGCAGCAATTTGTGGTAGACAGCACAATAATTCCGACAAGCATTGCGCTTGATTACTTGGCGATAAATTAGTCGCAAACAACTTAAACAAGCGATTTTTTACAGTAGAATCTTCTTCAAAGGCAATCGTATTTTTTGTGCCGTCAATTAAATCCGCAGGTTTTAACCAACGTGTCAGCGGCAAAGTTTCGTTATCGCGCTTTAATGCGTAAGCCATTGCCAGCGTATCAGGATTACAAGGCACTGGCACAATATCATCTAAACTAAATAAATTCGATTGCTCCGCAATGCGGCGGCGAATTTCACTAACGGTTAAACGATGCTGTTTAGAAAAATCCTCGACACGTCCGGCATCTTGCACTGGTTGCAACGTCACCCCCCGCACACATTGCCATTGCAAAGCGTGTTGAATCACCGCGCCGATTTCTTCATCATTCACGCCGCGCTTAACCGTCATCACCAACGTGGTAGAAATATTATGCGCGTCTAAATGTTTTAAAGCCGCTTGATGAATCGCAGCAAGATTTGCACCGCGTAAGTTTTGCAAAACAGAGTCATCTAAAGAATCAAATTGCAGATAAATTTCTAAACCGGGCTTGTATTCACTCAACCGCGCTGCAAACTCAGGCTCTTGCGCTATTCGTAAGCCATTGGTATTAATCATTAAATGCCGAATCGGACGCTCACGCACTGCGTCTAAAATCGCAAAAAACTCAGGATGAATGGTTGGCTCACCACCGGAAATTTGCACAACATCCGGTTCGCCCTCATTCGCTACCACAGTATCTAACATCGCGATAACTTCGGCAAGCGTTGCATGACGACCGTGACTAGGCGAAGATTCGGCGTAACAAACTGGACAACTTAAATTACACCGTTGCGTAATTTCCACCACACTCACACAAGAATGCTGCATGTGGTCTGGGCACAACCCGCAATCATAAGGACAGCCATATTGCATAGCCGTATTAAAACGCTCCGGCATTTCTGGCGGCTTTACATACACCTCGCGACACAACCGGTAATAATCCACATCATCACTGATAAGAACGCGCTCTGTGCCATGTGCCGGACACCATTTATCCATATACACATTATTTTCTTTGAACAGAATTTTTGCTTCCACAGGACGCAAACAATCACTGCATACGGAGCTTGTGGTGTCGTAAAACAAATACGGGCGATTTTTGCGGCTCATAATAATGTTGAGTTATTTGAAAAAAAATGACCGATTATCAAAGCAAAGTTTTTACGGCATTCATGTATTGCTTATATTTAATTAAATGACCGCCGCGTTGTTTAAATGCTTTGATTTTTGCTTTGGTTGGCCAAGAATCGTAACTGCCTGTGCTATTTTGTGCCTTTCCAACAACATTTTGCGGCAATTGCTCAATAACACTCACCGCCAATTCCGCACCTTGCTGAAACAGTTGCCAGTGATGATAAAACACACTAGCGTATTTGTCGCTGACTAATTGCGTTTGTGCAAAAATTTCGCCCGTATCAAAATTTTCATCCACACGATGCACACTAACTCCTAACCTTGTTTGATTTGCATATAAGGCGGCAAATACGGGGTCAACACCTTTAAAATCTGGCAACAAGGAAGGATGGATATTTAAACAAGCAAGCGCGGGAATGCCAATCAGTGCGGGTGAAACTTTTTGATTAAAATTGGCAAGTAAAATCACATCAGGCTGTAAGTTTTTTAAAAACACCAATCCCGCCTGAGAATTGATTTGTTTTGTCGCATAAATCGGTATCTCTGCATGGGATTTTTTAGAGCTAAACAATTTTTTCAACAATAAATAAACATCCGTTTGCCAAAATTGTAACAGTGCGTAGTCAATTCCTGAGGTGTTAATCATCCGCATAGCCGCTGCAAACCAGTTTTCATTTGCTGAAAAAATCCGTTGCGAATGCACTAAAGCAACGACTTTAATCGCTTGATTTTGTTGCAATACTTTAATCACCGTGTCCGAAAAAATCCCGGGATAGGAACAGACTACAACTCGAATCATTTGCTATTGTTCCTGTAAATTCAATGACTGCCAGCCCTTTAAGGCATAGGTATCTACACAAAATAGCTTGACAGTTTTTATAATGAAATCATTGATAATAAAGAGTTTTTGTAGGTT
>ERZ1034363.59-NODE-59-length-73254-cov-7.148353_pt1 | contig 73254 bp, 66 predicted proteins | sample MGYA00520616_ERZ1034363 | MGnify/ENA primary metagenome ERZ1034363 (study PRJEB33736, sample SAMEA104284506) | Azolla filiculoides | biome: Urban; feature: Water surface; material: Ditch water | place: Netherlands | collected 2015-10-28 | depth 0-0.1 m ...
GAGCAGGCGGTTTACAAGCCGGTGCAAGGGCGCTTCAAGGTCTTCATGATCGACGAGGTGCACATGCTGACCAACACGGCCTTCAACGCCATGTTGAAGACGCTGGAAGAGCCACCCGAGTATTTGAAGTTTGTACTGGCCACCACCGATCCGCAAAAGGTGCCGGTGACGGTGTTGTCGCGCTGCCTGCAGTTCAATCTGCGGCCGATGGCACCCGAGACCGTGCGTGAGCATTTGCAGCAGGTGCTGGCCTTGGAAAGCGTGCAATCCGAACCGCAGGCGCTGCGTCTGCTGGCGCGTGCGGCGCGTGGCTCCATGCGCGATGCACTCAGCCTGACGGACCAGGCGATTGCCTTCGGATCTGGTCAGCTGGCCGAGGCTACGGTGCGCCAGATGCTGGGCAGCGTGGACCGGGGTTATGTGTTCCGCTTAATTGAGGCGCTGGCAACGGGTGATGGTCGCGCCGTGGTGCAGACCTCCGAGACCTTGCGCCTGAATGGCCTGAGTGCCGCATCCACGCTGGAAGAAATGGCGACGGTGCTTCAGCGCATGGCGGTTTTGCAGGCCGCCGGTCCTTCTGACGCCGATGAAACCGACCCGGAAGCCGCCGACTTGGCGCGCCTGGCTGACTTGTTGCCCGCGGACGAGACGCAGTTGCTGTACAGCATTTGCCTGCATGGCCGCGCGGACCTCGGGCTGGCGCCGGACGAGTACGCGGCGCTGACCATGGTGCTGCTGCGCTTGCTGGCCTTTAAGCCATCGGCTGAAAAAAAAACTCTAGCGAAAGCTGACACCCGGCCAGCAGTGCCGGTTGCGACGGCGACGGCAGGTACTCCGAGAGCGCCCGCTCCCGTGGCGGTATCGCCTACGCCAGCGCCGTTTGCTGCCCGTCCTGTGGTTGCGCAGCCAGTCGCCGTTGCACAGCCACCGGTCACCAAACCGCGCGTCGTGCAGCCCTGGGAAGACGACCCAGAACCCACACCTTCCATTGCTGCAGCACCGACGGGGTCCGTGGCTCCACGTGAACAGGCTGTGCGAGAGCCGGTGCCGGCCGCGCAGCCGGTGGCACCGCAGGATGGCCTGCCGGCCGGGCAACGACTGACCGTGCTGGACACCGAATCCGACAGCACCAGCGACGCCGAGGCTGAAGACGACGCCCTGCGTGCCTCTGGCGTGCTCACGCCTGCACCGGTGGCCAAGGTGCTGGCCATGCCGGTGATCCGGCAGCAGGCCGAGTCCCGCGCCGACCTGGGCATCAGCCCGGCGGCGCCGGTCCTGATTCCCACGGAAGAAGGTGATTTTTGGCATGCCACGGTGCAGCAACTGATTGCGGCCGAAGCCATTACCGCGCTGGTGCGTGAGCTGGCCCTGCAATCGCAGTTGGTGGCCCGCGATACCGACCAGTGGCTGTTGCGGGTGGAGCGCGAAACGCTGAATCAGCCGGGTTCGCGCGACCGCCTGACTAACGCATTGAACAACGCCGGACACGCGGTGAAGCTGGTCGTGGAAGTCGGCCGCATCACCGATTGCCCGGCCCGTCGCAACGCTGCAGCTTCCGAAGAGAAGCAGCGGGCGGCCGAAAAAATCATTCTGGACGACCCGTTTGTGCAGGCGATGATGCGCGACTTTGGCGCGAAAATCGTGCCCGGCTCCATCAAGCCCTTGTAATTTTTTAGAAACCCCCAAAGGAAAACCATGTTCAACAAAGGACAACTCGCCGGACTGATGAAGCAAGCGCAGGCGATGCAGGACAACATGAAGAAAGCCCAGGATGAATTGGGCCTGATCGAAGTCACCGGTGAATCCGGTGCTGGCCTGGTCAAGGTCACCATGACCTGCAAACACGACGTAAAGCGTGTGGTCATTGACCCGAGCCTGCTGGCCGATGACAAGGACATGCTCGAAGACCTGGTGGCGGCTGCCTTCAATGCGGCCGTGCGCAAGGCCGAAGAAACCTCCAGCGAAAAAATGGGCAAGATCACCGCCGGCATGCCGGGCCTGCCCGGTGGCATGAAGTTCCCGTTCTGATGACCTGCCCGCCACGGCATGTCTGACGCGCATTCGCTCGACGCCCTGATTCAGGCGCTCAAGCGCCTGCCGGGCGTGGGCGTGAAGTCGGCGCAGCGGATGGCTTTTCACCTGTTGCAGCACGACCGTGCCGCAGCGCAAAACCTGGCCCGTGCGCTGGACGAGGCCTGCAAGCTGACCCGGCATTGCGAGTTGTGCAACACCTTTACCGAACATGCGGTGTGCGACACCTGCATGAACGAGTCGCGCGACCAGACCAAACTGTGCGTGGTGGAAACCCCGGCCGATCAGAGCGCCATGGAGCGCACGGGCGCCTATGGCGGGCTGTACTTTGTGCTGATGGGCAAACTCAGTCCGTTGGATGGCATTGGCCCCCATGAGTTGGGCCTGAAAAAACTGTTTGAGCGGGCCTGTGACGGCGTGGTGCAAGAAGTGATTCTGGCGACCAACTTCACCGCCGAGGGCGAGGCCACGGCCCATGTGATTAGCGAGGGGCTCAAGGCGCGGGGGGTTAAGCCCACGCGTCTGGCCCGTGGTGTGCCGATTGGCAGTGAACTGGAATACGTGGATCTGGGCACCATCGCCCACGCGCTGGTTGACCGGCGCTAATCGGTCCTTACCCAAACCGAAGGAATAATCATGAACGCTGGGCATTTCGCAGTTGCGCACTGGTGTGTGCTGATCGCTTCCCTGTTGCCCATCGCCTGCGCGGGCTTGGCCAAGTGGGGCATGTTCACCGTGTCACCGCGCAAGGGAGGCTATGACAACTCCAATCCGCGTGCCTGGCTGGCGTCGCAAACCGACTGGCGCGCGCGGGCCAACGCGGCGCAGGCCAACAGCTTTGAGGGGTTGCCGTTCTTTATCGGTGCCGTGGCTTTGGCGCTGCAATTGGGCGCCGACCCGGCCCGGGTGGACACACTGGCTTTTTCTTACGTGGTGTTGCGGGTCGCGTACATCGGCTTGTATGTGATGGACAAGGCCGCTTTGCGCAGCCTGGTGTTCACCGCCGCCTTGGCGGTGAACGTGGCGATTCTGTTTAGCGGCTACCGCTGATCACTTCTTTTTCAACTTCTTCTTGGGCGCAGTCACGGCTGCCGGTTTGCTAGATTTGGCAGCGGGCTTCTTGTTGCCGGCCTTGGAACCTTTGGCCGGTGCCGCGCTCTGACGTGCCTGGCTTTGCGGTAGGTACAAGATCACGGACTGCGTGCTTTTGAAAGTGGCGCTGGCACTTACGCGGTTCCATTGCGCCACATTGGCTGCACTGACCTTGTAGCGTGCGGCGATGGCGGGTACCGAGGCATTGCGGCCCGCCCGTACCACCACCTTTTTCAACACCACCTCGGGCGACAAACTGACCTGACCGGTATCGGCGACATGACTGGTCACGTCCTGGCCGGAATGCGCGCCGCGTGGCACCAGCAAGGCCGAGCCCGGGCGAATCAGCATGCGTGGGGGAATGTTGTTGATGGCGCGGAACTCTGCTTCGCCCATGCCGGCTCTCTTGGCGGCATCCGCCGCGCGCATGGCAGTGGGCGCCACCCACACCGTCCAACTCGCCAGACGTCCGCCGCTGTAGGCATCGAGGTTGGTCTGAAAGACTTTGGCGTTGTCCCAGGGCAGCAAAATTTGCGGTGTTCCCGCAGCCAGAATCACCGGCTTGTTGACGGAAGGATTCAGTGCCTTGAAGTCGTCCAGTGGCACCTCGGCCAGGCGGGCGGCCAGCACCACGTCCATGTCACGGCGGATGGTGACGGTGTCAAAGTACGGGTGGTTTCCGATGTCGGGCAGGCGCGAATTAAACAACTCGGGCTGGGCCACGATGTTTTTGATAGCCTGCAGCTTGGGCACATAAAGCCGCGTTTCCATGGGCATGTTGATGTCGGTATAGGCGACGCCTTGGCCGACTCGTTTGCTTTTGGCAATGGCCCTGCCCACGCTGCCTTCGCCCCAGTTGTAAGCGGCCAGCGCCAGGTGCCAGTCGCCGAACATGCCATACAACTTTTGCAGGTAATCCAGCGCGGCGCGGGTGGAGGCCAGCACATCGCGCCGGTCATCGCGGAAGACGTTTTGCTTGAGCTCAAAAGTGCGGCCCGTAGCCGGCATGAACTGCCACATGCCGGCGGCCTTGGCGCTGGAAACGGCCTGCGGATTGAAGGCGCTTTCGACAAACGGCAGCAGCGCGAGTTCGGTCGGCATGTTGCGCAGTTCCAGTTCTTCGACGATGTGGAACAGGTACTTCTTGGAGCGCTCTGTCATGCGGAAGATGTAGTCCGGCCGCGTGGCGTACCACTGCTCGCGGTCATGCACCAAGCCGTTGTCGAGGTCGGGCATGGCGTAACCCCGGCGTATGCGCTCCCACAAGTCGCGCGGAGACGAAAGCGAGGCAACGGCACGCGAACTGGTACCCAAACTGGACTCTTCGGCCTGTGACACGGCCGACGCCTGGCTCGGCGTTCCACTGGAGGGAGCTGCCTTGGGGGACTGGGTTGGCGAAGCAACACCTGGGGCCGAGGCGGCCGATGTCTTGGGCGGGTTACCCAAAGTCGGACTATTGGACAACTCCAGGCCGTCGTTCGAAGGAGCCGCAGTGGCTGGCAGGTTGCTGGGCGTGGAGGCACAGCCGGTGAGCCACAGCAGGGCGCACAGGCACAGGGTCTTGAAGCCGTTCATCGGTAGTCGTTCTTCCATTGACGCAAGGTGGCAAAGGCCCCGGATTGGAGGGCCATCGCTGCGTCATGGGCTTGCGCAGCAGCCATTACTGCGGGGATGCGGCTGCGCAGGAAAGGGTTGATCTTGCGTTCCAGCGCCATGCTGGAGGGCAGGGTGGGTAGATTCTGGGCACGCAGCGCAACACATTGGGCGTTGTACTGCTGCAACTCCTGGTTGTCGGGCTCCACGGCGAGCGCGAATTTCAGGTTGCTCAGGGTGTATTCGTGCGTGCAGCAGACACGGGTGGCGTCTGGCAGGGCCGACAGGGTGTCGAGGGACGCCAGCATTTGCGCCGGTGTGCCTTCAAACAGTCGACCGCAACCGGCACTAAACAGCGTGTCACCGCAAAACAGCAGCGGCGCGCCGTCCCAGGCTTCGCAATAAAACGCGATATGGCCCGCCGTGTGACCTGGCACATCGAAAACCTGAAAGCTAAGCCCAAGCGTGTTGCAGACATCGCCGCCGCTGAGGCGGGTCAAGGGCTCGGGCATTTCCTCGCCGGCCGGTCCATAAACCTGCGCGCCGGTGGCGTCGCGCAATTCGGCCACACCGCCGGTGTGATCCACATGGTGGTGCGTGACTACAATGGATTCAAGCTGCAGCCCCTCAATTTGAAGGGCGTCCAGCACAGGCTGGGCATCACCCGGATCGACCACCATGGCCCGGCGCCCGTCGTGCAGCATCCAGATGTAGTTGTCGGAAAAAGCGGGCAGCGGAATTAACTTCATGAGCGATTCAATTATAAGTTTGGACGACTGGCTGGAGACGCCGGCAGGGCGCTACCTGCTGGCTTGGGAACAGGCCCAAATTGATGCTGCGGTGGCCGACATTTTTGGCTACCACGCGTTGCAATTGGGGTTGTCTCAGATCGATGGCCTGCATACTAACCGCATGCCGCACCAATGGCTGGCGCTGGACCGGTTGCAACAGGTAAAGATTGCATCGGTGCGTAGCGAGGCCTTGCTGACCGACTTCACCGCCTTGCCGTTTGCCTCCAGCAGCCTGGACTTGGTGGTTCTGCCACACACCCTGGAAGCCAGCGAAGACCCCCACGCGACGCTGCGGGAGGTGGAGCGGGTGCTGGTGCCTGAAGGTCGGGTGGTGATTTGCGGGCTGAATCCAACGAGCTTGTGGGGCTTCAAACAGCGTCGCGGGCGCCTGGTCCGGCGACTCGGGCAAGCCCCGTTGTTCTTGCCGGAGGAGGGCGAATTCATTGGTTCTTGGCGCCTGCGTGACTGGTTGCGGCTGCTCAGCTTTGAAGTGGAGCAGAGTGAGTTTGGCTGCTACCGACCGGCCTTGCGAACCGAGAAATGGTTGCAACGCTTCGCCTGGATGGACCGGGCAGGCAGCCGCTGGTGGCCGATCTTTGGAGCAGCCTACTTCGTGGTGGCGGTCAAGCGGGTGCGTGGCATGCGCCTGTTGGGCCCGGCATGGAAAACTAAACCGTCTCGGGTGGTCAAACCGGTATCGGTGGCCAACAGCGTGACCGACTATTCCCAATTGGAGAAAAAAGAGTGAATGAGGTGGTGATTTATACCGATGGGGCCTGCAAAGGAAACCCGGGTCCTGGCGGCTGGGGCGTGTTGCTGCGCTCGGCCGACGGCACCGAAAAAGAATTGTTCGGAGGAGAACTCGGAACCACCAATAACCGCATGGAAATGATGGCCGTAATTGAAGCACTTTCGGCCTTGAAGCGACCTTGCATGGTGGTGTTGCACTTGGATAGCCAGTACGTTTTGAAGGGCATCACCGAGTGGCTCAGCGGCTGGAAGGCCAAGGGCTGGAAAACTGCTTCCAAGCAACCGGTCAAGAACGTGGACCTTTGGCAACGCCTGGACGCCCTGGTTTCAGGTTCCGGACACCAGATCGATTGGCGCTGGGTAAAAGGCCACGCCGGCGACCCCGGCAATGAGCGCGCTGACGCGCTAGCCAACCGCGGCGTGGACAAAGCCCTGTCGCAAAGAGCCTGAATTTCGGAAGCTGGCAAGTGCGTCGAAGGCCTAACTGCAATCCGGTGCCGGGCCGCCCCAAGCCGGATTAGCCCCCTCGGGGGGCAGAGAGCCACACGCAGTGGGCGAACGTGGGGGCTTCTATATCACGCCTTCAAACATCAGCACGTCGACCTCTTCACCGATGGCGACGTTGCCCTGGTCGTGGTGCAGCACCAGCAGCCCATTGGCCACGGCCATCGAACTCAATACGCCGGAGCCTTGCTGTCCCGTGGTGCGGACCTGCAGCGTTTTTTCGGCGGTAGTTTCCACGATGGCGCGTTGAAATTCGGTACGGCCGGGCTTTTTGCGGATGGCCTCCGTGCTGCGTGCCTTGAGTAAGGGCTGGGGCCGCGCCTCGGTTCCCATCATCCGCAGTAGGGCGGGGCGCACAAAGGCCAAAAAAGTCACCATCACTGCGACCGGGTTGCCCGGCAAGCCGAACAGAATCGCTGGACCAATGCGGCCGACCGCCATTGGCCGTCCTGGCCGCATGGCAATTTTCCAGAAAACCACGCCACCGTTACCTCCGGCCAACCGCCGCATAACGGCCTTAGTGTGGTCCGCCTCACCCACGCTGACCCCGCCGCTGGTAATGATGGCGTCGGCGCGGCCCGCAGCGTCCAGAAAGGCCGCTTCCAGCGCCTGCGGGTCGTCCTTGACCACGCCCATGTCCATTACCTCGACGCCCATGCGGGTAAGCAGGCCAAACAGGGTGTAGCGGTTGCTGTCGTACACCGCGCCTTCGCGCGGCGTGTCGCCCAGGCTCAGCACCTCGTCGCCCGTAGAGAAAAAGGCCACCCGCACTTTGCGTTGAACCTCGACCTTGGCGATGTTCAGGCTGGCTAGCAGGCCCATGGCGGCCGGCCCCACGGTGCTGCCGGCCAATAGCGCGGGCTTGCCCATGGCCAGGTCTTCACCCTTGAAGCGGCGGTTGTCACCCAGCCGCAATGCGCCTGCGGGGATGGTGATGGCTTCGCCTTGCAACTGCACCATTTCCTGGGGAACCACCGTATCCAGACCGGCTGGCATGACCGCGCCGGTCATGATCTTCAGGCACTGGTCCGGTCCGATGGTGCCGGTCCACGCTTTGCCAGCCAAAGCAGTGCCCGCAATGCTCAGGCGCAAAGGTTGCCCCGCTTGCAGCAATTCACCCCGGAAGGCAAAACCGTCCATGGCGGAGTTGTCATGCGCCGGTACGTCGATGGGCGACACCACATCGCGTGCCACAACCCGGCCCAGCGCAGCCTTGAGTTCCACCATTTCGGTTTGGACCACCGGCGTGACCAGCGTTTCCAAAAACGCGGCAGCGGTGTCGGCGCGTAGGGCCTGCGGGTCATAGCCTTGCAGGCTGGCGGCCACTTCTTCGAGGGTCTTCATGGGTGCTCCAGTTTCTGTAAATCTTCCAGGGTGTTGGCATTGGCAAAGGCGCGCTGGTCATCTTCGACCCGATTGAACGCCACCCGCACCAGACGGTGGGTGGCTGCCCAGGCGCCGATTTTGCGTCCCCCCAGATCCAAAAATGCCTGCAGACTGTCTGCTAGACCGGTGCGCAGCAGGCAAAAAACCGGCTGCGGGTAAAGGGTTTGCGCATGGTTGGCCTGTGCATCCGGTGCCATGGCCATGGCAATTTCCACGTTGCTATCCACGAAGGCTTGTAGCAAACGTTCCAGCAAATCCAGCGGAAACCGGGGTGAGTCGCAGGGCACGGTCAGCAAGAATTCGTGGGTGCTTTCGCACTGTCGCAAGGCGGTCAAAAAGCCTGCGAGTGGGCCGGCGAAGTCGGGAGTGGTGTCGGTCCAAACCGGCAGACCCAGTGTTGTGTAATTCTGCAGGTTGCGGTTGGCGCTGATGCCGATGTGGCTGGGTGCGCCCGCGGTTTGTTGGCGGAGGCGGTCTACCGCAATGGCGGTCAGCGTCCGGCCCTGGAAATTTTGTAGCCCTTTGTCCAAGCCGCCCATGCGCGATGCGCGCCCACCAGCCAGCACCACCGCGCACACCGATGCGAAATCGGGCAGGTCCTCGCGCACGGTCACCCGCCGATGTAGCTCATTTCCACGCGGCGGCGTCCGTCGCCGGCAGGCGCTGCGCCTTCGGCCCCGCGCAATTCCGAGTAACGATCGGTGCGAGCAGCCCAGATGCGGCCCATAGCGGCCGATATTTCTTCGTCGGTTTGGCCGCCCCGCACCAGCTCGCGCAGGTTATAGCCCTGGCTGGCAAACAGGCACAGGTAAAGCTGGCCTTCGGTGGATAGACGTGCGCGGTTGCAGTCAGAACAAAACGCCTGGGTCACGCTGCTGATAACGCCCACTTCGCCGGCTTGCCGGTCGTGTTTGCCGCTGGCATCGGCGTAGCCCCAACGCTGGGCCGTTTCGCCGGGTTGGGCAGCCTCCAGCGCAATTAGCGGCAGTTCTTGCTGGAGCATGGCGATGACTTCTGCCGAGGGCACCACGTCGTTCATGCGCCAACCGTTGGTGGCACCTACGTCCATGAACTCGATAAAACGCAAAGTAATGCCGGTTCCCTTGAAATGCCGCGCCATGGGCAGGATCTGGTGTTCGTTGGTGCCGCGCTTGACCACCATGTTGACCTTGATCGGGCCCAGCCCCACCCGCTGCGCAGCCTCAATGCCTTCCAACACCTCATGCACCGGGAAGTCCACATCGTTCATGGCACGAAACACCGCGTCATCCAGCCCATCCAGGCTGACCGTAAGGCGGTTCAGACCGGCCGCCTTCAGAGACGCCGCTTTGCGGGCCAACAGCGCACCATTGGTGGTCAGCGTCAGATCCAGTGCCGCGCCCTCGGGGGTGCGCAGTGCTGCCAGTTGTTCAATCAATATTTCAATGTTCTTGCGCAGCAGCGGCTCCCCGCCGGTGAGTCGGATTTTTTGCACGCCGTGGGCCACAAACAGGCGGGCTATGCGGGTAATTTCTTCAAAGCTCAGCAGCGCCGAATGCGGCAGGTACGGGTAATCCTTGGTGAACACATCCTTGGGCATGCAGTAGCTGCAGCGGAAGTTGCACCGGTCCGTCACGCTGATGCGCAAATCGTGCAACAGGCGGCCCCGGGTATCGCTCAAGAGTCCGTTGGGAGTGGCAGCCCCAGCACCGTGGGCCGGAGCGCTGGGAATTTGCAGCGAGGCTCCACGCTGATCCACCACAGGCACGATTCGTTGGCGCGAGTTTTCTGTCATGGGCCTATTGTCGATGCTGCCGAAAGGCCCCGAGGCTCCGGGTTTATACGGATGGGGCGACAAAAGGGTTCAGTGGCGCTGCAACCTATTGGCTGCTCAGTGGCAGGTAGCCAAAGCGCGCTGCCGCCACCACTGCCTGGGTGCGGTTTTGCACCTCAAAGTAACGAAGGATGGCCGCCACGTGGGTTTTTACGGTTTCTTCGGACACATGCAGTTGCTCAGCAATGTCGCGATTGGCCAAACCGTCCAGCAGGCAGCGCAGCACCAGTTCCTGCCGTTGCGTCAGCGGGGCTTTGCCACTTGCCGCGTCGGCAGCAGAAGCGGTCGCTGCGTTCAATTCTTGCGGCAAGTACACATCGCCGTCCAAAACACTGCGTACCGCTCGCAGCAATTCATCGCTAACGCTTGACTTGGTCACAAAGCCGGCGGCCCCGGCCTGCAAAACCTGACGCATGATTTGGGTACTGGCCTGGCCCGAAAGCATGACGATGGGCAATTCGGGGTGTTTGCCGCCGAAGACGGCCAAGGCTTCGAGGCCGGTCATGTCGGGCAGGTGGTAATCGAGCAGCACCAAGTCAATGTCGCCGTGCGTTTCTGCCAAGGCAAATGCCTGCCCGCAGGTTCCTGCCTGCAGCACCTCCAGGTTGTCCTCCAACCCTTTGAGTACCTGGCGCAGGCCTTCACGCACGAGTGCGTGGTCATCGACGACCAGTATTTTCAATTCAAGCTCACTTCAACTGACACAACGCATTGCTATGTATTTGACCATACACAATTTCAAGGCTCCACATTAAAAAGGCCCGCTTGCGCGGGCCTTGCGTTGGATCAATTATTTACTCAACCGCCGTGAATTTTCATCATCAGCGGCACGATCAGCAGTGCCACGATGTTGATGATCTTGATCAGCGGGTTCACAGCCGGGCCGGCCGTGTCCTTGTAGGGGTCGCCCACGGTGTCGCCAGTAACGGCGGCCTTGTGGGTTTCAGAGCCCTTGCCACCAAAATTACCATCTTCGATGTACTTTTTGGCGTTGTCCCAGGCGCCGCCGCCGGTACACATCGAGATCGCTACGAACAGACCGGTCACGATGGTGCCCATCAGCAAGCCACCCAGGGCGGCCGGGCCGAGCACCAAACCGACCAAGATCGGCGCCACCACGGGCAGCAGACTGGGGATCATCATTTCCTTGATGGCGGCGCTGGTCAGCATGTCTACGGCGGTGTCGTATTCAGGCTTGCCGGTGCCGTCCATGATGCCCTTGATTTCCTTGAACTGGCGGCGCACTTCCACCACCACCGAGCCGGCGGCACGGCCAACGGCTTCCATGGCCATGGCGCCAAACAGGTAAGGAATCAGGCCACCAATGAACAGGCCGATGATGACCATCGGATCGCTCAGGTCAAACGTGATGTGCTTGCCAAAGCCTTCGAGCTTGTGGGTGTAGTCGGCGAACAGCACGAGGGCGGCCAGACCGGCAGAACCAATGGCGTAGCCCTTGGTCACAGCCTTGGTGGTATTGCCCACGGCGTCCAGCGGGTCGGTGATGTCACGCACGCTGGCAGGCAGTTCCGACATTTCGGCAATGCCGCCGGCGTTGTCGGTGATGGGGCCGTAGGCGTCCAGTGCCACCACGATACCGGCCATGCTCAGCATGGAGGTCGCTGCGATGGCAATGCCATACAGCCCTGCCAGCGCGTAGGCGGTATAGATCGCAATGCAGACAAACAGAACAGGCCAAGCGGTAGAACGCATGGAAACACCCAGGCCGGCAATGATGTTGGTGCCGTGGCCGGTGGTGGATGCCTGTGCAATGTGGCGCACGGGGGCATATTGGGTGCCGGTGTAGTACTCCGTAATCCAGACCAGCACGCCGGTCAGGACCAGGCCCACAGCGCAAGCGCCGAACAGGGCGCCGGAAGTCACCACGCGGCCATCGGCCTGGGTTACTGCGGCTGGAAACAGGCTTTGTGTCACAAAGTAGAAGGCGATCAGCGAGAGCACGCCGGAAACGGCCAGGCCCTTGTAGAGCGCGGGCATCACATTCTTCATGCCGGGCGAAGCCTTCACAAAGAAGCAGCCAATGATGGAGGCGACGATCGACACCGCGCCTAGACTCAACGGATACAGCACGGCGTTGGGGCCGCCAGCGCCCAAAAGCAGGGCGCCCAGCACCATGGTGGCAATCAGCGTCACGGCGTAGGTTTCAAACAAGTCGGCGGCCATACCAGCGCAGTCGCCCACGTTGTCGCCCACGTTGTCGGCAATCACGGCCGGGTTGCGGGGGTCATCTTCCGGAATACCGGCTTCGACCTTACCCACCAGGTCCGCACCCACGTCAGCACCCTTGGTAAAAATGCCGCCGCCCAGACGGGCGAAAATGGAAATCAGCGAGCTGCCGAAGGCAAAACCCACCAGCGGATTGAGTTTGGCTGCGGTGACGGCGCCGTCCGGCACCAAATACCAGTAGAAAGCGGTTACGCCCAGCAAGCCCAGACCGACCACCAGCATGCCGGTAATGGCGCCGCCGCGGAAGGCAACGTCCAACGCCGGGCCAATGCCCTTGGTAGCTGCCTGCGCGGTACGCACGTTGGCGCGCACGGACACGTTCATGCCGATAAAGCCGCAAGCGCCCGACAGCACGGCGCCGAGGACAAAGCCCACGGCACTCATGGTGTCAAGAAAAACTGCGATCAAGATGGCCAGTACCAGTCCCACCATGGCAATGGTGCGGTATTGGCGAGAGAGGTAGGCGGCCGCACCGGTCTGAATCGCGGCTGCGATTTCCTGCATGCGCGCGTTGCCTGCGTCCTGGGAAAGAATCCAACTGCGTGCCCAGACACCGTAAATCACGGCGATAAAGCCACACACGAGCGCTAGAGTCAGCGCCGAGTTGCCCGTCATAAAAATTCTCCTTGTTGATTCGCAAAAAAGCAGCAACGCAAGCGTTGCTCCGCTGCGTTGCTTCCTCTTCACTCCCATGCAACAAATGCCCTGGAGAAGATTGGCCAACGGCGGGAATGTACCGTCAAAAAATGACAGTTCGCGATTTCGCAAGGGCTGAGTCAGTAAAATCAGGGTTAATCCCGACTGTTTTTGATTTTCATCATTAAAGAGACCCAACCATGTCCCTCGACAACGTAACCCCCGGTAAAAAAGCACCCGAAGAATTCAACGTGGTCATCGAAATTCCGATGAATGCCGATCCCGTGAAGTACGAAGTGGACAAGGCTACCGGCGCTATTTTTGTGGACCGTTTCATGAGCACGGCCATGCACTACCCGACCAACTACGGTTATGTGCCCCAGACCATTTCCGGCGACGGCGACCCCGTGGACGTTTTGGTGATCACCCCCGTTCCGCTGATCCCTGGCGTGGTGGTTCCCTGCCGCCCCATCGGTATCCTGAAGATGGAAGACGAAGCCGGTATGGACGGCAAGGTTCTGGCCGTGCCTACCAACAAAATCCTGTCGCTGTACAGCCGTTGGACCAAGCCAGAAGACCTGCAACCTCTGCGCCTGAAGACCATTGCCCACTTCTTTGAACACTACAAAGATCTGGAAGAAGGCAAGTGGGTTAAGGTTTTGGGCTGGGAAGGTCCGGACGCTGCCCGCCAAGAAATTGTGGAAGGCATGGCCAACTACGAAAAGCAAAAGGCCTAAGTTAAACGGCCCGAAGCGGCCCGCTTGCCAAGCCCCGGTCTATTCTTTGCCAGGGCTGGCGCGTAGCGGGCTGCGGGATTGCAACGCTTCCATGTAGTTGCTAATTCCCTGCTCCTCCCGGTTCAAGAAGTTCGCGATTGCGCGACGGAACTCGGGGTGAGCAATCCAGTGGATGCTGGTGGTTTTCACCGGCAGCAAGGCGCGGGCCATTTTGTGTTCGCCCTGCGCTCCTCCTTCAAAACGCTGGTAGCCCTGCGCAATGCACCACTCCAGCGGCTGGTAGTAACAAGCCTCAAAGTGCAGGCAGTCTACGCGCTCCAAAGCCCCCCAATAGCGTCCATAGGCCACTTGGCTTGGTTTGTCTTGCCCGTTAGGTGCCTCACCCGGGCCTACGGCAATCAGGCTACAGGCAATCGGACGGCCCTCCCGCTCCGCGACAAATAGCAGCCAGTTTTCGGGCATGGCGTGTGCCATGCGCACAAAAAAATCGGGCGTCAGATAGGGCGCATTGCCATGTTCCAGATAGGTGCGTTCGTAGCAACGGTAGAAAAAGGCCCAATCCTCGGCGCTGATGGTGGCCCCCAGCGCATGCCGGAAGGTCACTCCAGCCTCCTGCACCTTGCGCCGTTCCTGGCGGATCTTCTTGCGCTTTTCCTGGGACAGCGTGGCCAGAAAAGCTTCAAAGCCCGTGTAGCCTTCTGCTGCATTGGTCCAGTGAAACTGCACGGTGTGGCGTAGAAGCAAGCCGGCTTGCTTTGCAGCCGCTACGTCAGCGTCTGCAGTAAAAAGGAAGTGGAACGAGGAAAGGCCCCATGCCTGACCAAATTGCACCAGTGCCTGCAACAAGGCTACGCGGGCCTTGGTATCGCGCGCCAACAATCTGCTACCCGGTACCGGGGTAAAAGGCACGGCAACCACCCCTTTCGGGTAGTAATCCAGGCCGTGCTGCTGGTAGGCATTGGCCCAGGCCCAGTCAAACACGTATTCACCCATGGAGTGGTCCTTGAGATAGACCACTGCGGCGGCAACCAGCGCATGGTCTTGCTCCAGCATGACGATTCGCAAATCCCAACCGGTCGCTCGGCTGGCACAGCCACTGTCAAAAAGGGCACTCAGGTAGGCGTGGCGCATGAAGGGGGTCGGGCTGGCCTGCGATTGCAGCAGCTTGTCCCAGTCGGCGGCATCGACTTCCGACGGCGCAGTGAGGACCCGAATGACATAATCATCCATGCCGCACTCCGTGTGCGCCCGTTGCGATTTTTGCGCAGCGATTTACGAATATCTGCAGGTTCATGACTCTCAAACTGTGCATTGCGCAACTCAATTTCTACGTGGGCGATCTGGCGGGCAATGTCCGCAAAATCGTCGACGCTGCCAAACAGGCCCATGCCGACGGTGCCCAGCTTTTACTGACGCCTGAATTGTCCTTGTGCGGCTATGCCGCCGAAGACCTGTTCTTGCGTCCCGCCTTCATTCGGGCGTGTGATGATGCCTTGTCTGACTTGGCCTCGCAATTGGCCGGGTTTAAGGGGCTCACGGTGGTCGTGGGCCACCCCAGCGGAGGCGACGCGCGTACGCGCTCAACCGCCACCCAACAGCGCTACAACAGCGCGAGCGTGCTGCGTGATGGTGCTGTAGTGGCCCGTTACGCCAAGCGCGAGTTGCCCAATTACCAGGTGTTTGATGAGCGCCGCTATTTCAGCCCTGGCGATGGTGTTTGCGTGTTTACAGCGGGAGAGGGCGTAGACGCGGTTCAGGTTGGCTTGTTGATTTGTGAGGACGCCTGGTTCGAAGAGCCGGCTCGCCTGGCAAAAGAAGCGGGTGCAGAGCTGCTGGCGGTGATCAATGCCTCGCCGTTCCACATCGGTAAAGGCTACGAGCGCGAAGCGGTGATGGCCGAGCGCTGCCGCGCCACGGGCTTGCCGCTGATTTATGCGCATTTGGTGGGGGGGCAGGATGAAGTGGTCTTTGAAGGGCACTCCTTTGCGTTGCAGGCGGACGCAACGGTGGCAGCACGTGCGGTGAGTTTTCAGGAGGCGTTGTTCCCCGTGGAGGTCCAGCGGACGCAGGGCGGCCTGCGCCTGACAGGTGTCGTGGAGCCCGAGCGCACGCCCGAGGCCGACCTCTGGGATGCGCTGGTTCTGGGCGTGCGCGATTACATTGGTAAGAACGGCTTTCCAGGCGCCTTGTTGGGCCTGTCCGGCGGGATCGACTCGGCCTTGGTGCTTGCCGTGGCGGTCGATGCGCTGGGCCCGAGCAAGGTGCGCGCGGTCATGATGCCATCGCCCTACACGGCCGACATAAGCTGGATTGACGCCCGAGACATGGCGCAACGGCTGGGTGTGCGTTACGACGAGTTGTCCATCGTTCCCGAATTCGAGGCGTTCCAGGCGTCGCTGGCGAAGGACTTTGAGGGAATGCCGCTGGACGCGACCGAAGAAAATATCCAGGCCCGCATTCGCGGCACGCTGCTCATGGCGCTCAGCAACAAGTTCGGCAGCATTGTGCTGACCACCGGTAACAAATCGGAAATGGCGACTGGCTATTGCACGCTGTATGGCGACATGGCGGGTGGCTTTGCCGTGATCAAGGATCTGGTGAAAACCGAGGTTTTCAAGCTTGCGCGCTGGCGAAACGCCCATGACCCGTATGGCACCGGCAGCAACCCCATTCCTGAGCGCATCATCACGCGGCCGCCAAGCGCCGAATTGCGCCCCGACCAGACCGACCAGGACAGCTTGCCACCTTACGAGGTTCTGGACGCCATTCTGGAGCGCTACATGGAAAACGATGAGAGCATCGAGTCGCTCATCGCGGCGGGCTACGCCAAGGACGACGTAGAAAAGGTGACGCGACTCATCAAGATTAACGAATACAAGCGGCGTCAAGCGCCCGTGGGAATTCGGGTGACCCACCGCAGTTTTGGCAAAGATTGGCGTTATCCTATTACCAACCGCTTCCGGGCGTGATTTTTTGGAACTTTCGATGAAACAAATTACTGCTGTTGTTAAACCGTTCAAGCTAGAAGAAGTGCGTGAAGCCTTGGCTGAATGCGGTGTTACCGGTCTGACTGTGACCGAAGTGAAGGGTTTTGGCCGTCAAAAAGGCCACACCGAGCTGTACCGCGGTGCCGAATACGTGGTCGATTTTCTGCCCAAGGTCAAGGTGGAAGTGGTCGTGAAGACCGAAGACGTGGACCGCTGTGTGGAAGCCATCGTTAAGGCGGCACGTACCGGAAAGATTGGCGATGGCAAGATTTTTGTCACCAGCGTGGAGCGCGTCGTGCGTATCCGTACCGGCGAACAGGACGAATCCGCCATTTAAGGCAGGGCCCCAGCGTGGGCCTTAAATCTGATCCCAGTGGGAGGTGCCAGGCAAATTGGCGCCTTCCACCAGTTCTCGCAACAGAACATCCGCAGAATCTTGGGCCCGGATCAGGCCCATTTGCCAGTCACCCATAAATCCATTGGTGACGGCTTGCTGAAGAAAAGTCAGCATTCCATCGTAATAACCGGCAACATTTAGCAGACCGATCGGCTTGTTGTGGTAGCCCAGTTGCCGCCAGGTCCAAACCTCAAATAACTCCTCGAACGTACCAATCCCCCCGGGAAGTGCCAGGAATGCATCGGCCCGTTCGGCCATCATCCGCTTGCGATCGTGCATGTTGTCCACCACATGCAGCTCGGTGCAACCAAGGTGTGCCCATTCCTTTTCGACCAACGCCTTCGGGATGATGCCAATCACCGGTGCGCCGGCCTCCAGCGCCGCGTTGGCCACGATGCCCATGAGGCCGCCACTGCCACCGCCATAAACCAGTTGGCCGCCCTGGCGGGCAATCCATTGCCCAACCTGCACGGCGGCCTGGGTATAGAGTTCATTGGTGCCGGGTTTGGAGCCGCAGTACACACATACGGAAAAGCGCGGTTGTTTCATGCGAAATGCTTATAAAGTGCGGCCGCCCACACGCCAACGCACCAGATGAGGCTGAGCAAAACGGCTGCGCTCCCCAAGTCTTTGGCGCGTTTGGACAGGTCATGCCACTCCGGCCCAATGCGATCAATGGCCGACTCCAGCGCGGTATTCAGAATTTCTACCACCATCACGGCCAGGACGCTGCCGCTCAGTATCGCAACTTCAGTCCAATGGGTCCCAAGCCAAAATGAAGCGGGCAACAAGACAAAGGAAAGGATGGCCTCCTGCCTGAAAGCGGTCTCGTTCCAGGCCGCCCGCAATCCTGCGGCGGAGTAACCACTGGCGTGCAGGATTCGATTGAGTCCTTTGCGCTGTTTTTGCGGGTTTACGGATTCGAGCGGTTCGGGCTGCATCAAGAACGGGTGGCAATCAGCGGTTGACAGGCGCCGAGCTTACCAGCCTGGTTCCTGCCCACACGTCGTGCCAGAACTGGCGCTCTGGGTGAAAGCGGCTGAGTAAGGCCCAAATCGCGATCCATCCAATCGCAATGACCACCACCTCCGCCCCCGGCAGACCAAAAAGTGACGCGCCTAACAAAGGGGGAATAAACCATATCCAGCTCAGCACATACCGCACAAACGCGCGAAACTGGGTAAGCGGCTTACCCTGACGATCCGCCACCCGGATATGCCAAGTCTTCATCGCCAATGTCTGGCCTTTGGACCAAAACCAGACAAAGTAAATGCCGAAAACAACGAAGAGAAACGCCTGCAAGGCATTGCGGTTGTCCAGCGCGTTGCGCGTTTGGCTCAGCGTTCCAAACAAGTAGCCTGCGATGAAGCAAACGCCGAACAGAAGCAGGCCTTCATATAGCCAGCAGGCCATGCGGCGTGAAAGACCCGGCGCCATCAGGGTTTGGAGGCAGGTGTGCCGACGCCAGGATCTGAGGCCTTGGCCAAGGGTTTAGGCAACAGGGTGACCCGGTTCAGTGGGGGGTGTTGCGCCGTGGCAGACGCACGCTCTTGCTCGGGCGTGTGGCGGGTTACGGGAACGGCCGCTAGCTTTTCAGGGGGAACCGGTTTGACGGCCACTGCGGCACCCACCGGTTTAATCTTGGCGCTTTCGGCCAGTTTTTGCCGCTCTTCAGGGCTCAGCGCCTGATAGGCCTCCCAATTGGCCGCCCGGTCGGATTTATTGACCGACTTGGTTTGTGCGAAGTTCAGTCGGGCGAGTTCGCGGTCTTTGGGTGAAAGGGCCGCCCACTCCACCATGCGGCTGTGCATTTTTTCCTGTTCAGTCGGCGCCAGGTCTTTGTAGGATTGCGCGATGGCTAGCCATTTGCGTCGCTGACCTTCACTCAACGTGTCCCACGCCTTGCCCAGCGGTGCCAGGGCGGACTGTTGCATCTTGGTAAGTGCAGACCACTGCGGGCCAGTGGCGATGAGGGGCGTCACTGCAGATTGTGTGGCCGTACTTTGCGCATACGCCTGCCCAGGGCCCGTCAAAAGGGCAGCGACAAGTAGGGGCATAAAGGCAATGGCTTCAGCCGAACCTGCCCACTTGCGAAGGCTCCAACTATTCCGAATCAGCATAAGGCGGTTAGTTGATCCGGTTCGAGCGCACAAACTGTGCAAATCCGGGGTCTGTGTAGGCTTGCGGGGGGAGGTCATCGATCAGCAACTCAGCGTCCACTTCAGCAATCTCTTGGGCCCGCATTTCATCTTGCAAAACGCCGATGGTGATCAGTCCAGCAACCAGTGCGACCAGTGGCAACACAGAGGCAAGGCGGTTCCACCAGCCTTCACCGTCATTCCAATTCAGGGTAGCTTCTCCCCCAGAAATGGACACGCGACCAGGCGCCTGAACCGCCACGATTCGGCGCCGTGATGCGGCCATTGCGCGCGCCGCTTTCAGCCGCTCGGTAATTTCGTGAGGCAGGTCTTCAGCGCCTTCGGATAAGCGCCGTGTGACTGCCTTGGCGAACACCTCCTCGTTTACACGAGGGTTCAAGTTTCTTTGTGTATTCATAGTCTGATCCCCTTTGCCCGCAACGCCTGACTCAATGCTGCAACCGCCCTTGAGCAGTGCGTTTTTACACTGCCTTGAGAACAGCCCATAGCAGCGGCTGTCTCCGCAACATCCATCTCTTCCCAGTAACGCATCAGAAAAGCCTCCCGTTGACGCGTCGGGAGTTGCTTAATTTCTTCTTCAATACTCTGCAATGTTTGTGCCCGATCGGTGATGCTTTCAGCACTTTCACCCTGATCGGAGCCTGAAGAGGCATCTAATGTCTCTAACAGGTTGAAATCTTCGGATTCATTGGCGGACTCAAAGTCGCTCAAGTTCGAGAAGAGGGCATTCTGAACCTTTTGCCGCCTAAACCAGTCGAGCGTGCAATTGGACAAAATGCGTTGAAACAACATGGGAAGTTCATTGATGGGCTTGTGCCCATAATGTTCCGCTAGTTTCATCATGCTTTCCTGGACTATGTCCAGTGCGGATTCTTCGTTTCGAACGTGATAGACCGAACGTTTGAAGGCGCGCTTTTCAACGCTTTTCAAGAATTCGGTGAGTTCAAAGTCAGATGCCAAGGCAATCAGTTCGTGTAAAAAAGTAGGCGATTATGGCACCCGTACCGGCCTAGATTCAACCGCTTGCGCAGTGGTGCTTCGGAAAATGCGATAATCCGCATTGCTCTTCAAAAGGCAAACGGGTCCTGGTCCGGCGCGTTATTCACTGCGCCCATGTCCTGGTCCTTAAGTCCCGACGCGACGCCACAAGTGTTTGTGAAGGGGCACCCAAGGTTTTTCGTTAGAGAAATTCACAAAGGTTCATCATGGAAATATCCAAAGCTGAAATCGCTTCTGCAGCAGTTGCTGCACAAAAATCCGACTCCCATCTGGAACTTCGCGGTGCGGAAATTCTCGTCAAGGCTTTGCAGGCCGAGAACGTCAAGTACATCTGGGGCTATCCCGGCGGTGCCGTTCTGCACATCTATGACGCTTTCTACAAACAAGACACCATTCAGCACGTGCTGGTCCGGCACGAGCAGGCTGCGGTGCATGCGGCCGATGGCTATGCGCGTGCAACCGGTGATGTGGGCGTTGCACTGGTCACTTCCGGCCCGGGTGTCACCAATGCGGTGACCGGCATTGCGACGGCCTACATGGACAGCATTCCGATGGTCATCATCAGCGGCCAGGTGCCGACGCATGCCATCGGTATGGATGCCTTCCAGGAGTGTGATGCGGTTGGCATTACCCGCCCAATCGTCAAGCACAACTTCCTGGTGAAAGACGCCAAGGATCTGGCGGAAACGCTGAAGAAGGCGTTCCATATCGCGCGCAGCGGTCGTCCGGGCCCCGTGCTGGTGGATATTCCAAAGGACGTGTCCTTCAAAAAGGTGCCCTATACCGGTTACCCGACCAGCGTTGAAATGCGCTCGTACAACCCGGTTCGCAAGGGGCATGGCGGCCAGATTCGCAAGGCGCTGCAGTTGCTGCTGGCGGCTAAACGTCCCTACATTTACACCGGCGGCGGTGTGCTGTTGAGCAATGCCTCGGCTGAGCTGCGTACGCTGGTCGATATGCTGGGTTACCCCTGCACCAATACGCTGATGGGTCTGGGTGCTTATCCGGCGAGCGACCGCAAATTCCTGGGCATGTTGGGCATGCACGGTACGGTCGAAGCGAACAATGCGATGCAAAACTGCGATGTGTTGCTGGCCGTTGGCGCCCGTTTTGATGACCGCGTGATTGGTAACCCCAAGCACTTTGCGCAAAACGAACGCAAGATCATCCATATCGACATCGACCCGTCCAGCATTTCCAAACGCGTGAAGGTCGACATTCCAATCGTGGGCGACGTCAAGGATGTGCTGACTGAAATGATCGCGATGATCAAGGAAAGCAGCACCAAGCCCGATGCCAATGCCCTGGGGTCCTGGTGGGAAACGATTGAAGGTTGGCGCGTGCGCGACTGCCTGAAGTACGACCGATCCAACAAGGACGTGATCAAGCCCCAGTATGTGGTGGAAACCCTCTGGAACATGACCAAGGACGCGGATACCTACATCACGTCCGACGTGGGCCAGCACCAGATGTGGGCGGCCCAGTACTACCGTTTTGATGAGCCGCGCCGCTGGATCAATTCCGGTGGTCTGGGAACCATGGGTGTGGGCATTCCTTACGCCATGGGTATCAAGTTGGCCAAGCCGGACGCTGAGGTCTTCACCATCACCGGCGAAGGCTCGGTTCAGATGTGTATCCAGGAACTGTCGACCTGCCTGCAGTACAACACGCCGATCAAGATCTGCGCCTTGAACAACCGTTACCTCGGTATGGTGCGTCAGTGGCAAGAGGTGGAGTACGAAGGCCGCTACAGCCACAGCTACATGGACGCGCTGCCCAACTTCGTGAAGTTGGCTGAAGCATATGGCCACGTGGGCATGTTGATTGAGCGTCCGGAAGACGTGGAGCCCGCTTTGCGCGAGGCACGCCGCCTGAAGGACCGCACGGTGTTCATGGACTTCCGTACCGACCCCACCGAGAACGTGTTCCCGATGGTGCAAGCAGGCAAGGGCATTACCGAAATGCTGCTTGGGTCCGAAGATCTGTAAGCCTTATTGACCAATAATTTTTTGACGAATCTATTGCCCGCCAAGCCTTGACGTTACCGCGTCAGGGGGAGGGCGGCGAAAAGAGGAATCTGGACCTATGAAACACATCATTGCAGTTTTGCTGGAGAACGAGGCTGGTGCCCTCTCCCGCGTGGTGGGCCTTTTTTCGGCCCGTGGTTACAACATCGAGTCGCTGACAGTGGCGCCCACCGAAGATCCGAGTCTGTCGCGCATGACGATTCAGACTGCCGGCTCTGAAGACGTCATCGAGCAAATTACCAAGCACCTGAACCGCCTGATCGAAGTGGTCAAGGTGGTGGACCTGACCGAAGGTTCCTACATCGAGCGCGAGCTTATGATGGTGAAGGTACGCGCGGTGGGCAAGGAGCGCGAGGAAATGAAGCGCATGGCCGACATCTTCCGGGGGCGCATCATTGACGTCACCGAGAAGAGCTACACCATTGAGCTGACCGGCGATCAGGCCAAGAACGATGCCTTCCTGGAGGCCATCGAACGATCTGCCATTCTGGAAACCGTGCGCACAGGCTCTAGCGGCCTGGGCCGTGGCGAACGTATTTTGCGAGTTTAAGTTTTTACAACGGAGAGATGAAATGAAGGTTTTTTACGATAAAGATTGTGATCTGAGCCTCATCAAGGGCAAGACGGTTGCCATTATTGGTTACGGTAGCCAAGGCCACGCCCACGCACAGAACTTGAACGACAGCGGCGTGAAGGTTGTGGTTGGTTTGCGCAAGGGTGGCGCTTCCTGGGACAAGGTTGGCAAGGCCGGCCTGACCGTGATGGAAGTGAACGATGCGGTCAAGGCTGCTGACGTGGTCATGATCTTGTTGCCCGACGAGCAAATCGCCGAGGTATACAACAACAACGTGGCCCCCAACATGAAGCAGGGCGCTTCGCTGGCCTTTGCCCACGGCTTCAACGTGCACTACAACCAAGTCGTGCCCCGTGCCGATCTGGACGTCTGGATGGTGGCTCCCAAGGCTCCCGGCCACACCGTGCGTAACACCTACACCCAAGGTGGCGGCGTGCCCCACCTGGTGGCGGTGCACCAGGACAAGTCCGGCAAGGCCCGTGACTTGGCCCTGAGCTATGCCATGGCCAACGGTGGCGGCAAGGCCGGCATCATTGAAACCAACTTCAAAGAAGAAACCGAAACCGACTTGTTCGGCGAGCAAGCCGTTTTGTGCGGCGGCGCGGTGGAACTGGTCAAGATGGGTTACGAGACTCTGGTGGAAGCCGGCTACGCCCCTGAAATGGCCTACTTTGAATGCCTGCACGAGCTCAAGCTGATCGTGGATCTGATTTATGAAGGCGGTATCGCCAACATGAACTACTCGATCTCCAACAATGCGGAGTATGGCGAGTATGTGACCGGCCCTGAGGTGATCAACGCCCAAAGCCGCGAAGCCATGCGCAACGCCCTGAAGCGCATTCAGACCGGCGAATACGCCAAGATGTTCATTCTGGAAGGCCGCACCGGCTACCCCAGCATGACCGCACGTCGCCGTCTGACCGCTGAGCACCAGATCGAAGTGGTGGGCTCCAAGCTGCGCGCCATGATGCCCTGGATTGCCAAGAACAAGCTGGTCGACCAGACCCGCAACTAATTGCACTCCGTGCAAGCAAAAGGCCACTTCGGTGGCCTTTTTCATTGGTGCATGTTCGGACGCGTTAGGGCCTGCGACAATGCGCGCAGCGCTTACACTGGTGTGTGAAGCAAGTGGATTTGCGGCGGCCCTGCGCGCTGCTGTGTTGTTGGACTAAGGTCAGGAATTTATATGCATGATGGAAATGATGCTGGCGCTCAGGATGCCGACACTGTGGTGGTCCGCAAGCCCCGCAAGGGCATTTACATTCTTCCCAATTTGTTCACGCTGGCTGCATTGTTCGGTGGCTTTTATGCCATCGTGATGGCCATGAACGGGCGCTATGACATGGCGGCCGTGGGCGTTTTTTGCGCCATGGTGCTGGACAGTCTAGACGGCCGCGTGGCCCGCATGACGAACACCCAAAGCGCCTTCGGGGAGCAGATGGATTCTCTGTCCGACATGGTGTCCTTTGGCGCGGCTCCTGCCCTGATTTCTTACGAATGGGCCCTACGCGGTCTGGGGCGTTGGGGTTGGTTTGCCGCCTTTGTGTACTGTGCCTGCGCCGCGTTGCGTCTGGCACGCTTTAACGTGAATACCGGTGTGGTTGACAAGCGTTACTTTCAAGGCTTGCCCTCTCCGGCCGCCGCTGCGCTAGTGGCCGGGTTTATCTGGCTCACCACCGATTTGGGCATGAAGGGCGAAGAGCTTATGTGGCCCACCTTTGTGGTTGCGCTGTATTCCGGCCTCACCATGGTTACCAATGTTCCCTTCTACAGCTTCAAAGACCTCAGCATGAAGCGCAGCGTGCCGTTCGCGACGATTGTGGCCATTGCGCTGGTGATCGCTGTGGTGAATCTGGATCCACCCAAGGTCATTTTTGGCCTGTTCGTTTGTTATGGCTTGAGCGGGTACGTGGTGTATGGCGTGCGCAAGGCGCGTGGTTTGCAGACCAGCGTGATCAGCACCTCCACCGACGAGCCCGACGAGCGCGGTTTGCACTAATTCAGGAGACACACGCATGAGCGACAAACTGATTATTTTTGATACCACCCTGCGTGACGGTGAACAGTCCCCCGGGGCATCCATGACCCGCGACGAAAAGTTGCGCATAGCCCGCCAGCTTGAGCGTCTGAAGGTCGATGTGATTGAGGCGGGCTTTGCGGCCAGTTCCAATGGCGACTTTGAAGCCGTGCAACTGATTGCCAACTCCATCAAGGATTCGACGGTGTGCTCGCTGTCCCGCGCCAATGACCGCGACATTTCGCGTGCGGCAGAGGCATTGAAGGGGGCCAACCGGGCGCGCATTCACACCTTCATTGCCACGTCGCCGTTGCATATGGAGAAGAAGCTGCGCATGACGCCGGACCAGGTGTTTGAGCAGGCCAAACAGGCGGTGCGGTTTGCGCGTAACCTGGTAGCAGACATCGAATTCAGCCCAGAAGACGGCTACCGCAGTGACCCGGACTTTTTGTGCCGGGTCCTGGAGGCCGTGATCAACGAGGGTGCTACCACCATCAATGTGCCCGACACAGTCGGGTACGCCATTCCCGAGCTGTATGGCAATTTTCTGAAGAATCTGCGCGAACGCATTCCGAATTCGGACAAGGCAGTTTGGTCGGTTCACTGCCACAACGACCTGGGTATGGCGGTAGCCAATTCCCTGGCGGGCGTGAAAATTGGCGGCGCGCGGCAGGTGGAGTGCACCATCAATGGCCTAGGTGAGCGGGCTGGCAATTGCAGCCTGGAAGAGATTGTGATGGCCGTAAAGACTCGCAAGGACTACTTCGGGCTGGAGCTCGGCATTGACTCGCGCCACATTCTGGCCGCCAGCCGCATGGTCAGCCAGACCACCGGATTTGTGGTGCAGCCTAACAAGGCGGTGGTAGGGGCCAACGCCTTTGCCCATGCGTCGGGCATCCACCAGGATGGCGTGCTCAAGGCGCGTGATACCTACGAAATCATGCGCGCCGAGGATGTGGGTTGGACCGCCAACAAGATCGTGTTGGGCAAACTCAGCGGCCGCAACGCCTTCAAGCAGCGCTTGCAGGAGTTGGGCGTTCAAATGGACAGCGAGGCTGAGATCAATGCGGCTTTTGCGCGTTTCAAAGAGTTGGCCGACCGCAAGAGCGAAATTTTTGACGAGGACATTCTGGCCCTGACCAGTGAAGAAAACGTTCTGCACGACAAGGACCAGTACGTTTTTGTGTCGTTGTCGCAGCACAGTGAAACCGGCGAGCGCCCGCAAGCCAGTGTCGTCTTCACGGTGGACGGCAAGGAAGTCCGGGGCGAATCGGAAGGCAATGGCCCGGTCGATGCGTCACTGAAGGCGATTGAGTCCCACGTCAAGAGCGGCGCAGAAATGGTGCTTTATTCGGTGAACGCCATCAGCGGCTCTACGGAAAGCCAGGGTGAAGTGACGGTGCGTTTGCAAAACAGCGGTCGGGTCGTGAACGGTGTGGGTGCAGACCCCGACATCGTCGTTGCATCAGCCAAAGCTTATCTCAGCGCACTCAACAAGCTGCAAAGCAAAGCAGACCGGGTCGCAGCCCAAGGTTGAGTGCAAAGTAGGAGTGTTTTTCTTTAGGTTTGTTGTGCAAGTACTTGATCTAGCGTAACTTTCCTGATTACACTCTGGCCAATAGGTAAGATCCAAGCCTAGTTTCTGACTTGGACCGAACCTCTGCACGATTGGAAAATACAGTGAAGCAAAATAAACTGATGTTGGGTTTGAGTGCATTGGTCGTAGCGGCACTCCTCCCTTTGGGGGCTTTTGCCGCCCAAAGCTCAGCCGGTGCCAAGCGGGCTGTAAAGAAGCCAGTGGCACGGTCCGTTCATCGCAAAGTGGCAGCGGTTCCTGCTAAACCGCCGAAGCCATCCTTTGGAAAAATGGCCGGTCTTCATGGCGATCGGGATCAACTGGCATTGCGATCCAGCGTCGCTCTGGTGGTCGACCAGGACACGAAAGAAGTTCTGCTCAGCAAGAATGATCAGGCTGTTTTGCCCATTGCATCCATCACCAAACTGATGACCGGCTTGCTGATTAGCGAAGCCCGTCTGCCCATGGACGAATCCATTTCCATTACCCAGGCGGACGTGGATACCGAAAAGGGAAGTTCTTCGCGGCTGGCTGTGGGTACCGAGCTGAGCCGCGGTGAATTGCTGCACCTCGCGTTGATGTCCAGTGAAAACCGAGCTGCCCATGCACTGGGGCGCACTTATCCTGGTGGTTTGCCGCGTTTTGTGGAATTGATGAATGCCCGTGCGAAATCCTTGGGAATGCAGGACACCAACTACGTCGAGCCCACCGGTTTGAGTAGCAAGAACCAGTCGAGCGCAAGGGATCTGGCAACCCTGGTGAGTTTTGCCCATGGCGATCCGACTCTGCGTGAGATGTCTACGTCCACAGGCTATCAGGTTGAGGTAGGTCGCAGAACGCTGCAGTTCAACAACACTAACCGACTGGTTAAGAGTCCCGCATGGGATATCGGTTTGCAGAAGACGGGATACATTTCGGAAGCGGGTCAGTGCCTGGTTATGCAGGCCAAGGTCGCGGGACGCAAACTCATCATGGTGTTCTTGGATTCGGCAGGCAAATTGAGCCGGATTGCCGACGCCGAGCGCGTTCGGCACTGGGTGGAAAGCAGCCCGGTGCTCAGTCGCAAGGGTGCGCCGCTTGCGGCCCACGTGGCAGACCGCCACGTTGTTTCCAACTGATGGAAACGCCGGCATGCCCGGCGTTCTTTCTTTCTAGCGTGGGTTGCCGGGCTTGTTGCCCAGTGCTTCTGAAATAGTCTGCGCGGTGTCCTTGAGCTTGGGCAGCCACTCATCTTCCAGTCGACCCGAGGGGGCTGAAATCGACAGCCCAGCTACCAGCTTATTCTGGTCATCGTAGATACCGGCCGCCATGCAGCGCACGCCCAGTTCCAACTCTTCGTTGTCGCTAGCCTGGCCATATTGGCGCACTTTGCCGAGTTCGCGCTCCAGGCCTTCCAGCGTGGTGATGCTGTTCTTAGTGTGGCCCTGGAGTCCCGTTCGCGTGGCATAGGCTCGTATGCGCTGAGGGTCATCGGCAGCCAGAAATAACTTGCCCACAGAAGTCAGGTGCAGCGGCGCATGGCCGCCAATGGCACGCACCACCTGCATGCCGGAGCGCTCGCTGTAGGCGCGCTCGACGTACACAATTTCGTCGCCCTGGCGCATGCTCAGGTTCACGGGTTGCTGAATCAGCTTGTGCAACTCGCGCATAGGGGTCAAGGCGGCATCTCGCACGTTGAGTCGGCTCTTCACCAGATTGCCCAACTCCAGCAAGCGCATGCCTAAGCGGTAGCTGCCAGGTTGGGCACGGTCCACAAAGCGCCCGGTTGCCAAATCGTTAAGAATGCGGTGGGCGGTGGATGGGTGCAACCCTGCACGTTCGCTGATTTCCTTTAAAGACACCGGTTCTTCGCGCGTTGCGAGCACGTCCAGCAGAGTGAACATGCGCTCTATCACTTGAACGACCGGTGCGCTGGGGATATCGGGATCTTTTTTTGCCATGGCTGAAGTATCAGGCTAAAACCGGTGGCTTTCGGGTCAATGGCCGCCACTTGCCCTCTGTGAGTACTTCGCAGGGCTCAAACCGCGCCTTGTAGTTCATCTTGGGGCTGTCCTCAATCCAGTAACCCAGGTAAACGAACTCCAGCCCCAGTCGCCGGGCCTGTTCGATTTGCCAGAGCACATTAAAGGTGCCGTAGCTCGCTTTGTCATCGGGTTCGAAATAGGTGTACACCGCCGAGAGTCCGTCTTCGAGCAGGTCCAGGATGGAGACCATCTTCAGGGCACCTGCCGTGCCATCTGGCAGCAACTCCCTGAATTCCACCAAGCGGGAGTTCACCCTGCTCTGTAGCAGAAACTGGCTGTACTGGTCCACACTGTCTTCGTCCATGCCACCCCCCGCATGCCGGCTATTTTGGTAGCGTAGGTAGAGCGCGTAATGCTCTTGGTCCAGGCCCAGTTTGAGCACCCGGGCCACCAGCGACTGGTGCTCCTTTTGGGCGCGCCTCTGGCTGCGGCTGGGCTGAAAGGCACTCACGCGGACCCGCAAGGGGGTACAGGCCTGACAACCATCACAGTACGGACGGTAGGTGAACATGCCGCTGCGGCGAAAACCCCGGCTTACCAGATCGGAGTAGGTGGCGGTGTTAATCAGGTGGCTAGGCGTTGCGACCTGGGAGCGGGCCATGCGTGCCGGAAGGTAACTGCACTCATAGGGCGCCGTTGCATAAAACTGCAGCGTTTGGAGTGGGAGGTCCTTGAGATCGGTCACGGGTCAGAAGCTTCAGGGGTCCAGAATTTTCGACCAGTATAGGGGCTCGAATTTCCATGGCGGGGCGGGCAGGGCAATGGCACGTCGAACGTGGGCCATAAACTCGGCGCGTGGCATTTCTGCTGCGCCCAGTGAGGCCAGATGCCGGGTATTTTGCTGGCAATCAATATGCGTCACCCCGTGTGTGCGACACAGCGCGACCAGCGCAGCCAATGCCACTTTGGAGGCATCGGTCCGGTGCGCAAACATGGATTCGCCGAACACAGCACCGCCCACGCTGACGCAATACAGGCCGCCCACCAGGTCACCGTTGACCCAGGTCTCTATGCTGTGGGCATGGCCGGCTTGGTGCAGCGCCACGTAGGCCTGGACCATTTCAGGAAGAATCCACGTGCCATTCTGGTTGCTCCGGCGGGCGTTTGCGCAGTTCGCGATCACGGCGGCAAATTGGGAGTCCACCCGAATTTCACATGCTGGCTGGGTACGAAATTGCTGGATGGTTTTTTTGAGCGATCGATGCAGTTTGAAGTCCCCGGTTCGCAGCACCATGCGTGGGTCCGTGCTCCACCATAAGATGGGTTGCCCGGCGCTGTACCAGGGGAAGATGCCGTTTGAATACGCGTTGATCAGCGTGCGGGCATCTAAGCTACCACCGGCCGCGAGCAGCCCGGGGGCATCGCTGTTGGGCGGCCAGGCATGTCGGACATCAGGGAAGGCTTCGCCAGCCTCCAGCCATTTCAGCGGGAGCTGTCGGGTCATTGACGAAAGTAGAAACGTTGCATCGTAGAAAAATAATACTCGCAGTTCGAGGTACCGTCGCGTCAACGGTTAGAATGCTAGCTGTCGGGGCGTAGCGCAGCCTGGTAGCGCATCTGCTTTGGGAGCAGAGGGTCGCGAGTTCGAATCCCGCCGCCCCGACCAATATTCAAGAGCCAGCCCCTCAGTCGCTGGCTCTTTCTGCATTAGCGGACCATTCCAAGCCTTCAGAACACGTGCCCGTAGCTCAGTCGGATAGAGCAACAGCCTTCTAAGCTGTGGGTCGGGGGTTCGATCCCCTCCGGGCACGCCAACCCAATGGCCCCGCGTTTTCAATGTGTCAGGCCGTACCTAGCTTTTTTAGTTTTTAAAGTTCATGCAGAATGACACCCGGATCCTATGGATCCCCGTGCTTTCCTCCCTTGCACGGCCACCTGCGGGTGGACTTTTGGCCCAGCCTTGTGCTGGGCTTTCTTTTTTCCAGATTTCGTTTGGGCAAATCTGATGAAGGATGGGCAAGTATTTCAGCGAAGTGTCCGAGTTTGGACAAAGCTCCCTTTGGTTTAGTTAGGCGAACGCGATAGTCATGGCGTGCCGCAGAGATATTGATGCTGCACAGGTCCGGGATACAGCACGGTTCATCCAACACTGATTCATAGGGAAGCGGAAACGCTTTGCAACGCCATGGCCACCATATTCAAGTTTGCGAACTACACCTTTGATGTCCATTCCGGATTGGTGTACGACGGACAGCCCGTGCACTTGCCACCCAAGGAAAAGGGCTTGCTAAACGCGCTTTTGGTAGCGCGCGGCCAGATCATCCGCAAGGAGGATTTGATGGTCAAGGTGTGGGGTACCAGCGAAACATCAGACGAAAGCATTTCCCGTACGGTCTATCGTCTGCGGATTGCGATGCACTCGTCTGGGGGAATGGAAGTGGTCGAGACCGTCTACAACTCAGGCTTTCGCGTTACCGTGCCGATCCGCGAAGTCACGATGAACGAGTCGTCTTCGCTGAACGCGCTCACGCAGTCCACGCGCCCCAACGCCATTGCCGCGCTGATTAGCGCCCGGGAGTTTCTGGCGCGCCAGTCCATTGAAGACATTGAAGCCGCAGCCCATGCGGTGCGGGTGGCGATCAACCTCGACCCGAGTTATTCGGCGGCGTGGGCCACGCTGGCGGAGATCCGGATTTTTCAGGCAATTCGCTCGCTGCGACCACCCCGTGAAGCGGGTTGGCTTGCCAAAGAAGCAGCCCAGAACGCGCTACTGATTGATCCGCAGTCGGCATCGGCACTCGCAATATTGGGTTGGGTGCGTGCGCTGATTGACCAGGACTGCGAGCGCGGTCTGGATGACCTGGACCGCGCAATAGCCATTGACCCGGATTATTGGGTGGCCAATATTCTGCGCGGCTGGGTGTTGCAGGCGGCGGGGCGCAATGAAGAGGCAGTGCACATGATGCGTCGTGCCCAGGAACTGAATTCGGTCAGCCATGCGGTGAATTCGACTCTGGCCCTTTACTTGTTGCTGGCCGGGAAAAAGGACGAGGCGCTAGAAGTGGGCCTGGACCTGGCCAAACGCTTCCCTACCGTGGATAACTCGCAGGGGATTGCCTCCATGGTGTGCTCGGTGAACGGCTTGCATGACGAGGCGGTGGCCTTTGGTTGGAAGGCGATGGAGCTTGCGCCGGCCGTGCCCCTGATGCACACGCCCTTGGCCTATGCACTGGCCTTTGGAGGGCGCCATGATGAAGCACGCAACGTGCTGGTGGGCATCCACAATTCGACACTGCCTGAACCCACCGCTGCGCTGGCTCCGGTGTATCTGGCGCTGGGTAATCGCGACAGGGCGGTTGCGCTGTTGCGGGATGCTTGCGAACGCGGCGTTCCGCAGTTTGCCTGGACTCGCGACGATCCGCGATTGGCGGAACTGCATGGCGACTTGACTGTGGAGCGGCTGTGGTCTCGTATCTGGCCCCGCCATTTGGTGGGCGCATAAGTTCCAAGGCTTGACAGCGGGTGATTAGCCGACTTGCAGGTTCTCAGTCTTTATTTTGTGCTGCATCCACCGCAGCACCGCCGAGTCCAACAGGGCGGAATCACCGGTCGAGAAATACTGGGTAACCGGTTCGTTGGGGGCGGTAACGTCAGGGGCTCTTAGTTGCGCCTGCTCCAGCAAACGCCGGGTTTGCCTGGCGACTGGCGCACCGCCTTCCACCAACCTCACATCAGCGCCCAGCAAGGCCTGCAGCGCTTCGCTGGCAAAGGCATAGTGCGTGCAGCCCAGCACCAGGTAGTCCATTTCTCCAACTTGATTACCGAACGCTCCCATGGCGGCGGTGTATTGCCGGCACAAGCTTTGACTTTGCTCGGTGTCGTAGCGTTCAATCGCATCGGCCAGACCGTCGCAGGGCTGCAAGACAAAGGTGGCAGCGCCGTGCAGGCCGGCGAGGAGGTTGCGAAACTTCTCGCTGGTCAGCGTTCCGCGCGTGGCCATGACACCCACGACACCGGTGTTGCTTGCGGCGGCGGCAGGTTTGAGTGCGGGCTCAATGCCGATGATGGGAAGGCCAGCATAGACCGTGCGCAGCCCGTGAATGGCCGCAGCGGTGGCGGTGTTACAGGCCACCACCAACGCCTTGATGGCATGGCGTTCAATCAGGTAGTCGGCAATGGCGTGGGAGCGGCGGATGACGTGGCCGTCATCGCGTTCACCGTAAGGGGCGTGGCCATTGTCGGCCACGTATACGAAGCGCTCCCCTGGCATCTCGGCTTGCAGCGCACGCAGCACACTCAGGCCGCCTACGCCGCTGTCAAAGACGCCAATGGGGCGCTGCGCTGTCAAAGCAGCCCTTTGGTCGAATCAGGCAGATTTGACGGGGATGGACTTGAACTCGCCGGTGGCAATCTTCTTCTGCCATTCGGCCGGGCCGGTGATGTGGGCGCTGGTACCGCCGGCATCCACCGCCACAGTCACGGGCATGTCCACCACATCAAATTCGTAGATCGCTTCCATGCCCAGGTCGGCAAAGCCCACCACCTTGGCGTTCTTGATGGCCTTGCTGACCAGGTAGGCTGCACCGCCCACGGCCATCAGGTAGGCACTTTGGTGCTTCTTGATGGCTTCGATGGCGACCGGGCCGCGCTCGGCCTTGCCGACCATGGCGATCAGGCCGGTCTGGGCCAGCATCATTTCGGTAAAGCCGTCCATGCGGGTAGCAGTCGTCGGGCCGGCAGGGCCCACGGCTTCACCGGCGACAGGGTCCACCGGGCCCACGTAGTAAATCACGCGGTTGGTGAAGTCGACCGGCAAGGCCTCGCCCTTGGCCAGCATGCCCTGGATGCGCTTGTGGGCGGCATCGCGGCCGGTCAGCATCTTGCCGTTCAGCAGCAAGGTGTCGCCGGGTTTCCAGCTTGCCACTTCGGCCTTGGTGAGCGTGTTGAGGTCTACCTTTTTGCTCTTGACGTAGTCCGGCTTCCAGTCCACGTTGGGCCACAGGTCCAGGCTCGGCGGGTCAATGTAGACCGGGCCCGAGCCGTCCATCACGAAATGGGCGTGGCGGGTGGCGGCGCAATTCGGGATCATGGCAACCGGCTTGCTGGCAGCGTGGGTCGGGTACATCTTGATCTTGACGTCGAGCACGGTGGTCAGGCCGCCCAGGCCTTGTGCGCCGATGCCCAGTGCGTTGACCTTTTCAAACAACTCCAGACGCAACTGCTCGGTCTGGGTGAGTGCCGCGCCGCTGGATGACTTGGCCTGCAGTTCGTACATGTCCAGGTCGTCCATCAGGCTTTCCTTGGCCATGAGCACGGCTTTTTCGGCGGTGCCGCCAATGCCGATGCCCAGCATACCGGGCGGGCACCATCCGGCACCCATGGTCGGAACCGTTTTCAGAACCCAGTCCACCACCGAATCGCCGGGGTTGAGCATGATCATCTTGCTCTTGTTTTCCGAGCCGCCGCCCTTGGCAGCAACCGTCACTTCCACGGTGTTTCCAGGCACGATCTCGGTAAAGATGACCGCAGGCGTGTTGTCCTTGGTGTTCTTGCGCAGGAATTCGGGGTCGGCCACCACGCTGGCGCGCAGGGTGTTGTCGGGGTGGTTGTAGCCACGGCGCACGCCTTCGTTGATGGCGTCATCCAGGCTGCCAGTGAAGCCTTCCCAGCGCACGTCCATACCCACCTTCAGGAACACGTTGACGATGCCGGTGTCCTGGCAAATGGGGCGATGGCCAGTGGCGCTCATTTTGCTGTTGGTCAGGATCTGGGCAATCGCATCCTTGGCGGCGGCGCTTTGCTCGCGCTCATAGGCGCGGGCCAGGTGGGCGATGTAATCGGCGGGATGGTAGTAGCTGATGTACTGCAGTGCAGCAGCAATGGATTCAATCAGGTCGGCCTGGCGGATGGAGGTGGTCATGGTCTGTTAGGGCGGATTAGTTTGATCTACCGCAGGAGTTTAGCCAATCCGCCCCACAGGCAACTGACAGTTGGCGGTGCAGGCTGCTTGAGTCAGTGACTTGTAAGTGCGTGGCACCAACATCCGCGAGTTTTTGATTCAACCGAGGAGACCCCCCACATGAGCACAACGACCGAAGGCGCAAGCGTACTTCCCACCTATCTACCCAGCGCTGACTTCGTCAAGAATGCCGCGATTCCCAGCATGGACGCCTACAACGCGCTGTGCAAAGAAGCCGAGACCGACTACGAAGGTTTCTGGGGCCGCCTGGCCAAAGAATTGCTGACCTGGAAAGAGCCCTTCACCCAGGTGCTCGACGAGAGCAATGCCCCGTTCTTCAAATGGTTTGCCGACGGCAAGCTGAACGCTTCCTACAACTGCCTGGACCGCAATGTCGAAAAGGGCCTGGGCGACAAGACCGCCATCATTTTTGAAGCCGACGGCGGCGAAGTGACCAAGGTCAGCTACAGCCAACTGCTGGCCAAGACCAGCCAGTACGCCAATGCGCTGAAGAGCCTGGGCGTCAAGAAGGGCGACCGCGTGATGATCTACATCGCCATGTCGATCGAAGGCGTGGCCGCCATGCAAGCTTGCGCCCGTATCGGCGCGACCCACTCCGTGGTGTTCGGCGGTTTCTCGGCCCAGTCGCTGCGCGACCGCCTGGAAGACACCGGCGCTGTGGCGCTGATTACTGCCGATTGCCAAGTGCGCGGTGGCAAGCAACTCGCCCTCAAGTCCATCGTTGACGAAGCTATTGCCCTGGGCGGCTGCGAAGCACTGAAGAACGTACTGGTGGTTAAGCGCGGCACCATGGCCATCAACATGGTGGAAGGACGCGACCTGTGGATGGCCGATTTGGCCGACAAGCAATCCACCACCTGCGAACCTGAATGGGTCGAGGCCGAACATCCCCTGTTCTTGCTTTACACCTCGGGTTCTACCGGCAAGCCCAAGGGTGTGCAGCACTCCACCGGCGGCTACCTGCTGCATGCAGCGCTGACCACCAAGTGGACCTTCGACCTGAAGCAAGACGATGTGTTCTGGTGCACGGCCGACATCGGTTGGGTTACCGGCCACACCTACATCACCTACGGCCCCTTGGCCCTGGGCGGCACCGAGATCGTGTTCGAAGGCGTGCCAACCTACCCCGACGCCGGTCGTTTCTGGAAGATGATCCAAGACCACAAGGTCAGCATTTTCTACACGGCTCCCACTGCCATTCGCTCGCTGATCAAGGCCGCAGAGTCCAACGATGCTGTGCACCCCAAGAGCTATGACCTGACTTCCCTGCGTCTGTTGGGTTCCGTGGGCGAGCCCATCAACCCCGCTGCCTGGGAGTGGTACTACAAGCACGTGGGCGGCAGCAAGTGCCCCATCGTGGACACCTTCTGGCAAACCGAAACCGGTGGTCACATGATCACCCCCATGCCGGGTGCAACCCCCATGGTTCCCGGCTCCTGCACGCTGCCCTTCCCGGGCATTCAGTTCGCCGTGGTGGACGAAGTGGGCAATGACATGCCTTGGGGCAAGGGCGGTATCCTGGTTTGCAAGAAGCCATGGCCTTCGATGATTCGCAACATCTGGGGCGACCCAGAGCGTTTCAAGAAGAGCTACTACCCTGAAGATTTCAAGGGCAAGTACTACCTGGCTGGCGACGGCGCCATCCGTGACGAGAAGACCGGTTACTTCACCATTACCGGCCGTATCGACGACGTGCTGAACGTTTCCGGTCACCGCATGGGCACCATGGAAATCGAATCGGCTCTGGTGAGCTGCACTGAGTTGGTCGCTGAAGCTGCTGTGGTCGGTCGTCCTGATGACACCACCGGTGAAGCGGTGTGCGCCTTCGTGGTGCTCAAGCGTTCTTTGCCAGCTGGCGACGAAGCCAAGGCCATCGCCAAGCAACTGCGTGACCACGTGGGCAAGGAAATCGGTCCGATTGCCAAGCCCAAGGACATCCGCTTCGGTGAAAACCTGCCCAAGACCCGTTCCGGCAAGATCATGCGCCGTCTGCTGCGTTCCATCGCCAAGGGCGAGGCCATCACGCAAGATACGTCCACGCTGGAAAACCCGGCGATTCTGGACCAGTTGGGCCAGACCTACTAAGCAGGTCTCATCCCATGAAAAAGCCGCCCTCGGGCGGCTTTTTTTCGTTTACGGCGCAGTGAACGAGTGGCGCCAGAACGGATAGTGCAAGCGCAGCGCTCGCAGGTTTTGGGGCGAACCTCGGCCGGATTTAAAGACTCAGTACCCAGGCCGCCAGCTTCTTGGCTTCTGCCTCACTGACCTGGGGATTCGCGGGCATTTTGACCACGCCCCAAGCGCCGCCCCCGCCCTCCATGATTTTGCTGGCCAGTCGAGCCGGTGCGGTTTTGTCACCCTTGTATTTGGCTGCGATGTCCTTGAGTGAAGGCCCGACGATTTTCCGGTCGAGGTTGTGACAACTCATGCAGTTACGCGAGGAGGCCAGGGCCAAGTCGGCGAATGCGGGTGCCACCACCAGCGTGCTGGCCAGTGCAAGAATGATGCGGGCGACGTTGCGTTTCATGTTTTCACTACCAGGATTGGATTACAGTCTGCGAAGCTGATTGTAGAGATGGCGAAAGCACTTGCGTGACGCCGATTATCGAATTGGAGGGGCCATGTATTTAGTAGTTTTGGGGCTGGCGCTGATCATCATGAAATACATGCAATTTGGGCCTGTGGCTGCGTTGTCCTGGTTGTGGGTACTGTCGCCCTTCGCGCTGGCAATCGCCTGGTGGGCTTGGGCAGATTCAAGCGGCTTTACCAAGCGCCGCGCCATGGAAAAGGAACTGCAGCGCAAGCAGGACCGCATTGATGCGAATCGGGCCAATCTGGGTACCTTGAGCAATTCGCGCAAGCGCAAATAGACCGCGGGCCTCACCCGTCCCAAACTTTGCAAGCGGCTTTACCCGCACCGCCGGCGCGTGTGGCGCGGCACCTTCTCCACTTGGGCACAATCCACAGCATGCTGATTCATCCCCAAATTGATCCCGTTGCGCTCCAACTCGGCCCGCTGGCTGTGCATTGGTATGGCCTGACCTATCTGGTCGCGTTTGGCTTGTTTATGTTTTTGGCCACGCGCCGCCTTCAACATGCGCCTTATGCTGGCCTCAAAGGCGCCGCCGCCTGGTCGTCCAAGGACGTGGAGGACATTCTTTTCTTGGGCGTGATGGGCGTGGTCTTGGGTGGGCGCATCGGCTATTGCCTTTTCTACAAACCGGCGTATTACGCCGCGCACCCGCTGGAAGTGTTTGCGGTTTGGCAGGGCGGCATGAGTTTTCATGGCGGCATGCTCGGCGTGATTGCTTCGATGGTTTGGTTTGCGCATTCGCGGAGTCGGTCGTTTTGGCAGGTGGCTGATTTGGTGGCGCCTTGTGTTCCCACCGGGCTGGCGTCGGGACGGGTTGGCAATTTCATTAACGGTGAACTGTGGGGCCGCGTGGCGGACCCGTCATTGCCCTGGGGCATGGTGTTTCGGGGCGCGGGTGACCTGCCGCGTCACCCGTCGCAGGTGTACCAGTTCCTGATGGAGGGCATTTTGTTGTTCGTTCTGTTGTGGTGGTATGCGCGAACCGCGCCGCAGCAGGGGCGGGTGTCGGCCGTGTTTTTGCTGGGTTATGGGGTGTTCCGTTTCATTGCCGAATTTTTTCGGGAGCCGGACGCGCATCTGGGCTTGCTGTCGCTGGGCATGAGCATGGGGCAGTGGCTGTGCGTGCCCATGATTGCGGGGGGGGCAGCCTTGTGGCTGTACTTTGGCAAAGCCTCCAACCAGCGCAGGGGCTAGGCAATGGAAACCGGCATTCTGGTGCAGCGGGACGATCACGTCACCACGGTTACCCTGAACCGCGCAGACAAACTCAACGCGATGACGCGCGCCATGTGGCGGGACCTGCGTTCGGTTTTTCTCGCCATTCAGGCGGATGCGTCGGTGCGATGTGTGGTGGTGCGCGGAGCGGGCGAGCATTTCTGTGCTGGCGGCGATATCGGCGAGTACCCGAGCTTCCGATTCGATGAGGCCGCGTTGCGCCGGTTTCATGAAGAGGAGGTGTGGGGCGCACTCTCAGCCATGCTGGAGTGTGATGTGCCGTTGCTGGCCAGCATTCGCGGAGTTTGCATGGGCGCTGGTGTGGAAATTGCCAGCACCTGTGACCTGCGCCTGAGTACCGACGCGGCCAAGTTCGGCGCGCCGATTGCACGGCTGGGCTTTCCAATGGCGCCCCGCGAGGCGGAACTGGTTGGGCGCGCGGTCGGCGACATGACCGCCCGCGCCATGCTGCTTGCGGCTGAAGTATTTACGCCTGGCCATATGGCCGCCCAAGGCTTTTTGACGCATGTCGTCACGGCCGCTGCGTTGGATGGTGCCACCGACACACTGGCCCGCCGTATTGCCGGCATGGCCCCGCAGGCGGCACGTCTCAATAAGCAGACACTCAGAGCCTTGCGCTCGGGTCAGTCTATCGCCATGCCCTTTGCCTATGCCGATAGCCCGGAGCACCACGAGGGCATTGACGCCTTTATTGCCAAACGTCCACCGCATTTCTGAATCCAACATGAGCCGCTCCAGCCCCCGCACCGCATCCAACGCCAATTTGTTTGCCGCCCTGTTAGAGAGCTTCCCGGCAGACCGGTCGTCGACAGCCATCGAGACTGACAGTGGACTTTGCTACTCCTGGCAAGACTTGGACGACGCCACCGCGATGGTGGCCAATTTGCTGGAGTCACTGGACCTGCCGCCCGGCTCCCGCGTTGCCTCGCAGGTTGAAAAGTCGGTAGAGGCCATGATTCTGTACTTGGCAACGTTGCGCGCCGGCTTGGTCTATCTGCCACTGAATACGGCCTACCAACAAGCCGAAATGGCCTATTTCATCGGCGATGCAAAACCAGCCGTCGTTGTGTGCACGGGGGCCAACTTCGGCTGGATTAGCAAGTTGGCCTTTGTGTCGGGCACTCGATATGTTTTCAGTCTGAATGACGACCGCACCGGCACCTTGCTGGACCGTGCTGCCCAGTGCCGTCGCCAACACGCCGTGGCGCAGTGCGCGGCCAATGACCTGGCCGCCATTATTTACACCAGCGGCACCACTGGGCGCAGCAAGGGTGCCATGCTCAGTCACGGCAATCTGCTGAGCAATGCGCAGGTTCTGCAAAAGGCCTGGGGCTGGCGCACGCCGGAGCAGGGCGGGGATGTCTTGGTGCATGCGTTGCCGATCTTCCATGTGCACGGACTGTTTGTGGCCATTCACGGTGCACTGCTGAATGGCAGCAAGATGATTTGGCTGAACAAGTTTGCTCCCAGAACCACGCTGCGCCTGTTGGAAGGGGCCACGGTGTTCATGGGTGTGCCCACGCTGTATGTGCGGCTGTTGGGCGAGGCGGGGCTGAGCCGAGATGCGGTACGCAGCATGCGGCTGTTTATCTCGGGGTCGGCCCCTCTGCTGATCGAGACCTTTACCGATTGGCAAGAGCGCACGGGTCACACGATTCTGGAGCGCTACGGCATGAGTGAAACCATCATGCTCACCTCCAACCCCTATTGGGCAGCCGATGGCGAACGGATTGGTGGCACGGTGGGGCCGGCGTTGCCGGGTGTGCAACTGCGGGTGGTTGCCGATGACGGAAAGGCGGTACCGGTAGGCGAAATCGGCGGCATTCAGGTCAAGGGCCCCGGGGTGTTTCAGGGGTACTGGAACATGCCCGAAAAGACGGCCGAGGAGTTCACGCCGGACGGCTTTTTCAAAACCGGCGATGTCGGGCGCCTGGACGCAAGGGGTTACGTCACGATCGTGGGGCGCAGCAAGGACCTGATCATTAGCGGCGGCTACAACGTCTATCCGGCCGAAATTGAAGGTTACATCAATGAAATGCCCGGCGTGGCCGAGAGCGCCGTGGTCGGTGTTCCGGATGCCGACTTTGGCGAGGTGGGGGTGGCGGTGGTCATCGCCAAACCGGGCGTGTCGCTGGCACCGGATGCCATTGTGGCGGCCCTCAAAGCCCGCATTGCCAACTTCAAGGTACCCAAGCGCTGCGAGGTGGTGGCCGAGTTGCCCCGCAATGCCATGGGAAAAGTGCAAAAGAACTTGCTGCGGGCCCAATACGCCGCCGGGTAACAGCGGCCAACTTGACATGGGGCAATATTCGCGGTTTGCGTAGGCTGCGGCCGGGGTTTTCAGGCGTATTATTTCGGCAGCTTATCAAGCACTTCAATTAAGGGGACCGGGTTATGCGCGTATCTCAGGTGGTACTCACACAGTCTGTGCCGCAGGCATCCCAATGGGCCCCTTTGGCCGCGATCCAACCCCAATTGATTCTGGCTTTTGGTTCGGTCGACGCTTTGCATGCGGGCGCAGCCGCCATTCAGCATATCGCCCCGGGCGCACACATTGCCGGCTGTTCGACTGCTGGTGAAATTTCAGGAGATGGGGTGGCCGATGGCAGCCTGGTGGTGACGGCCGTTGCCTTTGACCAATGCCGGGTCGGTCAAGTGAGTACGGAACTGCAGGGCATGGACGATTCCCACGCAGCGGGCCGCCGACTGGCGCAGGGGCTGGAGCGCGAGGGCCTGCGTGCCATCCTGATTTTTGGGCAAGGCGTGCAGATCAACGGCAGCGCGGTGTTGTCCGGCATGGCCGAAGTGGTTGGTAAAGAGATTCCCATTACCGGTGGCCTGGCCGGCGATGGCGGGGCCTTTGCGCAGACCTGGGTGCTCGATAACCAGGGCCTGAGCAGCAATCGATTGGTCTGTGTCGGTTTGTATGGCGCTGGCTTGCAGTTTTCGCATGGTTCATTTGGCGGCTGGTCTCCTTTTGGCCCTGCCCGGCGGGTCACGCGCTGCGCCAGCAACGTGCTGTACGAGTTGGATGGAGAACCGGCACTGACGGTGTACAAGCGCTATTTGGGCGAGCACGCCAGGAATCTACCTGCTTCGGGATTGCTGTTTCCGTTTGCCATGCTGGGGCAGGACCACGGTGAACTGGGTCTGATCCGCACCATTCTGGGGGTCAACGAGGCCGATGGCAGCCTCACGCTGGCCGGCGAAATTGATCCGGACGGTTATCTCAAACTGATGCACGCCAGCACCGACGCGCTGGTCGATGGGGCTGAGGCGGCGGCGCAAGCGGCTTTGGGCGCTCCGTCTTCGGCGGGCGATAGCCTGGCGGTGTTGGTGAGTTGTGTTGGCCGCAAGCTGGTGATGGGAGGCCGGGTGGACGAAGAAGTCGAGGCCGTCGCCGATGTGTTTGGGCGCCAAACCACACTGACCGGCTTTTACTCTTACGGCGAAATCAGCCCGTTTGGTCAACTGGCGGAATGCAAATTGCATAACCAGACAATGACCATTACCTGCCTGTCAGAGATGGCGTAAAGCCACGGAACTTGTCCTTATGCACAAACTGCTAGCGCGCCAGATCAAGCACGTCCTGGGCGTTGAACAGACGCAATGGCTGGATGTGCAGCGCGAGCTTGCGCAGTTGGCAGATTCCCCGTCGCTGTCGGCGTCGGCACGGTCGGCATTGACCGGGCTGAGCGGGTTCGTTCAACGGGTGGATGATGCCTACCAGCAAAACGACCGCGATCTGGATTTGAAGGCCCGCAGCCTGGAGTTGAGCTCGATTGAGCTAACCGAAAGCAATGCCCGTCTGCGCGCCGAACTGGAAAGCCGTACCCGGGCGATCGACTCCTTGCGCACCACAGCGCTGGGTCTGATGGAGTTTGTCGATCTGGATGACACCGGCATCATGAACGACAACCTTGAGAGTTTGTCGGCTCTGATGAGTGAGTTGGTGCGCCAGAAGGAAGAGAGCCAGAAAGACTTGCATGCGGCGTTGACCGATCTGGCACACCAAAAGTTCGCGTTGGACCAGCATGCCATCGTGAGCATCACCGACGTGAACGGGGTCATCACCTACGCCAACGACAAATTTTGCGAAATCAGCGGCTACTCGCGTCCAGAAATTCTTGGCAAGTCGCATCGGATGATCAAGTCCGGTGCGCACCACCGGTCCTTTTATGCCGACATGTGGTCCACCATTTTGGCCGGCCGCGTATGGCACGGCGAGATTTGCAACCGGAGCAAGTCCGGTGCGTTGTACTGGGTCAATGCCACGCTGGTGCCTCTGCGGGATGATTCGGGCAAGCCAACCTTCTTTATTGCGATCCGTACCGACATTACCGAGCGCAAGCAGATGGAGTCCAACATCAAGGCGGCTGAGGCACGCTTGCGGCGAATCACCAACACCGTTCCAGGCGTTGTGTTTCAGTGGCAGGCTGGCACGGACTACGACAAGTTCACCTATGTGAGCCCGCGTGTGCAGGAGGTGTTGGGGCTTTCGGTGATTGCGCTGCGCGATGATGCTTCGTTGATCATGCAGCAAGTGCTGGACTCCGACCGCAAGCTGATTCGTGCGGGGTTGCGCGATGCGGTCAAGTCAGGCACCGCCTGGCGCGGCGAGTACCGGGTGCGCCTGCCCAATGGCGCCATTCGCTGGATTCGTTCTGAGATCAACCCGGACCCGGAGCGCACTGCGCAAGGCGATGCCCTGTACACCGGCATCTGGCAGGACGTTACCGAACGCAAGGAAGCCGATGCGCGTTTGCGCGAAGTGACGGAAAACGTTCCAGTCGCCATTTTCCAGTACCACATGGGGCCCAACGGTTATTACGTTATTCCGTTCATGAGCCGGGCGATCTTTGACATTTGTGGTGCGCGCGCCGAAGACATCATGCAGGACACCCGCCTGTTGCTGGCCCGCGTACATCCGCAAGATCAACAGGCCTTTGCAGGCATTCTGGCGCCCGCCAGCGAGCATGCCTTGGTGCAGTCGCTTGATTTCAGAATGGTGCACAAACTCAGCGGTAATGTGGTCTGGGTGCACGCCGAGGCACACCCGCGCCAGTTGGCGCATGGGCCCTGGGTGTGGAACGGTTACTTCACCGACATCTCTGCCTCCAAAGAGATTGCTGTGGAACTCCAGCGTGCCAAAGACCAGGCGGTGGCGGCCAGCACGGCCAAGTCCGATTTTCTGGCGAACATGAGCCACGAAATCCGGACGCCGATGAACGGGGTGTTGGGCATGGCCGATTTGCTGCTCGACACCACGTTGGACGCCGAACAAAGCGAGTACGTTGGTATCGTAAAAAGTTCGGCCGATGCCTTGTTGCGGGTGATCAACGACATTCTGGATTTCTCAAAGATCGAGGCTGGCAAGCTGCTGATTGAAAACATCGGCTTCAACCTGTCCACTTCGTTGGATGAGACCCTGAAGGCTGTGTCGCTGCGTGCGCGAGACAAGGGGCTGGAGTTGCTGTGCGACATTGCCCCGGACGTGCCCCTGTCGGTTATTGGCGACCCGGGTCGTTTGCGCCAGATTCTGGTGAACCTGCTGGGCAATGCGATCAAGTTCACCGCCGAGGGTTCGGTGGTGGTACACGTGGCGCGCGACTACGAAGATCCGCAAGGCTTGCTGTTGCACTTCTCGGTAACCGATACCGGTATCGGCATTGCGTCCGACAAGCTGGACACTATTTTTGAAGCCTTCTCGCAGGAAGACAGCTCGACCACCCGGCGCTTTGGCGGCACCGGGCTGGGGCTCACCATTTGCGCGCGACTGGTGCAGGCCATGGGGGGAAAGATCTGGGTCGAGAGTGAGTTGGGCCGTGGCAGTGTTTTCCACTTTACCCTGCGTGTGGGGCTGGACCGTAGCCAGGAACAACCCGAAGTGCCCGAGTTTTCTTTCCAGGGCCTGCGGATGCTCGTGGTGGATGACCTGGAGGTCAATCGCACGGTGATTGCGCGCGGGCTGGAGGCCGAAGGCGTTCGGGTGCAGGCGGTGGTCAGCGGTGCGGACGCCATTGCCTGGTTGCAAAGTGAGGCGACGCAAGGTGCCCCCTGTGATTTGGTGTTGCTGGATGCGCTGATGCCAGATATGGACGGTTTTGCCTTGGCACATCGCATTGCGGCTTTGCCGCACTGTGGCAGCTTGCCCATGGTAATGCTGTCGAGTTCTGGCGTGCGGGGCGACGCGCAACGTTCGCGTGAAGCGGGCATTGCAGCCTATGTGTCCAAGCCGGTTTCGCGCAGCGATCTGCACACCGTGCTGGCGCGGGTGTTGCACCTGAATCTGGACACGCCGGTCAGCTTTGAGCTGCCATCTGCCCCACGCATGGAACAACTGACCCTGGATGTGCTGCTGGTCGAAGACAACGCCATCAACCAAAAGCTGGCGATCGCTCTGCTGGAGCGCTGGGGCCATCGGGTGACGGTCGCGGAAAATGGTCAAGTGGCGCTGGATCAGGTGGCTATCCACAGCTATGACGTGTTGCTGATGGACATGATGATGCCGGTGATGGATGGTCTGGAGGCGACCCGCCGGATTCGGGCGTTGAGCACGCCTGCAGCACGGGTACCGATCATCGCCATGACGGCCAATGCCATGGAGTCGGACCGTGAACGCTGTTTGGAAGCGGGCATGAATGACTACATTTCCAAGCCGATCAAGGCACAGGAGTTGCAGGACATGCTGGCCCGATTGGCAAACAATGTGCCGTCACAACCTGTGGAACTGGACGGGGTGATGCGGGACGCAGAGGAAAGTGCCTTTCTGCAGGACTTCGCCTTCGACTATGGCGCGGGCCTGAAGGCCATGGACCAGGAGATTCTGGAGATTATTGGCCAGGCCTTTCTCGACCAATGGCCAGAAGACCTAGCCAAGATTCACGCGGGCTTGCGCGAAAGCAAAGCGGAACCGGTGTTGCACACAGCGCACGCCCTCAAGGCGACGCTGGCATTGTTTGGTGCCGATCCGGCGAGCCAACTTGCGGCGCGGATGGAGTCAATGGCGCGCGACGGCGAATTGGATCTGATTGCCCCCCTTCTGGCTCCCTTTATTGCCGAGGTGGGTTGGTTGCGCGGGGAATTGCAGCGCCGATTGGCCATGTGATGACCGCGTTTGCTGGAATTAGCGCTAAGATGACCAACAAAATTCATGTTTGAGCACCGTGCCGCAACAAGTATTAATCGTCGACGATACTGAAATCAACCTGATTTTGTTCAGCGCGTTGGTGAAAAAGCTGGACGATTGTGAGGCGCATGCCTTCTCCGATCCACGCAAAGCACTTGCTTGGGTTACCAACAATGTGCCGGACCTGGTCATTGTGGATTACATGATGCCGGAACTTGACGGAATCGAATTCATCCGTCTCACCCGCGAGTTGCCGGGGCGCGCATTGCTGCCCATCCTGATGATTACGGCCAACGACCAGAAGCAAATTCGCTATCAGGCGTTGGATGTGGGGGCCAATGATTTTCTGACCAAGCCCATCGATAAAGTTGAGTTTCTGGCGCGTGCTCGCAACATGTTGAGTCTGAATCTGGCGCGCAAGCACATGGATGACCACGCGTCATGGCTTGCCAGCGAGGTGACCAAGGCGACGCAAGAAGTCTTGCAGCGTGAACGCGAAACGGTGATTCGCCTCTCGAAGGCCGCCGAATTCCGCGATCCCGAAACGGGTGCCCACATCTTGCGCATGGCGCATTTTTCTAAGCTGATTGCACGGGGCCTTGGTCTGTCTAAGGAAGACCAACAGCTCATTCTTGAAGCTGCCCCCATGCACGACATTGGCAAAGTGGGCATCCCCGACACCATTTTGCTTAAACCTGCGCGTCTCTCGCCAGAGGAGTTTGACGTGATGAAACGGCACGCCACCTTCGGTTTCGAATTGCTGCAGGGCAGTACTTCCAAGCTGCTGCAGACGGGGGCAGAGATCGCATTGGGCCACCACGAAAAGTACGACGGTACGGGGTACCCCAATGGGTTGAAGGGCGAGGAAATCCCGGTATTTAGCCGGATAGTCGCTGTGGCTGATGTTTTTGATGCCTTGACGTCCGAACGGCCTTACAAGAAGGCTTGGGATGTCGATGCCGCTGTAGATTTTCTGAAGAATGGCTCCGGTAGTCACTTTGATCCGGCCTGTGTGCAGGCATTTCTGGCCGCATGGGATGAGGTCAGGGCGATTCAAGTCCAGTACAGCGAAGACAAGGTCGGAAGCAGCACAGGCCTTTAGTTGACGTGCCAGCGGGGCTATCGCTGCCATCTCGCCAGTGTTCAATGCGGTTTGCAGGTGCGCGCTTGATGTGAATCAAGAATTTTTTTCCGTGCTGAGGCACACTACAGCCCATGCTTTCAGCCCCGTCGGAAACCACCGCAGTTCTCCCGCCTTCGCCTGCTGCGTCTTCTGCCGGTTCGGCTCCGCTGATTTCGATCACACCGCATAGCGCCGAAGCGCTGCACCTGCTGGACGATCCCCAGGAATGGAGTGCATTCAGCCGGCCTTCGCCCCAGGGTGCTGATTGTTGGGAGTCCAACGTCGTGATTGAGGGCATGCACTGTGCAGCCTGCAGTTTCACCGTAGAGGACGCGATCGCGGCGGTGCCGGGCGTGGTGCGGGTCCAGGTGAGTGCGGCCAGCCATCGGGCCAAAGTGGTTTGGTCAGCAGCCGCGGTACAGCCGTCGGCCTGGATGCAGGCGGTCCAGCAGCGCGGTTATCGGGCACTTCCGGCGAATGATGTGTTTTCCAGCGAGCGGCGGCGCATCGAAACCCGCAAGGCTTTATGGCGTTGGTTGGTAGCGGGCCTTTGCATGATGCAGGTCATGATGTACGCCTATCCGGCTTACACCGCTCAGCCGGGTGACCTTTCAATGGAAATGGAGCAGTTGCTGCGCTGGGCGTCCTGGGTGCTGTCCTTGCCCGTCATCCTGTTCTCTTGCGGCCCCTTTTTCAGTAACGCCCTGCGTGATCTGCGGCGTGGCAGCATCAGCATGGATCTGCCGGTTGCCTTGGGCATCGCGATTACTTTTGCTGTCAGTACGGCGGGGACTTTCGAGCCGACGGGTGTGTTCGGGCGTGAGGTCTACTTTGATTCCCTCACCATGTTCGTCTGCTTCTTGCTGACCGGCCGTTGGCTGGAGCTGCGTCTTCGCAATCGAACCGCCGGTTCGCTGGAAGCCTTGATGAACCGGCTTCCCGAGAGCCTGGAGCGGCGCAATGCCGAGGGGATATTCGAGCGGGTTGCCATTCGCAGGCTCTTGGTCGGAGACTTGGTCCGGGTGCATCCGGGGGAGGCCTTTGCCGCCGACGGCGTGGTGGAAGAAGGTGAGACACTGGTTGACGAAGCGCTACTCACCGGTGAATCGGAAGCGCTGCCACGCGGGCCGGGTTCTTTGGTTGTGGCGGGTAGCCATAACCTGAGCAGCACGGTGCAGGTGCGCGTGCAGGCTTTGGGCGAGCAAACCCGTTTCGGGCAGATCGTCGCGCTGATGCAAAGTGCCTCGACCAGCAAGCCCCGCGCTGCGTTGCTGGCCGACCGGCTGGCTAAACCGTTCTTGATTGCTGTGTTGTTGGGCGCAGCAACGGCTTGCGCCTGGTGGTGGCAGACAGACCCCGAGCGGGCGCTGATGGTGGCGGTATCGGTGCTGGTAGTCACTTGTCCTTGTGCACTGTCCTTGGCAACACCGGCAGCCATGTTGGCCGCAGCGGGCAATTTGGCGCGCAACGGGGTGCTGGTACGCAATCTCCAAGGGCTGGAAGCATTGTCCGAAGTGGATGCCGTGGTGTTTGACAAGACCGGCACCCTGACCCGCGACACGCTGGCAGTGACGTCCATTGAAGTGCGGCAGGGCGTCGCGCCGGCAGAGGTCCTTCAGCAGGCCGCTGCTTTGGCGACGCACTCAATGCATCCAGCCTCCAAGGCCCTGGTAGGTGCATCCGCTCTGGAGGCTTATCGGGCAGGGCCATGGATTTGCGATGCGGTTACTGAGCAGGCAGGGCAGGGCGTTGAGGGCAAAGCCCGACCTGCCGGCGTTCAGGGGGAGTCGGAGATTGCTTTGCGTTTGGGGTCAGCGCGCTATTGCGGCGTGACGGCGGATCCCGGCGCGACGGCCCGCGTTTACCTGAGTGACAGCCAGGGCTGGCTTGCGACTTTTGAGGTGCGAGAAGACCTGCGTAGTGAGGCGGCTGAGGTGATCGCCGCATTGACGCAGGCACGGGTGCAGGTTCATTTGCTGTCGGGCGATCATTCCGGTGCGGTGCAACGCATTGCCACTGAGGTGGGCATTACTCAGGCGCGTGGTGGCTGCTCGCCAGCCGATAAACTAGAGGCTCTGCGTGAACTACAGGCGCAGGGGCGCAAGGTGTTGATGGTGGGTGACGGCCTGAATGACGGCCCGGTGCTGGCGGGTGCCCATGCGTCTTTTGCGTTTGGGAATGCCGTCCCACTGGCGCAGGCACAATCCGACTTCGTTGTTTTGGGCGACCGCCTGAATACGGTGCTGCATTCGGTGCTTTTGGCGCGCAACACGATGGCCGTGGTGCGGCAAAACCTGTGGTGGTCTTTGGTTTACAACGCGGCCTGTGTGCCGCTTGCCATCGCGGGATTGTTGCCGGCCTGGTTGGCCGGGCTGGGCATGGCCAGTAGCTCGTTGGTGGTGGTGGCTAATGCATTGCGCTTGACCCGTTCAGGTGCTTTGAACAAGGGTTTTTGATGGACATCCTGTATTTGTTGATCCCGCTGTCGGTGATCTTGGTGTTTTTTGTCTTGGCGGGACTCTGGTGGGCGATCGACCGGGGTCAGTTCGAAGACATTGAACGAGAAGGTGAGCGAATTTTGAAAGATTCGTGAAAGATTGTCTCCAAGAAGGCAATTATTCTTAAGAAATGACAATGTTTTTTGTGAGGCTTTGATTTTGGTCAACCCCTTTGGGGGGGACTCACAAGAAACTCGGCGCAGGTTTTTATAGAAGAGGTAACTATGGCATTTGCAAATCAGAAAGCCGAGCTATACAACGACACCGTTGTACGGCAATTCGCCGTCATGACGGTGGTGTGGGGGGTCGTGGGCATGCTGGTCGGCGTGATCATCGCCGCCCAGTTGGCTTGGCCCGAGCTCAACTTGGGTATTCCCTTTCTCACGTATGGTCGACTCCGCCCACTGCATACCAATGCGGTGATTTTTGCGTTTGGCGGCTGTGCGTTGTTTGCGACGGTGTACTACGTTGTGCAGCGAACCTGTCAGGTGCGTCTGTTCAGCGACAAACTGGCGGCCTTCACCTTCTGGGGTTGGCAGTTGGTCATTGTTATGGCCGCTGTTTCCCTGCCGCTGGGTATCACCACCGGCAAGGAATACGCTGAACTCGAATGGCCCATCGACATACTGATCACGTTGATCTGGGTGGCCTATGCCGTCGTGTTCTTCGGAACGGTGGGTACCCGTAAAGTGCGTCACATTTATGTGGCGAACTGGTTCTTTGGCGCGTTTATCCTTGCGGTGGCTTTGCTGCACATCGTGAACAGCGCTGAAATGCCTGCTGGCCTCTTCAAGTCCTACTCGGCTTATGCGGGTGTGCAAGACGCCATGGTGCAATGGTGGTACGGCCACAATGCGGTGGGCTTCTTCCTGACCGCTGCGTTCCTGGGCATGATGTACTACTTCATCCCGAAGCAAGCCGGTCGTCCGGTGTACAGCTACCGCCTGTCCATCGTCCACTTCTGGGCGCTGATCTTCACTTACATGTGGGCCGGCCCACACCACCTGCACTACACCGCTCTGCCTGACTGGACCCAGTCCATCGGTATGGTGTTCTCCCTGATTTTGCTGGCTCCTAGCTGGGGCGGCATGATCAACGGCATCATGACCCTGTCCGGCGCATGGCACAAACTGCGTGACGACCCGATCCTGCGCTTCCTGATCGTGTCCCTGTCCTTCTACGGTATGTCTACCTTCGAAGGCCCGATGATGTCCATCAAGACCGTTAACGCTTTGAGCCACTACACCGACTGGACCGTTGGCCACGTGCACTCCGGCGCTTTGGGCTGGGTGGGCCTGGTGTCCATGGGTTCCATGTACTACCTGATTCCCCGTCTGTTCGGCCAGAAGCAGATGTACAGCGTCAAGGCCATTGAAGTTCACTTCTGGACCGCGACCATCGGTATCGTGATCTATATCGCTGCAATGTGGATTGCCGGTGTGATGCAAGGTCTGATGTGGCGCGCCATCAATGCCGACGGCACTTTGACCTACACCTTCGTGGAAAGCGTCAAGGCAACCTATCCCTTCTATGTATTGCGCTTGCTGGGTGGTTTGCTCTACCTGTCGGGCATGATCATCATGCTGTGGAACACCCTGATGACCGCAACCAAGGGCCGCGCTGTCAACGTGCAGGTGCCTACTGAAGTTGCCCACGCTTGAAGGAAACACTAAAAATGTCAAACAACGATTCCGGAATGTCGCACGCCGCGATTGAGACCAACAACTTCTTGATGATCGTCCTGATCTTGATCACGCTGCTGTTTGGCGGCCTGGTTGAGATCGTTCCGCTGTTCTTCCAGAAGTCCACCACCGAGCCGCTCAAGGGTGTGGTGCCGTTTACCGCGCTGCAGCAAGCGGGCCGTGATGTTTACACCCGCGAAGGCTGCTACAACTGCCACTCGCAGATGATTCGTCCCTTCCGCGCTGAAACGCTGCGTTATGGCCACTACTCGGTGGCTGGTGAGTCGGTTTACGACCACCCGTTCCAGTGGGGCAGCAAGCGCACCGGTCCGGATCTGGCCCGTGTTGGCGCCAAGTACAGCGATGAATGGCATCGTATCCACTTGATCAACCCGCGTGACGTGGTGCCTGAGTCGAACATGCCGGCGTACCCATGGCTCGCCACAAATATGGTGGATGGCGCGTCGTTGCCAGCTCACTTGGCCGCGTTGCGCAAGGTGGGTGTTCCTTACACCGACGAGCAAATTGCCAAGGCTTCGGAAGAAGTCAAGGGCAAGACTGAACTGGATGCCGTGATTGCCTATTTGCAGGCGCTGGGTCTGGCACTGCGCTAAGCAGCAGGAAATCGAAATGGAATTCGATATCAACACATTGCGTGCTATAGCGACGGTGGTCAGCTTTGCCGCATTTATTGGAATTGTGTGGTGGGCATGGTCCAAACGGCGTTCCAATGACTTTGCGGAAGCCGCCAATCTGCCCTTTCAGCAAGACTGATCTACCCAATAGGATTCATCATGAGTGACTTTACAAGCAATTTTTGGTCGGTATACGTGGCGGGCATTACGGTGTTCTCCATCGCAGCCTGCGTTTTGCTGCTGTGGTTCAGCGGCAAGGCCAAGGCCATGACAGACAGTGACAACACCACCGGACACGTCTGGGACGGTGATTTGCGTGAAATGAACAACCCGCTGCCGCGTTGGTGGGTGGGCATGTTCATCATCACGATCGTGTTCGCTGTGTTCTATCTCTACCTGTACCCTGGTTTGGGTGGTCGTGCCGGTAGCTCCGGTTGGACTTCCAAAGGCCAGTTGGATGCGGAAATCGCAAAGGGCGATGCCGAAGTGGCTCCGCTCTACGCGAAGTTCCTGTCCATGAAGGTGGAAGATGTGGCCAAGGACCCGCAGGCCCGTGCGATTGGCGAACGTCTGTTCATGAACAACTGCTCGCAATGCCACGGCTCTGACGCACACGGCGGAAAAGGTTTCCCCAACCTGACCGACGGTGATTGGCTCCATGGCGGAACCCCTGAGAAAATCGTCGAAACCCTCACCAAGGGTCGTGTGGGCAACATGCCCACGATGGCTGCCGCAGTGGGTACTGCCGATGATGTCAAGAACGTGGCCAACTACGTGTTGAGCATGTCGGGTAGCCCGCACGACTCGGTACGCGCCAACCTGGGCAAAGAGAAGTTTGCCGCCTGCGCAGCCTGCCACGGTGCAGATGGCAAGGGTATGCAAGCCGTCGGTTCCGCCAACCTGACCGACAACATTTGGTTGCATGGTTTTGGTGAGCAAGCGATTATTAACATCGTTACCGCTGGTAAAACCAATGTGATGCCCGCCCAGGAAAGCAAGCTGACCCAGGCGCAAATTCACGTGCTGGCCTCTTACGTTTGGGGTCTCTCTAACAGCGCCGCTGCAAACTAATCAGTTTTCACGGACAGTGGGGAATACCCCGTGGCTCCACCGGGCACAGCCCGGGATGCCTTCGGGGTATTTTCTTTTGTGGAACTGAAATCAAGGAATTGAAATGAACCAGACAACCCAAAGTACGAACCCCAGTGGTGCACAACCCTGGTGGAAATTTGGTCATGTGTGGATGCTTGTCGCAGGGCCGGCGATTGTGGTTGTCGCCAGCGTCATTACGTTGTATCTGGCAATCAGCCGCCCAGATCCCGTGATGGACGAAAACTATTACCAAAAGGGAATTGAGCTCAATAAGACGATGGGTGTCAATCCAGCCAGTTTGGCGCCTGCAATGCAAGCCCGCAACCACGCACAAACGGGCGTTCCCAAGCCCGCAAATGCACCCTAAGTAAACCGCTTAGTTACAGACCTTGGGGTTCACGATGTCCCTCAAGGCGTCTGTATTCAGGATGCGAACGTGGCGTTGTTTAACTTCCACGATGCCGTCTTCGACAAACTTGGAGAAAGTGCGGCTCACAGTCTCCAGCTTCAGGCCAAGATAGCTTCCAATTTCTTCGCGGGTCATTCGCAGAATCAGTTCGTGCTGGGAAAAACCCCGCGCATGCAAGCGCTGCACCAGGTTCAACAAGAAAGCAGCTAGACGCTCTTCCGCTCGCATACTTCCCAGCAGCAACATCACGCCGTTTTCACGAACAATTTCTCGGCTCATGATCTTGTGGACGTGCCGCTGTAGGGCATTCACTTCACGGGACAACTCTTCAATGCGGTCAAAGGGCATGACGCACACTTCGGCGTCTTCGAGTGCGACTGCATCACAGGTGTGGTGCTCGTTCACGATGCCATCCAGCCCGACGATTTCTCCTGCCATCTGGAAACCGGTGACCTGGTCGCGGCCATCTTCGGAGGCGACACAGGTTTTAAAGAAGCCGGTGCGGATGGCATAGAGGCTGTTGAACTTTTCGCCGTTACGAAAGAGGGTGGCGCCACGTTTGACTTTGCGGCGACTGGCCACGACGTCATCAATGCGGTCGAGTTCGGTCGGAGTCAGGCCCATTGGCATGCACAACTCACGCAAATTGCAGTTGGAACAGGCCACCTTGATGCCATGCGGATTCATTTCAACCACATTGCTGGTCGACTTGATGGCGATCGATGGATGTTCCTCATCGCTTAGGTAAGCATTCATATTCTCTTCCAACAGTTAAGTTGCCTGATTCAGGTCAATTATGAACCTAAATGGCGCCATCGTCCTTATTTCAATTGCTTGATTCACATCAAACGCGATTGGGTGGACTTCGGGCACATTCCACAGGTCCGTATTGGAGTCCCTATGAATGAAGCCGTAACCCCAGTCACCGATGACTTGCTCCGTCAATATGACGTTTCCGGCCCCCGCTACACCTCGTATCCTACCGCTGACCGCTTTGTTGAAGCTTTCAATGCCGATGACTATTCGCAGGCACTGACCCAGCGCCGAAGCGGTCCCGCCGCATTGGCGCTGCCTCTGTCGCTGTATGTGCACATCCCGTTCTGCGAATCCCTGTGCTACTACTGCGCCTGCAACAAGATTATTACCAAGCACCATGACAAGGCGGCTGACTACCTGCGCTATCTCAGCCGTGAAGTCGAGATGCACACCGCCCTGATTGGTACGGGCCAATCGGTCAGCCAATTGCACTTGGGCGGAGGGAGTCCGACTTTCTTGAGCGACGAAGAGTTGCGCGGCCTGATGGCCATGCTCAAGCGTAATTTCAACTTTGTTCCCGGTGGCGAGTATTCGATTGAGATCGATCCACGCACCATTGATGACAAGCGCCTCGATACCTTGGCCGAGTTGGGCTTCAATCGCCTGAGTTTCGGTGTGCAGGACTTTGACCTGGCGGTGCAAAAAGCCGTCCACCGCGTGCAACCAGCCGAGCAGGTCTTTTCATTGGTCGCTTCGGCGCGCAACCGTGGGTTCGAGTCCGTGAACGTGGACCTGATTTACGGCCTGCCCAAGCAAAGCCCGGAATCGTTCGATCGCACCCTGGCACAGGTGATTGAACTGCGCCCCGACCGCATTGCCCTGTATGCCTACGCACATTTGCCGGAGCGTTTCAAGCCGCAGCGGCGCATCAACATCGTAGAGTTGCCCACGGGCGGATCGAAGATTTCGATGCTCTCACGTTCACTCTCGGCGTTTATGGGGGCCGGCTATGTGTACGTCGGAATGGACCATTTTGCGCTGCCGGACGACGCATTGGCGGTCGCGAAACGTCAGGGGCGTTTGCACCGCAATTTCCAGGGTTACAGCACGCAACCAGACTGCGACTTAATTGCACTGGGTGTCTCCAGTATTGGCCGCATCGGAGCCACGTACAGCCAGAACGCCAAGACACTGGAAGAGTATTACGACGCACTGGACAACGGTCGTTTCCCGATCGTACGAGGCTTGGCGCTGACGCGGGATGACCTGGTGCGCCGCGCGGTCATCATGGCGCTGATGTGCCAGGGGCATGTGTCGTTCGAGTCGATTGATCTGGCCTACCTGATTGAGTTCCGCAGCTACTTCGCCAAGGAAATGGAAGCCATGCTGGCTCTCGAGGAGCAGGGGCTTGTCAGCTTGGATGAAACCGGAATTCAGGTCACCAACAAAGGTTGGTTCTTTGTGCGTGCTGTGGAGATGGTTTTTGACCGGTACTTGCAGACAGACCGTACTCGGGCCAAATTCTCCAAGATCATTTAGCATCCCCGGATGCAATTTTCCATGGGCGCGACGGCGCTAATAATGGGCCTGGTGGGCGGCCCTCACTGTGTTGCCATGTGCGGTGCCGCCTGTGCAGGCCTGGGGCAGGCTGCGGGTGATCGCAAGGTGTCCGCCATTGCGGGTTTCCAGTTGGGTCGTGTTCTAGGCTATTCCGCACTGGGTGCCTTGGCGGCGGCCTCCATGCAAGGGTTGGGGTGGCTCACCGTGCAATCGACGGCACTGCGTCCAGTGTGGAGCATGCTGCACGTAGCAGCGTTGTTGCTCGGTTTGGTGCTGTTGTTCAGCGCGCGTCAACCTGTTTGGTTGGAAGCCGCCGGTAAGCGCCTGTGGACGAAAGCCAAGGCCTTTGGCATCAGCCATGGACATGCACCTTTGGCGCTGGGTGTGGTGTGGGCTTTGTTGCCGTGTGGTTTGCTGTACTCGGCCGTGGCTGTTGCGGCGCTAGCAGGCGGACCGCTTGATGGCGCACTGGTTATGGCCTTGTTCGCCGCCGGAACTGCCGTGGCCATGACCGCTGCACCTTGGCTGTGGCTCAAATTGCGGGGCAGCGGCGTCCCGGGCGAGGGCGCCTGGGGGGTGCGTTTGGCCGGTTTGGCGCTGGCGCTGAGTTCAGGCTGGGGGTTGTGGATGGGCTTGGTTCACAACACAGCGCCTTGGTGTGTGAATCCCTGAGCCGGTTGTATTTCTGCCTTGAGTAGAAGGCTATCGCGGTGAACGGGGAAAATTCTGGGAACCAATAAACTCGGGTCGGGTTGGTTCAAAGTCTTCTCGGGAGTCGGGGACTGTTACCGTTTCCTGCAGGCGCCGAAGCCACGGCGGCAACATTCTGCCGGCCTTTGTCTCATACCCAAACATCTCTTCAAGCTGCTCAATTTCACTTGCTTTAATGTGGTGAATGATCATGTGTTCAATGTGGCGCGTTCTTGCCGCTGCACCTTTATATTTTCTGGAACGGCCATTCGACTTTAATCGAAAACGAGGAGATGGCCCGCGTTCTTTGGTGTAAAAATTGGTGTCTTATTTAGCAAATTCAGGCCTTGGCAGGCGCTAATCCTGACCTGCGTCAATGCGGGCAACGAACCTGCGAAAATGCGCCCAGCGGTTGTAGCGCAACGCAATTCTCAGGCTCGATGTGATAGACGTAAATCAAACTTTAAATGTGCATTCGATGTGGCGCACCAGTGTTGCCCCCATGTTGGACTGGACCGATCGCCACTGCCGTTTTTTCCATCGGCTGCTGACGCAGCGTGCGCTGCTCTACACCGAAATGGTGACCACGGGCGCGTTGACGCATGGCAGTGTGCAGCGGCATTTGCGCTTTAACGCCGAAGAGCACCCGGTTGCGCTGCAATTGGGTGGCAGTGACCCAGCCGACCTGGCTTCGGCTGCCAAGTTGGGTGCCCAATGGGGTTACGACGAAATCAACCTCAATTGCGGATGCCCCAGCGACCGGGTTCAACGGGGTGCCTTTGGCGCCTGCCTGATGGCGGAACCGCGCACGGTGGCCGACGGAGTGAAAGCCATGTGTGATGCGGTGGACATACCGGTCACCGTGAAACACCGCATTGGCATTGACCGGGTCGAGAGCTATGCGTTTGTGCGCGATTTTGTGGGTACGGTCGCCGAGGCCGGATGCGGTGTTTTCATCGTCCATGCCCGCAATGCCTGGTTGCAGGGCCTATCGCCGAAGGAAAACCGCGAGGTTCCGCCCTTGCGCTACGAGCTGGTGTATCAACTGAAGCGGGACTTCCCAGCGCTCACGGTTGCCGTAAATGGCGGCATCACCACGCAGGAACAGATGGATACGCATTTGCAGCAGGTGGATGGTGTGATGGTGGGGCGTGAGGCCTACTACAACCCCTGGCAACTTACCGAGTGGGATGCGCGTTTTTATGGGGATGCGCCGCAAACCCTGAGCCGCGAAGAAGTTGAGGCGGCCATGGTGGACTACATGGAGCGGGCCCATGCGGAAGACGGCTGCCCTTGGTACCCCATTGCACGGCATATGCTGGGGCTGTACCACGGACAACGGGGCGGGCGTCTATGGCGGCGGGTATGGAGTGACCATCGCCTCAAACCGCTGCCACCACGCGAGGTGTGGGCGCTGGCCAGGGCGGCATTGGCGGAAGGCGCGGCATTGCCTGAGCAGAATGCTTCGCATCCTGGCGTGGCCGAGACCAACTAAGGCCTGGAGCGTGCCCCCCTCAGGCCGCGGCTTCCAGCCCGTTGGTAAAGTGCTCGCGCATGCGTTTGACGGTCTCCGTGGCGTTGCGCGAGGTCAGTGCGGCCATGACCGCCCGGTGCTCTTCCAGCGACTCCTGAATACGCCCGGTTTTGAGCAGCGAGTTGTGGCGGTTGAGCTTCATGACCTTGCGCAAGTCGGCCACCAGTTGATCGCGCCAGCGGTTGTTGGCGATTTCGAGCAGGCGCATATGAAAGCGCTCATTCACGGCAAAAAACGCATCGGCATTGGCCATACCGGGTTTGGCGGCCTCTTCTAGTTCGGCGTGCATCGCGACCAGTTCGGCTATCTCGGCATCCGATGCTTTGTCCGCCACCACGCCCGCCGCATCGCTTTCCAGCAGACTCAGCAGGTGGTAAACATCGGTCAGATCCTGGGTGGAAACCTCGGTCACGTAGGCGCCGCGGCGGACCTTCATGGTGACCAGACCTTCAGCAGCCAGCACCTTTAAGGCCTCACGCAGGGGCGTGCGGCTGATTCCGTATTCTTCCGCTATCTTGAGTTCGTCAATCCAGCTTCCGGGTTCCAGTTCGCGCAGGAAAATACGCTGGCGCAACAACTCGGCAACCTCTACATAGAGGGCGCGGGGCGAGAGCGAGAGGCCGCTGCGGTTTTCGGACATCAAGGCTGACATGGTGGCGATTGTAAGCTCAGAGCCAAATTCTGAATCAATAATTATAAATAATGTAAGATTGCCGCCACCTGAAATCGCTAAAGTGCCTGCTTCTGCACGGCTAGTCCTGTGACTTTCTGACCACAAACCGCGTGATACGGAACCCGATATGACCGACAAGAAACCTGAATTTCAATCTGCCACCCTGGAAGCATGGAACAAGGCCGCTGCCAAGTCTGCACCCGGCGGCAACGTGGATGCGTTGAATTGGATTACGCCCGACGGCATCGCGGTCAAACCCCTGTACACCGCGGCCGACACCGCCAACTTGGCCCACGCCGACACGCTGCCGGGCTTTGAGCCCTACCTGCGCGGCCCGCAGGCCACCATGTATGCCGTGCGCCCCTGGACGATTCGCCAGTACGCCGGTTTCTCCACCGCAGAAGAGTCCAATGCGTTCTATCGCAAGGCGCTGGCAGCGGGTGGTCAAGGCGTGTCGGTGGCGTTTGATCTGGCCACGCACCGTGGCTACGACTCGGACCATCCCCGCGTGACGGGTGACGTGGGCAAGGCCGGTGTGGCGATTGACTCCGTGGAAGACATGAAGATTCTGTTCAACGAAATTCCGTTGGACAAGGTGTCGGTTTCCATGACCATGAACGGCGCCGTTCTGCCGGTGCTGGCCGGTTACGTGGTGGCCGCAGAAGAGCAGGGTGTGAGCCAGGACAAGCTCTCCGGAACCATTCAGAACGACATTCTGAAAGAGTTCATGGTGCGCAACACCTACATCTACCCTCCGGCGCCCAGCATGCGCATCATTGGCGACATCATTGGCTACACCGCCAAGAACATGCCCAAGTTCAACTCGATCTCCATTTCGGGTTACCACATGCAGGAAGCCGGTGCCAACCAGGCGCTGGAACTGGCATTCACGCTGGCCGATGGCAAGGAATATGTGAAGACCGCCATCGCCTCCGGACTGGACGTGGACGAATTCGCCGGCCGCCTGTCGTTCTTCTGGGCGATTGGCATGAACTTCTACCTGGAAGTGGCCAAGATGCGTGCGGCGCGCCTGCTGTGGTGCCGCATCATGAAGGGCTTTGACGCCAAGAACCCCAAGAGCCTGATGCTGCGCACGCACTGCCAGACTTCCGGCTGGTCGCTGACCGAGCAGGACCCCTACAACAACGTGGTGCGCACCACCATTGAGGCCATGGCGGCCGTGTTCGGCGGCACCCAGTCGCTGCACACCAACAGCTTTGACGAAGCCATCGCACTGCCCACCGAGTTCAGCGCCCGGATTGCCCGCAACACCCAGCTCATCATTCAGGAAGAGACCCACATTACCAATGTGATCGACCCTTGGGCCGGCAGCTACATGATGGAAAAGCTGACGCAGGACATGGCTGATGCCGCCTGGAAGATCATTGAAGAAGTGGAAGCCATGGGCGGCATGACCAAGGCCGTGGACAGCGGCTGGGCCAAGCTCAAGATTGAAGCGGCCGCCGCCGACAAGCAGGCGCGTATCGACTCCGGCCGCGATGTGATCGTGGGCGTGAACAAGTACAAACTCAAGTCGGAAGACACGATTGAGGCGCGCGATATTGACAACATGGCCGTGCGCGATGGCCAGATTGCCCGCCTCAACAGCATCCGCGCCAGCCGCGACAGTGCCAAGGTGCAAGAAGCCCTGGCTGCGTTGACCGTTGCCGCCGAAACCAACACCGGCAATCTGCTGGATCTGTCGATTAAGGCGATCCGCCTGCGCGCCACCGTGGGTGAAGTTTCTGACGCGCTGGAAAAGGCCTTTGGCCGCCACCGCGCCGACACGCAAAAGGTGACCGGTGTGTATGCTGCCGCTTACGACAGCGCCAAGGCGGAGACCATGGAATATTGGGAACAACTCAAGAAAGACATCGCCGGTTTCGCCGAAGAGCAGGGCCGTCGCCCGCGCGTGATGATCAGCAAATTGGGCCAGGACGGCCACGACCGGGGCGCCAAGGTGGTGGCCACCGCGTTTGCCGACCTGGGCTTTGACGTGGACATGGGCCCGCTGTTCCAGACCCCCGAAGAATGCGCCCGCCAGGCGATTGAAAACGACGTGCACGCCGTGGGTGTTTCCACATTGGCGGCAGGTCACAAGACACTGGTGCCCGCCATCATTGCCGAGCTCAAGAAGCAGGGCGCCGACGACATCATCGTGTTCGTAGGTGGCGTGATTCCGCGCCAGGACTACGACTTTTTGTACCAGTCGGGCGTGAAGGGCATTTATGGCCCGGGCACCCCCATCCCGGCCAGCGCACGCGACGTGCTGGACAACATCAAGAAGTCCCTGGCTGCCTGAACGGTACGCCCCGGGCAATGTGGATGGCCGCTGATTCCGTGACCGCTCCCGTGACGCGTCCCGCGTTGCGGGCCGCCGACGTGGTGGGCTCGCAAGGCCCGCTGCAGCGCCGCGCCATCGCCAAGGCCATCACCCTGCTGGAGTCCACCCGCACTGACCACCGCGCACAGGCCGACACCTTGCTCACCGACTTGCTGCCGCACAGCGGCAAGTCACTGCGACTGGGCATCAGTGGCGTGCCGGGCGTGGGTAAGAGCACCTTTATTGAAGCCTTGGGCCTGTACCTGATTGGCAAGGGCCACCGCGTGGCCGTGCTGGCGGTGGACCCGAGCAGCAGCGTGTCGGGCGGCTCCATTCTGGGTGACAAGACGCGCATGGAGCAGTTGTCCATGAACGAGCGCGCCTACATCCGCCCCAGCCCGTCGAGCGGTACGCTGGGCGGTGTGGCCGAAAAAACGCGCGAGGCCATGTTGGTCTGCGAGGCCGCCGGTTTTGACATCGTGATTGTGGAAACCGTAGGCGTGGGCCAGAGCGAGACCGCTGTTCAAGGCATGACCGACATGTTCGTGTTGATGCAGTTGCCCAATGCGGGTGACGACCTGCAGGCCATCAAAAAAGGCGTGATGGAACTGGCCGACTTGGTGGTGATCAACAAGGCCGACATTGACGCCGATGCCGCCATGCGGGCGCAGGCACAGATTACGTCGAGCCTGCGCTTGTTGGGCTTGAATGGCAATCCACACGACCCGCACAGCGAACAACATTGGCACCCGCAAGTGATCAAGACCAGCGCCTTGCAGGGCGAGGGGTTGGATGGCTTCTGGAACGCCGTCAGCACCTTTCAGCGACTGCAAACCGCCAATGGTCTGATGGCCCAGCGCCGCCAGCACCAGGCCCTGGCCTGGATGTGGGAGCGCATTGATGCAGGTCTGAAACAATCGTTCAAAAACAATCCGGCAGTGCGCGAGCAACTGCCGCAATTCACCGCCGCGGTGCAGTCCGGCCAGATGGCGGCCAGCACCGCGGCCCGTAGCCTGTTGGCGGCATTGGCAAACAGTGCCCCCGCAGCCCCCCTTTAGATAGTGACCAGAAAGAAGGAAACCATGCACGACATCCTGGAACAACTCGAAGCCAAGCGCGAACTCGCGCGCATGGGCGGTGGGCAAAAGCGCATCGATGCCCAGCACAAAAAGGGCAAACTCACCGCGCGCGAGCGCATTGAAGTGCTGCTGGATGAGGGCACGTTTGAAGAGTGGGACATGTTTGTGGAACACCGTTGCGTGGACTTCGGCATGGCCGACACCAAGATCCCCGGCGACGGTGTGGTGACCGGCTACGGCATGATCAATGGCCGCCTGGTGTTTGTGTTCAGCCAGGACTTCACGGTGTACGGCGGTGCGCTGTCGGAAACCCACGCCGAGAAAATCTGCAAGATCATGGACCAGGCCATGAAGGTCGGCGCTCCGGTGATCGGTCTGAATGACTCGGGCGGCGCGCGCATTCAGGAAGGCGTGGCGTCTCTGGGCGGCTATGCCGATGTGTTCCAGCGCAATGTGATGGCCAGCGGCGTGGTGCCCCAGATCAGCATGATCATGGGCCCGTCGGCCGGTGGTGCGGTGTATTCGCCCGCGCTGACCGACTTCATCTTCATGGTCAAGGACACGTCCTACATGTTCGTGACCGGTCCCGAAGTGGTAAAGACCGTGACGCACGAAGAAGTCACGGCCGAAGAACTCGGCGGAGCGGTGACCCACACCACCAAGAGTGGCGTGGCCGATCTGGCCTTCGAGAACGACGTGGAAGCACTGATGATGCTGCGCCGTCTCTACAACTACCTGCCGCTCAACAACCGCGAAAAGGCCCCGGTGCGCCCGAGCGGCGATCCGATGGACCGCATGGACCTGAGCCTGGACACGCTGGTGCCCGACAACGCCAACAAGGCCTATGACATGAAGGAACTCATCGTCAAGACCGTGGACGATGGTGACTTCTTTGAAATTCAGCCCGAGTACGCCAAGAACATCCTGATCGGCTTTGCCCGTATGGACGGTCAGACCGTCGGTATCGTGGCGAATCAGCCACTGGTGCTGGCAGGCTGCCTGGACATCAAGAGCTCCATCAAGGCCGCACGTTTCGTGCGTTTCTGCGATGCCTTCAACATCCCCGTGATCACTTTTGTGGACGTTCCCGGCTTCATGCCTGGTACCAGCCAAGAGTACGGCGGCATCATCAAGCACGGTGCCAAGTTGCTCTACGCGTATGCCGAGTGCACCGTGCCGAAGATCACCGTAATTACGCGCAAAGCCTACGGCGGCGCCTACGACGTGATGGCCTCCAAGCACCTGCGCGGCGACGTGAACTTTGCCTGGCCCAACGCCGAAATTGCGGTGATGGGGGCCAAGGGTGCGGTGGAAATCATCTTCCGCGAAGACAAGGGTGACCCCGAGAAACTGGCCGCCAAGGAAGCCGAATACAAGGCCCGCTTTGCCAACCCGTTTGTGGCGGGTGCCCGAGGCTTTATTGACGACGTGATCCTGCCGCACGAGACCCGCAAGCGCATCTGCCGCTCGCTGATGATGCTCAAGGACAAGAAGATTGAAAACCCGTGGCGCAAACACGGGAACGTGCCGCTGTAAGCCCCAAGGAGAACAAGAACATGTTTACCAAAATACTGATTGCCAACCGCGGTGAAATTGCTTGCCGTGTGATCGTTACCGCCAAGAAGATGGGCATCAAGACGGTTGCCGTTTATTCCGATGCCGACCGCGATGCGCGCCATGTGATGCTGGCCGACGAGGCTGTGCACATTGGCCCGGCCCCCAGCCGAGAAAGCTACCTGCAGGCCGAAAAAATCATTGCCGCCTGCAAGCAGACCGGCGCGCAGGCCGTGCACCCCGGCTATGGCTTTTTGAGCGAGAACGCCGAGTTCTCCAAGCGTGTGGAGGAAGAGGGCATCGCCTTCATCGGCCCCAAGCACTATTCGATTGGCGCCATGGGCGACAAGATCGAGTCCAAGAAGCTGGCCGGCGCTGCCGGTGTGAACTGCATTCCGGGCGTGAACGATGCCATCGAAACTGCCGAACGCGCGGTCGAAATTGCCAAGGGCATTGGTTACCCTGTCATGATCAAGGCCAGCGCCGGCGGCGGTGGCAAGGGTCTGCGCGTTGCCTTCAACGACAAGGAAGCCTTTGAAGGCTTCACCAGTTGCCGCAATGAAGCACGCAACAGCTTCGGCGATGACCGCGTGTTCATCGAGAAGTTTGTGGAAGAACCCCGCCACATTGAAATTCAGCTGATTGGCGATGCCCACGGCAACGTGCTGTACCTGAACGAGCGCGAGTGCTCGATTCAGCGTCGCCACCAGAAGGTGATTGAAGAGGCGCCGTCGCCCTTCATCAGCGACGCAACCCGCAAGGCCATGGGCGAGCAGGCCGTGGCACTGGCCAAGGCCGTGAAGTACCAAAGCGCCGGTACCGTGGAATTCGTGGTGGGCAAGGACGAGAGCTTCTACTTCCTGGAAATGAACACCCGCCTGCAGGTGGAGCACCCGGTGACAGAAGCCATTACCGGCCTCGATCTGGTGGAATTGATGATTCGCGTGGCCGCCGGCGAAAAGCTGCCACTGACCCAAGCGGACGTCAAGCGCAACGGCTGGGCCATTGAGTGCCGCATCAACGCCGAAGACCCGTTCCGCAACTTCCTGCCGTCTACCGGCCGCCTGGTGCGCTTCGCACCGCCCGCCCAAACCATGTTCCAGAGTGACACCGCCAACCTGTTTGGCGTGCGCGTGGACACCGGTGTGCAGGACGGTGGCGAAATTCCGATGTACTACGACTCCATGATCGCCAAGCTGATCGTGCACGGAACCGACCGCAACGACGCCATCGCCAAGATGCGCGAAGCCCTGAACGGTTTCGTGATTCGCGGCGTGTCCAGCAACATCCCGTTCCAGTCGGCCCTGCTGGCGCACCCCCGCTTTGTGTCGGGCCAGTTCAACACCGGCTTTATTGCCGAGCAGTACAGCAAGGGCTTCTACGCCGAAGACGTGCCGCACGACGATGCCAACTTCCTGGTGGCCCTGGCGGCCTTTGTGCGCCGCAAGTCACGTGAGCGTGCAGCGGCCATGAGCGGTCAGTTGCCCGGATTCGCCATCAACGCCAGCAAAGACTATGTGGTGGTCACCCTGACCGCCGACGGCAAGAACGTCTACACACCCGTGCACGTGGACGAGTTTGTTGGTATGGCTGGCTCGGCCCGTGTCAAAGTGGGCGGCGAAAGCTATGAAATCCAGAGCCACTCGCGCCTGAATGACATCTGCATTCAGGGGACCGTCAACGGCAAGCCTTTCACCGCCCAGGTGGAGCGTGGCACGCCCAAGAACCCGCTGGTGCTGCGCGTGCAACACAACGGCACGCGCATCGACGTGCTGGTGATGTCGCCGCGCATGGCCGAACTGCATGCCCTGATGCCGTTCAAGGCACCGCCGGATTTGAGCAAGTACGTGCTGTCGCCCATGCCCGGCCTGCTGGTCGATGTGGCCGTGGTGCCCGGCCAGAAGGTGCAGGCTGGCGAGCGTGTGGCCGTGATCGAAGCCATGAAGATGGAGAACGTGTTGTTTGCTGCGGCCGACGGCGTGGTTGGCAAGGTGTTGGCGGCCAAGGGCGAAAGCCTGACCGTGGACCAGGCGATTGTGGAGTTTGTCTAAATGAAGCGTCCTTTTCAGGTGCTGGGCGTCCAGCAGATTGCCATTGGCGGACCCGACAAGAAGCGGCTGCAAAAGCTCTGGGTGGAGATGCTCGGTCTGCAAGTGACCGGCACCTTCCAGAGCGAAAAAGAAAACGTCGATGAGGACATCTGCGCCATTGGTGCTGGTCCCTTCAAGGTCGAGGTGGACTTGATGCAACCCATGGACCCGGAGAAAAAGCCTGCGGTCCATGCTACGCCGCTCAACCACATCGGCCTGTGGATCGACGATCTGCCGACCGCTGTGGAGTGGCTGACTTCTCAAGGTGTGCGTTTTGCGCCGGGCGGCATCCGCAAGGGTGCGGCTGGCTTTGACATCTGCTTTCTGCACCCCAAGGCCAGCGAGGAGTTTCCCATCGCAGGCGAGGGCGTATTGATTGAACTGGTGCAGGCACCACCGGAGGTGGTGAAGGCCTTTTCTCAGCTAGCCTTTCCGGGGCCTAGCGTTTAAGCGTCGAACCTCACACCCCGATAAAAAGGCCGCTGATTTCAGCGGCCTTTTTCAATTTAGCCGGCTTGGCGCTTGGCTCTTGCTTTTTGCAGGGCTGCTTCAATGACCGTGCGCTTCTTGTCCAGCACGGCCGGATCGGTGTGCTGTGAGTGCGCCGCAATGTCGGAGAGCTTGAGTTCGGCCTTCGCCATCAGGCGCTGTTGGTGCTCGTCGGCTTCGCGTGCCTGACGGATGCTTCGCGCTTCGTGTCGCCTCAGCGCCTGTGCAGCCTGTGTGGGTGACCAGGCGTTCCAGCCGGTAGCCTCGCCAGTGACGTTTTCCAACAGGATGCAATCTACCGGGCAGACCGGCAGGCACAGTTCACAGCCGGTGCAATGGGGCTCCAGCACGGTGTGCATGCGCTTGTTGGTTCCGACGATCGCGTCTACCGGGCAGGCTGCGATACACAGGGTGCAGCCAATGCACCAATCCTCGTCTATGAAGGCGATGGTGCGTGGCCCTTCGGCACCGAAATCGGGGTCCAGCGGTTTGACGGGGCGGTCAGTCAGCGCGGCAAGACGTGCCACGCCTTCGGCACCGCCCGGGGGGCATTGGTTGATGTCCGCTTCACCCGACGCAAGGGCCTGGGCGTAGCCCAGGCAGTCGGGGTAACCGCAGCGTTTGCACTGGGTTTGCGGCAGGACGTCATGAATGCGCCCAGAGAGCGAGCTACTCATGACGCCCAGAGGCTCACTTTTTGGCGGCAGCGCGGGGGCTGGCCGCCTTCTTGGCCACTGCCTTCGCAGCGGGCTTGGCAACGGCTACCGCGGTCTTGCCAGGGGCTTCGACCTGGGTGTTGTGGTCCAGGATAAAGGCCTTGACCACCGGGTACACATGCTCGCGCCAACGGCGGCCCGAGAAGATGCCGTAGTGGCCGGCACCCTGGGCTTCAAAATGGCGTTGCTGGCTCTTGGGCACACCGCCGCAGATGTCGTGCACCGCGCGGGTCTGGCCCGAGCCAGAGATGTCGTCCAACTCGCCTTCGACGGACAGCAGGGCGGTCGTCTTGATGTCGTCGGGGCGAACCCGCTCGACTTTGCCGCTGGGGCTCTTGACGTCCCAGGTGCCGTTGACCAGGCTGAAATCCTGGAACACCACGCGGATGGTTTCCAGGTAATAGTCAGCATCCATGTCCAAGACAGCGTTGTACTCGTCGTAGAACTTGCGGTGGGCTTCGGTGCTGGCGTCGTCGCCCTTGATCAGGTCTTTGAAGTAGTCGTAGTGGCTCTTGGCGTGGTGATCCGGATTCATGGCCACAAAGCCGGTGTGCTGCATGAAGCCGGGGTACACGCGTCGGCCAGCGCCGGGGAAGCTGCTGGGCACGCGGTAAATCACGTTGTTCTCAAACCAGGTGTGGCTCTTGTTCATGGCCAGGTTGTTCACCGCAGTAGGCGATTTGCGCGCATCGATGGGGCCGCCCATCATGGTCATGCTCAGAGGCGTCTTTTCGCCGCGGCTGGCCATCAGGGACACGGCCGCCAGCACCGGCACGGTGGGCTGGCATACGCTCATCAGGTGGCAGTTGCCGTAGAGTTTCTGTACGTGGCGGATGAACTCCTGCACGTAATTGACATAGTCGTCCAGATGGAACTCGCCCTCGCTCATGGGCACCAGACGGGCGTTCTTCCAGTCGGTGATATAGACCTTGTGGTCCTTGAGCATGGTTTTGACGGTGTCACGCAGCAGGGTCGCGTAGTGACCCGATAGGGGGGCCACGATCAACACGGCGGGCTGATTCTTGGTCTTTTCCAGGGTGGCGGGATCGTCGCTGAAGCGCTTGAAGCGGCGCAGCTCGCAGAAGGGCTTGTCGATTTCCACGCGCTCATGAATAGCGACATCGACACCATCCACTTCGATGGTGCGCAGTCCGAACTCGGGCTTTTCGTAGTCTTTGCCAAGGCGGTGCAACAGGTCATACGTGGCCGAAATGCGCTGGGCAAACGGGCTTTGTCCAGCTACCGAAAGGGGGTTGGAGTAGACCTTTGCAGCGGCGTTGGCCAAGTCTGCGAAGGGTTCCATGAGGGAGCGTTGGGTTTCGTAAAGCTGGTACAGCATGGATCACTCTCTTTAAAAAATGTTGCAGTGCAATATAACAGTTTTTCAGTATCAGGGTGGGGTGCTCGCCCTAAGTATGCCGCGCAGGGCATTGCGGCTGTGGGCGCCGAAGTTTCCCATGAGTTCAGACAGCAGTGCATCCAACCGTTGGCGCTCAGGAGACTCTTTTTTACCCAACTCATTCAGCAGATCGATGTTTGCCTCACGGCTGCCAAAGTCGAGCGTTTTGTCGTTGACATAGGCGCCGGGCATTACCGCCAAAAGGGTGGGCACCAGGTTAGCAGCCTGCTTGCTTGCTTGGGCGCTCACTACGTCGCGCAGGTAGCGGTCGCTCCATTCCGGGTAGTTTTTGTCTTTGTCGGCATCGCGCAGTGCCTTTTCAAATGCGGCCTCCTGCCTGGCGGATGCTGAACGCTGCAAGGACTCGGCCAGGTACTTTTCCAGAACCAGATGCCGGTTGGACAGCAGGGTCAGTATTTCGTCTTTCATGCCGGTCGCGCCGGTCAAAGCCAGTGCATTCGCGGTGAGTAATTTCAGGGTGGACTCGCCCGGGGCCAGCTTGACATGGTAGGGCTGCGACATGTCTTGCAGGTAGTGCAAAGATAGCCCGGCAAAGCGCCAGCCCCAATAGGGGTGGCCGGTGCGAAAGGCCAAAGCGGAAAGGCTGGAAAATTGGTGTGATCGCAGCAGCGGAAAGGTGCGCTTGATGAACGGTGCAGCAGCGTAAAGGAAGCGGTTTTCGTGCAGGTAGGCCATGTGAAAGGGCGCCTGCGATGAATAGGACAGAGCCGGATTGCCGAAGGGTTGCGGCCCAAAGCCATATTGGCGCCCCCATTCCGAGGGGCTGTCTTCCCAAAGGTTGATATCGAGGCCAAAGTCGGGCTCGTCGGTTGCGCTGGCCAGAACGGTCAGGGCGCTGACGCCATCGCCCTGCTTCAAGGCGTAGAAAGTAACACCGCCCCCCGGAGTTTCCGGCAGGCTATTTACGGCGCTGTGGGGCAATGGCGTTCCCTGAGCGGGGGACCAAGGGTCGGGCTGCCAGAACAGCGCAAATTTGCTGTTGGGGGCGACCCGTAGTGCCATCAAAAAGGCGGTGCGGCGCGCTTCATCGGACCGGTTAGGGTCGGCATTGAAGGCCAGCGATGCGGGGCGTGCCGGGTATTTGTCGATATTGGAGCGGGCCCAAGCCTCTTGGCTGGCCAGCAAAGCCTCGATGGTGTTTTCCTCGGCACGCAGGAAGGATTCCAGGGGCTCTACCGTAACAGCCGCTGCGTTGGCAACTTCGGGCATTTTTTCAAACGCCCGGTAGCTGATCGCGCTGTGGCTGCCCCACGCCTTCGCTTGGGAGACGAAGAGCAAAAACAGCACGAATACGGCGGGGCGTAAGAAATGCATGTATGCGGTGGGACGGAAAGTTGGCGGATTATGCGTCCGCCGTGCCTGGTAACGCGGGTACTTTTTTAGTTACCCGGAACACACCTGGACCTCTGCGCGGGTACGGCCCGCGCAGAGCCAAACCCCAACTATCAGACGACCTTGGCGATGCACTCGCAAACGTAGTCGATGTTCTTGCTGTTGAGCGCAGCCACGCACATGCGGCCGGTGTCGGTGCCATAGACGCCGAATTCGCTGCGCAGGCGCACCATCTGGTCCTTCGTCAGGCCGGAGTAGCTGAACATGCCGATTTGGGTGGTGATGAAGGACATGTCCTGTTTCACGCCGGCGGCTTTCAGGCCGTCGACCAGCTTTTGGCGCATGGCCTTGATGCGCACGCGCATTTCGCCCAGTTCTTTTTCCCACAGCGCACGCAGCTCGGGGTTACCCAGCACAGCAGCCACCACCGCGCCGCCGTGTGTGGGCGGGTTGGAGTAGTTGGTGCGGATCACGATCTTGAGCTGGCTCAGCACGCGGCCGGCTTCTTCCTTGTCCGCGCACAGTACCGACAAACCGCCGACGCGTTCGCCGTACAGGCTGAAGCTCTTGGAGAAAGAGGTGGAAACAAAGAAGTTCAGGCCGGCGGCCACAAACTTTTGTATCACAGCGCCATCTTCCTGGATGCCGTAGCCAAAGCCCTGGTAGGCCATGTCCAGGAAGGGCGTCAATTGCTTGGCCTTGACCACCGCAATCACCTGGTCCCACTGGGCGGCTGTGATGTCGTAGCCGGTGGGGTTATGGCAGCAGGCGTGCAGCACGATGATGGTGCCGGCAGCGGCCGCATTCAGGCTGGCGAGCATGCCTTCAAAGTTCACGCCGCGCTTGGCCGCGTCGTAGTACGCATAGGTTTCTACGGTGAACCCGGCGTTGGTGAACAGGGCGCGGTGGTTTTCCCAGCTCGGGTCGGAAATCAGTACCTTGGCGTTAGGGCTGACCAGCTTCAGAAAGTCGGCGCCAACCTTCAGACCACCGGTGCCGCCAATGGCTTGCACGGTGGCTACGCGGCCGGAAGTCACCGGTTCGCTGTCGGCACCAAAAACCAGGCCCTTGACTGCAGCGTCGTAAGCGGCGAGGCCGTCAATCGGCAGGTAACCACGGGCGGTGGGCTTTTCCATCATGGTCTTTTCAGCGGCTTGCACGCATTGCAGCAGCGGCAGCTTGCCGTCGTCGCCGAAATACACGCCCACGCTCAGGTTCACCTTTTTGGGGTTGGTGTCGGAGTTGAACTGTTCGTTCAGACCCAGGATCGGGTCGCGGGGAGCCATTTCGACGGCAGAGAAAAGTGACATGGGCAATTCCTGTGGAGTGAGGGAAAACCCGAGATTTTAAAGGAGGTGGGCTGACCTTGACCTTGCGAAGCCGGTAGGGCGATAAGTGGTCGGTGCGCCACCGCCTTGCAAGCTGATCTACAGTACAAGGTTTGCCTTAGCTGGAAACCCGTCCATGTCCGCTCCCAAATCCGCGACCCCTGTGATTGCTGCCGTTGAAGCCGGTGAGCCGGCGCGCACGGGCACGTTTGTGCGCTTCCCGGATTCACCGTTTGAACTGTTTCAGCCCTATCCGCCGGCGGGCGACCAACCCGAAGCCATTCGCCAACTGGTCGAAGGGGTGAATGACGGAGAGGTGTTTCAGACGCTGCTGGGCGTTACCGGCTCGGGCAAGACTTTCACCATGGCCAATGTGATTGCCCAGTTGGGGCGCCCGGCCATCGTGTTTGCGCCCAACAAGACGCTGGCGGCGCAGCTTTACAGCGAGTTCCGGGAGTTTTTCCCAAAGAATGCGGTGGAGTACTTCGTCAGCTATTACGACTACTACCAGCCCGAGGCCTATGTGCCGCAGCGCGACTTGTTCATTGAAAAAGACTCGGCCATCAACGAGCACATTGAGCAGATGCGGCTGTCTTGCACCAAGAGCGTTCTGGAGCGGCGCGACGTGGTGATCGTGGCCACGGTGTCGGCCATTTACGGTATTGGCGCGCCCGAGTCCTACCACCAGATGATCATGACCCTGCGCACCGGCGACAAGATGGGCCAGCGCGACATGATCAGCCAACTGGTGCGCATGCAGTACCAGCGCAATGACATCGACTTTTCGCGCGGTGCCTTCCGGGTGCGGGGCGACACCATTGACATCTTCCCGGCCGAACACTCGGAGATGGCGATCCGGGTGGAATTGTTTGACGACGAGATTGAATCGCTGCAACTGTTTGACCCGCTCACCGGTCGCATCCGCCAGAAGATTCCGCGCTTTACCGTCTACCCCAGCAGTCACTACGTGACGCCGCGTGAGCAGGTGCTGGGCGCGGTGGAAACCATCAAGCTGGAGCTGGCGCAGCGCCTCAAAGAGTTTCTGGCCATGGGCAAACTGGTGGAGGCACAACGCCTGGAGCAGCGCACCCGCTTTGATCTGGAAATGCTGAGCGAAGTGGGCCACTGCAAGGGCATCGAGAACTACTCGCGCCACCTGAGCGGGGCTGCACCCGGCGAACCACCCGCCACGCTGACTGATTACCTGCCCAAGGACGCCGTGATGTTTCTGGACGAGAGCCATGTGCTCATCGGTCAGTTTGGCGGCATGTTCAATGGGGACCGGGCCCGTAAGACGACGCTGGTGGAGTATGGCTTTCGCCTGCCCAGCGCCCTCGACAACCGGCCGCTCAAGTTTGAAGAGTTTGAGGCCCGTATGCGCCAGGCCATTTTTGTCTCTGCCACGCCGGCGCAATGGGAAAAGGACCATGCGGGCCAGGTGGTGGAGCAGGTGGTGCGCCCCACCGGACTGGTGGACCCCGAGGTGGAAGTACGGCCCGCGACCAGCCAGGTGGACGATGTGCTGCAGGAAATTCGTATCCGGGTGGACAAGAACGAGCGGGTCTTGATTACGACGCTGACCAAGCGCATGGCCGAGCAATTGACAGACTATTTGACCGACAACGGCGTCAAGGTGCGTTACCTGCACAGCGATGTGGATACGGTGGAGCGGGTGGAGATTCTGCGGGACCTGCGCCTGGGCACCTTTGATGTGCTGGTGGGCATCAACCTGCTGCGGGAAGGACTGGACATTCCCGAGGTGTCGCTGGTGGCGATTCTGGATGCCGACAAAGAGGGCTTTTTGCGGTCGGAGCGCTCGCTCATTCAAACCATTGGCCGTGCCGCCCGCAATCTGGAAGGCAAAGCCATCTTGTACGCCGACAAGGTGACAGACTCGATGGAGCGTGCCATCGGTGAAACCGAGCGCAGACGCAAAAAACAGATTGCCCACAACCTGGAGCGTGGCATTACGCCCAAGGCTATTGTCAAAAAAGTCCGAGACCTGATCGACGGCGTCTACAGTGAAAAGGCGGGCAAGGAAGCCGAGCGACTGGAGCGCGACGCCGTGGCGCGGGCCCAGGTGGAGGAAATGAGCGAGAAGGATGTGTCCCGCGAGATCAAGCGACTGGAGAAACTGATGATGGAACACGCCCGCAATCTGGAGTTCGAAAAAGCCGCGCGGGTGCGCGACCAATTGCATATTCTGAAAGAGCAGGCGTTTGGCGCGCCGGGTTCGGATAACGTCGTCGTACTGCCGTCCCCATCAAAATAGTCAACTATGCGACTGATCAGTCTAGTTACCTGAGCAAATCGCTTGGTTTATTGCTATACTTGAGCCCGTTAGTCAACCAAATGGACAAAAGGAACTCGCCATGCGCCTCACCACCAAAGGCCGTTTTGCGGTCACAGCGATGATTGACCTGGGTTTGCGCCAGGCCACCGGCCCGGTCACCCTGGCCGCCATCAGCCAGCGCCAGCAAATTTCGTTGTCCTATCTGGAGCAATTGTTCGGCAAACTGCGCCGCCACGAGTTGGTGGAGTCCACCCGTGGCCCGGGCGGCGGTTACACGCTGGCCCGCAAAGCTACCGACATCACGGTCGCAGACATCATTGTGTCGGTCGATGAGCCGATTGATGCCACCCAATGCGGCGGCAAAGAAAACTGCCTGGGTGAGGGCAATCGCTGCATGACCCACGACCTGTGGGCTTCGCTGAACACCCGCATGGTGGAATTTCTGGATTCCATTACCCTGCAAAAGCTGGTGGATGAGCAGTTGGCCAAGGGCCTGCAAGTAGAAGACAAGCCAACCGTGAAGCGCGCGATTTCGGCTATGCCGGTGATCAAACCGATGCGCGTCAATGCCCCGAATTCGGTATTTGCGCTGGGCAATGCGTTTTCCAAAAACTGATTGGCCGCCCCCGATTTCCCTTTAATTTAGACCCGAGCGATTCATGGATACCACGCCCCACTTCCCCATTTACATGGACTACAGCGCCACCAACCCCTGCGACGAGCGGGTGGTGGACGCCATGGTTCCCTGGTTGCGCAACCA
>ERZ1034363.61-NODE-61-length-72513-cov-10.965155_pt1 | contig 72513 bp, 78 predicted proteins | sample MGYA00520616_ERZ1034363 | MGnify/ENA primary metagenome ERZ1034363 (study PRJEB33736, sample SAMEA104284506) | Azolla filiculoides | biome: Urban; feature: Water surface; material: Ditch water | place: Netherlands | collected 2015-10-28 | depth 0-0.1 m ...
TGTAATGGTTTAAGCTTTTTGTTGTGGTTTGATTAAAGATTTGAAAACACGATATTAGTTGGGGTGTTGCCTTCTGATAATCAATAAATTAAAGTAAAATATCGTACTAAAAAATGCTTCTTTTTTGCAGTGATAAGACAAGATTGAGGCATTTTTTATTTTAAAACAATTCTAATTGGGTAGGTTGTGGATCTTTTGGTACTTCAGCTTTACCCCAAAAGTTTAAAATATTGCCAAATTGTTTATCTGTTATTCGTAAAACGCTAACTTTTCCTAATGGTGGCAATAAATTATGAATTCTTTTTTCATGAACATCAGCACTTTCACTACTGGCACAATGTCGAACATAAACAGAGTATTGCATCATGCTAAAACCATCTTTTAAAAGGTTATTTCTAAATCCCGAAGCATTTCTTCGGTCTTTTTTAGTTTCGGTTGGTAAATCAAAAAACACAAATAACCACATGATTCGGTATCCATTTAGTTCCATAATTTTGGATATTTTATTTTCTTCCGATCTCCCGTATAACATTGTTGTAAAGAGCTCGCAGTTTTCTGTAAAGCAACCATCAAAGGGCTTTTCTCGTCTTTAAAATAAACCGTTCGAGTAAGAATTTGAAGCAATTCAGATTTAATTTGTGTATTTAATTCTTGCTCGGAGTAGTTTTGCATAATTTCGGCTACTTTTTCATCCACAATTGGTCGAAAAGGTTCCATTATATCATCAGCCAAAGCAAAAGCATTGTATTTACTTTTGTGATGTATTCCTAAAGTATTCAGTAAGCCACTTCCCGACAATGCTCTTGCTGTAGCAGCTCTTAATATAGCATAGCCGTAATTCAAGAAGTTATTTGGATAATCTCCAAATCGTTCTCTTTTAAATTTTTGTTCAAAGAATACTTTCCAATAAAAACTTGCAGCAACACCTTCCATATTTGAGCTGTCTCCACTTAAAACTTTTGAAGCTAAAAAGTCAAAATTATTTTTTTTAGATGTTATTTTTTGCAATAATACACCTTGATTAGTTATTTTTTCAACTATGGTTTGTTGCCAAAGTTGTTTTTTAAGCGGAACACTTGCGCTAATTTGATTCTTGAAAATTTCTTGTTGAATATGATGACTGTTGAGGTTTAAAAACATTCCGCTTGGAAGATGACCTGTGTTACAAATAATTATTGAAGTATTATTTTCTATCAATAAATTCATTGCAGGAATACTCAAGTAAATTTCTGGATGATCAATTACTATAAAACCAATATCTTCAATAGGAATAGAGCTTTCTCTAATTTCAGTTTTAATAACTAATTGAAGATTTTTAGTAGAAATTGATGCTTTGTTTTCTAATAGAATTGATTTTTTTAGCATTTTTATTTCTAAATTACTTTATGTCAAACTATTAAAATTACGTGAATCCGTAATGAGATATTTTATTTTTTAAATATTTTTATAAAAAAATCCCCGATGCTAAAAAAATATATTATTTTAATTCTATTATTCTCCCAAATTTTATTCTCCCAAGTCAAACTACTTTCTTGGAATGTAGAAAACTTAGGCAGTTCAAAATCTGAAGAGGAAATTGCTTTCATTGTAAAAACCATCAAAGATTATGATGTTGTGGCGCTGCAAGAAATTGTAGCTGGTGATGGCGGTGCGCAAGCTGTAGCTAAATTAGCAGATGAACTCAACAGAAAAGGTTCAAAATGGGATTACACCATAAGTCACCCAACCAGTAGTAGTGCCTACAAAACGGAACGCTATGCTTTCTTATGGAAAACAAGCAAAGTCAAAAAGATTGGTGATGCTTGGTTAGAGAAAAAATACCATTTAGAAATCGATAGAGAACCCTACTATTGTACATTTGACAGTAATGGTAAACAATTTACAATTGCTAATTTTCACGCCATAACCAAAAGCAAACAACCTGAAACCGAAATAAAATACTTTAAATTTTTACCAGCACAATATCCAACATTGAATTTGCTTTTTGTGGGAGATTTTAATTGTCCGCAATCGCATACCGTTTTTAATCCATTGAAGAAAATGGGCTATACATGTGTGTTTACTAAGCAAAAAACTTCGTTAAAAAAAGAATGTGTCGAAGACGAGTGTTTGGCTTCTGAATTTGATAATATTTGGTATAATTCATCTAAAATTAAAATAGTAAATGCTGGTATTATTCATTTTTATAAAGATTTTGAATCACTGTTAGCAGCAAGGAAAATATCAGACCATGTTCCAGTAACTGTTAAAATTAATTTACAATAATTGAAAGAAGCAAGAGAAATCTCTGATCATATTCCAATTACTACAGAAATTACAATTAAATAATTTACCGTTCTTTACGGAAATCCGTAAAATATAATTTATTATCTAAGTTACTTTTGAAGTAAACCTTATGTGATGAAAAAACTATACTTTCTAAATAGAATTTTATTAGTGCTGTTATTTGCATTTTTCTTCAATTGCAAAGAAAACAATAAAAAAAAGGAAGCAAATGAAAAAGAGCAAATCAAGCCTTTTTTAAAAACACCACCAAAAGAGGATGTAACTTATCAAGAAGACACAACAAAAGAGTATGAATACCGCACTGGAACTTCGGGGAATTATACTTATAACTACAACGCTTATGGTTTTGATAATGATGGAAATGAAGTTACAGGTAATATAGCAGTAGATGGAAAATACGGAAATGGAATTCTAACTAAAGCCGACGGTGAAGAAACAGGCATAAATGTAGAGTGGATTGGTAAAGGAAAATTGCTTGCAACTGATGAAGATGGAAACGAATATGAATTATATGTTGATGAAGATTAATTCGTATATTTAAACATCAAAATTTCACTATGAAAAAGCTAATTTTACTTTCTTCTATTTTGCTACTTACTTCTTTTAATTCAGTAGAAAGCGATGTTTATATATGTGGTGCAAAAGGTGCAAAAAAGTATCATTTTTCTAAAACATGTAGAGGTTTAAGTAGTTGTAAACATGAAATAAAAAAAGTCAAACTAAAAGAAGCAGAAGGTTTTGGATTGACACTTTGTGGTTGGGAAGATTAGTCGGAAGTTACTTAAATGAGTTTCCCTTTGATTTATCATTCTGAGTAATAATAATATTTGATAAAACTACAATAGTGGCTATAGTAATCATTATGATAATTGAACTTTTTAAAATTGTATTTTCTTTTTTTATTTTTAAAGCGGTTTCAATATTTAATGTATTTAATTCAGTTTCTGGAATTAAAATAATTTTTTCAATATCAGGATTAATCATAATTTAGCTATTAAGTAGTTGTTTTCGTCATTTTTTTCAAAAGATATGTCAAATATTTGGTAGGCAAAATCATTCTTAATTTTGCTTTTAGTTATATTGGTAAAATAACTAAAATTAAATCCTTTACCTTTAAGAAATTCTCTGTGAATAGTAATAGATTCTTTTCCTTCTAGTAAATTGATACATATTTTGTGGTTTAATAATAACTGTTTGTTTGTGGGGTTTAATTCATTTCTTAAAATATTATTTTTATTATTATGATAGTTGATTCTATTATTTTTAGATGCAAATACTTGGTTGTTTCTTCTCGGAATAAACTCTTCTCCAGAGTACGGACAAATTCTTTTTTCAATATGTTTTGTCATGATTAAAAAGTTTAAATTGTTTGAAAGTATTTTGATATGTTTCTGAGCAAATTCTATTCTCTTAGAATCTAGGCTTGACAGAATTAATGTTCTCCTCGGTTAATGAGTCATAATAGATTAAAACTCTTTTACCAAGTTTAAAAGCTTTGATTCGATGATCTCGAATCAAACGATCGATCGTTTTAGCAGAAACCTTTAAATGGTTAGCTGCTTCATATCTAGACAGATATTTTGGTATAATTTGTGAATTCATTTGTTATTTTTTTTTTTGCTAAATAACGAAGAATCAAAAAGTAAAAACGTCCGTATTTATTATTAAGAAAATAAAATGGGACGTTTTTATATTGGTTTATTTTGTAAAGAGATTATTTTTTGAGTTTTGAAATTTTCTAAACTTATTTTTTAATTCTCTTTCTTCTAAATCAAGATATTCTCTATGTATGAGTACAATTGTTATGTATTTAAAAAAAGGAAATAATAACCTGTTTTTTTGTGTAGAGCTTAAAGTAGAATCTATTTTTATATTATCGTCAATAATGTTAATCAATCTATTCTTAGATAATTTGAAATTAGAAAATTGATTTAACTCTTCTATAGATTTTTCAATTAAATTTAAATCGTTAGTTCTGAATGAGTTAAAAAATTTCACAATAAAATCGTTCATAAAATCAATATTATTAATTGTAAAATTTCCTTTTTCAATAGCAATTGAAAATTCTTTAAATGTTTTGTAAAGTTCTTTAAAGTTTATTGTCTTATTGAGCTTCTGTATATTAGGCGAATGTGAATAATAATAAGTTTCTGATAATTTTAAAAAAATGAATTTGTAGGTGTAAATTATAATTTCGTTCAAAAATTTTTTAGGATCGATTTTAATGTATAAATTATTCTCATAATCTTTTAATAGCTCTTCAATTTTAATTAAATCGATTCTATAGTTTAATAAGTTTACAAATTCTTTTTTATTGGAAATAAAATTAGAAGTAATTTCCTCTAATTTGAATTTATCAATTTCTGGATTAAAAATTAATAAAAGGATACGGCTTAAAAGTATTTCGAAAGAGAGCTGAGAAGAATTTAAGTTATTAATAACTTGTAATAGGTCTTCTTTAAATAAATTATTCTGTGTTGTAAATAATTCAATTTTATTTATTGAGTCATCAATGTTGTTTTTAATTTTATGCTGATAAAATCTATTTTTTGGAGTAAAAATCCTTTTTTTTATGCATTCAAAAGAATGTAAATTATCATTATCAAATGCATAAAATTGATAAAAAGGAAATATACTATGAGCCAAAGAATCTTTCATAAATTTTAAAAACTATTATTATTTAAAATTAAAAAATAAACACTATTTTAGTAAAGATATTAGGTTTTGGCACAAAAAAGGCACAAATAGAAAATAAAAATCCCCAAAACCTTATTTTATAAGGGATTGGGGATTAAGAAGTGACCTCGACTGGATTCAAACCAGTAACCTTCTGAGCCGTAATCAGATGCGCTATTCAGTTGCGCCACGAGGCCGTTTTTTTGTGAGTGCAAATATAGTTATAATTGTGTAAATTGCAAGTCTAAATAAGAAAAAATATATAAAAAATGAACATTGAAAACTATATCCGTGATATTCAGGATTTTCCAAAGCCAGGAATTGGTTTCAAAGATATAACGCCATTATTGATTAATCCTGAAGCAACAAATGAGTGTTTGGAATTGTTAATCAGTACATTACAAGATAAAAAAATTACAAAAGTTGTAGGAGTAGAGAGTAGAGGTTTCTTTTTTGGAATCTTATTGGCACAAAAATTAAATGCGGGTTTTATTCCCGTAAGAAAACCAAAAAAATTGCCTTTTGAGACGATAAGTGCATCTTATGCTTTAGAATATGGAACCGATACACTAGAAATGCATATTGATGCCATTCAAAAAGGAGATAGAGTTTTAGTTCACGATGATGTTTTAGCCACAGGAGGGACTGCAAAAGCAGTATGTGACTTGGTTGAGCAATTAGGAGGAGAAATCGTGCAAATGAATTTCTTAATGGAATTGTCGTTTTTAAACGGAAGAGAAAAATTAGGAAATAAGGAAATTTTTGCAGCAATAAAATATTAGTCTAACGATTTTACAGTTACCCAATATCGATACGCAATTATAGCTTTTTGCCATTTTTTTGCTTTGATAGGATCTAAACCTTGTTTGGTAAAACTGGGTAAAAGAGCTTTGTTAAGTTTGGCAAGTAATTTATACATGGTTAAATTTTTGGCAAATATAAGAAAATAAAAAATCCCGATTCAATCGGGATTTTTTTGGTTATTTGGTTTTGACTTCAATCTTTTTTATGACAATGATATTATTTTCATTTGTTTCTTTTTCAGTTACTTTTAAGTAATAAATTTTATCATGATTCATTGTTAAGAAATCTTCTGCATTGTTAAGTTTTTTCCCATTAACAAAAATGTCTAATTTTCCATTTTCAATTTTAACACTTGGTTCGCCTGGAATTTTAAGTCTGTTTCCTCCATAAATTACAGATTGATTACCATTTTCAGTTTCAATTATTTTAGTGCTTTTATTTCGATCCATTTCTGCTTTAGCCTTTTGCATTTCCGCCTTCGCTTTTTCCATCTCAGCTTTAGCTTTTTCCATTTCCGCTTTACTCATTTCCATTTCCTTTTCAACTTCTTTCCATGAGCCTCCTTGAATTGTTTTGATATTTCGTTTTTGAATTTCAATTGATTTTTTGCCGTTATTGTTGTTAACGTTTACCGATTCAATTTCTTCTCTTTCAACTTTGTCTAATTCTTCTTTTGTCGCTTTTTTACCATTAATATGGATTTCGGTATCTTCTGAAATTCCATTTGAATTTTTAGTAACAATTCTTATTTCTTTTTTGATGTCACCTTTTTTAACATCTACTGATTTGATAATTTCAGCATCTATTTTGTCCATTTCTTCTTTAGAAATTATTTTGTCATCAAGATAAATAATAGTTTTAATTTCATCTGAAATAGTTGAATTTCCTTTGAAAACCATTATTTTTTTTCCGGCTTTATCATTTTCATCCATCTCTATGGCACCGTCTAATTCCACGATTTTATCTTTCATTTCTTCTTTCGAATATTCTTTTCCATTGATGATATAAATAGATTCACCTTTGTCTGATTTTTTAATTTCGATAGTTTGAGTTTCATCATTTGCTTTCATTTTGGCAAAAACTGTTGATATGTTATTTCTATCGAAACCCATATTCCCTTTTCCGTTTTCATTTATTTCTTTGAAAAAGCGAATTGGTTCAATCGCTTCATCACCCTTAATCGAAATTCTTCCTGATGTTTTATCTCTATCTTCAAATTTAGCTTCTAAAGCAATGATTTCGTTTTTAGAATTTCGTTTGATTTTAGAAATTTTAAGGTCGATACCAAATTCTTTTTTCAATAATTCTGTTTCTTCTTTTATTTGGGCATCGGTTGTATTTTTATCAATAACAAATTCAATAATTTGATTTGCTTCTGATTTTGAAATTACTACTTCCTTCACTTGTGCAATGGTTTCAATTTGGAATAATAACATGAAACCAACTAATAGCGGAAGAATGGTAGCATACTTCCAAACATTTCTTTTGTGGGATTGATTTGTGTGTAACATAACGATTCGTTTTTTGATTAATGATTGATAAAATTGATTAGTGATACTTAAGTCGTGTTGATGAGTCACTACTTTTAATAAGGTTTTTTGATATTCGTATTTATTTTCGATTTGTTGAAAAGTTTCGTTATCTGCAATAAATTCTAAGTTTTGAAGTATGGCTTTTCGATACAACCAAATCATTGGGTTTAACCAAAAGAAGGCACAAAATAGTTTTGAAAGTAATACATCAATGGAATGTTTTTGCTTTACATGAATGCTTTCGTGCGTTAAAATATGTTGAAATTCTTCTTCAGAAAATCGATTTGGATTAATCACAATGTAATGAAAGAACGAAAATGGATTTTCGAATGTATTGGTTTGAACTAGAGTATATTCTGATTCTTTTTGTTTGTTGACTTTGTTGACTTTGCTAAAAAAGGAAACTAATTCAATTCCGATTTTTACTAATATTAAAATCGAAATTACAGCATATATCGAAGTCAATATTAAAGACCAATCTACTGGATTTTCTTGTGCAGGAATTTCAATTGAGCTGTATGTAATTGGAATCGCTTCTTCATAGGATTCAGGAATAGGTGTTGGTTCTACCCAAATGATTTTCGTAAAAGTAATCAAAGGTAAAATCAAAGATAAAACCAAGCCACTAATTAAATACCATCGATTGGAAACAAAAAAGGTTTCTTTACGAAGGAATGCAACGTACATCAAATAAAATAAAATGATGAGTCCGTTTGCTTTTAAGAAATAAATCAGCAGATTTTCCATACTATTTCTTTTTTTCTATTAAGGCTAAAATCTCACGAAGTTCATCTGCCGAAATCTTTTCTTCTTCAGCAAAATAGGATACTAAATTTTTGTACGAACTATTGAAATAGTTATCAATAGCTGTATTCATAAATGTTTTTCGGTAATCTTCTATCTTAACAATAGGGAAATACTGATGTGTTTTTCCGTAGGCATTATAACCAACATAACCTTTCTCTTCTAGGTTACGAACAATAGTTGAAAGTGTGTTGTAATGCGGCTTATCTTCTGTGATTTCTTCCATGATGTCTTTTACAAAAGCTTTTTTTAGCTTCCATAAAATATGCATGATTTCTTCTTCTTTGTTGGTTAGTTTTTGCATGACTAATCGTTTTGATAAATCAAATTTAAACTATTTTTTTAGTTAAACAACTATTTTTATAGTTATTTAACTAAATTTTTAGTTTTAAAGATTTCTAGGTGGCTCTTTTTGAACTAAATTAATTACCCATATAAAGAGTAAAACTCCAATGATGCCCATTGTTCCCATGAAAAACCAATTGTTCTGATAACTAAATAAACGAATCATATCCATTCCAGCTTCAGCGCTTAAAATGTGAGCAGTACTATAACTCATGGTGAATATTGCCATATATCGACCTTCATGACCTTTAGGTGCGCGACTCATAGCAAAGGAATTAGAGAACGGAAATACAAACATTTCCCCAAAAGTCATAAACAACATCATAATGATTAAAATGCCTGCCCATTGATTGACTAAAAGCAAATACAAACTTATTGCCATTGCTAAACAACCTAGTGTAATGACTTTTAGTTTGTTAATTTTATGACGTTCGATATAACTTACAATTGGCATTTCTAAAAAGAAGATTAAAACACCGTTTAGAGTTAATAGTAAACCGGTTTGTAATTCGGATAAATTAAATTGCTCTTTATGATACAATGGAATCGTAGTAAATAATTGAAAAAACAATATCCCCGTAATTAAAGTAGCACCAAGAAATATCCAGAAAGGTCTGTCTTTAAAAACAGAATATGTTAAAATTTCGCCAGGATGTTCTTTGTCAGAGTATTTTGATTTTTTCTTTTCTTTTACTAGCAACCAAAATATGGAAATGGCTAAAATACAAGTGGCACCATCCACCCAAAATAAGCCTTTATAACCAACACTCATGATTAATAATCCGCCAAGTGCTGGTCCAGCAGCAAAGCCTAAATTAATTGCTAATCTGACTAAGGTTAATGCTCGAGTTCTATTTTCTGGCTTGGCATAAGCTCCTAAGGATACAAACATGGCTGGTCGGAACATATCAGCAATTACCATTATAAAGAACATGGCGACTAGTAATCCTTCAAAACTGGTAACAAACTGTAATCCAAAAAATGCAATTCCACTAGTCATTAAACTAAATATCATGATTTTATAAAAACCAATTTTATCAGATAATTTTCCCCCTAACCAAGAACCTACAATTGATCCTAATCCAAAACTTATCAAAATCCATTTTACTTCGTTGTATGAAAAATGTAAATCTTCCTTCAAATATTTTGACAAGAAAGGAAGTACCATGGTTCCTGCACGATTGATGAAAGTAATGAGTGTAAGTATCCAAATTTCGCGAGAAAATCCTCTGAAATTATCGATATATTTGTTGAAAGCTCGTAGTAACATACCTAAAGTTGAATTGCAAATTTACGAAAGCTAACACGATTAAAATGTTATAGAAATTATATATTTTTGTAAAAAATACTTCCGATGAAAAAAATCATTCTTTTGCTTTTTTGTTCTGCTTTTGCTTTTGCTCAAAAAGATTTAGCTTTAGCCGAAAAATTTCAATCAGAATTGAATAAAAGTTATGCTGATTCATTAAAAAGTCCTTTAACAAAAGAAGATTTAAAGCAATTCAAAGGTTTAGATTTTTATCCAATAAATCAAAAGTACATTGTTGAAGCTGTTTTTATACGAACAAAAAGAGAAAAATCGTTCAAAATGAAAACTACAACCAGTAGAACTCCAATGTATAAAAAGTATGGGGAGTTACATTTTTCAATTGATGGTAAAGAATTGAAATTGAATGTGTATCAAAATCTAGATTTGAAGAAAAAGCCTGGTTATGAAGATTATTTGTTTCTACCATTTTCTGATTTAACTTGTGGAAAAGAAAGTTATATTGGCGGAAGATATATTGATATGCGAATTCCAAAATCAGGCAAAGTAACTATTGATTTTAATCAGGCCTATAATCCATATTGTGCTTATAATTATGAATATTCGTGTCCGATTGTGCCTTTGGAAAACGATTTGGATATTGAAATTAATGCTGGTGTAAAAAAATTCCATGACTAAATTTATCAACTTACATACGCATAAATTTTCCAATCTTTCGGATGTGATTGAAGTCGTTAATCAATATCCGTGGGAATTTGATGCGTCTATTCCAAACTATTCTATAGGAATTCATCCTTGGTTTATTGATGAAAATCGGTTGGAAAAAGATTTAGAAATCATCAAAGAAAAATTGCAATTTACAGAATGTTTAGCGCTTGGTGAATGTGGTTTAGATAAACGAATTGAAATTCCACTAGAAATGCAAATTTTGGTTTTTAAGAAACAATTAGAAATTGTAAAGCAAATGAATAAACCCATTGTTTTGCATTGTGTTGCAGCTTTTGACGAAGTAATTGCAATTAAGAAAGAGTTAAAAATTACAAACCCAATGATTATTCATGGTTTTTCAAAAAACGAACAAGTGGCAAAATCACTTTTGAAAAATGATTTTTATCTTTCGTTTGGAAAATACTTGCTTCGTAATCCTGATTTAGAAAAAGTGTTTAAATTTGCACCAGAAAATCAAATTTTATTAGAAACGGATACGATTGAAGAATCCATTTATCAAGTGTATGAAAAAGCAGCTGCGATAAAAGGAATTTCAGTAGATAAAATGAAAGCTATCGTTTTTACTAATTTCTCAAGGATTTTCAGTTAAACAATTAATCAATTTAACGATTCAACACTATTTATGGCAAAGTGGAAAGAAAGAGCAGTATTATTATTTAAAGAAGAAGGAATTCAAAAACTTGAAAGCGCTAATGTCTTAGTTGTTGGATTAGGTGGTGTAGGAAGTTTCGCTGCTGAATTTTTAGCACGAGCAGGTGTTGGAAAGATGACTATTGTTGATGGTGATGTTGTTGATATTACTAATATTAATCGTCAATTGCCTGCGTTGCATAGTACTGTTGGTGAGCCGAAAGTAAAAATTGTTGGTGATAGATTGATGGATATTAATCCAGAATTAAAATTAACACGTATAGAAGAGTTTTTATCACCAGAACGCGCTTTTGAATTGGTTTCTCCTGAGTTTGATTATGTTTTAGATTGTATTGATAGTGTGACTCCAAAAATCAATTTAATTGTGGCTTGCAAACGTAAAAAGGTAAAAGTAATCAGCAACATGGGAGCAGGGGGCAAGTTTGAAGCCGAAAAAGTTCAAGTTCGAGATATTAGCAAAACAGAATACTGTCCGTTAGCAAAAAATGTACGCAAACGTTTAAAAATGGAAGGAATTTCTAAGGGTGTTAAAGTTGTATATTCATACGAACGTCCAGATTATTCAAGTGTTAAAACAACTGATGGAACCAATTTTAAGAAGTCATTTTATGGTACAAATAGTTGGATGCCAGCGCTTTTTGGTTTGCATGCAGCTGAAACGGTTGTAAAACATTTAATCGGAAAAGAAAAGAAATAGTAATTATTGAACAGGATTTGTAGTTGTGCTTTCGCTTTGTGGAGCAACTTCTTCAGTTGATTCTGGTTTTGCAACTTTTGGTCGATACACTTTTTTCTTTACAGGAATATAAATTTCGGTTATCCATTTAGAAGGTTTACGCTCTTTGGTTAAGCTTGTTTTATATATTCTAATATATTTTCCAGATAAATCCTCAATTAATTTTTTGTTTTTGATATATTTTAGTGTTTTGTCCCAAGCTTCTTTACTATGCGAATAATCACCAACTAATGTTGTTTTAACAGCTAAAAATTCATCAAAATGTCCTCCTGAGATTTCACTGCCTTCAGTGGTTAAAATTTCCTCTTCAACAGGAACACACATTGAAAAAATTAGTTGATTACTTGTTGTGTTCGGATTATTGTAAATAATAAAAGGTAGTCCAGTAATTTTAATGTCATTTGTTTCAACAAAATTCATCATATTTTGAAGCATTTTCTTAGAAACTTTTTGAAAACTACCAATTTTACAACTATCAATTTGTTGGATATAATTTGTAGCATGTTTAGTAACTAAACCTTGGACTTTAATGTTATAAGTTGTTAATTCTTTAACTAGATAATTATCAATATTATTTAATCCAGTTTCTAAATCATCACCTATTACGTTATCAATTCCACCTTCTAATACACTAAGCATTTTTAATTTAAAATCTAATTTTCCACTCAGATGCCAAGTTACTAATGTTCCTTTTTTTGTTTTTTGAAATTTAAATAATGATTTGTTTTCTTCTTTATTTATTGTAATATTTTGTGATAATGAATCGTTCGATGTTGCTTTATGATTTTTAAAAATGGCTTCTGATTTTTCCCATGGACTCCAATCTGCTAAAGCAGTACTATCTGCAACAAAATTTAATACAATGTCTTCAGAAACTTTGATTTCTTTTGAGCGAGTTATTTTATAATCGCTAGGTTGTGTAGCAACAAAAACAACAAAAGCCACTCCGAAAAGCAATAATAAAAGAAAAATGTATTTAAGAATTCTCATTAAGGCAAGGGTTTGAAATTCAAATGTAAGAAAATTAATCTTTCATTAAAAATTTGATTAAGAAGAGTATACCTATAAAAATTAAAAAACCAATAAATATCCAATAGGTTCCTTTATAAAAAGGTTTTAATGCTCTTAAATCTTTACGATAAACAATAATCATAGTAGTAATAAAAGCGATCACAAAAAATATAGCAAAATAGATTTGGCCTGTTGAAAACATATTAAAAATTTTCACAAAAATAATGATTAATTAGTTTTAATTTTTTTATTTTTCGTAAAATTAATTTGACAATTATGCAAAAACAATTAAACGCTGTAAAATTATTTCACGAAACCTATGGATTAGGTGTAAGTACTGAAATGAAAGCCGATTTAGGTAAACTTAAAAATGAGCTTCGTTTTAATTTAATGAAAGAAGAAAATGAAGAATATCTTGAAGCCGTAGAAAATAATGATATTGTAGAAATAGCTGATGCCTTAGGTGATATGTTATATATTTTATGCGGAACTATTTTAGAACATGGTCTGCAACATAAAATTGAGGAAGTTTTTGATGAAATTCAGCGTTCCAATATGAGTAAACTGGGTGAAGATGGAAAACCTATTTATCGTGAAGATGGCAAAGTAATGAAGGGGCCAAATTATTTTAAACCCGACTTTGAAGAAATTTTAAAATAAGAAAAAAGGCGATTTCCACTCGAAAATCGCCTTTTTTTATTTTAATTTTGAACACTGAACACTGAACACTGAACACTGAACACTATATCTTAACTGTCCAACCAAAAGTATCTTCGGCTAATTTGTATTGAATATTAGTAAGTTTTTCTTTGATTTCTAATGCCATTGAGTTTTCAATTTTTGGTAATTCATAATAAGTATCTTTATATGAAAAACCTACAATTGGATTGATAACTGCAGCAGTTCCAGCACCAAAAATTTCTTTTAACGAACCGTCTTTTGCAGCAGCAATTAATTCGTCTACTAAAACTGAACGCACTTCAACATTGATATTTTCTCTTTTAGCTAATTCTATTACACTTTTACGTGTTACTCCATCTAAAATACGCTCACTTGTTGGTGCAGTAAATAAAGTGTCATTAATTCTAAAGAAAACATTCATTGTTCCCGCTTCTTCTAACTTCGTATGTGTTGCATCGTCAGTCCAAATAATTTGCTGGAATCCTTTTTCGTTCGCTAATTTTGTTGGATAAAATTGTGCTGAATAATTTCCAGCAGCTTTTGCAGCGCCAATTCCTCCATTTGCAGCTCTACTGAAATGTTCAGCAATAATTACTTTAACTTCACCTGAATAATAAGCACGAGCTGGCGATAAAATAATCATAAATCTATATTCAGACGAAGGCGCAGCAATGACACCGTGTCCGGTTGCAATCATAAAAGGTCTTATATATAAAGTGTTTCCTTTTCCTTTTTTTACCCAATTCTTTTCAATTTCTAAAAGCTTGTGTAAACCGCCCATAAAAACATCTTCTGGAACTTCTGGCATTGCCATTCTTGAGGCACTTTTATTAAAACGGTGAAAATTTTCATCAGGTCTAAACAACCAAACGTCATCATGAGTATCTTTATACGCTTTCATTCCTTCAAAAATAGCTTGTCCATAATGGAAAACTTTTGCAGAAGGGTCAATCATGAAGGGTTCATAGGGCTTAATAACAGGTTTTTGCCACGCTCCATTTTCAAAATCACAAACTAACATGTGGTCGGTAAAAACGTTTCCAAATGTTAGATTTTCAAAATCTACTTGATTAATTTTTGAAGTTGAAGCCGAAATAATATCAATTTCGCTTAAAGTTTTTAATTCCATTGTGGTTAAACTGTTACAAGTTATGAATTTAGATTATCAGCAAAAAAAAGACTGATTTTTTTATATTCTTTGCAAATCTATTAAAAAAAAGAAGTTTTATTTTTATATAATTAAAAAAATTATCAACAACAAGAGAAATGATATGTTGTTAAAAAACAGGTAATAATTTTATAAAGAACCAATAATTCTTTTAATTTATGCGGTGTAAAAGTAAAAAAATATAGTTAATTTTGTGGAATAAATCCTTATAAAAATGAAAAAAATACTTACTCTAGTTGCAATAGTAGCATTATTTGCTAGTTGTGAACAAAAAAAAGAAGTTGCCCCTGAAGTTGCAAAAGTTGAATATGCAAAATTTGGAGATTCAATTTCGGCAGATGGAGCTTTATCGAATGATGAAATGATGAAAAAATTTGCGACTTTGAAAGAAGGCGATACACTTGAAGTAAAATTCAAATCTGAGATTAATGAAGTTTGCCAGAAAAAAGGTTGTTGGATGACTTTAGATTTAGCAGATGATAAAGAAGCTTTTGTAAAATTCAAAGATTATGGTTTTTTTGTTCCTAAAAATGCACAAGAAAAAGAAGTTGTTGTAAACGGTAAAGCTTTTGTAAGTATTGAAAGTGTTGATGTTTTGAAACATTATGCTAAAGATGCAGGAAAATCTCAAGCGGCTATTGATAGTATTACTGAACCAAAAGTAACGTATTCATTTATGGCTGATGGTGTTTTAATCGCTAAATAATGAAAAAAATACTGATTATAGTTTTCGGATTATTGTTTTTTTCTTGCGAGAAGAAAGATAGTGATCAATCTGTAAAGAATGCCGACAAAGAAGCATGTACTACTAATTCAAAAACAAATAAAGATGGTTTTGAAATGTATGAGATGTCTGAAATGGCTGCTCTTATGGAACAAATGTATGTTGATAATCAACGTTTAAAAGAACGAATTGTTAAAGGTGATACGATAGGAAAATTTCCACAGCATTTTATTAAAATTCATAAAGCTGTAATGACTGATGAAACTGATAAAGATGCTTTTTTTAACGAACAAGCAGCCAAATTTATCAAAGCACAAGAATTAATTTATGAAGATCCAAAAAACGCCAAAGAACATTTTAATAATGGAATCGATGCTTGTATCCAATGCCACGAAGTAAAATGTGGTGGTCCAATTCCGAAGATTAAAAAATTGTATATAAAATAACATATTATTGATATTAATTAAGGTTTGAGTTTTCTTAAGCCTTTTTTTATGCTACCAAATCTAATGAAAAGAGAAATTATAATTACTGATGACGGTTCTACCACTATTCGAATTCCTGAATGGGATGAAAATTATCATTCTACACACGGAGCCATTCAAGAAGCAAAACATGTTTTTATCAAAAATGGTTTGAATTTGTTTCGAAGTCAGGATTCTATTTCGATTTTAGAAATTGGATTTGGTACAGGTTTAAATGCTTTTATTACTTTTTTAGAAACTTTAAATAAAGAAAAAGTAAATTACGTTGGAGTAGAAGCCTATCCAATTTCAGCGGATGAAGTGCTTCAAATGAATTATGTTTCTGAATTGCAAGCGGTAGATTTTAAGCCAATTTTTGAAACAATGCACAGTTGCAGTTGGGAAATTGTAAATCAACTGAAAACCAACTTTTATTTGACAAAAAGAAAGCAGTTCTTTCAAGATATTGAAGACAAAAACAGCTATGATTTAATTTATTTTGATGCTTTTGGTTTTCCATTGCAACCTGAATTATGGAGTGAAAAAATTTTTAAAAAGATGTATGATGCACTTTTACCAAATGGTGTTTTAGTAACTTATGCCTGTAGAACACCAATTAAAAACGCAATGTTAGCAGCTGGATTTTCAATTGAAAAACTACCTGGAGCACCAGGAAAACGTGAAATGTTACGAGCGACAAAAAGGTTGTAATTTTTCTTGTTAATTAAAAAATTAGCAAAAAATTAGCATTTTTTTTACAAACTATATCGTTTTCGTAAATGATTTTTATTTATCTTTACATCAAGTTCTTATCACTAGTCTAACCAATAAACTAGAATTAATATGCCCCGAGCAATGTTTTCTTATACCAAATCTATTTTGGAAAGAGTAAGTTTTGATGCAAAATTATTTTGTAAGGAATTAGAAAAAGCAGTTAGAAATCTGCTTCCATATGAAATTGAGCAGCTAAGAGAGTGGCTTTTACAGTTTACAGAAGAAAAGCCAGAATTAAGACAATGTTTAATCTATATCAACTAAAATAAAAGTCCCGTTAAATGCGGGACTTTTTTTTATTTTTTTTGTTTAGGACTAATAATTTCAACATCACTAAAAGCAATTGCACCTCTAACAACTCCAGATATTACATCGCGCAAAGCATTAATAATATGAATTTTTAATTCATTTTTTGGATAGATTAGACTTACTTCTCTAGCAGGTTTTGGGTCTTTGAAAGGCCTAAGTTTTAATTTATTTTTTTCGTTCAAATCTAATGTATGCAAATAGGGTAACAAAGTGGTTCCTAAACCTTCGTCGGCCAATTTTATTAGAGTTTCAAAACTACCACTTTCTAATTGAAAATGACTGTCTACAATGTATTTGTTGTTTTTGCACAAGTTTAAAATTCCGTTTCTAAAGCAATGTCCGTCTTGTAAAAGTAAAATCTTGTCTAAATCAATGTCTTCGATAGTAATTTCTTTTTTGTCAAAACTGTTATGATTTTCAGGAATGTAAGCTACAAAAGGTTCGTAGTATAAAACAATTTCTTTTAGATTTTCTTCTTCCAATGGCGTTGCAGCAATTGCACAATCTAAATGTCCGTTTTTTAGTCGTTTGATGATTTCTTCTGTGGTTTGTTCTTCAATAATTAAATTAACTTTTGGATATTTCTTAATGAAATTATTTAAAAACATAGGTAATAATGTAGGCATCACTGTTGGAATAATTCCAACTTTAAATTCACCGCCAATATATCCTTTTTGTTGATCAACAATATCTTTGATTCTACCAGCTTCATTAACTATGTTTTTTGCTTGATTTACTATTTTTTCACCTACTTCAGTTAGTAAAATTGGTTTCTTACTTCGGTCAAAAATTAATATATCTAATTCGTCTTCTAATTTTTGAATTTGCATACTCAAAGTAGGTTGTGTTACAAAACACTTTTCTGCGGCTAACGTAAAATTTTTATATTCTGCTACAGCTAAAACATAGTATAATTGGGTAATTGTCATAGTATTGATTATTTTGATGCAAATATAAAAACTATCAATTAAATTTATATAGTTTGGGTTCTATATTTTGTAAATTTGGAATAGAAAAACAAACAAGATGAAAATAAATAGTTTAGGATTGCCAGTTGAAAAATCTGAAGAGTTAGTAAATGAATTAAATAATTTGTTGTCTAATTTTCAAGTTTATTATCAAAATTTAAGAGGATTACATTGGAATATTCGAGGGAAGCGTTTTTTTGATTTGCATTTAAAATTTGAAGAATTATACAACGATAGTCAACTTAAAATTGATTTAATAGCAGAACGTGTTTTAACATTAGGAGGAACACCGTTGCATACTTTTTCTGATTATATTTCAAATAGTAAATTAAAAGTTGGAAAGAATATTTCTAAAGATGTAGAAGCTATTCAGTTAATTTTAGAATCATTGCAAATTTTGCTACAATTAGAAAGAATTATTTTAGCAAAAGCTAGTGATATCAATGATGAAGGAACAAATTCTATGATGAGCGATTTTATTGCTGAACAAGAAAAAACGAATTGGATGCTCAAAGCATGGATGGAAGAAGAAATTTAATACGAAAAATCATCTTAAAGGTAGTTTTTTTATAAAAAAATTAAGAAAGATATAAAATCAAACCACTATTTTTGCCCTATGAAAATTTTAGTAAACATAGTTGCTTTCTTGTTTATTACTTTTTTATCAACGCCTACTATCATTAGTATGATTGATAAAGATGTGGATACTTCGTACTTTTATAATATGTGCGAAGAAGAAGAAAACCATGTTCCTTTTAATGAAATAAAATCATTGCCTTCTGCTGATTTTTCATTTACTAATTTTTCAAGTGATAATTTATTTACTTTAAATGTATCGATTGAGCATGATTTGAGTTTTGATAATTTAGCTCATCAAATATTCTCACCACCACCCGAACTTATATAATACGTCTTATTTTAAGCGCTCAATCTTTGAGTGAATTATTAATGTATTATATATTTTTTATGAGTAATCATCATATTTTTTCAAATGTAAGAGGAGATCTTGCATCTGGATTGGTAGTGTTTTTAATTGCATTGCCACTTTGTTTAGGTATTGCCCTTGCTTCGGGAGCGCCTTTATTTTCAGGAATTGTATCGGGAGTAATTGGCGGAATTTTGGTTGGATTTTTTAGTAATTCAGCACTAAGTGTTACTGGACCAGCTGCTGGTTTAACCGCTATTGTTTTAACCGCTATCACCGATTTAGGAGGATTTGATATATTTTTAGTAGCAGTAATTTTGGCTGGTTTACTACAAATAGGTTTAGGGTTTTTAAGAGCAGGTAGTTTCTCAAATTATTTTCCTACAAGCGTAATTGAAGGAATGTTAGCCGCAATTGGAATTATCATTATTTTAAAGCAAATTCCACATGCTTTTGGACATGATGTTGACAATGAAGGAGATTTCTTTTTTATTGAAAAATCTGGACATACTACTTTTGATACCTTAATTGAATCCATTAATCATATTCATCTGGGCTCATTAATCATTGCATTACTATCTCTAGCTATATTAATTACGTGGGATAAAGTTCCTGCATTGAAAAAGCTGAAAGTGATTCCAGGTGCTTTGGTTGTAGTAATTGTAAGTATTTTGTTAAATGAATTTTTTATTCAAACAAATTCAGTTTTGGCCATTATTACAGAAAATCATCTGGTTAATTTACCATCATTTACAGAAATTAAAGAAGGTTTTGCTTTACCAAATTTTGGTGCTTTGACAAATTCAAAAGTTTGGTCTGTAGCTGCAACAATCGCTGTTGTAGCTTCTATTGAAACTTTGTTGTGTATTGAAGCAACAGATAAATTAGACCCATATAAAAGATATACAGACACCAATAGAGAATTAAAAGCGCAAGGGATAGGGAACATTGTTAGTGGTCTTTTAGGAGGTTTACCAATGACATCTGTTGTTGTTCGTTCTTCTGCTAATATTAATTCGGGAGGACGTACTAAATTAGCTACTATTTTCCATGGATTTCTACTAATAGTATTTGCTTTATCTATTCCTTTTATATTAAACAAAATTCCTTTGGCTGCTTTGGCTGCTGTTTTGTTAATGGTGGGATATAAATTAGCAAAACCGAGTGTATTTATTCATTTATGGAAAAATGGATTTTCTCAATTTATTCCATTTGTAGTTACAGTTGTTGCAGTTGTTGGAATTGATTTACTTAAAGGAGTTGCTATTGGTCTAGGAGTAAGCATTATGTTTATTTTATACCAAAACTTAAAAATTGCATATTCATTTAAGAAAGAATCTTTTCATGATGGTGATGTGATTACTATAAAGCTGGCTCAAGAAGTTTCATTTTTAAACAAAGCAGCTATAAAAAGTACTTTAGGAAATATTCCAGAAAAGTCTAAACTCATTATTGACGCATCAAATACTAAATATATTGATTTTGATGTGGTTGAAATGATTAAAGATTTTAGAAACGTTAAAGCTGTTGATAAAGAAATCGATTTAACACTTAAAGGATTTAAAGAAGTTTATAATTTAGAAAATACGGAATTTAAACACGTAAAAATTAAAGATTCTAAAGAAGAAGAAATAAAAATATAATTATGAAAGCACATAACAAAGAAACACAAGCGCAAATGACACCTCGTAAAGCATTACATTTTTTACAAGAGGGAAATAATCGTTTTTTGAGTAATTTAAAAGCAAATAGAAACTTATTAGAGCAAGTAAATGAAACTCGCGATGGTCAATGGCCATTTGCAACTATTTTAAGTTGTATTGACAGTAGAACATCAGCCGAATTAATTTTTGATCAAGGTTTAGGAGATATTTTTTCGGTAAGAATTGCAGGTAATATTGTGAATACAGATATTCTTGGAAGTATGGAATTTGCATGTAAAGTTGCTGGTTCTAAATTAATTGTAGTTTTAGGTCATAGTAAATGTGGCGCAGTTAAAGGTGCTTGTGATCATGTCGAAATGGGAAATTTAACTGAGCTTTTATCTAAAATTCAACCAGCAGTTTATCAAGAAAAAGTAACTACAGAAAACAGATGTTCAAAAAACAACGAATTTGTTGAAAATGTTGCTGAAATTAATGTGAAGCGCAATGTAAAGAACATCATAGAAAGAAGTTTTGTATTAGAACAAATGCTAGAAGAAGGCCAAATAGGTATTGTAGGTGCAATGCACGATATTGAAACAGGAAAAGTAACTTTTTATGATGATGTAATGTACATTAAGGATGATATAAATCCTGAATTTACAATTGCGGATTTAAGACATTAAAAAATATTTTTAACTAAAAATTATAAAATAGCTATCATTTCAAATACAATTATTACTGAATTGATAGCTTTTTTATTTTATATTTGATACCACATAAACTATGATAATGAGTGATTTTTACAAGAAAATATTAGATAATAATAAAAAATGGGTCCAAAACAAGTTAGCCATAAGCCCAGATTATTTTAAAAACTTAGCCGAAGGACAAAACCCACCATTACTTTGGATTGGTTGTTCAGATAGTCGAGTTCCAGCGAATGAAATTATTGGTGCCGAACCTGGAGAAGTTTTTGTACATCGTAATATTGCAAACATGGTAGTGCATTCCGATATGAACATGTTAAGCGTTTTAGATTATGCTGTAAATGCTTTAAAAGTGAAACACGTTATTGTATGTGGTCACTATGGTTGTGGTGGAGTAAAAGCCGCTATGGGAAATAGTTCTATCGGAATTATTGACAACTGGATTCGTCATATTAAAGATGTCTATCGTTTTCATCAAGATGAATTAGACGCTATTTCTGATGAAAAAGAACGTTTCAATAAATTTGTAGAAGTGAATGTAAAAGAACAAGTAATGGACTTAGCAAAAACCTCAATTGTTCAAAATGCATGGAAAAAAGGACAAGAATTATCTTTACATGGCTGGGTTTATGGATTGAATGATGGTTATGTAACCGATTTAGGAGTAAATTTTAGTTGCGACAAAGACTTAGATGATGTGTTTCAATTGAAGTTTTAATCCTCCAAATTCTCATTAAAAGCAGAAGGTAATAATTGTGGAATAAATTTTATCAAAATAGGCAACAACAAGCCACCACCAGGAAGTAAAAAGATAGTTAACGATGGAACTGTTTTACAGATATCGAGTAATTGTTTTTTTACTTTCTTTTTTTCTTCTTTACTCAAATCTTTTCGGGTTGATTTGGCTAAAAGTTGCATTAATTCGCCGCTTTCTTTGATTTCTTTGGTTAATCTGTCTTTGTTTCGAATGATTAGTTTCGTTACATTTTTATTAGCTTGATCATAAAAATGCTTGATAGGATTTGAATAATTAAAAAACGGAATTTCTGCTTTATATTGATTGATAAAAAAGTTGATTTCACTGATGCTTTTTTCAAGAATTATTGCATCTAAACCTAAATTTGTATTGATTTTTCTCAAAAAATCAGTTTCTTCTTTTTCTAATTTTTCATCACTCCACAATGCCATTTGTGCAATATCTAACAGGTATAATTTTTCTAATATCTCATTGTATTTCAGTAATTTAATATCATAAAATTCAATAGAATCAATTGTTGAAAATTTAGTATAACGAATTGAATTTTCAAATAATTTTACCAATAATTCATCGTATTTAGACTTATTCTGTTTGATTTTAAGTGCTAATGAAACAATTTTTATACAATCAGATTCAATATTTTTTAAATAATCTGAAGCTAACTCGTTGGTTTTTAAATAATAATGAAATGCCAATACATCAATAAATAATAAAGCATTGGTTATAATATGTGAAAAGTTTTTGCTAATACTATTTTGATTGGTTTGAATTCTGTCGTCAATTACTTTTTCCAAACGTGAACTATGAGAGCCTTCAGGCAACATTTTTTTGATGAAATTCAAATTTTCGGGCTGAATAATTTTATAAAATTCATACACCGATTCAATAAAATCTTTTGAGTTAACTTTATCTTTTTCAAGAGAATAAACTGAAAATAAAGTGTTTAAAAAGCCAACTTTTGTAATTTCATCATACGACCATTTTGTAGTGTTTAGATTTTCTTTCAATTGAAAATTAACTACATAGCCATAAATAAAACCAGTTTTTCTACAACTTTCATAAAAAGACAAATAATTGCCTTGAAAATCAATGAAATTATCATTGTTTTCAGCAAAAAATTTGTCAATCCATCCGTTTGTAGAAGGGTTAATCATTTATAATTTTTCTTTTAAATATTTTCCAGTAACCGAATTCTTGTTTTTAACTACTTCTTCGGGTGTGCCAAAAGCCATTAGTTTACCTCCGTTTTCGCCACCTTCTGGACCAATATCTAAAATATAATCAGCACATTTGATTAAATCTAAATTATGTTCAATCACAATAATTGAGTGTCCTTTTTCAAGTAAGGCATCAAAAGAAGCTAATAATTTTTTAATATCGTGAAAATGCAAACCCGTAGTAGGTTCGTCAAAAACAAATAAAGCTTTATCTTTTATAGTTCCTTTTACCAAGAACGAAGCCAATTTAATACGTTGTGCCTCACCACCAGAAAGGGTAGAAGAGGATTGCCCTAATTGCACATAACCCAAACCAACATCTTGTAAAGGTTGTAATTTTTGCGTGATTTTTGTTTGTTTTTGTTCAGTAAAGAAATTCAAAGCTTCATCAATAGTCATTTTTAGAATGTCATCGATGTTTTTGTTTTCAAAAGTAACTTCTAATACTTCTTTTTTAAAACGTTTTCCGTTGCAAGCTTCACATTCTAAATGAACATCCGCCATAAATTGCATTTCAATCGTTACTTCACCATCTCCTTTACACACTTCGCATCTTCCGCCATCTACGTTGAAAGAGAAATGTTTGGCTTGATAATTTCTCAATTTCGAAACGTTTTGTTTTGCAAATAAATCACGAATATCATCGTAAGCTTTAATGTAGGTAACTGGATTCGAACGCGAACTTCTTCCAATCGGATTTTGGTCGACATATTCGATATGTTTGATGTGTGAAAAACTTCCAGATAATTCAGTAAATTGGCCAGCTTTTTCACCAACACCTTCTAATTTCTTTTGTATGGCTGGAAACAAAATTTTCTTCACCAACGTACTTTTTCCACTTCCTGAAACACCTGTAATTACGGTTAAACATTCTAATGGGAAAGTGAAGTTTTCATTTTTTAAGTTATTTTCTCTAGCGCCAATAACTTCGATGTGATTTTTGAATTTTCGTCTTGTTTTTGGTACCGAAATTTCTTCTTTTCCGTTTAAATATTTGGCTGTTAATGAATCGGCTTTAAGAATTTCATCATAAGTTCCTTGTGCGACTAATTCACCGCCATGCGTTCCCGCTTCTGGACCAATATCGATAATCATATCGGCAGCTTTCATAATGTCTTCATCGTGTTCAACAACAATTACGGTGTTACCTAAATCACGTAAATCTTTCAAAACTTCGATTAATCTTTCGGTATCTTTTGGGTGCAAACCAATGCTTGGTTCGTCTAAAATATACATCGAACCCACTAAACTACTTCCTAATGAAGTCGCCAAGTTAATTCGTTGCGATTCACCTCCAGAAAGTGAGTTTGAATTCCTATTTAAAGTCAAATAACTCAATCCCACATTGAATAAAAAGTCTAAACGATTATTGATTTCGATTAACAAACGCTTCGCTACTTTAGCATCGTATTCGTTTAGTTCTAATTTTTTGAAGAATTCGATTAAGTTTACAATTGGTAAATCGACTAAATCAGAAAGTGTCTTATCCGCAATTTTAATATAATTGGCTTCTGGACGCAATCTTTTACCTTTACATGTATGACATTTTGTTTTTCCACGGTATCTTGAAAGTAAAACGCGGTTTTGTATTTTATAATTTTTCTCTTCTAATTCTAAAAAGAAATCGTTTAATCCAGTAAAATATTTATTTCCATTCCAGATCAATTGTTTTTGTTCGCTTGAAAGTTCAAAAAACGGTTTATGAATAGGGAAGTCAAATTTATAAGCATTGTTTACTAATTGATCGCGATACCAACCCATACTTTCACCACGCCAAGGAAACACAGCATTTTCATATACAGATAAGGCGGTATTTGGAATTACTAAATCTTCATCAATTCCAATAACACTTCCATAGCCTTCACATGTTGGACAAGCCCCATAAGGATTATTAAAACTGAACAAATGAATATTAGGTTCCAAAAAAGTTATACCATCCAATTCAAAATTAGAACTGAATTCTAAACGTTTTTTAGTGTCAACTTCTTGTAAATAGCAAACACCTTTTCCTTCATAAAAAGCGGTTTGTATAGCATCTGCTAAACGGTTAAAAAACTCTTCCTCTTCTTTTACAACGATTCGGTCTACGATTAGCAAAACATCTTTATTATCTAATTCATGCTGGTCAATTGTATCTAGACGCACCATTTCGTTATCAACTAAAATACGAGCAAAACCTTGCTGTAATAAAACTTTTAGTTTGTCTTCTAAAGCTCGACCTTCTTCTAAATGAATGGGAGCAAGTAGTAACCATTTACTATCTAAAGCAAATTCTTTGATATCATTAATCACATCAGAAACCGTATCTTTTTTTACTTCTTTACCAGAAATAGGCGAGTAGGTTTTACCAATTCGGGCAAAAAGAAGTTTTAGATAGTCATAAATTTCTGTTGAAGTTCCTACAGTCGATCGTGCATTGCTTGTATTTACTTTTTGTTCAATGGCAATTGCTGGAGCTATACCTTTGATGTATTCAACTTTTGGTTTGTCTAATCTTCCAAGAAATTGACGAGCATAGGAAGACAAACTTTCAACATATCTGCGTTGTCCTTCTGCATATAAAGTATCAAAAGCCAAACTCGATTTTCCAGAACCAGAAAGCCCTGTGATTACTACCAATTTATTTCTAGGAATAGCAACATCTAAATTTTTAAGGTTATGCAATTGAGCACCTTTAATTAAGATGTTTTTTTTGGGTTTTAAAGTTGAAAAATCAGGTTGTGTCATTGTTGTTTTTAATAGAAATGCAAATATAGTCATTTATCAAAATACAATAAACTCAATTTGAAAATACATTTTATGAGGATTAATTTGAAGAATTGAAATTGAAACGATATTTTTACATTCTAAACATTCAAAATCTTATGAATTTTTCGGTTAAAAATCTACTTTCCATATTGTTTGTTTTTCTTAGCTCTTCTATTATTGCTCAAGAGTTGCCGCCTATTGTAAAATATCCTTCAAGTGTTTATGGTGCCGGAAATCAGAATTGGATGATTTCTCAAGATAATAATCAATTTTTATTGTTTGCTAATAATGAAGGATTATTAGAATTTAATGGTTCTAATTGGAATTTATATCCTTCACCTAACGAAACGATTATACGTTCAGTAAAAGTTGTTGGTGATAAAATTTATACTGGTTGTTATATGGAATTTGGATATTGGAAAAGACAAGCAACAGGTTTATTGAAATATACATCAATTAGTAAAAAAATAGAAAAACAATTAATTGAAGATGAACATTTTTGGAATATTATAGCAGTAGATCATTGGGTTTTATTCCAATCTTTTAACAGAATTTATGTATACAATACTAAAGACGGCAGTTTCAATTTTATAGACAATCATAAATATATTTTTAAATGTTATAAGGTTGAGAATTCTATTTATTTTCAGGCAATAGATGAAGGTTTGTATGAAATTGTAAATGGAAAATCTATATTAGTATCAAATGATTTTAGAATTCGAAATAATAGAATAGTTGAAATTTTTAAGGATAATGGAACTGTTTTACTTCAAACAGAAAGAGCAGGAATTTTTAAATTAGAAGAAAAAAAAATATCAAAGTTTCATTTTTTGTCTGAAGCTGAAATTGAAATGAATACGATTTTTAGTGCTCAAAAATTATCAAATGGAGGTTTTGCTTTAGGAACTATATCAAATGGGGTTTATATTTTAGATTCAAATGGCAAAATAAAGAATCATATTACACAAAATACAGGTTTAAGTAATAATACAATATTATCTATCAAAGAAGATTTAGATAATAATTTATGGTTAGGTCTTGATAACGGAATAGATTGTGTAAACATACAATCGCCGATTAAAAACTACAAAGATGATGCAGGTTATCTAGGAACAGTTTATGCATCAATCAAATTTGATAATAAAATTTATTTAGGAACAAATCAAGGTTTGTTTTATAAAAATTTGAATGAGAATAGTCATTTTAGTTTTATAAATGGAACAAAAGGTCAGGTTTGGACATTATTCGAATATGATAATCAATTATTCTGCGGTCATGATTTGGGAACATTATTAGTAAATAAGGATAAAATTAGATTAATTTATAATGAATCTGGAACTTGGAAGTTTAATGTTAATCCGAATAATAAAAATTGTATAATTCAAGGTAATTATAACGGATTATCAATTTTGGAGAAAAAAAATAATAACTGGGTTTTTAAGAATAAAGTTAAAGGTTTTGATATTTCTTCGAGATATTTTGAAATGACTAATAACAATATTATATATGTTGGTCATGAATACAAAGGTGTGATAAAAGTTGAACTTAATAATGATTTATCAAAAATAAACAGATTTACAATACTTAATTCACCTAGAAAAGGTAAAAATATTGGAATAGCAAAGTATAACAATATAATTTACTTTGTGGGCAAGCAAGGAGTTTATAAATTAAATTCAAAATCAAATCAGTTTGAAAAAGATGCTTATTTAAGTGAAATATTAATAAATGGTGAATATATTTCTGGAAAAATAAATGTTGACAAATCAAACAAAATGTGGTTTTTTACTAAAAATTCCATTTATTATTTTACTTCAGGAAATTTCGATTCTCAACTTAAAATTCATAAAATTTCCATACCATTTTCGATAACTAATCCAATGACTGGTTATGAAAATATATCACAGATTGGCGATAATGAATATTTAATAGGAAAAACAGACGGATATTTTATTATTAATTTATCAGATTTTAAGGCTAAAACACATAGCATTAAATTGAATTCGGTTTCTGTTAGTAAATTAGAAAATTTGTCTAAGAACATTTCTTTATTACAAGACACAGAGTTACATCATTTAGAGAATAACATAGTTTTTAATTATTCGGTTCCGCAATATGATAAATTTATAGATGTTGAATATCAATATAAATTAGAAGGTTTTCAAGAACAATGGAGTGGTTGGAGCACAAAGTCAAGTATTAATTTCAAGAATTTGGCGCCAGGAAGTTATACATTAAGAGTTAGAGCTAAAGTTGCAAATTCAATAGTAGCAAATGGTATCGTTTATAAATTTGAAATAAATAAGCCGTGGTATGCGACTAATTTTGCATGGACTATTTATATAATTATTTTTATTGTTTCGGCATATTATATTAATAAATCTTATCATAATTATTATAGAAAACAAGAAGAAAAATTAATAGAAGAGAATAATTTATTGTTAGAAATAGCTGCATTAGAAAGCGAAAAACAAATCATTAAGCTTAAGAACGAACAACTTACTCAAGATGTTGATGCAAAAAATAAGGAGCTAGCAGTATCTAATATGAGTTTAATTAAAAAAGATGAATTATTAGCAATTATAAAAGAGGATTTAAAAAAATCAGCAGAGTCTAGTGATAATAAAAATCTAAAATCTGTTATAACTACAATTTCTAGAAATATAAGTGAAGATGATTCATGGAATGCTTTTAAAGAAGCTTTTGATAATGTTGATAAAGATTTTTTAAAGAGAATCAAATTACTTCATCCTAATTTAACGCCTAGCGATTTAAAGTTATGTGCTTATTTGAGACTTAATCTTACATCAAAAGAGATTGCTCCAATGTTAAATATATCAATTAGAAGTGTTGAAATAAAACGTTATCGTTTGCGAAAAAAGCTTAATTTGATACATGATAACGGTTTAGTAGATTATATTTTGGGATTATAACTATACAATTTTATGTGTTTTACTACAACATTACCTTAACAACAACCTTTTCGTAAACTTTTTTTTGTTTTTTTTAATAGTTTTTTTATTCTCTCTTTTGTCATAAATTTAAGCATGTTTCTGAATAATTTTTCTGAATAATTTTTTTAAATATCTATCTGTATATTTTTTGTTGTGGTTTGTAAGATTAAAGTTAAATATTTATTAAATAATTTAACATCTCATTAACAAGACTAAAAAATTCTTGTAAAAATTAAACAAACAAAATTTATTTACTTATGATTTTTAAACCACTTTTAAACAGATTTAAGGAAAACATTTTCCTAATATCTATGTTTTTCGTATTTATCACATCTGTACAAGCACAGAAAAGTATTTCTGGAAAAGTTGTTTCAGATGGAATTCCATTAGTAGGAGCTAATGTGTTGGTAAAAGATTCTAATATAGCAACTACTACAGATTTTGATGGGAAGTTTGTATTAAATGTTTCGAAAGAATCAAAATTATTAATTGTTTCATATGTAGGATATGTAACAAAAGAAGTTCAAATTTCCGATAATGAAATACTTGTCACTTTAGTTGAAGAAATAAGTCAACTAAAAGAAGTAATAGTTAATGTTGGATATGGAACCCAGAAAAAAAAGAACTTAACAAATGCAGTATCAACAGTTAAATCAGACGCATTTGATAGTAGACCGATATTGTCAGTTGCTCAAGCAATTCAAGGAAATGCATCTGGGGTTAATGTAGTTCAAACTTCAGGAAAGCCAGGAGCTAGTTTTGATGTTAGAATTAGAGGACTTAGCTCAATAAATTCAGAAAATTCACCATTATATGTTGTTGATGGAGTTCAAACGAAAGATATTTCAGGTTTAAACACTGAAGATATTGTAGATTTATCAATCTTGAAAGATGCAACTGCAACTGCAATTTATGGAGTAAATGGTTCTTCGGGTGTTGTAATTATTACAACTAAAAAAGGAAAAGCCGATAAAAATGATTTTCAATTTAGTTCTTATTTAGGTTTTTCAAAAGCAGTTAATAATGTTGATGTATTAAATCTTTCAGATTATAAAACACTTTTAGGAGAAATAAATCCTAGTTATTTAATTACGGCTAATGATGCTAAATATACTGGAATTTACACTAATTGGCAAGACAAAATTTTAAGAACAGGGGTTGATCAAAATTATAATTTTTCTTATGCTGGTGGTACCGATAAAATTAAATTTTATGGTGCTTTAGGGTATCAGTTGATGGATGGTATTATCACTCCTTCTGAATATAAAAGATTTTCAGGTAAAATAAATGTTAATGCAAATCTAACATCATGGTTAAAATCTGATTTGAGTATGAACATTATTCAATCAGACGGATCATATATAAGTGATAATAATAGTGTAGGGCAGGGAGGTGCTATTATGAGTGCTTTAGTAACTCCTTCATTTTTACCAATTTGGGGTTCTCAATTAAATATTAGAGAGACAAATCCAGATGGTTCATATAAAGATGGGTATAAAGACGGACAATATGCGGTAAACCCATATCAATCTGGTTGGGAAAATCCTGTTTCATTGTTGGCAAGACAAAATAATACTGCAGTAAATAGATACCTTAGCAGCATTAGTTTTGATGTAAATATTTTGCATAATTTAGTATGGAAACCTATGTTATCATTTGATTTGACAAGATCAGATAATGTTCAATTTGTTGATCCATATAGTAATGTCTGGGGACGAAATGGTGATGATAATCCAACATCAATCAAAGGACGAGGAAGTAATACTGTAGAAAACAATGATAATTGGAATTTTGAAAACACTTTAAATTATTCATTAAAATTTGAGAATTCAGAATTAAATTTATTAGGTGGTATGTCAATGCAAAAAAATGATTATACCAAGAATGCAAATTCAGGAACGGGATTTGATATTCAACAAACTCATTATGATTTTGATGCGGCAACAAATCAATCTGTAGAATTTAGAGAAAACAAAGTAAGAAGTTTATCTTATTTTGGAAGAGTTACATATTCATTCAATAATAAGTACATAGTAAATGGTGTTTTCAGAGAGAGTGGTGCATCTCAGTTGTCTAAAGGTAATAAATGGGGTTTCTTTCCTGGGGTTTCTGCAGCATGGATTATTTCCAATGAAGATTTCTTGAAAAATGTAACAACTATTAGCGAATTAAAACTAAGAGCTGGTTGGGGAAAAACAGGTAATTTATCTGGATTACCTGCTTATTCAAGTTTTGATTTAAATTATACAAACCCTTTGACAAATGTAACAACATTAGATCAAATTGGAAACCCTGATTTAAAATGGGAAACAACAACAGATATTAATTTAGGTTTAGATTTAGGAGTATTCAATAATAGAGTAAGATTTGTTGCTGATTTATATAAAAAGAATACAAAAGATTTGTTACAAATTATATATTTTCCTGGTTTCACTAAGCCTTATTATTATAATGCAGGAGAAATCGAAAATAAAGGTTTAGAATTAAGTTTAAATACAAGAAACTTCACAGGAGATTTTAAATGGAATACCAATTTTAATATTTCATTTAATGATAATAAAGTTGTTAAGTTAGGATTACTTAAAAAACTACCATTTCAAAATTTAAGTTCAGTAGGAGAAAGTGTAATTTTATTAACAGAAGGTAGTCCTTTAGGAAGTTTTTATGGATATAAAGTTGATAAGGTTGACCCAGCAACGGGTTCGTTACTATATCAAGATATCAATGGTGATGGTCAAATTTCTCCAGATGATAGAACTATTATAGGAAATCCAAACCCAGATTACACTTTTGGGTTTAGTAATGACTTTAGTTATAAAGGATTTAGTTTAGATGCTTTGATTACAGGTTCTCAAGGAGGTGACATTTTTAATGCCTCAAGAATGGATTTAACTTTAATGAATAATTATAATAATCAATCTACAGAAGTTTTAAATAGATGGACAACTCCAGGACAAATTACAAACGTTCCTAGAGCAAATGATCCAAATTCTTTACACGTTTCAGATAGATTTGTAGAAGATGGATCTTACATTAGATTAAAAGCTGTTACATTAGGTTATCAATTTAAATTAGAAAGTTTAAAAGTAAACACAGTAAAAGTTTATGTAACTGGACAAAATCTATATACAATTACTAATTATAAAGGATTTGACCCAGAAGTTGGAGCCTTTAATAATGCAACAGGTATAGGTCAAGGTATTGATTTAGGAACATATCCACAAGTTAAAACATTCATATTTGGAGTTAAAGCCAATTTTTAATTATCATAACATAATACTACAAAATCATGAAAATATTTAAAAAATATTTAAAAATATTCACAGCATTGATGCTGTTATTTTTAACTTCTTGTTCAGATTATTTAGACACAGAGCCAATAACTGAAGATGCAACGTCTTTAAATAATGGAATTGTCATAGAAGATGCTGCTGCTGCAGAGTCAAGAATGAATGCTGTTTACGGTACTTTTGGTTCCGGATATTGGCAGTTAGATTTTTTACTTGCAGGAGATGGTCAATCAGATAATGCATACATAGGTGCAGATAACCCTGCTATTTTTCAATATGAAGCATACCAAATGTTGTCAACAAATTCTCAAATGAAAGGAGATTGGAATGATATTTACAATAGCATTAATACCTGTAATATAGTAATTAATTATGTAGACCAAGCCTCAGATTTGAGCACTATTAGAAGAGATGAAATGATAGGAGAAGCTTCTTTAATTAGAGCATTAAATCATTTTCAAGCAGTGCAACTTTGGGGTGATTGCCCGATTGCAACTGAAGCAATTTTCTCTATTTCCAGTGAAAATTTTGATGAAGCATTTGATGAATTGTTTCCTGTAAGAAAGCCAGTAGCTGAAGTATATGCACAAATTATAGAAGATTGTTTAGTAGCTATTGATAAAGCTCCTGACGCTTCAAATAAATTTAAAGCCAATAAAATGGCTGCAAATGCGCTTCTTGCTAAGGTTTATGCTACGATGCCAAATCCAGACTGGAATAAAACAATTCAGTATTGTGATGAAGTAATTGGTGGTGGTTATACACTTCTACCTACTTTTGATCACTTGTTTGATAGTGCTCATGAAGGTAATGCTGAATCAATTTGGGAAGTTAATGGCGATGGTTGGGGTAGCCCAATTGGAGCATGGAATACTTTTATGTTCTTGGGAACTGATTGGAAAAAATTTAATGCACCTTCACATACTTTATTTGAAGCTTATAATAGTAATGGTGATACTCAAAGATTAGCATCTACAATTACTACAGCAAGTGTTGGATGGTCAGATGCATATTGGTCTTCAGCAAATTATCCTTTTGCATATAAAATGAGAGATACTAATGGTAACCAAAACTTTTACCTTGCTAGATTAGCTGATATTTTATTATTAAAAGCAGAAGCTTTAGTGAGTACTGGAGATTTAAGTGGAGCGATGTCTCTAGTTAATCAGGTAAGAACAAGAGCAGGAATTGCAACAATTAGTGCTTCAAGTCAAGCCGAAGTAATTGATATAATTCTTGAAGAGAGATTAATGGAATTGGCATTTGAAGGTGATCGTTGGTTTGATATTAAACGAATGGGAAAAGCTGTTGAATTATTATCTCAACAAAAGGATGGTAATGGAAATGTATTACCAACTGCGACAAATATTAATCAAAATAGACTTTTATGGCCTATTCCTCAGGATAAATTGGATGCGAATGCATTATTAACACAAAATCCAGGTTATTAATATTTTAAAATTTTAATAGGACTATATAGGCATATTAATGTCTATATAGTCTTTATTAATTAGTATTAAAATTGGTCATTTGAGGCTTTTTAATACTAAAAAAACAATCACTTCTAAAATAAATTCAATTTATAAACTATTTAAATTTTACCTAGAAATAGGTAATAATATTATTTATTGATGAACAAATTATTCTATTGAATAATTATTTTTAAAATATTTGTTTGATTTGAATTTATAAAAAAAATAAAATGAAAAAAATAAATTATATATTAATTATATTTTGTGTTTCGTTAAGTAACATATTAATTTGCTGTGCACAACCTTCTGATTCTGAAATTATAATATCACCTAATAATCAGGTTGATATTTGGTTAACAAAATCAGATGAGTCTGTAAAACTTCAAAAACAAAATACAAATTTAGCATTTAATACAAATTATAATAATTACCAAAGTATTGAAATAAACTCTTCTCAAGAATACCAAACTATAGATGGTTTTGGTTACACATTAACAGGTGGTAGTGTAGAGGTTATTAATCAATTAACACAAATTAAAAGGCAAGAATTATTACAGGAACTTTTTGGATTTTCTGAAAATTCAATATCAATCAGTTATTTGAGAATAAGTATTGGAGCTTCGGATTTAAATGGATCCGTTTTTTCTTATGATGATATGCCTTTAGGTCAAACGGATTTAACATTATCAAATTTTAGTTTAGTTCCTGACAATGCTTTAATAGTAATGCTAAAAGATATTTTGTTGATTAATCCAAATATTAAAATAATAGCGACACCTTGGTCTCCACCAGTTTGGATGAAAGATAACAATAGTACTATTGGAGGGAGTTTACAGCCAATATATTATGGTGTTTATGCACAATATTTTGTAAAATATATTCAACAAATGCAGTTGCAAGGGATTGCAATTGATGCTATAACCCCTCAGAACGAACCATTGCATCCTGGTAATAATCCAAGTTTAAGTATGTCAGCAACTCAACAGGCAGATTTTATAAAAAATCATTTAGGACCTGCTTTTCAAGCTGCTAACATTAATACTAAAATTGTGATATATGATCATAATTGCGATAAGCCAGAATATCCTTTAGCTATTTTAAGTGATCCTCAAGCAAATTCATTTATTGATGGTTCTGCATTTCATCTTTATGCTGGAGATGTTTCTGTTTTAAATACTCTTCACAACTCCTTTCCTACTAAAAATGTTTATTTTACTGAGCAATGGACTGGTTCTACAGGAACTTTTTCAGGTGATTTAAAATGGCATTTAAAAAATGTTGTGATTGGATCTATGAGAAATTGGAGTAAAAATGCTTTGGAATGGAATTTAGCAAATAATTCAACTTATGGACCTCATACTTCTGGTGGGTGTACAATGTGTAAGGGAGCATTAACAATTGTGAATGCTGAAAATTTTACTAGGAATGTTGCTTATTATATTATTGCGCATGCTTCTAAATTTGTACCAACAGGTTCCATAAGGATATCTTCTAATCAACTACCTAATTTAAATAATGTTGCTTTTAAAACACCTTATGGAAAAACAATATTGATTGTTGAAAATGATGGAGCTGCAACTGAAATTTTTAATATAAAAATAAATGGGAAATGGGTTACAACATCACTTGACGGTGGAGCAGTTGCAACTTACGTATTTTAATTAAATAAGATTATGAATAAATTAATAATTTTACTCTTTAGTTATTTTGTCTTTTTAGGATGTTCTTCTATCAAGGAAACGAATTCTAATAAAAATATACAAGTGTATACATCTGCTAATGAGACAAATCTTAGATTATATAAATCTGAAAAACCTCATTATTCGATAGAAATGAATCAACCTTTGGAAACACAAGTTTGTGTTTTTGTGAATCCTAATAAAAAATTCCAAACATTTTTAGGAATAGGAGGTGCAATTACAGATGCGTCTGCAGAAGTTTTTTCAAAACTATCTTTAGAAAAACAACAAGAATTTTTAAATGCTTATTTCAGTAAAAACGAAGGAATTGGATATACTTTGGTGAGAACTAATATGAATAGTTGTGATTTCAGTTCATCTAGTTATACGTATATTCAAGATGGGGATGTCGAATTAAATTCTTTTGATATTAGTATTGATAAAAAATTTAAAATTCCTTTGATTCAAAAGGCTATGAATTTAATTGGACCTAAAGCTACTTTTTATATTAGTCCTTGGTCACCACCAGCTTTTATGAAAGATAATAATACCATGTTAAAAGGAGGTAAATTAATGCCAAAATATTATCAATCATGGGCAAATTATTACGTGAAATATATTAATGCAATTGAAAACGAAGGGTTACCTGTTTGGGGTTTAACAGTTCAAAATGAACCAATGGCAACTCAAATATGGGAATCTTGCATTTATACAGCTGAAGAAGAAAGAGATTTTTTAAAAATGTATCTTGGTCCTACATTAAAAAAAGCTGGTTATGGCGATAAAAAGATAACAATTTGGGATCATAATAGAGATTTAATTACGCAAAGAGCAAGCACAGTTTTAGACGACAAAGAAGCAAATAAGTATGTTTGGGGTATTGGATTCCATTGGTATGAGAGTTGGAGTGGAAGTGATCAAATGTATGATAATGTTGGAGATGTAAGTGAGATGTATCCTGATAAAAACTTAATTTTCACAGAAGGATGTGTGGAGAAGTTTGATGTTAAAAATTATCAATTGTGGACTAATGGAGAACGCTATGGTAAGTCAATGATTAAAGATTTTAATAATGGAACCGTTGGATGGACCGATTGGAATATTTTATTAGATGAAAATGGCGGACCTAATCACGCGAAAAACTTTTGTTTTGCTCCAATTCATGCGGATTTAAAAACAGGGCAATTAATATACACACCTTCGTATTATTTTATAGGGCATTTTTCAAAATTTATTGAAAAAGGTGCAAAAAGAATTAATAGTTCTTCAAGTAGAAGTAGTTTATTGACAACATCGTTTATAAATCCAAACGGAGAAATCGTAACTGTTGTAATGAATCAAACTGATAAAGAAGTTGATTACTTTTTATGTGTAGGAAAAACGGCTACTCAGATTACTATTTTGCCAAGAGCAATTCAAACGTTAATACATTAATAATGAAGAGATATATTTTAAATCTTATTCTTTTCTTTTCCTTTTTTTTAGTTTATTCTCAACAAAATGATATTGACAAAAGGGTTAATGAATTGCTTCAAAAGATGACACTTGAAGAAAAAATAGGTCAACTTAATCAATATACTGGGGATAATTCAGCAACTGGTCCAATAACAATAAACCTAAATAAGCAAAATGAAATTAAAAATGGTCAATTAGGATCAATGCTTAATGTCTTAGGTGTAAAGTATACTAGACAGTATCAAGAATTAGCAATGCAATCTAGATTGAAAATTCCATTACTATTTGGTCAGGATGTTGTGCATGGTTATAAAACTACTTTTCCAATTCCCTTAGCGGAAGCAGCTAGTTGGGATTTAAATGCAATAGAATTAAGTGCAAGAATTTCCGCAATTGAAGCATCTGCTTCAGGTATTCATTGGACTTTTGCTCCTATGGTAGATATAAGTAGAGACCCAAGGTGGGGTAGAGTTATGGAAGGTGCAGGAGAAGATACTTATTTGGGTTCAAAAATTGCATTTGCTCGTGTAAAAGGTTTTCAAGGTAAAAAATTAGGTGAAGTTGATGCTGTGATGGCTTGTGTGAAACATTTTGCGGCTTATGGAGCTGCGGTTGGAGGAAGAGATTATAATTCTGTCGATATGAGTCATAGAATGTTATGGGAAACTTATTTGCCTCCTTTTAAGTCAGCTTTGGATGCGGGAGCAGCAACTTTTATGAATTCATTTAATGATTTGAACGGAATTCCTGCTACAGGGAATAGTTATCTTCAAAGAAATATTTTGAAAGAGAAATGGAATTTTAATGGCTTTGTAGTTTCTGATTGGGGTTCAATTGGAGAAATGGTCGCTCACGGATATTCTAAAGATACTAAAGAAGCTGCTTTACAGGCAATTACTGCGGGATCTGATATGGATATGGAAAGTAATTCTTATCGTAATAATTTGGCTGATTTAGTTAAAGAAAATAAAGTCTCAATTGAATTAGTTGATGATGCGGTTAGACGTATTCTCTATAAAAAATTTGAATTAGGGCTATTTGATGATCCTTACAAATTTTCAAATCCCAAGAGACAAAAAGCAGCACTAAACAATCCAGAACACACAAAAATAGCACGTGAAATTGCTGCAAAAAGTATTGTTTTATTAAAAAATGAAAACAATATTTTACCATTATCCAAAGAATTAAAAACAATTGCATTTATTGGACCTATGGTTAAACCAAAAAGAATGAATCATGGTTTTTGGGCTATAGATTTAAAAGATGTTGACTCTACTTATATAGTTTCTCAATGGGAAGGACTAGAAAAAAAAATAGGTAAAAACACTAAACTATTGTACGCTAAAGGATGTAATATCGAAGGGAATGATAAATCAGGTTTTCAAGAAGCAATTACTATAGCTAATCAATCAGATGTAGTTATTTTGAGTATTGGTGAAGCTTGGAACATGAGCGGAGAAGCCAAAAGTAAGAGTAATATTCAATTGCCAGGTGTACAAGAAGATTTAATTAAAGAACTACAAAAAACGGGCAAACCTATAGTAATTCTTATTAATGCTGGTCGTCCGTTAATTTTTAATTGGACTGCTGATAATATGCCAACAATTGTTTACACTTGGTGGCTTGGTTCTGAAGCTGGAAACGCAATTGCCGATATCCTTTTTGGAGATTATAATCCTTCGGGTAAATTACCTATGACCTTTCCAAGAGATGAAGGGCAAATACCTATTTATTATAACCACTTTAATACAGGAAGGCCTTCAGTTAATGAAGATAAAGTTTATAAATCTGCTTATATAGATTTACCAAATTCACCAAAATTTCCATTTGGATTTGGATTAAGTTATACTACTTTTTTGTATTCAAACTTAAATCTATCAACTCATAAAATTAATAGTTTAGAAACAATTGAGGTTAGTTTAAATGTTACTAATTCTGGAAAATATGCTGGAGAAGAAGTAGTTCAGTTGTATCTTCGCGATAAAGTTGGATCAGTAGTTAGACCAATAAAAGAATTAAAAGATTTTATGAAAATTCATTTAGAAGTGGGAGAAACTAAAATAATTAAATTTACAATTGATAAAAGTAAGCTTTCATTTTATAACGATAAACTTGACTATATTTCTGAACCAGGAGAATTTGAATTAATGATTGGAGCATCTTCAGAAGATATACGATTAAGAAGTAATTTTGAATTAGTAGAATAATGAAATTAAAATACAGCCTTATTATTTTATTACTTTCAACAGTAATAAGTAATGCCCAAACTTCTCTTGCTTCTATTTTTTCTGATAATATGGTATTACAACGTAATACAAAAATTCCGGTATGGGGATTTGACAAACCTAATAAAATGGTTACTGTAAAATTTCATCATCAAATTAAGAAAGTAAAGACAGGAAAAGATGGTAAATGGACAACTCATCTAGATAATGAAAATGCTGGAGGACCATATGTTTTGAGTGTTCTAGGGAGTAATTCAATTGAAATCAAGAATGTTTTAGTTGGTGAAGTTTGGATTTGCTCTGGGCAATCAAATATGGAATGGTCGGTTGGTCAGTCTGATAATGCAAAAGAAGAAATTTTACAAGCAAATTTTCCAACTATCAGACATATAAAAATACCTAAAGAAATAAACTCTATACCTAATACTCATTTTAAAAATGCTACTTGGCAAATTTGTTCTCCAGAAACAGTAGCCGATTTTACGGGTGTAGGTTACTATTTTGCCAAAGAATTAACGCAAAAATTAAATATTCCAGTAGGCTTAATTAATGCTTCTTGGGGTGGAACAAATATTGAAACTTGGATTAGTAGAGAAGGGTTTGAAAACAGCAATGAATTTAAGGATATGATTGCTCAAATGCCAAAGGTAAATATTGATTCTTTAGTAGAAAGCAAAATGATTAGTGCGACAAAAAGTATTGAATTATTGCAAAAATCAAAATTTACAACTGTTAATGTTCCTTTTTACAAAGATTTAAATTTTGATGATAGTCAATGGTTAACGTTGAACCAACCACAACCATGGGAAGAACAAAAATTAGGTAATTTCGATGGAGTTGTTTGGCTTCGAAAAAGTTTTATATTGAATAATAAAGCAAATTCTGCTGTATTAGAAATTCCAGCTATTGATGATAATGATGAAACTTATGTTAATGGAATAAAAATTGGAAAAACTAATGGTTGGGATGTAAAGAGAAATTATTTAATTCCAACAGAAATTTTAAATATTGGCGAGAATGTAATTGCTGTTAGAGTTACGGATACTGGTTCTGGAGGAGGAATGCATGGTGATAGCAAATCGCTAAAAATTGTAACAGATAAAGAAGAAATTCCTTTAAGTGGATTGTGGAAATTTCAAGTTGAATCTATCTTAAATAATGTAAACCAAAATGAATATCCCTCATTGTGTTACAATGCGATGATTAATCCACTTATTCCTTATGCATTTCAAGGTGTTATTTGGTATCAAGGCGAAAGTAATGAGCAAAGAGCATATCAATATAAAAAAGCTTTTCCCTTATTAATTGAAGATTGGCGATCTAAATTTAAGTCAGATTTTCCATTTTATTTTGTACAGTTAGCTAGTTTTGTTACTAAAGGCAACAGCAATGAAGGATGTGCTTGGGCTGAGATTAGAGAAGCACAAACCCAAACTTTACAGCTTAAAAATACAGGAATGGTAGTTACAACAGATTTAGTTATTAACCCATTTGATATACACCCAACGAATAAAAAAGATGTAGGAAAACGTTTAGCGGCAATTTCTTTGCATAATATATATGATCACAAAAAAGTATGTTTTTCAGGGCCAACATTCAAATCAATTGAAATTATGGATGGAAAAGCAATATTAACTTTTGATAATCTAGGTTCTGGATTAATGACAACAGATAAATATGGTTACATAAAAGGTTTTGAAGTTGCCGGTGATGACAAATTCTTTCATTTGTCTAAAGCTGAAATAATTGACAATAAGGTTATTTTAACTTGTGATAAAGTAAATAAAATAATTGCAGTACGATTTGGTTGGGTAGGAGATGCATCTGAATGCAATTTATTTAACAAAGAAGGTTTTCCCGCCATTCCATTTAGAACGGATAATTGGAAATTAAGTACAGAAATTGAAAAATACAAAATCAATTAAATATAAATGAATAAAGTAGTTTTATTATTTTTAGTAACAGTAAATACATTTTTTGGACAAACAGAAACAAAGAGTTTTATTAAATCTGAAATTTATAATTCATTTTCTTTGAATTATATTTTAAACAAGCCCAAAGATATAAATGAATTTAAACCTTTGATTGTTTTTTTACATGGTTCAGGTGAACGAGGAACAGATTTAGAAAAGCTCAAAATACATGGACCACTAAACTATATAAAATCTAATAAATTAGATGCTTATATATTGGTACCTCAATGCCCACAAGATAAATATTGGAATTCAGATGAATTATATTTGCTAATTCAAAAAGTAACTCAAGAAAATAAAATTGATTCTTCTAGAATATATTTAACGGGTTTAAGCATGGGAGCTTGGGGGGCTTGGAATTTAGCATTTGTTCATCCAGAATTATTTGCCGCATTAGTTCCTATTGCAGGATTTGTGGACAGGGTACCAATGGTTGAAAGTTGTGAAATAAAAAACATTCCGATTAGAATATTTCATGGTCTACAAGATGATATAGTAAGTGTTAATTATGCTATAGCAATTTATGATAAGCTAAAAAATTGTCACAACGATATAAAATTAGAAATTTTTGAAGATGCTAATCATGATAGTTGGACCCAAGTATACAACAATAATGAAATATACGACTGGATGTTACAACAAAAAAAGCAACAATATGGTTCAAGAAAACTAATATGGGAAGAAAATTTTGATGGAACAAAATTAGATGAAACAGTTTGGAATTATGAGTTAGGGAATGGATGTCCAAATCTTTGTGGATGGGGAAATAATGAAGCCCAAGTTTATACTAAAACGAATCATTCAGTAAAAGATGGATTTTTAACCATTCAAGCTAAAAAGGAAGAAAATATATATTCGTCTACCCGAATTACGACTAAAGATAAAAAAGAGTTTCAATATGGAAGAATAGAAACTCGGGCTAAGTTACCTGTAGGAACTGGTCTTTGGCCTGCTTTTTGGATGTTAGGCGACAATATTTCCGATGTTGGTTGGCCTAAATGCGGTGAAATAGATATACTAGAATATGTTGGAAAAGAACCTGATATGGTTTTTACATCATTGCATACGCAAGATAGTCATGGAAATACAATCAATACTAAGAAAACAAAAATTGAAAATATAGAAGAAGGTTTTCATGTCTATGCCATTGAATGGGATACAAATAAAATAGCTTTTTTTGTTGATGAGGTTTTGGTATATACATTTCAACCTAAAATTCAAAATGAAAATACATGGCCTTACAATCAACCGTTTTATTTTATCATTAATTTAGCCATTGGAGGCAATTTTGGAGGACCAGAAATTAATGATGCAATTCTTCCTCAAGAATTTATAATAGACTACATTAAAGTATATCAATAATTCAATTTTTACTTCAAGAAAATGCGTTTAGACACAAACTAAACGCATTTTTTTGTTTAATTTTTTCATTTAAAATGTTAAAATTTCATTGAATGTTTGTTTTATAATTAAATTTTATGTTAAATTTGGCTTATTAATCTTATAAACAGAATTGCCTATTCAATAAAAATACTTTTTAGAACCCTAATCTTTAAATTAACTAAAAGGTATTGTTATGGCTAATCTTGTACTTCCGGATGCGGTATTGGTGAAGAATTATATAAGCGGCGATGAGTCAGCTTTAGCTTCATTAATTGAAAGACATCAATCTAAAATCTACGGATTTATTTATTCAAAAGTAAACGATAGAGATTTATCGGATGATATTTTTCAGGATACCTTTATTAAAGTTATTAAAACACTTAAAACAAAATCGTATAACGAAGAAGGTAAATTTTTGCCTTGGGTAATGCGTATCGCACACAATTTGGTGGTTGATCATTTTAGAAAATCTAAAAAAATGCCTTTCCAACGAGAGACAGAAGAATATTCTATTTTTAATTATATGTCTGATAATGCACCAACTGTTGAAAGCAAAATGATTACTGAACAAGTTGAGTATGACTTAACACGTTTGTTAAATGAGTTGCCTGATGACCAAAAAGAAGTTTTGATAATGCGAATGTATCAAGACTTGAGTTTTAAAGAAATAGCTGATTTAACAGGCGTTAGCATCAATACTGCATTAGGTAGAATGCGTTATGCTTTGTTGAATTTGAGAAAAATTATTGAAAAAAATCAAATTATTTTGACGAATTAATACTAAAAGTAAAATTTTGCCGTTATCAGATTATAACAAAAATCATATTTAATGGCAAAACTTTACTCTAAGAAAAAATTAGCTCCTCAAAACATGTTACCTAAAAAAGAAACAATTTCGTTTTTACTCAATTATTCTAAAGCATTGAGTGCCTATAAAGTGGGTAATGTTTCGATTGAAATTATAGCTAATTAAAGAAAATGCCTCAAAGAAAATTTGAGGCATTTTTTATTTTATTGTCTTAAAATTTTTCCCATCGCTTTACCTTTGGCTAATTCGTCTATTAATTTATCCAAATAGCGCACTTTTTTCATCAACGGATCTTCTATTTCTTCAATACGATAACCACAAATTACGCCTGTAATTTTAGAGACGTTCTCATTTAATTGAGGCGCTTGTTCAAAAAAGGTTTCAAAGTCAACTTTAGTATCAATTTGTTTTTGAAGGTTTTCAAGCGTATAACCTGTTAACCAACAAATAATTTCATCGACTTCTACTTTTGTTCGATTTTTTTTCTCTGCTTTATTTATGTAATGAGGGTAAACACTCGCAAAAATTAGATGATTTATTTTTCTAGACGCCATTTATTTTTTAATTTCATTAATTACACTTTTTCTACCAATCGTTCTCGTAATAATATCTTTTTCTAAATTCCAACCTCTAGCTGGAGAATATTCGCGACCGTACCAAATAATTTGCAAGTGCAAATCGTTCCAACATTCCTCTGGGAAAATACGTTTTGCGTCTTTTTCGGTTTGTTGAACATTTTTACCATTGGTTAATCCCCAACGATACATTAATCGATGAATATGTGTGTCCACAGGAAAAGCAGGAACTCCAAACGCTTGACTCATAACCACACTCGCTGTTTTGTGTCCCACTGCTGGTAACGATTCTAGAGCTTCAAAACTTTGAGGTACTTCACCATTGTATTTGTCAATTAAAATTTCTGATAAGCCATGTATTCCTTTTGATTTCATAGGCGATAAACCACACGGACGAATGATTTCCTTAATTTCTTCCACACTCATTTTTACCATATCATACGGATTATCAGCTTTTGCGAACAAAATTGGTGTAATTTGATTCACACGAACATCCGTACATTGTGCCGAAAGCAACACCGCAACCAATAAAGTATATGAATCTTTATGGTCTAATGGTATCGGAATTTCAGGATACAATTCATTTAACGTATTTATAACAAATGTTACTTTCTCGCTTTCGGTCATTTTTATAATTTTATTGCATAACTTTAAACAAATTTAAACTTTAAACTTTTAAACTAAAAATAAAATGACAACATTAAAAATAGGGGATAAAGCACCTAGTTTTTCAGGTTTAGACCAAAATGGAATAGCTCATAAATTAGCCGATTATAAAGGAAAGAAATTAGTAGTTTTCTTTTATCCAAAGGCAAGTACTCCTGGTTGTACAACAGAAGCGTGTGATTTGAGAGATAATTTTGCTCGTTTTCAAGCCAATAATTATGCATTGTTAGGTGTAAGTGCTGACAGTGCCAAAGCGCAGACAAAATTTGTAGAGAAATATGATTTACCTTTTCCATTATTAGCAGATGAAGATAAATCGGTGATTCAAGCGTTTGGTGTTTGGGGACCGAAGAAATTTATGGGTAGAGAATACGATGGTATACACAGAACTACTTTTGTAATTGATGAAAACGGAATTATTGAAGATATCATTACAGATGTAAAAACTAAAGCTCACGCTGCTCAAATTTTGAAATAAAAAAAGGCTACAATTTGTAGCCTTTTTTGTTATTTTATTTCTTCTGGTTCTTTTAAATCTAATTCACAAGCAAAAGAGAATAATTTTTCTTTTTTAATAATATCTGCAGTTCCATCAGGTAGTAAGTTTTCCCAACCTGTTTCTCCTTTGCAAATCATTTTTAATATTTTTCTAGAGAAAATATCTAAATTACTTTCATCATAATCTTTAATATCGATTACTTTTCCATTGAATTTAAAGAATTTATATAATTCTTTCATTCTTGGGTGTACTTTTAAGTTTTCAGACGTGATGATGTTTCCATCTTCATCTTTCATTGGATATAAATATACTTTTAAATCTCTGTAGAATAATTTTCCGAAAGCTTCTAAAATTCCTCCAGATAAATGGCGGTAATATTTTTCATCAAAAATTTCGACCAAGTTACTAACTCCCATTGCTAATCCCATTCTAGCTTTTGAATAGTTTGAAAAATATTCAACTACTTTGAAATATTCTTGGAAGTTCGAAATCATTACGGTTTGTCCTAGTTTACAAAGCAATTCTGCTCTATCAAGGAAGTCACGTTCATCAATTTCACCTTCTGCTTTTAGGTTCGAAAGTGTAATCTCAAATACTACAAATGTATTTTCCTTATCTACTTTATTTTCTTGAATAAACATATTGTATGATTCTTCATACATGTCCATGTTTACTTTAGTTACAGGTCTAAAACTTCCTCTTAATGCAAGGATATTTTTCTTGTATAAAACCGCAGCAGGAAGTATATTTTTCCCATCAGGTCCAAACATTACCGCATCTGTCATGCCGTTTTTAACCAATTGTAAACTCATTAATCGATTATCAACATTTGCAAAACGTGGTCCTGAAAAGTTAATTGTATCAATTTCTAATTGGTCTTTATCTAAATGATCGTATAAATAACGTAATAATTTTTTTGGATCGTTGTATTTGTAAAATGCGCCATAAATTAAATTTACTCCAAGAATACCAAGAGTTTCTTGCTGTAATTTGGCATCATTTTCTTTAAAACGTATATGTAAAATAATTTCGTTGTAATCTTCGTCTGGTTCAACTTGATATACAATTCCTACCCAACCATGACCTTTAAATTGTTTTGCAAAATCAATAGTTGCAACGGTGTTTGCGTAACTAAAAAACAATTTATTAGGATGTTTGTCACGGCTTAAACGTTGTTCCACCAAATTAATTTCGTGGGTTAACATTTTTCTTAAACGACTTTCAGTAACGTATCTTCCATCAACTTCTTCACCATAAATTGCATCACTAAAGTCTTTATCATAAGCAGACATTGCTTTTGCAATAGTTCCAGAAGAAGCTCCAGCTCTAAAAAAATTACGCACTGTTTCTTGTCCAGCTCCAATTTCCGCAAAAGTACCATAGATATTTTCATTAAGATTTATTCTTAGGGCTTTATCTTTTGTGGAAGGAATCTGTTCAATTTCTTTGTCACCACGAACTTTAATATCAGTAACCATATGTGTTTAATTTGGGCTTTTTCTTAACATTTAGCGTTAAAACATAATATTTGCAAAGTTAGTCATTTTATGAAAAAATAAGGTAAATATTCTTATTTTTGTAAAAAAAGAATTGAAAGTATATTTTTTAGGAACAGGTACTTCACAAGGAATTCCAGTAATTGGAAGCCAGCATTCAGTTTGTTTAAGTTCTGATTCACGCGATAAACGATTACGAGTTTCCGTGTGGATAGAAGTTAACGAAACTTCAATAGTTATTGATTGTGGACCTGATTTTAGACAGCAAATGCTTACTTCAAAATGTCAGCATATTGACGGATTATTGTTTACTCATGAGCATTCAGATCATACTGCTGGATTAGATGATATTCGTCCATTCTATTTTAAACAAGGTGATATCAAAATTTTTGCTCACAAACGAGTTTTGGTTAATTTGGAAAAAAGATTTGATTATATTTTTGAAACTGAAAACAAATATCCTGGAGCGCCATCTGTTACTCCAAATGAAGTTGTAGAAAATGTTTCCTTTTTGGTTAATGATATTACAGTTGAACCTATCAATGCTTTACATGGGAATTTGCAAATATTTGGTTATAAAATACAAGATTTTGTTTATTTAACAGATGTAAAAACAATTAATACAACTGAAATTGAGAAAATTAAGAACTGTAAAGTTTTGGTAATAAATTGTTTGCGAGAAGAACCGCATGCGACACATTTTAATTTAGAAGAAGTTTTACATTTTATATCTTTGGTGCAGCCTGATAAAGCCTATTTGACACATATTAGTCATCTATTTGGTTTTCATGAAGAAATTCAACAAAAGCTTCCAAAAGGAGTTTATATTGCTTACGATAATTTAGAAATTTTAATTTAATATATTATGAAGAATGTTTTTTTATATGGTTTAGTTTTTTCGTTGTTATTCAATGTTTTTCAATATGTTAATTCAACTAAAATATTAGATGCAAAAGAAAAAGAGGTTGAAAATGTAAAAGCTAATTTAAAAATTTCACGCGATTCAGTCATGAGTTTGACAAGTGCTAATTATTTTTCTTTAGAAAGTGATGAAGATGCGCAAGAATATTTTTATTCTCATGAATTGGATTATCAAAAAGTAGCTGAAAAAGTGAAAGAAGATTTGTTAGTTTTAAACGAAAATAAAAAGGGTAATAAACTAATTCCTTATGAACCAATAGATGGTAAAGTTTTTCTAGTAAACAATTCTAAAATTTTAAATCATAGATGGTTGATAGCTGAATTTTCAAATGGAGATTTGTGGGGTCAGATTTTAGTGAAATACTTTGTGAGTCCAGATAAACCAACAGATTTTGAAACAGTTGAAACAGTTTTATATGAAAGACAAACAAAAGAACAATAACATAAACTCTCTAGAAATAGAGAGTTTTTTATTTAATACGTTCTAAAACTCCTTTTCGTTTTACAATGTTTTTATAATCCCATTGAATCTCTTTTGATTTTTTGAGCCAACTTTCTAAATCTTTGCGATTTATTTCGTTTACAGAATTATAATAAATGGAAGCATCTTGAAATTTTGCTCCTAGAATATTGAGTTTATCTTCTTCAAATGATTTTCCACTCCAAAACATTAACCGAATGCCTTTCTTTTGTTTACTGTATCCAACAATTGGATTGCCGTCTAAAAACCAAACAGGATGTGCATGCCAAATTTTATTTTCGGCTTCAGGTAAATGCAAGTTTATTTCATTTGTTAATAAATCACAAATTAACTGGTCTTCAGTTGATTGAGAACTATTGTAAGTTTGCACATCTAAATTCATAGCTATGTATTTGAATCAAAAATAATAAAAAAACTCCGAGTAGTATCGGAGTTTTTTTTATAAGCAAATAGCAAATTAAAATCCATTTACAATTGCTAAAAAATCATCTGCTTTTAAGGCCGCACCACCTATTAAACCACCATCTACATCAGGTTTTGAAAAGATTTCTTTGGCATTATCAGGTTTAACACTACCACCATATAAAATGGTTAAATCATCGGCAATATCAAAACCATATACTTTTTCAACTAAAGTTCTAATAAATTTGTGCATTTCTTGTGCTTGATCTGGAGAAGCTGTTTCACCGGTTCCAATTGCCCAAACCGGCTCATATGCTAAAACAATATTAGCCCAATCTTTTTTATCTAAATGAAATAATCCATCACGTAATTGATATTCAACTACGTTAAAATGGTTATTGTCTTGACGGTCTTTTAATTCTTCTCCAAAACAAAAAATGATACGCATTTCATGTTTTAAAGCGGTATCTACTTTATTAGCTAATAAAGCATCTGTTTCATGAAAATAGGCACGTCTTTCACTATGTCCTAATATTACAGTATTTACTCCAATATCAGTTAACATATGTGCTGAAATTTCACCTGTAAAAGCACCACCTTCAGCTTGGTGCATATTTTGAGCAGCTACTGTTATGTTGTGACCATTTGTTTTTTCAACTGCTTTGGCTAAGTTTACAAACGTTGGTGCTACAATAATCTCTGTTGTTGTGTTCGGTTTTTTAGCAATAATTTCTTCTAGTAATGCAATCGTTTCTTGCTGATTTTTGTGCATTTTCCAGTTACCTGCTACAATGTTTTTTCTCATGATTTTATTTTAATGAATCTAATGTTTGAATTAATTTTTCGTCATCTGCTTCGATTACTTTGTAAAGTACAATTTTTCCACTTTTATCAACAACCATATAACGAGGAATCCAATCTAAGTTTACTGATTTACCAAAAATGCCTTTCATGCCGTCAGAAGTTAAATAATGCTCGCCATTTATTTCGTGTTTTTCAATACCTTTTATCCATGCGTCATAGGTTTTATCCATTGAAATAAATAGGTAAGTAGCATCAGGGTATTTTTTTTGAAGGTCTTTTACTTTTGGCATACTTTTAATACAATCTGAGCACCATGAAGCCCAAATGTCTATTACAACGGTTTTTCCTTCATATTTTTTTAGAATTTCTGCAAAAGTAATTGACTTGTTTTCTACAGTTACCATTACATTATTTAAGGCTTCCTTTTTGAAGCTTGTTTCTTCTTTTTGTGCGCAACCTAATGTGCTAATTAGCAATGTTGCTAAAACGAATATTTTTTTCATCATAATTTATTTTTTTAATTCCGAATAATTCTTTTTTATGGTTTTCTTTAATTCTGAAGCGTTGAATTTATTAGTATTAATTCCGTCATAAAATTTTATTTCATTTCCATTCCATAAATATTTTACTCCAGGCGTGTCTCGGCTATTGCCTAATACATTCCAAAAACTAATTACATCAACTACTTGATAAGGATATTTGGCACCAGCAATCGTAAAAAAATCTGGAATTTTTTCCACTTCTTCATCCATGAAAATAATTGATATATCTGGAAATGATTTGTCTTTGCGTTTCATTTCGGTCAATTGTTTTGCAGTTTCTTGGCAGTGATCACATCCCGGAGCAAAAAAGCATAGAATTTTTTTGTCTTTATCAATGTTGGGAAAAAAGTTTGCGAAACCAGATTTTTTGGCAACGGGTTCGTCAATTTTCTTTTCTACTATAATTTCTTTTCCGTCTTTTAATTTAATAGAATCACCATCTCTAGCAATGGTTTCTGTAGTATAAATGAAATCTGTTGCAGGTTTTAATGTGGTAATGCTGTCATTTAAAGTTGAACTTGAATTTGATAACGCACTTGATATTGATTTCATAGGTGCCAACATAAATATACTTAAAATTCCTGAAAGAATTACTGTTGAAAGTATCCAAAAATTTGATTTACCATCAGATGGAAGCAATTTTAATAACCAAAATAACAACCCTACAGCGATGATGTTTTTAATAATGGCTTCTACAGGAGTCATCGGAATTAATTCGCCAAAACAGCCACAATTGCCAGAATTACCACTAATAAATGTTTCATAACTTAAGTGAATAATAAAAACAACTAACAATGTGATAGTAGCAGGAATCGTAATTTTTTTTAAATGATGATTGATTAAAAGTAAAATACCTAAAGCAAATTCAACACCAATCAATGTTCTTGAAAAATAAGGAGCAAAATCTGCTGAAAAGCCTAATGAATAGAGCTGTTTGACTTCAAAAGTAGAAATTGCAAAATAGGGTGAAGGGTATAATTTTGCTATAGCAGAAACAATAAAAAGCGCTGCTACAACACCGCGAATTATCCAAGAAATAGTTTCTTTCTTCATGTGAGAATTTTAATTTTTATAAAATTACAACTTCTATTAAAAACACGTTGTTAACGACTTGTTATTTATTTTCCATTAAAATTAAAGCAAAAACAGAATAGTTAATCATATCTTGATAGTTGGCATCTATTCCTTCAGAAACAAGTGTTTTTCCTTGATTGTCTTCAATTTGTTTTACACGAAGCAACTTTTGTAAAATTAAATCGGTTAAACTACTCACACGCATTTCGCGCCAAGCTTCCCCATAATCGTGGTTTTTGTCTTCCATTAAAGCTTTAGTCAATGCTACTTTTTCGTCATAAAGTGCAATAGCTTCTGCAAAATCCATATCGGGTTGTTCTACAATTCCTTTATCAATCTGAATAAGTGCCATAATACAGTAATTGATAATTCCAATAAATTCTGAAGTTTCGTCTTCGGCAACTTTTCGAATATCGTTTTGTTGAAGACTTCTTATTCTTTGGGCTTTAATGAATATTTGATCGGTTAAAGAAGGCAAGCGTAAAATGCGCCACGCACTTCCGTAATCTTTCATTTTTTTACTAAATAATTCGCGGCAAACCGCTATAACTTTATCGTATTGTTGAGAAGTATTCGACATTATTTGCTGTATATTTGTATGAATTTTTTCCAAAAGTAAAAAAATAAGAACAAAGAAAACAGCATATTGATTAAAGATTTTCATGTTTTTATGAGAAATCGATTTCGTAAGCTGTAAAGCATAACTTACTTTAAAATGACAATCAATTGTAACGGAACACTTATCGATTTATCTGTACCAAAAGTAATGGGTATTTTAAATGTTACACCCAACTCGTTTTATGATGGAGGTAAGCATAGAGAAATTAACTCAATTATTCATCAAGTAGATAAAATGCTTTCAGAAGGAGCTGATTTTATTGATATTGGTGCTTATTCAAGTAAACCTAGCGCAGAATTTGTCTCGGAACTAGAAGAAATTGAACGATTGAAAGTGGTTGTGAAAGAACTCATAAATACGTTTCCCAATATTGTTTTATCTGTAGATACTTTTAGAGCAGCTGTGGCAAAAGTGGCAGTAGAACATGGAGTTGCAATTGTAAATGATATTTCGGCTGGGTTGTTGGATGAAAAAATGCTACCTACAGTTGCAGAATTGAAGGTTCCTTACATTATGATGCATATGCGTGGAAATCCTCAAACCATGCAAAGTATGACAAAATATGATGATATTGTTAAGGAAATTACGTTCTATTTTTCAGAAAGAATTCAAAAAGCAAGAAGTTTTGGAATTTCAGATATTATTATTGATCCTGGATTTGGTTTTGCTAAAACAGTAGAACAAAATTATGAAGTATTAAACAAAATGGAAGTCTTCTCAATGTTAGAATTGCCATTATTAGCTGGTGTTTCAAGAAAATCAATGATATATAAAGTATTAGAAACTACGCCACAAGAAGCATTAAATGGAACAACAGTTTTAAATACTATTGCGTTGCAAAAAGGAGCTAAAATTTTGCGTGTTCATGATGTAAAAGAAGCGGTTGAGTGTATAAAATTAGTCAGTAAATTAAATGAAATATGAAAAAAATAGTTGTTATAGTTGTTTTAATAAGTTTGTTTTCTTGTACAGAAAAGGAAGTTTTGCTACCACAAATTGAAAAAACAATTGTAGATAAAATTGAAGATCATTCGCCAATTTATATGTTTTTTAAAAGTGAAGCCAAGGACACTTTAATCGAAGTGAATAGAAAAAATTCGATTAGTTCTACCAATTGGATTTTTAATATCGATAAGCGATTACCATTGCGATTGGTGATTCCAGAAATAATGAAATTGCAAGCCAAAAAGGAGGGAAGCGCACATAAAAATGAAACTTCTGAAAATTATTTTTCATATTCAGACAGCATTCATAAACAATTAGCTTTTATTCCTTTTACAAGAGTGAAATTTAAGTTAGAACAACCAAAATCTGGAGTAAATATTTATTTTGCTAAAAGCAATAGGGTTTTTGTAAATTCGACAGAAGTTAAAAAAGAAGATTTGGTAAACTATTTAGAACATTTACCAACAGATAAGCCATTGCATTATAATTTTTGTTTTGATAAAACAGCTGATTATGGAAGTTTTATTAAAAATATGGTTTTTATTCAATCATTAGAAATTGAAATGAAAATTATGGAGTTTTATGTTTATTAAAGTAAAATAAATTAAGTTTTATGAGAAATAGTTTTTATATAATATTTTTCTTTTTTATCATTTTTTTTGGTTGCGCACAGACAGCAGAAAGAAGAAGTTTTCATGGAAAAGAATTTGCTGAAAAAGAATTAAAAGCAGCATTAAATCAAAATAATGAAGTAAAGTTACATGAAGATACTATATTAATAAAAGATAGTATAACTGCTATAAAAATTGCTGAGCCAATACTTTTTGAAATTTATGGAGAGGAAAATATCTCATTACAGAGACCTTACGAGTGTTATTTAATTGAAAATTATTGGGTTATTTCAGGAACATTACCGGAAGGGATATTAGGAGGAACATTCCTATTCATTTTTGATTCGAGAAATAATGAGATAATTAAAATTATACACGGAAAATAATTACTACTGATGATGATACGGTTCGTTTCGTAAAATAGTAAATCCTCTATAAATTTGCTCAATTATAAACAAGCGTACCATTTGGTGAGAGAATGTCATTTCTGATAAAGATACTTTTCCTTGTGCTTTTTGATAAACGGTTTCGCTAAAGCCATATGGACCACCAATTACAAAAACTAATGTTTTGATTCCAGTGTTCATTTTCTTTTGCAAATAGTCTGAAAAGCCTACACTGCTGAATGTTTTTCCATTCTCGTCCAATAAGATAAGTTGGTCTGTTGCACTGATTTTTGACAAAATGAGTTCGCCTTCTTTTTCTTTTTGTTGGGTTTCTGATAAATTCTTTACGTTTTTGATATCTGGAATAATTTCTAAATCAAATTTCACATAAAAAGACAATCGTTTTTTGTAGTCATTAATCAATGATTGCAAGTCTTTATTATCAGTTTTACCAATAGCTATAAGTCGAATATTCATCAGATTACTTTTAGTTTGTAAATCTTATTAATCGTTGTAAAAATAAATAAAAAAAGCACTTCAATTTTGAAGTGCTTACTTTTTTGTGGGGAGAGCAGGATTCGAACCTGCGAAGATGTAATCAGCGGATTTACAGTCCGCCCTCGTTGGCCGCTTGAGTATCTCCCCAAGCCATCTTGCTTATTTGACTAAGCGGTTGCAAATATAGAATTGTTTTTCTTACAAACAAAGATATTTACTACTATTTTACTACGTTTTTTCTAACTTTCTGTAAATGAAAAGCATAAAAAAATCTCCCGAAGGAGATTTTATATTTTGTGAGATAAAAAATATTATTTTTCACCTAAAAGTTCTTTAACTTTAGCTTTTAAAGCATCTCCTCTTAAATCTTTTGCAACAATATTTCCTTTAGCATCTAAAATAAAAGTAGCAGGAATTGATTCTACACCATATTGTTTTGCAATTGGCTCAGACCATTCTTTTAAGTTAGAAATATGATTCCAAGTCAATCCATCTTTTGCAATAGCTTCTTTCCATTTTGCTGCATCTTTATCTAAAGAAACACCAATAATGTTTAATCCTTTGCTGTGGTATTCATTGTATAATGCAACTACATTAGGATTTTCTTTACGACAAGGTCCACACCAAGACGCCCAAAAATCAATGATTGTAACTTTTCCTAATGATTCTTTTAATGATAATTTTTTTCCATCAGGAGTATTTGCAGCAAAGTCTGGTGCTGGTTGACCAATAGTAATTGTTGCAACTTTTTCAGCTGGTTTTTCAGAAAAAGCTTTTTTCATTTTCTTTCCAGCTTTAGTATCTTGAACCTCTTTGCTTAATTTATCAAAATAAGTTTTCCCTTCTTCAAGAGAGATAAATTTTGAATTTACAAAGTTTTCAATTAATAATAAGGCTAAATAAGAGTCGTTATTTTTTTTAACAAAATCTAATGATTTTTTATTCATCTCATCTTGAAAAACTTTCATTTTATTCTGCAAATCTTGCAATGCAACTAAATCTTGCTTTTGCATAGCTTCCATGTAAACTTTTTGGTTTTCATTTTGGAATTTAATTGCTTTTTTCATGATAGATTTGCTATCATCATTGAATGTTTGAAAATAATCATTGTTTTTGGTTCCTCCAATTTTTGAGTTTTGAACAGAATCTTTAACAAATTCAATTTCAATGTTACCATTTTCTAAAATGATTGGAAGCGAAGCATTGTCTTCAAATTTAACATAAGCAAATTCAATTCCTTCTTTTAGTTTTCCATCAAATTTAAATTTTCCATCTTCTACAACGGCAGTATCAATTGCAACTGGCATTCCTGTTTCGTTAGGAACTTCAATGAATACTTTTTTTCCATTTTCGATTCCTTTTGCTGTTCCAGATACTTCGTAGCCATCTTTATTACAAGATAAAAGAATTACTGCAGCTGTAATAATTAAAATTATTTTTTTCATTTTTATATTAAATTTTGGCAAATGTATTTAAAATTAGTGAGTATAAAAATTATTAATTTGTAATAGTTTCATAAAAAAAGTCAGGCACAAGACCTGACTTGAATAATAACTTAAAGAAAATTATTTTAGTGTACTTGGACAAACAAAGGCTGTCAGAGGTACATTTGTATTTCTAATTCCAGCCATTCCTTTTTCTACATTAATCATATTGTGATAACCTCTCGATTTTAAAATAGAAGACATAATTACCGAGCGATAACCTCCAGCACAATGCAAAAAGAAAGGTTCTTCTTTTGGAACTTCTGCTAATTGCTCATTTACATAGTCTAATGGAATATTGATGGCTTTTTCAACATGTTCGGCGTTGTATTCACTAGGCTTTCTTGCATCAACAACAATATAATTTTCATATTTAGAAGCAAACTCTTCTGGAGATATCGAATCTATAGTATCGGTTTCAAAACCAGCAATTTTCCATGTATTTAATCCGCCTTTTAAATACCCTAAAGTATTGTCAAAGCCTACTCGAGATAATCTTGTGATGGTTTCTTTTTCCATTCCGTCTGGAGTAATTAATAAAATGGGTTGTTTGGTGTCTCTAATTAAAGCTCCAACCCAAGGCGCAAATTGTCCATGTAAACCAATAAAAATAGAGCCAGGAATATGTTCTTTTACAAAATCATTTTCGTGACGGACATCTAATACTAATGCATCAGTTTGATTAGCTATTGTTTCAAATTCTTCAGCCAAAAGTGCTTTATTTGCTTTATTCATTATATTTTCAAGGCTTTCATATCCTTGAATGTTCATCATTACGTTTTGTGGAAAATAGGCTGGAGGAGGTGTTAATCCGTCTAAAAGTTCAGCGATAAATTCTTCACGCGTCATATCGGCTCTTAAAGCATAATTTACTTTCTTTTGATTTCCCAGTGTATCGGTGGTCTCTTTACTCATGTTTTTTCCACAAGCACTCCCAGCACCGTGATTTGGATAGACAATTAAGTCATCGCTTAACGGCATAATTTTGTTGCGAAGTGAGTCATATAAATGATTAGCTAAAACTTCTTGTGTTAAGTCTTCAACTAATTCTTGTGCTAAATCTGGTCGGCCAACGTCGCCAATAAATAAGGTGTCGCCAGTGATTATTCCATGTTGCTTACCATTTTCATCCGTTACTAAATAACAAGTACTTTCTAATGTGTGACCGGGAGTGTGGATTGCTTTAATTGTAACGCCACCAACTTTAAACTCTTGTCCGTCTGTTGCAATTATAGCATCAAAGTTTGGTTTAGCTGTAGGGCCATATACAATTTTAGCACCTGTTTTTTGAGATAAATCAATATGTCCTGAAACAAAATCTGCATGAAAGTGAGTTTCAAAAATATAGTTGATTTTTGAACCATCTTTAGTTGCTTTATCAATATAAGGCTGCACTTCTCTTAATGGATCAAAAATGGCAGCTTCTCCATTGCTTTCGATGTAATATGCTGCGTGAGCAATACATCCGGTATATATTTGTTCGATTTTCATAGCTTAAATTTTTTACAAAAATACTTTATGTTTTTTAATAGTTTGGTATTGTTTGTTACATTTAAAATTCTTTTAACATGATTATACCAGCCATAATTAATACAAAATAGGCAAATATCTTTTTAAGTTGGGTTTCATTAGTAAATTTACTCCAATACATTCCTATGAAAATACCAACAACAGAAATGGAACTAAATGTTAATAAGAATAGCCAGTCAATAGTAATATTTTGAACGTCACCCATGAAACCTATTATTGAATTCATTGCAATGATAAATAATGAAGTTCCAATTGCTTTTCGCATAGGTAATTTAACAAATAATATCAATGATGGAATAATTAAAAATCCGCCACCAGCGCCTACAAGACCAATAATAATTCCAATACAAAAAGTTTGAATCCCTATGAATAGTATGTTTCTATTTTGTGTTGGCAATGCTTCTGCATTTTTCTTTTTTAAAACAGAAAGGGCTCCAAATATCATGATTACTGCAAAAAATACCATTAAAAACATATTTTTCGTAATGACAAAAGGTGCTTTTAAAATAATCTCTGGAATTTGAGGTACAATGAATTTTCTTGTTAAATAAACAGCAATAAATGATGGAATTGCAAAAATGAATCCGTTTTTTATGTCTACTAAATTTTTTCTATAATTTTGAATGGCTCCAAAGGCAGAAGTAGTTCCCACTATAAAAAGGGAATAAGCTGTTGCTACTACTGGATTAATAGATAATATATACACTAAAATAGGTACAGTTAAAATAGAGCCACCTCCACCAGTTAGTCCTAAAACTAAACCAATACAAAGTGCACCAAAATAGCCAAGTAACTCCATTAAAATTCTAAAATTTCTATTTTATTTCTATGCAGTTTAATTTTACCTTGAATTTCTAATGCTTTTAGCAATCTTGAAATTACAACTCTTGAAGTATGCATTTCATAAGCAATTTCTTGATGCGTATTATGAATTTCAGTATCACCAATAACTTTTGCTTTATCAGTTAAATATTTGTACAAACGTTCGTCTAAATTCATGAAAGCTAACGTGTCAATAGCTTCTAGCATTTCCATTAATCTTACATTGTAGCTATCAAATACAAAATTTCTCCAGGTTTTATATTTGGTTAACCAATCTTCCATTTTTTCAACAGGAATCATTAATAGTGCTCCATTAGTTTCTGCAATGGCTCTAATTCTACTTTTAGATTGTCCCATGCAACAAGTCAAAGTCATGGCACAAGTGTCACCTCGCTCAAGAAAATATAAAAGCAATTCATCCCCATTTTCATCTTCTCTTAATATTTTAATTGCGCCGTTTAATAATAGTGGCATTGTTTTGATGTAGTCGCCAATTTCAATTAAATAGTCATCCGCTTTAAATTCTTTGTAAGTGGCAACTTTTAAAATTTCATCGATAAGAGCTTCTTCAAAAATATACCCGTAGGCTTGATTTAAAATATCTTTCATTTGAATTCCTTTTTTTGTAAAGATACTATTAATCTTTAAAAATCAAATGTTACATTTGTTACAAAGTAATTGATTCAAACAAAAATGATCCAGAAAAAGTACAATAAAACCAATTTTCATAAGCATACTTTTTGTGAGTTTAGAGAAGTTACTTTTGATGAAATTTCTGATGTAATAATTCATCATAAAAGTAAATCGGGAAGTAGCTATAGTTTTAATGATGAAGGAGTTTATCGGATTTCAAATCACTGGGGAAGAGCGGCAAATTGTAGATGGCGATTGATTTCAAGAGCAAGTTCAAAAATTAATAATTCGAATAATAGAATTGGTTTTGCTAAATGGGTTGATTTTTATCCGAATAATGACACTGAGAAACTTTTTTATATTGAAGTTGATTTTGAGTCAAATGATATAATTTTTCAACATAAAAATAATCCGAATTTTGATGGAAAATCAATTGTTCGAAATGCTTCGGAAACTGCTAAAGTAATTCGACAAATTAAAGAAATATTAGAAACTACCACTTGGGCAAGCTATTATGAAATTGAGAATATTCAGTTGACAAGGAAAAAAATAATAGAATCATTATTAAAAACTAACTTATCTTTGGCAGAAATTAAACGAAACATATTGTCTTAAAATGAATAATAGCGAAAAAATAATTAATGATATTCAGGAAATAATTGATTTTATTGCGGCTAATAAAGTAGCTGAAGCCAATTCAAAACTACTTGAAGTTAGTGAGTATCTAGACGATTTATTAGATACGACCGAGGATGATGATACAATGATTGAGTTGAGTAAATATCAAGTGTTATTAAATCACTTAAATTTAAAAATAAACCCATAAAAAAAGCCTTGAATTTTCAAGGCTTTTTTAGTTTTTCATAGCAATTTTTCCCAGTCGATATTAGAACGCTAACTTTACAGTTAAATCAAATTCATCATAGATAGCTTTATCTCCTAATCCGTCAAAGAAACTTCCTGAACCATATTTGATGTCATATTTTGTTCTGTCAACTTTTAAAGCAGCAGTAGCTGTATTTCCATTTACGGTAATTTCAAAAGCAATAGAATTTGTTTTTCCTTTGATTGTTAAATCAGCTGTAACAGTATAAACTCCATTTCCTTTTTCTCCAATAGATTTGAAAACTAAAGTAGCAGTTGGGAATTTTTCAGTTCCAAAGAAATCATCAGATTTTAAGTGACCATCTAATTTTTCTTTCATTCCACCAGATAAGTCTGTAGTAGATACACTTGTCATATCTACAGTAAAGTTTCCACCAACTAATTTTTTACCGTTGAAAATTAATTTTCCTTCTTTTAAATTAATTGTTCCTTCATGGGCGCCAGTTACTTTTTTTCCAACCCAGTTAATTGTACTTTTAGATACGTCTACTTTTTTGCTTACTTGAGCAGTAGTTGATAATGTTACGAAAGCTACTAAAGCTAATGCGATTGATTTTAAATTTTTCATTGTTTTAAATTTTTAATGTTAAAGGGTTATTTATTAAATAGTTTGAAATAATTCTTGTTTAGATTTTCTCACTTTTGCATAATGCTGTGTTGCGTCTTCTTCATGACGGTATCCAACGGTTGCAACTAGAGAAGCATTTAATCCCAATTGGTTTAATCCTAAGATTTCATTATATTTTTCTGGTTCAAAACCTTCCATTGGTGTAACGTCAATTTTTAATTCTGCGGCAGCATTAAGTAAATTTCCTAAAGCTAAATATGTTTGTTTTGATGTCCATACGGCTTTTTTGTCGGCAGGTAAACTTACTAAGTTACCTTTCATAAAATCACCATATCCTTTTAAATCATCAACGCTCAAACCTCTTGTGTTTGCTATATTTTCTAAATAATCGTCGATATGAGATTCTTGCACATCCGTTATATTAGCAAAAACAAATAGGTGAGAAGCATCAACAATTTGTGATTGCCCCCAAGATGCAGGTTGTAATTTTGCTCTAACTTCAGGATTTTCTACAATCAATACTTTGTATAATTGTAATCCATAAGATGAAGCGCTTAATCTGATAGCTTCTTTCAATGTTTCTAAATCTTGTTCAGAGACTTTTTTAGAAGCATCAAATTTTTTAGTGGCATAGCGCCAGTTTTGATTTTCAATAAAATTATTACTCATAGCGTTTTTTATATTAATTTCTAAATTTTTCCAATAGTTCGTTTAGCAATTCAAGTTCCGATATAGATAAATTTTTTGCAAAAGTTTCTTCGTGCTCATTTACGATTGGATCTAATTGAGACAAGAGTTGTAATCCTTTTTCGGTAATAGTAATTTCCATTTTTCTTCTGTTTTCTGGGCAGATTTCTCGGATTACCAAGTCTTTTAGAAGCAATTTATCTACAAGTCTTGTTGTATTACTAGTTTTGGCAATCATTCTTTCCTGTATAGTGCACATATTTACAGGGTTTCCTTTTTGCCCTCTTAAAATGCGTAACACATTAAATTGTTCGGGTGATAAGTCAAATGGTTTTAATATTTCATTAAACTTTTCAGAAATGACATTTTGAGTATACATTACATTGAGTAATGTTTTCTTTTCTATTGCCATTGGATAGGTCGGTTTTATGATTTCTTCTATTCTCATTTGAGTTTGTAAAATTTGTATGTACAAATGTAGTAAAAAAATTATTTGTATGTACAAATGTTTGTTAATTTTTTATTAAAGTTTTGAAATTAAATTTTAGATAGTATTTTTGACTAAAATATTTAGACAATGAATTTAGGACAAAAAGAATGGTGGAGTCAGTTTTTAGCTGATGAAAATGGAGTACTATTAGATGTGCGCACAGAAGATGAATACAACGATGGTTCAATACCAAATGCTATTAATATTGATATTTATAAAGGACAAGGCTTTATATATAAAATAGAGGAGTTAGACAAATCAAAAAATTATTATGTGTACTGTGCGGCAGGAGCAAGAAGTAGCCAAGCGTGTGGTGTTATGCAACAACTTGGTTTTGAAAACACTTATAATTTATTAGGTGGTTTTTCGAATTGGGAAGGACCAACGAAGTAATAAATAAAAAATCCGCTACTAAGCGGATTTTTTATTAAGCAAATCTTTTCAATTTGTTTTTATCGAGAATTGTAATCTTCTTTCCAGTAAGTTCAACAAAACCACTTTTATTAAGTTCTGATAATAATCTAATACAGCTTTCAGTGGCTGTACCAATCATTCCTGCTAACTCTTCTCTTGAAAGTTGAATACGTAATGAATCATCATCATTTTTTCCAAAAGTTTCTTCTAAATAAATAAGTGTTTCTACAAGTCTTTGGCGAACAGTTTTTTGAGCCATGTTTACCATATGATCGTCGGCATCTTTCAAATCATCACATATCGTACGCATAACATTCATTGAAAATTGATTATTATCCGTAAAAAATTGCATTACTTCACTCTTTGGAATAAAACAAACTTCCATGTCTTCTAATGCGACAGCACTTAAATTTGCAGGTTCGTCACTTATCATAGAACGTTGTCCTAATAATTCGCCAGGTTTTACCAATTTTACAATTTGGTCTTTACCATTATCACTTAGTTTTGACAATTTACAAACACCGTCTTTAACACAATAAATACCATTAGTCACTTCACCTTCTTCAAAAATAGGTTCACCCTTTTTGATGGTATAAGAAGTTTTACATTCAGCCATTTTTAAAAGTTCTTCTTTGTTCAAAGCTTTTAAAGAACTAAACTGCCTTACGATACACTGTTCACATTTTTCCATAAATAAATTTTATTTATTGCGATTACAAAATTACAAAAATGTATGACAAATATCATATTTTGTACTATATTTATAAAAGAACTTTGTCAAAGGTAAAATGAGCAAATTTATGGACACAGAAAATTGTTTCCATTGTGGTAATGAAATAATAAAAAAAGACGAGATTTTATTTGATGATAAGAAATTTTGTTGCAATGGTTGTAAGACTGTTTACGAAATTTTTAGTCAAAATGATTTGTCGTGTTATTATGATTTTCAGGCTGCCCCTGGCGCTACTCCACAGGATATACAAGGTAAGTACGACTTTTTAGACAATGAAGAAATTGTTACAAAACTTCTCGAATTCCAAGAGAATACAACACATATTGTTTCACTCTACATTCCTCATATACACTGTAGTTCGTGTATTTGGATTTTGGAAAATTTACAAAAACTTCAACCAGGAATAAGTACCTCTCAGGTTAATTTTGGGGAAAAGAAAGTACGTGTTACATACAACCCTGAAAAGACTTCTTTAAAAGATATTGTTTATCTATTAAGTTCTATCGGATATGAACCTTATATAAGTTTAGAAAACTTTGACGAAGGTAAAAAGAAAGTAGATAGAAGTTTAATCTATAAAATAGGTGTGGCTTTTTTCTGTTTTGGAAACATCATGCTATTATCATTTCCGGAATATTTTGAAGTTGAAGAATATTGGATTAACCAATACAGAGGTTTTTTTAGATGGTTAATTTTTGGTTTATCATTACCTTCTTTTATTTATTCCGCTTCGGGTTATTATGTTTCTGCATGGAAAAGTATTAAGTCTAGGATGTTAAACATTGATATTCCTATTGCATTAGGAATTATAGTAATGTTTGTTAGAAGTACTGTCGATATCGTTTTTGATTATGGTCAAGGTTTTTTTGACAGTATGTGTGGTTTGGTCTTCTTTATGTTACTTGGAAAATTATTTCAACAAAAAACGTATGATTTTCTTTCGTTTGAGCGGGATTATAAATCTTATTTTCCAATAGCAATTACAAAAGTATTACCAAATGGAACAGAAGAATCGGTTCAAGTATATGACATTGAAAAAGGAGATAGATTATTGATTCGAAATCAAGAATTAATTCCTGTCGATGGTATTTTAATTTCAGAGAAAGCAGCAATAGATTACAGTTTTGTTACCGGTGAAGCCGTTCAAATTGAAAAAAAATCAGGAGATAAAATTTTTGCTGGTGGAAAGCAATTAGGAAAAGTCATTGAAATGGAAGTGCTTTTTTCGGTTTCTCAGAGTTATTTAACGCAATTATGGAGCAACGATGTTTTTCAAAAGCGTGTAGAACAGCAACATAAAACTATAACAGATAGAATCAGTCGCTATTTTACACCAGCTTTATTAGCGTTGGCAGTAGTTTCCTTTATTTATTGGATATTTATTGATGTGCAAACTGCTTTTAATGTTTTCACTGCGATTTTAATTGTTGCTTGTCCTTGTGCCTTGGCATTAACAGCGCCATTTACATTGGGTAATGTTTTGCGAATTTTGGGTAATCGTAAATTCTATTTAAAAAATGCTTTAGTTGTAGAACAACTGGCAAAAGTTGACACCATAGTGTTTGATAAAACAGGAACAATTACTACTAATAAGAAAACTTCAATTACTTATGAAGGTCAAATTTTAAACGATTTTGAGTTAAAATTATTAAAAAATGCACTAAGAGGATCAAACCATCCTTTGAGTAGAAGATTGTATGATTTTATACCAAATCAACAAAAAATTGAAACAATTAGTTTTGAAGAAGTAATTGGTAAAGGAATTTTTGCTAAATTTGAAGAAGGTAGTGTAAAATTGGGTTCCTCTCAATTTTTAGAGCATATGAGTGAAAATACGCATAAGAAGACAAAAGTGCATGTCGAAATTAATGGCGTATACAAAGGTAGTTATGTATTTAACAACCAATATCGAAAAGGTTTAGAACAATTATTTGAGCAATTAACCCCCAAATATCAATTAATTGTATTATCGGGAGATAATGATGGAGAACGCAAAATTTTAGAGAAAATGCTTCCTAAAAGTACTTTGTTAGTTTTCAATCAAAAACCAGAACAAAAATTAAATTATATTGAACAATTACAGAGCAACGGAAAAAATGTAATGATGATTGGAGATGGATTAAATGATGCTGGAGCTTTAGCTCAAAGTAACATCGGAATTTCTATTTCTGAAAATGTTAATGTTTTTTCGCCAGCATGTGATGGAATTTTAGATGCAAGTCAGTTTGATAAAATAGCTTTTTTTATGAAATATTCTAAAAATGCTATGAAAACGATTTACATGAGTTTTGGATTGTCTTTGTTGTATAATGTTGTAGGACTGAGTTTTGCGGTTACAGGTAAGCTAGATCCAATTGTTGCAGCTATAATTATGCCATTGAGCACAATTACAATAGTAAGTTTTGTAACAATTATGACAAATGTATTTGCTAGAAGCAAGTAATTTTAACAAAAAATAAAGATATGATAAATATCATATTTTATAAATAGGAGCAGAAGTAACTTTGTTAACACAAATTTAAGGTATGAGTGTCATTTATTTATTAATCACAATTAGTATTATCGTAGCAGTGCTTTTTTTAGGTGCTTTTATTAAAGCAGTTAAAAGTGGTCAATATGATGATGACTATACACCATCAGTCAGAATGTTATTTGATGATGAGCTAGTAAAAGAGAATTCAAACAAATTAATACAAACAGAAAAACAAAAACAAAAATCAATCTAATTTATGGAGAAGCAACAATTTTATTACGACAACAAAATTGTAAGGAATTTCATCTACGCTAGTATCGTTTTCGGTGTAGTGGGGATGTTAGTAGGGCTTATTTTAGCTTTCCTATTTTTGTTTCCAAACTTAACGAGCGGCGTTTCGTTTTTAAGTTTTGGACGCTTAAGACCTTTACACACCAATGCGGTCATTTTTGCCTTCGTTGGAAACGCAATGTTTGCCGGTATTTATTACTCAATGCAACGTTTGTTAAAGGCAAGAATGTTTAGTGACCTTTTAAGTAAAATTCACTTTTGGGGATGGCAATTAATTATTGTTGCTGCAGCAATATCTTTACCATTAGGGTATTCAACTTCAAAAGAATATGCTGAATTAGAATGGCCAATTGATATTGCAATTGCTCTTATTTGGGTGGTTTTTGGTATCAACATGATTGGAACCATTATTAAAAGAAGAGAACGTCATATTTATGTAGCTATTTGGTTTTACATTGCAACATTTGTAACAGTTGCGGTACTTCACATCTTTAACAGTTTAGAACTACCTGTTTCGTTATCAGGAATGAAATCATATTCAATTTATGCAGGTGTTCAAGATGCTTTAGTACAATGGTGGTACGGACACAATGCGGTAGCATTCTTCTTAACTACACCATTTTTAGGAATGATGTATTACTTCGTACCTAAAGTAGCAAATCGTCCCGTATATTCTTATAGATTATCAATTATCCACTTTTGGTCGTTAATCTTCATTTACATTTGGGCTGGACCTCACCACTTATTATATACTGCTTTACCTGATTGGGCTCAGAATTTAGGAGTTGTTTTCTCTGTGATGTTGATTGCTCCATCTTGGGGAGGTATGATTAATGGTTTATTAACGCTAAGAGGTGTTTGGGATAAAGTACGTACAGATGCAGTATTGAAATTCTTCGTTGTAGCTATTACGGGTTATGGTATGGCAACTTTTGAAGGACCAATGTTATCATTGAAAAACGTTAACGCAATTGCACACTTTACAGACTGGATTATTGCTCACGTTCACGTTGGAGCTTTAGCTTGGAATGGTTTCTTATCATTCGGTATGATCTATTGGTTAATCCCAAGAATGACAAAAACAAAATTATTCTCTGAAAAATTAGCGAATTTCCATTTCTGGATTGGTACTTTAGGGATTATTTTATATTCGCTTCCATTATATGTTGCAGGATTTACTCAAGCTTCTATGTGGAAACAATTCAAACCAGATGGTGGAGCATTACAATATGGTAACTTCCTTGAAACGGTAACTGAGATTATGCCAATGTATTGGATGCGTGCAGTAGGAGGAACATTATATCTTACAGGGGTTATCGTATTAGTTTACAATGTAATTAGAACCGTTAGACAAGGTTCTCCAGTTGAAAACGAATTAGTTGAAGCTCCAGCATTAGCTGTAATTTCTCCAAACCGTTTAAAAGGAGAAAAATTACACTCTTGGTTAGAAAGAAAACCGGTTCAATTTATGTTATTAACAACTGTTGCGATTTTAATTGGAGGTTTAATTCAAATTTTACCAACGATTTTAGTAAAATCAAATATTCCAACAATTTCGTCAGTTAAACCATATACACCACTTGAGTTACAAGGTAGAGATTTATACATCCGTGAAGGTTGTGTGGGATGTCACTCTCAAATGGTTCGTCCGTTCCGTTCAGAAGTAGAGCGTTATGGTGACTATTCTAAAGCAGGAGAATTTGTTTACGATCATCCATTCTTATGGGGTTCTAAACGTACAGGTCCAGATTTAGCTCGCGAAGGTGTTAAAGGAAAACCATTTAATGGAGGTAGAGATGATGTATGGCATTTTAACCATATGTACGATCCTCAAGGATTAAATGAAAAATCAATTATGCCAAGATACCAATGGTTAATTAAAAATGAGTTAGATAATTCAACTATTCAAGACAAAATGAGAACCATGGTAACTTTAGGAGTTCCTTATACTGAAGCAGATATTAATAATGCTCTTAAACATATGGACGAACAAGCAAGCAAAATTGAAGCAAACTTGTTAGCGAACCCTGATATTAAGAAATCTTTTGGTGGAAACACAACATCAAAATTAAAAGATAGAGAGATTGTAGCGTTGATTGCATACTTACAAAGATTAGGTACTGATACTCAAGTTAAAAAATAAAAGTTATGCTAAAGTTCATTAAACATAATTTAGAAACCATAACGGGAGTAGAAATTTATCCAATCATTTCGTTGACTATTTTCTTTACAGCGTTTGTTTTGTTCACGGTTTGGGCATTTACTTACAGCAAAGAAAAAATCAAAGAAATAAGTGAAATGCCTTTAAACGACGAATAGTCATAATTATAAATAGAGAGAAACTGAAACAACCATGATGTTTTTATAATTTTTGGGTAGTTTCATGGTTGTTCAGGTTCTCATAACATCAAAATTTTCAACAAATGAAAAAATTAATTCCATCATACGTAAGAGTTCCATTACTGTTTGCAGTAGTATTTGCAGCTTTGGAATATTTTATCGATTCAGGAGACAGGCCAGCATTTATTAAGTTTCCTATGGTAGCTTTATTTTTAGGAGTGTTCCTATTTTTATTAATTGCGATCGAGATCGTAATTGATGCAGTTGATAAAGTTACTTATCATTTATTAACTGATGAGCAAAAGAAACAATTAGCAGAAGCACAATCTGTTTCTTTTACAGAAAGCAAATGGTATCAAAATATAGTTAGTAAACTTACAAGTTCTAAAGAAATTGAGCGAGAAGAAGATATTATGTTAGACCACGATTATGATGGTATCAAAGAGTTAGATAATGTTTTACCACCATGGTGGGTATATTTGTTCTATGGTACTATTATTTTTGCAGCTGTATATTTAGTTAGATTCCATATAATAGGAGATTACACACAAGCGGAAGAGTTTAATAAAGAAGTAGAATTAGCGGAGTTAGAAAAATCTAAACTACCTAAAGATGCTGCAGAAGAAGTAAGTTATGAAACAGTAGTAGTTTTAACAGATGCTACAAGTTTAGCCAAAGGAAAAGAAATTTTCACAAACGCTTGTGCTGCATGTCACAAAGTTGATGGTGGAGGTTTAGTTGGACCTAACTTAACTGACAAACATTGGATTAATGGAGGAGGAATTAAAAATGTCTTCAAGTTAATTTCTGAAGGAAGTAAAAACAACCCTTCAATGGTGGCTTGGAAAGCTAATTTATCTTCTAAAGACATTCAAAGTGTAGCAAGTTATGTTTTAAGTTTACAAGGTTCTAATCCTCCAGGAGGAAAACCAGCTGAAGGCGAAATATGGGTTGAAACAGCTGAAGCGACACCAGCAGTAGCAGTAGATTCTACTAAAGTAGAAGCTCCTGCAGGAAAATAAAAATAGTAAAAAAGGTTTTGGGAAATTCTCAAAACCTTTTTTAAACTAAAAATTGCATTATTATGTCAAATTTACCTGACGAAAGTTTTAGAGATACCATAGCTACCATCAATGCGGAAGGGAAAAGAAATTTTATTTATCCTAAAAAACCTTCTGGCCCTTTTTACGATAAAAGAAAGTTATTGAGTTATTTTCTTTTGGTTTTTTTAATAGCTTCTCCTTTTATTAAAATTCATGGAAATCAATTTTTGATGTTTAATGTACTGGAAAGACGTTTCAGTATTTTCGGATTTGCATTTTGGCCTCAAGATTTTCATTTGTTTGTTATTTCAATGATTGTTGGAGTAGTTGGATTGACTTTGTTTACAGTGGCTTTTGGACGTATTTTTTGTGGTTGGTTTTGTCCGCAAACTATTTTTATGGAAATGGTTTTCAGACGTATCGAATATTGGATTGATGGAGACAGAGGGGCTCAAATGCGATTAGAAAGACAAAAATGGGATGCTGAAAAAATAAGAAAAAGAGTTACAAAATGGACTATCTTTTTTATTTTTTCATTCTTCATTGCTAACGTTTTTTTAGCGTATTTGATTAGTAGCGATGAACTTATCAAAATGATCACTGAAGGACCAGCAAATAATTTAAGTACATTAATTGCCTTATTAATTTTTACTGGCGTATTCTATTTTGTATTTGCTTGGTTTAGAGAACAAGTTTGTATTATTGCTTGTCCTTACGGAAGAATGCAAGGAGTTTTATTGGATAATAAATCAATAAATGTATCTTATGATCATGTTAGAGGAGAAGGTACAAACGGAAGAAAAAAATGGAGAAATGGTGAAGATAGAACTGCACTTGGTCATGGAGATTGTATCGATTGTAACCAATGTGTGGTAGTTTGTCCAACTGGAATTGACATTCGTAATGGTACTCAGTTAGAATGTATTAACTGTACCGCTTGTATTGATGAATGTGATACCGTTATGGAAAAAGTGGGATTACCAAAAGGATTAATCCGCTATGCCAGCGAAGACGAAATCGTCAAGAAAGAAAAATTTAAGTTAACACTTCGAATGAAAGGTTACATTGGCGTTTTAACTTTGTTAGTTGGCGTTTTAATTGGAATGTTGTTTTTACGAAATGATGTAGAAGCTAATTTCTTACCAATGTCAGGGCAATTGTTTCAACACAATGGAGAAAACATTCGTAATTTCTACACGTATAAAATTGTCAATAAAACAGAACAAGAATTTGATAATGTTACTGTTAAGATTGTTAATTATAAAGGAGAAATAAAATTAGTGGGAAGTCCAGTTATAAAAGTACCAAAACAAGGTTTAGCAAGTGGAACAATTTACATTGATATTCCAGAAAGTTTGCTAAAAGAAGAAAAGGTACATTTAAAATTAGAATTATATAATGGAGATAAGATGATTGAAGAAACAGCAACCAATTTCCAAGGACCAAGAAACTTTAATTAAAAAAATATAGCTATGAAATTTAATTGGGGAACCGGAATCGTTATTGCTTTTGCACTTTTTATGACATTCATTTTATCCTATGTATTTAAAGTACAGTCTAATGATAAATATGATCATGAATTAGTAGTAGAAGATTATTATAAAAAAGAAGCAACGGTTCAAGGTGACATAGAAAAACAAGAGAATGCGAATGCATTAACAAATAAAGTAACAATCGAAAAAACTGCCGATGGAGTGAAAATTCAATTCCCAGCCGATTTCGATTATTCAAAAATAATTGGAAAAGTGTCCTTATACAGACCGTCTAGTCAGAAATTAGATTTTGAAATTCCGATTTCACTATCTAGTCCACATTTGCTCATACCTAAAAGTAATTTGGCTGGCGGTCTTTGGGACATTTCTATCGATTGGGAATACGGTGGTGTGAAATATTTGAACAAAGATTCGTTTAGAATAGAATAATTTCTTTTTTTTGAATTTGAAATTTATAATTGATGTTGTATTCAGCTTTTATATTTGGTTTAATTAGTAGTTTTCACTGTGTAGGAATGTGCGGTCCAATTGCTATGATGTTGCCTGTTGACAGAAATAATGAAGCTAAAAAAGTAACTCAAATCATCACGTATCATATAGGTAAATTAACGGCTTATGGAACTTTAGGTTTAATTTTTGGGCTTTTAGGAAGAAGTTTCTATTTAGCCGGAATGCAACAACAACTTTCCATAATCGTTGGGATTTTAATGATTTTAGTAGCATTAATTCCTGAAAAAGTATTTGCTAAATATAATTTTTCAAAACCAGTTTATCGTCTCATTACGAAAGTAAAATCAAGTTTAGGGCAACAGTTTAAAAACAAAAGCTACAAATCGTTATTCACAATTGGATTATTGAATGGTTTTTTACCTTGCGGAATGGTGTATGTAGCACTTTTTGGAGCTATTGCCATGCAAAGTATTTCATTAAGTGTACTTTATATGATTTTATTTGGAATTGGAACGATACCAATGCTTGCTGCTGTTGTATATGTTTCTAATTTACTTTCATTCTCATTTAGAGGAACCATTCAAAAAGCAATACCGTTAGTAGCGGTAATTATAGGAATGTTATTTATTATAAGAGGCTTAGGATTGGATATTCCATATTTATCTCCAAGTAATATGAGTTTATTTGTACAATCGGAAGCCAATTGTCATTAAATATTTTAGTTAATAGGGTAAAAGAGTGATGGAGTTTTATACTTTATCACTCTTTTAATTTTATAAAAAAAGCCTCATCAAATAAATGATGAGGCTTTTATAATATTATGATTTGAAATCTTAATTTACAATAAGTTTCTTAGTTGCAATAGCATTTTCAGAAGCCATTTGAACTAAATAAAATCCACTAGGTAAATTATTCACTTTATATGAGTTATCAACACGTGTAGGATTTTTAATTTCTTGGATGATTTGTCCGTTAATATTGTATAAAACAATTGATTTTAATTCCGTTTCAGATGAAATTGTAACTTCGTTGTTTACAGCTGGATTTGGGTAAATTGAAATTGAATTTTCAAATGCAAACGATGGGTTAGACAAAAAACTATTCCAAACTAAACCAACATACTCAGGATGATCAATATATGGGTTTCTATTACTTTGATGATTGTAATAAATATCGTTATTAATAGCTATTTCTTTAGCACTTACCGGATCATCAGTATGCCATTTATATAAAATATCTAAAAAAGGATTTGTAAATGCACGTCCAGTTGAACCATCAAACATATTTTTAGCTTCACATGTAGCAGCATTTGCTGTACTATAAAACTCATCCATATTATCTTCATATCGTGTAGCAAAATAGAAAAATGCTCGTGCTATATCACCTTTAAATTCGTCAATAGGTTCAAATACAACACCAGAATACCCTAAAGCATATCCAGAATTTATACCATTTCCTCTTTTAGAACCATTTTGAGAAGTATATGTTGCCGTACCAACTTTTCCAAAAGGTAAATTATTCCTGTCCCCATTTACTTTTCCATCTGATGGAACTACAAAAAATGGGTCATTTTTCATTGGGTTAGTAGCATATCCATCGAAGTAGGATTGAGGAATTAAATGTTCTCTGTTATAACAATCACCCTCTCCACTATATGACCCACATTGTTGAGAAGTTGTTGTATAGTTGTAAGAATCAGCTCCAGAAGGATTTTCAGAATACATATCTAATAAACTACCATCATTTTCATAATAATTATCTCTAAATGCAGTATTAGTATAAAGTGTCCATAACGCAGCATAACCTTGATCTGAATGTAAGTGCTCTGAAGGAATTCCATCGCTTACATTATCAATAATTTTTTTTAGATTTGTTTTTAAGGTTAAACCGGTTCCAGTTGCGGTATTATAATATCCAGTAGGAATTTGTGCAAATCCGACAGCGGAACACAATAATAGGGTTAGTAAGTAATTTTTTTTCATATCTATTTATTTTTTCTTTCTTTCTAATAATGCCATATAAAACCCATCGAAACCGCTTTCACTTGCTAAGACTTTTTGATCTTTGACAAAAGTAAACTCTTTTCCAATCTCAGTGCTTAAGAAATGCTTAATTTGTTCTTGATTTTCTGAAGGTAATACCGAACAAGTAGCATAAACTAATTTTCCACCCGGTTTTACAATTTTTGAATAATTTTCTAATACTTCTGCCTGAACTTTTCGAATGTTATCAATAAATTCAGGTTGTAATTTCCATTTGCTATCAGGGTTTCTTTTTAAAACTCCTAATCCACTACAAGGTGCATCGATTAAAACTCTATCGGCTTTTTCGTGTAATTTTTTTATCGTTTTAGTACTTTCAATAACTCTTGGTTCAATGTTGAAAGCGCCGTTTCTTTTAGCACGAATTTTCAATTGCTTTAATTTACTTTCGTATAAATCCATAGCAATTAATTGGCCTTTATTTTCCATTAATGAAGCCAAATGCAAG